>Ga0209457_1000045_pt1 | contig 51754 bp, 53 predicted proteins | sample WorMetHEROISLAND_5_FD_187410 | JGI IMG/M metagenome (GOLD analysis project Ga0209457, IMG submission 187410) | Marine gutless worms symbiont microbial communities from Max Planck institute for Marine Microbiology, Germany - Olavius sp. 5 HERON... ... | reverse complement strand
GCGACAGTTGCCGGGTTATCGACTTCTTGTGTCGCAAGTGTCGCACACTGTCACTGTCATACTGCTGGTAAGTCCACCTTTTTTAATCAATGCGGAAAGGGTCATGGCCTGCCCCCTTTCAGCAACGCCGGGTTGATATGAATCTCCTTGCGCTTGCCATCTCGAATCAATTGCACTCTATCGGCTTCAATCAATTCATCCAGGGAAAAATCCAGCGCGGTTTTCTGGCGTAGGCGTCCAGGTGTGACGTGGCGTTGCACATCCCGCCGGGAAATGATGGTTGTCTTTTCCCTCCGGCAATAGTCGAGCAACCAGCGATCCAACCGCGCCGCATTGGCCTGTTCTTCCGGTAACGCCAGTTCGCCGTAGAACCGCCGGGCTTCGTGCAGGTACCAGGCGGCGATTCTGGATGCACCTTCAAACGCTTCCAGGCCAATGGCACCACCGGCACCGTGCTCGAATATGTGGAACAGGGCAGCGATCCGGGCTGCGTTGTCGGCGGTCTTGCTGGCCACATCGCGCACATCGTGGAGTTCACCGCCGGATCGCAGTTCGCTTTCAATGGCGTCATGGAACCTCACCCACGCGGCCTTGGTATCCTCCGCCAGGGGCAGGACAGGGGGCGACAGCGCCCCGTCTTCATCCATGGGAACACCCTGTTCGAGAATCCCGGCAATACGTTGATTGAACTTTGCCAACGCGGGCCAGGATTCCGGCGATTCGGAGAAAGGCCGGTGACCTTGAGTCGATTCCGGCCAAGCGATCAGACAACGGGCGAGAAAGCCTATACCCCGCGCCAGACCGCTGGTCCGGTCAAGGAAACTGCGCAGGGTGGCTTCCTGGACCTGCAAGGCGATGGTCAGCCGTGCGCCGCGTACCGTAAAGGATTCGGTGGTGCGCCGCTCGGTGGCAATGTCCGCCCCATCCCAGAGCTGGTTCAAGGTGGCCAGATTGCGCATGATCGAACCCTTGCCCATGCCATGCGCACCGAACACCAGTCCGGCTTCACTCGACACCACGCTACCGGATGGCTAATCTTGCGCCAGATTCCATTTCAGGGCTTCCGGGGTGGCGTTGCCATAGATCAACCGGGGTACCCGTAGCGGTCTCGGTTTGCCATGCTCCAGAGTGCGCAGGGCGGCTTCCTGTTCGTGGGTAGGCCTTCTCTCCTTGGCCCGCCGGCGGATTTTCTCCTTGGTGCCACCCCGTTGCGCCTCCCAGGTGTCCATGGTCGCCTGGTGATCCTTGATCTTCGGTTTGGCCGCTTCGGCCTGTTCGGCTTCATAGTTCCGGATCGCCTGCATGAAGAAACCATCGCAGGTGGATTTGCGGTCACCGGAAGCGGCGATGGTCAGCAGGAACAGCCCGGTCGGCCCTTGCAGCTTCTCCGCCCGCTTCGCATCGGCATGGGCCTGTGCCGCCAGCGACAGGGCCGCCAGGGCGCTGGAGGCCACCAGAGGTATCGGTGCCTTGGTGCAAGCGAGGACCTCCTCGACAGCGGGCCGTAGCCTGTCGGGAAGGGCATCCAGGGGATAGGGTTCGGGGTCGATCCTGGTCGTCAAGGGGAATGGATCGGGCCAACCGTCATTGATGGCCCTGGCAACTGCCTCAAGCCCAAGCAACGAGGCCATATCGTTGAAGTCGGTCACGCCCTCGGGGCGCTGCGCTCCGAAGTCGGGAACGGCTACCTTCGCACTGATAACCAGCGCGGCCTAGTTCGCCTTGGTGATACCAGGATTTCCTTCGCTGTCTGCGTCATCGTCGGCGCAGATGATCAAACGTGTGGTACACCCTGTATTATCTGTATAATATGATAGGGCATTTAGAATGATTTGTGAAAACACCAATTTTTCTAGGTACCTTAGAAGTAAAGTGAGTAATGATTAATATTTAAATGGAACCATCGCCACTTGCAGTGGGTTTGGCGCGCTATAGGTTACATTCCCTCTCCCGACGGGAGAGGTCCGGGAGAGGGGATCGGCAAGTCTATGCCGGACATTTAAAAATTCACACTATCGTAAAGCGATTTCTATCCGATATGAAAACGAAAGAGAAAATTGCTAACTATCTTGCACAGAAAAAGTTGGATCAGATTGTTACGGGAGGTCTTCCGAAAGCGTTGTCATTGATAGCAATGGGAAACAATGAGTTTGAGCACATCATCGCGGATGGAATCCAATATCTAGTGTGGACATCCGCTATGAATGGAATCTATGAAAACGATGAGATTACAGTTGCCGTCGATATTTATGACAGAAGAAATTAAGTATAAAAAAATTACCTCTCCCATAACAGGAAAAGAGAATACTTTTAAGAAAATTATTCGGGAGTCACAACCTATTCAGGAAGACACTCAGGAAGGCACTTACAAGCAAGATTCAGAGACAGGTCTAATTGACCCCGCCGGAACACATTATCCCACTGTCAACAGGGCGTAGCCGTATCATTAGATCAGATCCACTCTGTATTACGTGAAGTAGAGGGATGATTATCCGGCAGCAATAAGAAAAAAGTCTACCTGTTTGTAGAGCACTCGATTCTATTTAAAAATCTAAAACAATATAAGAATTTAGAGCGCATCCATCCCGTAAAGGTCGTGCAATCGAAAGTATTGCCGTACCGGCTGGATACGACTCACAACCAGTGTCTGTACATTTCTGCTGGAAATTAAAAGACCAAGGGGAATTTTGGAGGTATTTTACACCTTGTTAACTCGATCGATCGATAAAAAATCCGTGAGCGATTTTTTAGGGATCAGCTATGGGGTTTTCTCGAGCCAATCCGCGCCTCGGGTTCTAAAAGAAATTACAGATAGATATGATACGAATGATGTGTTGGAAAGAAGAATAGGTTCCTTCGTTGGAATTAAAGAGTTAGATGAACTGGACCCGACCTATTTTGCTTATAGTGTTTCTCTATAGTTGCGAAAAGGATTATATAACGATGACGTGCCCCCAATAGAGTTCTTGTCCCATGGACCCAATGCCCCCCCGCACTCGTGGACCTCGCTGCTCAAGGATGAAATATGTCGTGACCCTGGGGTTCCTGGTCCCTACCCTAGCAGCCCCCACACTATTCGGTGCGGGGGCGATCCACCTCCGCTATAAAACCTCAGCTGGGAGCCTTCCGATTAAGACCTGGAAGGACTTACGGGACGCACAGGTTGTAAAGCAGAATCTGGATGTCTCGTGTGGTTCCGCTGCTACGGTAATAATTCTGCAATTTTTCTACGGGCGGGATAGATCTGAGGAGGACATCCTCGCTGAAGTTATCGCGGCCAATCTCGCCAGTGTGGCTTCGGACTTCGAGCGCAGCATACGTTCGACGCTGATCAGGACGGCGCTTGACGGCACGGTATCCAGCGAAGACATCAGACGGAACCTAGCCGCCCAAATAAAGGGCGCAATCGGGGACGGCGCTAGCCTTCAGACATCGAGAAGCGGTTTGTCCCGGCGATCCAGGCCCCGATAGAGGCCACGGCGTCTTTTGCCGACCTCGAATAAGCGGTCGAAAAGTTCGAGTTTAGGGCCGTTGGGTTGTCGCTTGACTTCGGACAGCTCAAGCGGCTTAGCATTCCTGTCATCGCGCACTTGCGCCTTCGGGGAGAGGACCATTTCTCCATGGTGCGGGGCATTGGCCAGAATGGTTTGGTGCTGTTAGGCGATCCCGCCTGGGGAAATCGAAAGCTCGAAGCCTACCGCTTCCGTGCGATGTGGAAGATCGGCGGGGAACCGGGCAACATTCTGGTTCTTCTGCCAAAGGACGCGGCGGTTCTCGCGCAGGCCGACCGTGACTTTTTCCAAGTCCCGAAGCTAAACACATTGCCGCTTCAGAGCTTCATCCTATCACGCAAGCCTTAGGCTCTGAATCAAGGCCGGGGTTTAGCCGTACTGCCCGGTGACCCGGAGATGGCCGCGCAAACTGGTTTCTTTACCAAAACGCCTCGAAGACAAACCGCGCAGGCTATCGCGCAGATTCGGGTTTGGGTGGGGCGAAATTAAGGCGGCACCCCTTCCGCTGGTTATATTAAACAGGCCGTCCGGTAAGGTCGGGCGTTTCCTGTCTAGCCCTCTAAAGGGTTTGGGCTATAGCTATATATGGCGTGCCTCGATTCACTCTCCTAAAGAACCCCTCCAAATCCCCTGTCCCGCGCCGGAACACGGCGGGAAGAAGGTACTCTTAACGTTTCGACAGCGCCACGGTAAGTAGTTGGTATCTTGCCCTAGCTGCACGAAGGAACGCCTTCGGGAGGTGCTGGAAGCGCAGGGTTGGTGGGGAGAGCTTGCCGCTGATACTGCCAAGACGCCCGGCCAGGGGGTGCGCTGCGGCCCGCAAGGGCGACGCTTGCAATAATCCTATCTTTGAGCCGCAACCGCGTTATCATCATGGCAAGCGTCGGTCGAGAAAAAGCTGTGGGCTTGAAAGTTGTCGACAAAAATGACGATTGTATTTCTTTTGGTATAGCTACAGGCCGACACTTCGCTAAAATCATTTCCGGATTGACCATCTTTATCGGATATATGATGGTTGGTTGGACAAAGAGGAAGGAAGATCTACACGACATGATTGCAATTACGAAAACTAATCCAAGAGTCTCGCCCATAGCCTTTACGCCCGCCCTGGGTTGCGGGATCGAAGTATCCAACCAATGGCGGAGTACGCAGGAACCAAACGTGCCGTCCGAGGATGAAGGCGAGGGTAGTCTGTTTTCGCAAAGATTTACAAATAGGCACCTTAAAAATACAGCTTTCGGACGACAATACCTATTTTTAGGGTTCCCAAATAGAGGTCAATGAACAGGAATGGTGGTTGGTATTCTGACCTTGATGTTCTCTTCTTCCCAAGTCACTCTATATTCGTCCGAAATATATACTGTGAAGTGTTCAGGGACCCAACCCGTCAGAATGTATTCACCATTTCCATCGGTTTTCTGTGTAATCATGTAACTTCCGTAAAGACCTGTCTTCTCACTGTTTCTCACGACAGGACAATTCGGATCAAACCTGTAAGTCCCGGTGACCAGATCTGATGAAAGAATATATATGGTTGATTTCGTGATTGAATGCCCAATGGATCGGCAGAACCTCACGAAATTTTGGTTTACGTAGAATGGCCAGCATGAGAACAACATATAATATTTATTGTACTCTTTATTATATATAATTTGAATTCTTTCAATTTCTCCGATCGCTTGCTGTTTTTTCCCGTTGAGCTTGACTGTAGTGTCCACGGCAGGGGGAAGAATTTTGTAGGGTCCCGTGATATTCTCTGCAACAGTTACAGCCACCGTCGGCGGAACTCCCCATCTTTTTGCACCTGCACAAGTGAAGAGGTAATACCTTCTGGATTTAGGGTCCTGGAAAATGAACGGATCCCGCCAGGCGAATACCATTTCATTAGTGACGGGATGTGTACGCCTTGTTCCATACCATTTAGGATCAGGTTCCAAGTGGAACTTTGGCTCATTGTAGAATGCGTAGCCGTTGCTCGATGTAGAAAGATACAACCGTTGATCTAGTATTTCCGCAGGAACAATGTCGAATGTATAGGAACCAAAGAAGTAAACTGTTTGATCTACTGCAAGTGCACTCCCTGCACATAGTCTCTGTTGATTATTCCAAGGCTGAATGATTGGACCTAAATCTTCCCATGATTCTAAGGTCTTAGAAAAGAATCCATGGATATGATTATCTCGCGTAAAAAACGTACCTTGCGTAAAAAATGCTCCTTGATCTTTATCCCTTTTATGCGCCAACAAATACAGATACCAGGTATCCTGATAATTCACCAACATAGGATCCCAAACGTCGTGCGTTTCAGAGAATTTCAGCAATGCATTTTCTTGGCGTCTGGATACTCGTGGGAAAAATTCCCTGGGCTTGATTGCCATGCACTAATCTCCATCTAGGTACGCCAGATAGCGCTGTGGCTACGTCAGGTTGAAATCTTAGACTTTGATTTTGATTTTGATTTTGATTTTCGTTCTATCAGCGGGCCTAAGTGAGAAGCTGTTTGGTTAGTTTCATTATATGTTTAACCATCTACTCCCAAAACTCTCAAGACCGCCTAGAAGGGAGATTTTTGGGGGTTTGACAGTATCCTCCAGAGCGTTTTTAGAGATTTGATCCGTCGTCTGCAAGGACCTCTTGTCCGTCACCCCGGCGGTGGTTCTGTCAGTTCTGAGCCGGGAAGATAGAAAGGACTAGCACTCTGGCGAGTTACTGCTAGAGTGGCCTGTGAACCGTCGCTCGGATGTTTGTATGAGACCAAGAGTAAGCGGCGGGTAGGTCACTGACCCACTATACCCTTTATAGCAACATCTGATGCTTGTTGTTCATCAACTTTAGGTACTTCAAAGGTACCATGTGTGCATGCAAGCTTTACTGTTCACATCCGCTTTACTACACTCCAAGTGTTTCCCATTCTTTTTGTGAAGAGTAACTAGATAACATAACTATGCTTATAATAATTATTACTTTTCATAGCAGAAATATTGATTAGCTTTTAGTATGGAAGTCAATAAGATCATAAATAATTGCGTATATTAAGAATACCTGTAAGAATTTGGTGACTGGAAAAGGAAGCGATTTGATCGATGCCATTCGCGCAAATCCTGATACTAGGTTAGTGTCAGATTGGGAGATAAAGAAGCGAGATCGATCTGCGAAACTGACTCGAAACAGATGAATCACCTGGCGAACCAATCTTATTCATCAACGGGGTTATTCGGATAGGTTCTAATAATTTCCCGGCATTCAGTGGATTTCGGGATCGTATTGACGGATAGACATCAATAAATGGCGATAGGATCGATAATTGCCTGCACGGTGTACGCAGCCTGGATGGGCCGAGCACGAATAGAAATTCTCAGGCTTTGTTCTTGACTAATTGCCCCGTATTCATGAGATTCAGCACGTAAATGCCGTTTTCCTTGATCAGGGTTATGTGGTCTTGAAATGGTTGGTCTTTTTTCTCAGGTGGGATTACGTCCACATCCCAAGTGTCGGTGCCGACGGTGAGCACGCCCCTTTCTTAGCCAGGGCTACCGTCCACGTCCTCGGCCATGTCCGGCTCACCGCCGATTTAGGCCCTGGGGTTGGTGGGCAGGATGTGGTCGGTCCAACCTGTATGAAACCGCACCACGTCGCCCTCGCCGAGGGTGATGCCCTGTTTCTTGGCCATGATATCCATGTCGGCGGTGGTAAAAAACTGGCCAGCCTTCATATTCCTGACATCAAGGTGGCTGACCATGACCATATCCAGTACCGCGCCACGCGCCACTCATGCCGGTGGTCTTGGTGATGTCTCGGCCCTGCAGGCAGTTGTAAAACTCGTTCTTGCCATCGTGGGCGTGGCCGATATGGCCTAGACCAGCAAGCTGCGACCCAATGCCGAGCCAGTTGATGAAAATGTCATCGTTGTAGATCATGCCGTTGGGGATGCGAGGCTCGCGTTGGATGTAGTCAGGTTAAGCGCGTTGTCCGAACCAAAAGGCCAGCTGCATCGTTAGCCCGACACGTCTGATCCCACAACCAATGCTGAATAACCTAGAACTGCGCCCAGATAAATGCAACGTGACGCGACATAGGTTATTAAATAGGTTTTTAAACCACCCGAAGAGGGGTGGTGATATGCTTAAAGAAAGAATACAAAAAGGGTGGTTACCAGCCGTGACCGCTACACACTGGTCTTAAAATGGCCAGGTGACGCTTCTGGCGTTAGGATTGTGTATAGATTGTTACAGGCGAAACTTGCGTCTTTTATGGCTTCATCGTTCTCGGTGCCTACCTTACGTTGTTAGCTTCCCCGTATCTTTCCGTGGTACTGGCGTCCTTACAGACATCTTGTAGGCCCCTTTCTCCTTGGTTGGCATCTGCGGTGGATCTGGGATATAGCATCGTAGATGCTGTGCCGATTTGTTCATAGAAAGAAAGCACGATTTTTAGCAGACTGCTGGATGCTACGGCGTGGTCTATTCTTTTCCTACGGAAGATGCTAAGAACGGCGGGATGATCTGAATGGTTAACATCAATGATCAATTTTCACTATTCCTAGAAAACCTCTGGATTATCGCTTTTAGCTGTGTTGGATATGCGTAGTTTGGCGAGACTCAAGTGGAATTCTAGTCCTTACTTTCGTTTTCAGAAGGGCTGTTTGTGCTCCCGCAGTGAGCACGATGGTTTGCATCGATAGTACTCCAAGTGCCACCTTGTGTAGGCGTTTTGGGATACCTCCGTCTTACTGGCCTTGGTCTTTGGTCTTGGGCCCAGTCGATTTTTCTCTCAGTTCGGCTTGACGTATACGTAGTTTCGGGGTTCAGTCGTTCACTATCTTTTTCCTCCAGTCGTTTGTTTTTCGTTTGTTTTGCAGCGCCAGATTTTCTCTCGCACGTGGGGGGCTGTCGTCATGGCTGATGACCTTTGTTGAAGGTAATAACTTGTTTTGAATAATTTTTTTCTTGTTGGTGGCTTGGCTTCAGTCGTATTTTCTATCGCCGGATGTTTTTTTCCTATCCTTAGATTTGAGTTGTGTTCTTGGTGTCTTTGATTCGGAGGGTGACTTACGGACAAGGTTACTGTGATTCATACTTTGTCTAATTTTGGATGGAGGTTTCGCGTACTCAAAACTTGCTAGTTTCTGTGCTATTCCGGAATGTCATTTGTGGGTGAGGTATTTATTACTAGAGGAATTATTTTTGATGAGTTTTCAGATGGTCGAAAAAATTATCGGACTTCGTATTGTTTTTGCTCCAATTATAAATTGCTCTCCGCTTGACATCCAGGTGATCTGTTAGATCGGTTGCGGTTGTAAGTTTTGGTTTATAGAGCTGATTTCCTAAATATCTTGTGCATTTTTGACGAATCTTTGTTGTTAGTTTCGATGGTTGCATTTCTTATTTCTTATAGTTGAGGGTAAAAGCTTTCCTTTGCTATTTTAGCTTGCAACTAGAAAAGTATACTGTGGTGTACTGTCTTGTCAATATTTGTTTGGTTTTTTTTTATTTGTTTGTTTGAGTGTATTTGATTGTGATGATTTTGTGGTTGTGGATGAAAAAGTTATCTGAATAATTTTATGATTAGAAAGGAATGACACTTATTCGTTTTCCACATGACACTTATTCTCTACAGAAAAAACCCTGTGTCGGGTTGTTTCAGTGCATTCTGCATATTCCGGCGTGAATGCTCGGAAGCAAATGAAAAGAGCAGGGTCTTTCGGCCCGTTTCGGTGGTTGCGGGTAATAAACGCCCGTGGCGGTGTTTCGTTCTCCGCTCGTTGATTCATGTCCCCCGTGATGCAACGCTAGGTAGGTAACGATTGGGGACTTCGGTAAACGCCCGGAAGCAATCTCTTGGCTTCCGCGTAGATTTTATCTCGGTTCCAGTCCGGGTGTTCCGTCAGGATATCAAGTGCGAGTTTCGAGAGGAGCGCTTTGGCTTCGGGGTTGAGCTGAGCAAGGTATTTGCTCACTGGATCGAGGCTGCGGGTTCCGGTCGTGACGTCGATGACGGGCGTTGGCCAATTTTTAGATGCCTTCTCCCGGACCTTTTCGTCTGCATGGCGGGTATGACTTGTTTGGGCCATTCCGGCGATTTTCGCGGTCAGCCGCTTCATCATCGTTGCCTCTCTTTTGGCGCATGCCTTTTCATAGGCTTTCTGTTTTATCCTGAGCCGCTCTCTGGCTTTCGTGCGTTCCTTGTCAAGCCAGCCACGGAGTCCCAGAGCGTTGAAGAGCGTGGTGGAAACGATCTTGATCGCGGAAAAGCTTCTGTAGGAGCCATCCTTTAGTCGTTCCCGAATTTGGGACACGGCGAGATACCCAGCGTCCTTGAGCGTCGCTACGATCCGCGCCGCGCGCCTTTCGCCTAACCCCGCCCAGGTCGCTAGGTGGTCCATGGTGTAGTTGAAGAATCCATTTTCCGTCGGGAAACCTACGCGCCCGGTAGCTAAATCCATACGCAACACCAGCGCGACGAGAAGCATGCCGATGCCGTCACGACGCTCGCTGCGGACTTTGCGTCCGTCGGCGTGGAAATTTAAAACCGGCAGTAATCCGGGTTTTTCAACGTGCGACAGTAACTTTCTTGCCGCTTCCTGGATGAGTTTTGGGTGTCTTTTCGGTATCGGGATGTCGAGGAGCTTTGGATTTTTCGGATCGTGCCCGCAGCGGTTACCGCTTCTGCGGGGCTTCTCGCAAGGCGTGGGGGCTGGGGAAGGGGTGGAAGGAAGCGCACTCGCGGGGCGCTGAGGGCCGCCTAAGGCGGTTTCCGACCCCGACCCGAAGATGGCCTGCTTTAAGGAGGACTCGAAGTAATCCTGCTTCTTAAGAGAGGCTGCGATTTTCTTGGATAGCCTGGACTGGAAAGCGCTATTCTTCCGTGATTTCCGGGACTTTCGGGATTTGGAGGCATCCAGGCTGCCCGCTGGCGCAGGGATGCCGACGGTAAAAAACCTGTTATCAACTAGGTTGAAACCTAGTTTAGGAGAGCATACAATTTTCATCGCTACTTGCTGTCACAAATGTAGCTCTCCCGGCAGTGCGGACAACACTAACCGGGAAACCCAAAGGCCTAGTGACTTCGGTCACTGGGCCTTTATTTTTTGCGGGGTCGTCTCGTAACCTGAGAAGTTCAGGTACGGACGCTGAGAGGTTGCGGGACGGATAGGCGAGCACTTCAACCACCGTATTCCGGCGAGCCCTTGGATAGATATCGTGAGGACCTGGACAGAAGCTCGCGTTGCGCCAACGCGTCTTTTCTCTCTTTCCGTTCCTTCTTTTCCTTTTTCAGCTTTCTGTCCTGCGACAGGAAGGCCGCCTTCTGCGATCTCCGAGGCATGGCTTCGCCTATTGTTGCCCTATGCGGAATTCGATCGCCTCGATAGGATCGGGGTCATCCACCGGGAAATGCCAGTCCTCATAGGACTCAACGAGGGTCGCGATCGCGTCAAACTCGTCATTCTCGGCCGGTGAACGCTCCCTATCCATGAGCGCATCAATGCAAGCAAGAGCGCGGGCGTAGTCTTGCTCGGTACGGATTGGTCTTACACGAGACGCACTCATATCAGGGAATCGGGATACATCGCAAGCGATTGTGGAATTGGCACGGATGGAAGAATACCAAAAAGGATTGATGCGGGGCGAACCAGCCCTCCCGGTTCCAGCGCCGGACATCGCTCGAGCGGTAGTCATCGGTGGTGGCAGTCCAACTCCGGGTCCGTCCGCTACCAATACCATCCATTCTGGCCTCCAGTGGCCCATGCTACAGCTACAGTTACTACAGTTGTTTTTTTTGTCGAGATCATTTGGGTAATCTACTATTCGTTGGTGGGCAGAAAGCTTTCGCAATAACGCCGGTCCGTGTCCCACCATCCGGCGATGGCTTCCGGCTTGCCTTTGGCGCAGTGCCCAAGGTGGGGATGGTCGATGCGCTCGAAGTGGATGCAGTCTTCACAGCGAACGGAACAGGGGCGCGGTATCGGCTTGTCAGCTGCCCGGTTCCAGCATCAGGGGCAGTCCAGAACTTCGCCGGAGAACCACAGCCAGATCGGGCCGCAGTGCTTGCAGGTGGCCGGCTCGGTGTAGTGGGCGGGGCGTTTTCTCCGATCCATCTCTCAGCGTTGGACCAGTGACCGGGCAAATGCGGCCAGGGTATCGTTGCCGATGGCACCGTTGCGCCATTCCTCGATGTCCTCTGGCGCCAGTTCTGCCTTTACTTCAACGGGCGTGATGTCGAGCCCCCGGCAGGCGTCGGCCAGGGTCTCCAGCAGGTTGGCGGTCATGCGCTACCCCCTGCTATCCATACGGCCAGATCGTTGAAGTCGTTCAGGTGCTTGGGCGCACCCTCCGGCCATTGCGGCAGCGCCAGTAGCGCCCCCGATACAATGGCGGCGGCCTTGGCCTTGGTGGCTCCGGGACCGCCAGCGGTCAGCCGGTCATCGTTGCCCGCAATCACCAGCTCGGCGGACGGCCAACGGCAGCCGGCGGCCAGGGCAACGAGTTCTAGGTTGCCCGCATTGATGGCAGCCAGAACCAGCACGGCGGGTTCATCCTCGGCCAGGGTCCGGTGGCCCACCCCTCATAGATGACCACGCGGACGGGGTGCGTCGTGCCCCCGGACACGGGAATGACACAACCCCGCTTGCGACCACCGGCGAGCAGTCGCTTGCTACTATCGGCCGCGATAAATTGCAGACTGGTCAGCCTGCCGGTGAAGTCCTTTACCGGCAACGTCAATGCACCCCTGTGCAACCTCGCGCTGTGCGGCTGGATGTGCTTGCGGATCAGGTAGGAGTGGTTTGCAGGGGCGGATGTTGCCGCATTCCAGATCATGGCGGCCCGGTTCGCGGCCTCGGCCTGCCGGGTGCGGCGCACCGCCTCGGCCTGCTTCTTGGCGGCCTCCACCCGACAGGAGAAGGTCTCCCGTTCGGCTCTTGAATAGGGCTTGTCCCGCTTCGCCTGCCAGGTCTCGGAGAGGCCGGAAGACCAGTCGCCGAAACAGCCCCCCAAGCCGTCCTCGAACAGCAGGCACCAGCCAGCGGTATTGCCGTTGGATTTATCCACGCCGGGAAAGCGGTGAAACTTGCCGGGCTCGATATGAGGGGGCGGTTCCAGACCGGCGGCCCGGATCGCATCCTTGAACGGGGAGAGTGCACCGTTCATTGGGCAGCCCTCCCCTCATGCGCGGCCTGACGGCTGTGCTCGATTTGCCGGTTCAGCCAGGCATTGATTTCCGCCTCGATCCAGCCGACGGCGCGGCCTCCAAGCGATACGGGTTTTGGAAAACGACCCTCGGAAATACGCAAGTAGATCGTGCTGCGGGAAAGCCCGGTGCGGGCCTGGACGGCAGGTAGCCGCAGAATTTCGGTGTCCATACAAACCTCCTACTGTGGTTTTAGGAACAGTGGGAAGCCGGATGGATGGGCGATTTGGGCGATAAAATACCCGGTAATGTCCACCTGGGTTTCAGTAAATACCCTGTAAAACAGAAACTTATAATCTGATGCAGGATTGCTGGTCGATCTATCCGTGTACGAAGGAGCGTGATGGATACACGGGAAATCAGTGGGTTGCCGGCAGGCGAGTTGGGAGAAAAATTTCCGCCCAACTTTTTACGGCTTCATGTGCTTGCGGATGGTTTCCCAGCTCCTTCCTTTTTCTTGGGCAATATCGAGCTTGGCAATCTGTTTGGCTATCCAGCTATCCGAGTGGCGGACGGTATCGGGGTATTTGCGGCGAAGCCTCAGATATTCTTTCCGCCAGTCTTCGTACATGGCTTCGGTCTTCCGTTTTCTGGCCTCCTGTTTATCTGTCGAGGGGGTGTACTTTTTCCCGGTGCTGGCGGGTGTCTTGTCGATCAACTGGTCAATGCGCATCCGGTCTATGGCGAGCGCTGTATCCTCAAAGAACAGCACCTCTTCCAATGGTAGGGAGTGGTCATTGATTTCCAGGGTGAGGGGGGATTTGTTCAGTGACAGACAATGCCTTCCATTCTTTCCCTTGACCATGCCGATACGGATATTGCCCCGGCCGTGGCGATCTCCTCGGCCTTGCATTCGATACCAATCAATCCGGCGATCACCTTGGCCAATTGAAGCGCCGTTATCTTCCATTGCCGAAGCCGTTCCGGAGGGATTGCTATGCGGCCCATCTGTCCCTGCATTTCCGGGTCGTCGCAAACGACAAAAGAGCGTGTGGGATTTTTGTCTCTACCGGGTATCTGATGTACCTCCATGAAACAGTGATTGGCGCACTCGTGGCACTCTATGGACAAGGCGGGATTTGCCTTGGAGAGGACACTTGTCTCCAACAAATTACCAAGCAGATTGTCTGGCCACTGCTGAACGGCATCCCAGCCTACAAGGTGGGTCTTTCCAGTGGTCCCAACCGCTTCCAGTAATGACAAAAGAACATCATTCGGTGTCAGCGTTGCCGTCATCCTTCGGCGCCTGAGGTTCAATGCCGGAGGCGACGAGCATCTTCCGAATAAGATTGTCCCGTCCCTCATGATTAAGGCTGCAGAAGTTGGGATAGGTGACGTTGAAGGTCTTGCTCCCGGAACGTTTGCCCGGCTCGTCCTCAAACATGGCCTTTATTCTCACTTAGGTGATGTTAGTAAGGCGGTGGGTCGAGTTCCTTGAGCGGGTCGTAAACTGCCATGCTGTTCTGCTTGGTATCGGCCTCCAGTACGATGCGCCGCCGCGAGCTGTGCTTCAGGGTCAGCCGAATCTTAGTGAGACAGCCTTGCTGATGCCGGATCCGGGTGGAAACTGGAACTCAAAGTTGGGATCGGCCAGTGGATTGAGGTCATAGACCCGCTTGTCGATGGTGCCGTCGTCCAGGGTATTCAGTTTCAGGATGGCTTTGGCGAAAATCTTTTGCAGTTCCGGTACGGCCTTGGTGTTTTTGGGCGCGTAGATGTCGAGTGAGCCTTCCGCCTCGCAATAAACAAAGATGACCTCGAAGGCCGGGTGTCTGGAGCGGATGGTAAGATTTTTGTGCTCCCACTCCACGACGGACTGGCCATAGTCCTCGGGGTAGGCGAAGAAATACTCTTTCCCCGCTTCTACCTTGCGGTAGGGCTCCACTTTGCAGTTGCGGCCCCGCCCCTCAGTCTTGTTGAAGTAGTGTCTGACGGCCTTGGCCAGTTGGTCGATGTCCTCTTCGTTCACATGGGTCGGTGCTTGGGGCAAGTCGTTACGCTTCTTCCAGAACCGCTCCGCGACCGTGTTGGCGTGGAGCAGTGCCGATGCGCCCTTCCAGTATTCCGGCTTGTGGAGAAAGGCCCACATAACCTTGGCGTGCAATCCGTCAATGCTGGAGATCTCTTCCGGGAAGGTTGCGTCCTCGTAGAATGCCGCTTCATTACGTAGTGCATCAATGCCGCCGTCGTTGGCCAGTGCGTTGATGTCCTGGAAATTCACCTCCAGGTTCGCTTGCTGTTCCTCGGAGAGGGCGGCGAGTGCCTGAAAGATAGGCTCCACGTCTGTTTCGGTCAGATTCTCGAAATCCACCCCCAGATCCACGCCCCTGGTCTCGAAGTATTTGGCCAATAGCGCGTTCGGTACCCGGCGGAAGAATTAGCGGTGTTGGTATTGGCCTGCCATGTTTCCATTCCTTGTTCAGACGAACTAGGTATAGTATATACGCAGTACATACGAAAGCCACTACGAAACTGAGGTTTACCGATGGCAGAGACCAAATCGACGACCCTGACCGTTCGCGTTCATCCAGTCGTTAAGGAGGGGCTGCGGGCCGCTGCCAAGCAGGAGAGGCGTAGCCTAGCCAACATGATCGAGATGATGATCCGCGACTATTGCGAGAGGAATGGTGTGGCAATCAAGAATTCTGGCTCGGCTGGTTAAACAATCAAGGACAAACTCCCTTCCATGACACCCGCAAACTTCCAGCAACTTTCCAACTTCATCTGGTCCGTAGCTGATCTGCTGCGTGGTCCCTATCGGCCGCCACAATACGAGCGGGTCATGCTGCCCATGACGGTGCTGCGCCGCTTCGACTGCGTACTGGGAGTGACTAAGAAAACCGTTCTTGCCGAATACGAGAAATACAAGAACAAGGATAGCCAGTTCGTTGACCGGGTGTTGAACAGCCGTGCCAAGGGAGAGGATGGCAAGCCGCTGGGTTTCCACAACCACAGCGCCCTCGACTTCCAGGTTCTTAAAGGCGACCCGGACAATGTGGGGCGGCACCTGACCGACTACATCAACGGCTTCTCGAAGAACGTCCGCGAGATCTTTGAATACTTCGAGTTCGAGAAGGAGATCGAGAAGATGGAGGAGCCCGACCTCCTCTATCTGGTGGTCTCCAAATTCGCCGAAATCGATCTGCATCCCAAGGTGGTGGACAACATCACCATGGGACTGGTGTTCGAGGACCTGATCCGGCGTTTCAACGAGGCGGCCAACGAGACGGCGGGTGACCACTTCACCCCGCGTGAGGTGATCCGCCTCATGGTCAACCTGCTGCTGGAGCCAGACAGCCATGTGCTCACCCAGGAGGGGATCATCGTCACGGTCTGCGATCCGGCCTGCGGCACTGGCGGTATGCTATCCGAGACGCAGAACTGGATTCGCGCCCACAACGACAGCGCCACCGTGCGCGTATTTGGTCAGGACTACAACCCGCGCTCCTACGCTGTGTCAGCCTCCGACCTGTTGATCAAGGGCTTTAAGGATAGCCGCGTCGAATACGGCAACATTCTGATCAACGATAAGCACTCCGAGAACCGTTTCGACTATCTGCTGGCCAATCCCCCCTTCGGCGTGGACTGGAAGGCGGAGCAGAAAGTCATCAACCGCCGGCCCAACTTTCATGGCTACAGCGGCAAGCTGCCCAGGGTGAACGATGGAGCGCTCTTGTTCCTCATCTACATGATCTCCAAGTTCCAACCCTACGAGGAGGGCAACCGCGATAAACCCGGCACCCGTGTCGCCATCGTCTTCAACGGTTCGCCACTGTTTACCGGCGGGGCAGGTTCCGGCGAGAGCGAGATCCGACGCTGGATCATCGAGCACGACTGGCTGGAGGCGATCATCGCCCTGCCGGAGCAGATGTTCTACAACACCGGCATTGGCACCTATGTCTGGGTGGTCAGCAACCGCAAGAGCGCCAACCGGCGTGGCAAGATCCAGTTGATCGACGTCCGCGACCGCTGGACGCCGATGAAACGCAGCCTGGGGGACAAGCGTCGATTCCTGAGCGAGGAGACCATCGATATCGTGACCCGCGAGCATGGTGCGTTCGAGCCTACCGAGACCAGCAAGCTGTTCGATAACACAGGCTTCGGCTATCGGCGCATTACCATTCAGCGGCCATTGCGCTTGAAATTCCAGATGATCCAGGAAGCCAAGGAACGGTTTCTCGACACCTGCCCAGAACTGCTCGATGCCGTGCTGGCAATGGAAGAAAGGTTCGGCTCCAATCCCCATTACAACTGGAATATGGTCTGGGTCGAGGCGCAACGCATCGTCAAGGAGAGCGAAAGCGGCAGGCACAAAGGCGCCAGGGACACGGCGCAAAAGAAGCTGTTCCGTGACTGCTTCACCGTAACCGATCCCGACGCCGAGCCGGTGGTCGCCAAGCACGGTAAGCGTGCACGGGCGGTATGCTGGGCGGACCTGCCCAACCAGAACCTGCCAAATGGGATGAGCATCGATGATCTCGATCCGCTGTTCGGCGTCTATCCGGATAAGGGTGATAGGAAACAGGCTGAGTACGAGCCCGATCCCAAGCTCAAGGACTTCGAGAATATCCCCCTGAAAGAGGACATCGTCAGCTACTTCCTGCGGGAGGTGCTGCCCTATGTGGCCGATGCCTGGATTGACCGCAAGGCCGGAGACGAGCAGGACGGCGGCATTGGCAAGGTGGGCTACGAGATCAACTTCAACCGGGAGTTCTTCAAGTACCAACCGCCAAAGCCGCTGGAGGAGATCGATGCGGAACTGGAGGCCGTGGAGAACCGGATTATGGGGATGTTACAGGAGGTAAAACGTAGGTCGGGTTAGGCGCACATCCATTAGGTTGTATTGTACCAACGAGTTCGAATACGCCGTAACTTGACAAAGGTCCTGTAGCCGTTGGCAAAGATCGACGCGGAGTTGGAGGCGACGAAGAACAGAATTATGGGGATTTTGCAGGAGGGTACCGAGTGAGCAACGAAACTGTTCGCCTCAAATTCCTCTGTCACCTTGTATATGGTGATGCACTCCCAAAGGGTAAGGATATGGCAGGAAACGTGCCTGTTTTTGGCTCAAATGGTCAGTACACAACGACCGCCATGAGTAATACAGAAGCACCTGCCATTATAATCGGACGAAAAGGTTCTTATGGAAAGGTGAACTGGGCACCTGTTGAAGCCTTTGCCTCTGACACAACCTTCTTCATTGATGATCGCTTTACAAATGCTAACCTTCGTTGGCTGTATTGGGTGATACAGACCTTGGGTATAGATGAAGGTTCACAGGAAGCTGCTGTACCTGGTTTGAGCAGAGGGTGGGTTTATGAACAAAAAATCATATTACCTGATTCTGAAGGGCAATCGCACATTGCCGACTACCTCGACCGCGAAACTACCCGCATCGATGAACTGATCGCGGAAAAGGAACGCATGTTAGCCCTTCTGGAAGAGAGGCGCGTCGCCCTCATCAGCCAGGCCGTGACCCGTGGTCTCAATCCCGATATTCCGCTCAAACCCTCCGGCCTGGATTGGTTAGAGGATATTCCAGAGTATTGGAGCATTATAAGAATTAAGTATGGATTCAGAACCATCGGTAGTGGAACTACTCCACCGACAAATAGAAACGAATTCTACGAAGGCAATATACCTTGGGTAACAACCTCAGAATTGCGTGAGAATCTTATAAATTCAACTGAAAAGCAGATATCAGGAGAAGCGTTAAAGGAATTTACTACATTAAAGATATATCCGAAAGGATCAGTTCTGTTTGCTATGTATGGAGCAACTATTGGCAGAGTTGCAATACTTGATGTCGCTGCAACGGTTAATCAAGCTGTATGTGTGCTGACAGATGCTGATTTCTTTAACGAATGGTATGCATTTTACGCTCTACGTATGATGCGAGACATATTAGTGTCAAAGGCCATAGGCGGTGGGCAACCAAACCTCAATACAGAGAAAGTGTTTGAACATAAATTGCCATGCCCACCAATAGATGAACAGTTGGTAATTTCTGCGTTTCTGCGGAAGGAGATTACTCGATCAGAGGCTCTTTCTACAGAAATTGTTAAGTCTGTAAATACATTGAAGGAGCGTCGCTGTGCCTTAATCACCGCCGCCGTCACCGGCCGGATTCCCGTTGAGGATATGGCCACATGAAGTTCGAATCCTTCAAGGCGGGCCGTTGGCAGACGCGCTATCGGTACAAAAGCTTTGAACCGGTGCCGGTCAATCACGACTGGACCTGGGAAGAGCCGAGTATCAACACTCTGCTGGAGCAGGCCACCCGGGCGCTGGGTGAGCTGAACGCCTTTTCGCTCATCGTACCCGATATCGATCTGTTCATCGGGATGCACGTGGTCAAGGAGGCGCAGTCCTCCAGCAAGATCGAGGGTACCCGGACTGGTATCGATGAGGTTCTGATGGCGGAAGAGCAGATTCGCCCGGAAAAGCGCGACGACTGGCGCGAGGTGCGCAACTATATCGAGGCAATCAATACTGCCATCGCCGAGCTACAAAGACTGCCGCTATCCAACCGGTTGCTGAAAAAGACCCATGCCATCCTGATGCAAGGCGTGCGGGGCGAGCACAAGCAACCGGGTGAGTTTCGCTCCAGCCAGAACTGGATCGGCGGTTCCAGCCTGACCGACGCCACTTTCATTCCCCCCCACCAGGATGGTGTGGCGGCACTGATGGGCGATCTGGAGAAATTCTGGCACAACGACTCGATTCTGGTGCCACATTTGATCCGCGTTGCTATCAGTCACTACCAGTTCGAGACGATCCATCCTTTTCTAGATGGAAACGGGCGTATCGGCCGCCTGCTGATTCCACTTTATCTAGTCAGCCATGGGCTATTGGCCAAGCCTTCTCTCTATTTGTCGGACTTCCTCGAGCGTAACCGGGCCAGTTACTACGATGCCCTGATGCAGGTGCGGGTGAGTAACGAACTGATCCATTGGGTGAAATTTTTTCTCAATGGCGTCGCCCAGACCGCTACCAAGGGGCGGGAGGTGTTCCGACAGATATTAGTCCTGCGAAGCGAATTGGAACAGACCGCCATGGGGATAGGCAAAAGGGCCGCAACGGCGCGGAAGGCGCTGAATTTCCTCTACCGTAAGCCGGTGATCGAGGCCAGCGACCTGGAACGGGTACTGGACGTGACTACCCCTACCGCCAATACGCTGATCAGGACATTGGTGGAAAAGGAAATTCTTGAAGAAATCACAGGTCAGCAACGAGGCAGGGTTTACGCCTTTAATCGTTACCTTAAACTGTTCTTAAGTTAAAGTAACTCAGTTATCTTTAACTAACAGATTGGGCAAGTAAAGGATGGAGGCATGAGGCAAACCAGCGAAAGCGCCTTCGAAACAGCTATCGAGCAGATGTTGCTCGCACAAGGATACGAGAGGACGGATTCAAAGTCCTTCGACCGAGCGCGGGCCATCTTTCCCCAGGTGGTGCTGGATTTCATTCGCACCACGCAAGCCAGGACCTGGAATAAGCTCGAAACCCTACACGGCCACAAGACCGGCGAGCGGGTTCTGGAGGCGCTCTGCAAGTGGATGGATCGAGAGGGATCACTCGCTACCATGAGACATGGCTTCAAGTGCTTCGGCAAGACCTTGCGTATCGCCTTCTTCCGCCCCGCACACGGCCTCAATCCCGATCTGGAGGCGCGTTACCGGGCTAACCGCCTCGGTATAACCAGGCAGCTTCATTTCAGACCCAAATCGGAACAGTCTCTGGATGTGGTGTTGAGCGTGAACGGCGTGCCGGTGGTCACGCTGGAATTGAAGAATCCTCTCAGCGGCCAGACGGTAGCCAATGCCGTCCACCAATACCGGAACGACCGCGATCCAAGGGAAAAGATATTCGAGTTCAAGAAACGTAGCCTGGTTCATTTCGCTGTGGATACAGAAGAAGTGCACATGGCAACCCGCTTGGCCGGGACTTCAACCTTTTTCCTTCCCTTTAATCGGGGACGCGATGGAGGTGCGGGTAATGCGCCGGACATGCAGGGAAGGAACTATCGCACTGCCTATCTCTGGGAAGAGGTATTGCAATACGACAGCCTGCTGGATCTGCTGGCTCGTTTCCTCCATCTCCAGATCAATGAAAAGATGTCGGACGAGGGGAAGAAGGTCCGCATGGAGACGATAATCTTTCCCCGTTATCACCAGCTACAGGCGGTCCGGCAGTTGGTCGATGAAGCAACGGGGGAAGGCGTCGGACACAATTATCTGGTGGAGCACTCAGCGGGGAGCGGCAAGAGCAACACCATCGCCTGGTTGGCTCATCGCCTTTCGTCCCTACACAACGCGGAAGATGAACGGGTATTCGATATCGTGGTGGTTACTACTGACCGCGTAGTGCTCGACCGGCAGTTACAGAACACCATCTATCAGTTCGACCACCGCCAGGGCGTGGTGCAGAAGATCGACGAGGATTCCCGCCAGTTGGCCGAAGCTCTGGAAGGCGCAGTGCCGATCATTATCACCACCTTGCAGAAGTTTCCCTTCGTTTCCAGACAATTAATGAAAATGGCGGAGGAGCGTGGAGAGGGAGCCCGCAGCCATCTGCCAACCCGAAAGTATGCGGTCATTATCGACGAGGCCCACAGCTCCCAATCTGGTGAAACAGCGACCGAGTTGAAATGGGTACTTGGTGGTGCCGATCTTCTCAAGAAGGCGAGGGAGGCAGCACAGGATGAAGGTGAAGTGGAGTTGGAGAGGCTGTTCCACAGCATGGCCAAGCGTGGTCGCCAGCCCAATATGAGTTTCTTTGCCTTTACTGCCACACCGAAACACAAGACCCTGGCCATTTTTGGCCGCAATGGAGAACCTTCCCACCGCTACACCATGCGGCAGGCGATTGAGGAAGGATTCGTTATGGATATGCTCGCAAATTACGTCAGCTATAAGACCTATTATCGTTTAATAAAGGCGTGTGAGGACGATCCAAAAGTTGAACGGAAGAAGGCGGCACGGGCGCTTGCCAGGTTTATGAAACTACATCCCCACAATATCGCACAGAAGACCGAAATAATGGTCGAGCATTTCTATCAGAACACCAGGCATAAAATCGGCGGTTACGCCAAGGCTATGGTGGTAAACGGTTCACGGTTAGAGGCGGTGCGCTACAAGCAGTCGTTTGACCGCTATATCAGCGGGAAGGGCTATCCGATCAAGAGTCTAGTGGCCTTCTCAGGCACGGTGGAGGATGACCGGGTGCCGGAGAAGAGCTATACCGAGGTGGAGATGAACAACGGCATCAAGGAAAAAGAGCTTCCGGAGACCTTCACCAAGCCCGATTACCGTGTCCTGCTGGTGGCGGAGAAATATCAAACTGGATTCGATCAGCCGTTGCTGCACACCATGTACGTGGACAAGCGCATCGCCGGGATTCAGGCCGTGCAGACGCTCTCCAGGCTTAACCGTACCCATCCACTAAAAGACGATACCTTCGTTCTCGATTTCGTGAATGACCCCGAGGAGATTCAGGAGGCATTTCTGCAGTATTACGAAGGTTCGATTATGGGAGAGGAGGTCGATCCGGATCAGCTGTATGAAGTCAAAAGTGAGCTGGATGCTTCTGGAATCTATTTCCAGCAAGAGGTCGATGCCTTTGCCGCGATCTTCTTTGCACCCAAGCGTCGGCAGTCACCGTCCGACCACAAGAACATGAATGCCATACTTGATCGATCGGTAGCGCGTTTCCAGGCGTTTCAGGAGCAGGAAGAGGAAGAAGGCGAGCTATGGCGGAGTAAAACCCAAGCATTCCGTAATCTTTATTCGTTTCTGAGCCAGGTCGTTCCCTATCAAGACAACGATCTTGAGAAGCTCTATACTTACCTGCGTCATTTGGCCTTGAAGCTGCCCAAACGGAAGAGCGGTCCCGGCTATCAGTTCGATGAAGATGTGAAGCTGGATTATTACCGGTTACAGAAGATCAGTGAAGGCTCGATCAGACTGAACGATGGTGTAGCGAAACCGCTGGGCGGCCCACGAGAGGTTGGGACCGGCATGGTGCGAGATGAGGATGTACCACTCTCCAGCTTGATCGGTATCATCAATGAACGGTTTGGTTCCGAGTTGACGGAAGCGGACCAGCTCTTTTTCGACCAACTGGCCGAAGCAGCTGTTCTGGATGACTCCCTGCGACGCGCCGCCGAGGCCAACCCGGCGGATAAATTTCAGTTGGTGTTCCGGGAGGCTCTGGAGTCACTCTTCATTGAGCGGATGGATCTGAACGAGGAATTGTTCACTAACTATATGAGCAATCCTGAATTGCAGGAGGTTGTATCGAAGTGGTTGGGGGAACAGGTGTATAAACGTTTTTCCGACCCATCCGCAATACTGAGCGATTCAGTATCTTCATGAAACTCGGAGTGGTGTGAAGACTCTCTGACCGCCCGTCACGCTGCTTGCAAGCGCTGCGCCAGAATTCACCACCGCCGGATGCTTCGCAACCGGCTCTATGCCCCTTGCGGGCTTGGTTACCCTTCGTTCGGACATAGCGGGCGGCACAGGCGGTGAAGGTGAGCGCGGCCGGTCTGATCCGCCGGGCCGCGATGGGATCGAGGCCCCGCTTGACCTGCTTCCGGTACTCGGCCAGACCCACGTCGGCGAATCTGCCCAGGTCCATCTCTCGGCGCTTGCCATGAAGCGTAAAGCGCAACATCCACTTCCGGGCGCCGGTTCGGGACACCACCAGCCGCAGGCCACCGCTCCCCGGATGGGGGCTCCGTGCGTAAAACCCCGATCAGACCCCCAATATTCACGGATTATACTGGACGGCTAAGGCCTTTACTGGACCACTCTTGTATGTTTATATGGAGAGTTTTCCGATTGTATCGGACGCCTTCGAATCTCATTTTGGCTGATCCCTGATCCGCCATAGACCGCTCAAATCCAGCCACAACCCCCGTGATCGAGCCCCTCCGAGCCCGCATCGGCCGGAGGCATTTGACTGCGCCCGATCAATAGTCCCCTCATCCCACGTCCCTCGCGGCTTCCCGCGCTCCCTGTTCTTCCGCGCTCACTAACCGGACGCCGGCGGCTCCGGGTCGAATTTTGGTTCGATCGGGGTCTAATTGGGGGTCTACCTTGACCAGTAATAACATACTTGTTTGATTTATATCAATTTTATTTTTCATTTTGGCGGATCAGAGATCTACCGTGCGTCCACGCGGCACACGCCAGGGCATGAAACCGCAGGACCGGCCTCGTTTCAAGACCTTAGAGAAGCGGCCAGGAGGTTTGGATTCCAGGCCGTTGACCGTGATCGCTCCAGTGAGCAATGGCTGGAATCCACATGAAGAGCATCGGGTCGGCGTATGTGTCAAAAGCTCCGCTGTTTTCTTCTTGTCTCCTGTTTGGAGACGTCAATTTGTTGGGCCGATCTGCCTCTTATGAGTCAGGAGCTGCTAATACAAGATCACGTTGTACGCTTCAATGTTGGATTGAACTATGGGAACCAGACACGCCGTGATGTTTTTTCACTCCAAAACCGGGATGAATTTTCAGCCCGAATCGGAATCCGGTACGGGCTGACGCCGACAACCGAAATCTTTGGACGCATCACCGGGTATCACCGAGAGAACCGTCTGGTCGCAGCGGCGAGTTCAACCGGGGTATCTGCAACGAAATTCAATACGGTTGTGCTGGGAATCAATCACGGATTTTCACCCGATACCGAGACACCCGCCGTGCTCGGATATATCGAAGCCTCCATGATCGAAAACGCCAGTTCCTCGGCGGAGGACTATTCCATTTACGGGAGAACTTGGGGTATTGGGATGACGACTTACCGTAGCTTCGATCCCGTGGTTCTGTCGCTATCGGTTGGGTACAACCATGCGCGCACACGCCCATTGCTCCATAACGGCAACCATATCACCTTCGATCCGGTCGATGGCTTCTATTTGCAGCCGGCCCTCAACTTCGCGATCAACGACAAAATTTCCGTGTCCGGCGGTTTCCAGATCACATACAACGGAAAAAACAAAATCGATAGCAAACCCACGGGAATTGCATTCACGCGTACCAATTCTTCATTCGGTATCGGATTCGCCCTGGATGAAAAGACGGCTATGTTTTTCAATCTATCGGCGGATGTGAGCGGAGACGCCGGGTCTTCCATTGGGTTCCACATTACTCATGACAGCACCCTCTAATTCCAATAGCGACGGTGGGTCATTCGCAAACGTTCAGTTACCTCTGATCGAGGTTCGGGAAACCATGAAACAACTCCAGTCCATGCTGATTGGTCTCCTACTGGTCTGCTCGGTAACACAGCCTGTATTTGCCGAGACGCTCACTCAGGCGGATATCGATTTTGTCTTCAATTCGGATGCCGAATATAACGTCGGCGATCTTGTTCTGCTATCGCCTGAAGAATTAGAGTCGATAGAAGGTGAGTATTGGGCTTTGTACTGGAGACGTATCGCTCGCGGTGTTGTTGGTTTTTATCATAGCTTACTCACTAGGAGTCCTTTTTATATTGGAAAGTTCGGTTTTCGCATACATAGAGACCCAGCTCACCACTACTTCCCCCAAAAGTGGGGGGTAATGGGTGGATGGAGAAAACACTGGCAAGTTGATGTCTGGAAGATCCGAAAAGGAGAGTTCAATTCTAAAGGTCAACCAAAAGGAGAGCCTGGGTCTGATTGGAGCTTTAGAATTCCTTACGGTCGGGAGGATACATCAAGACCTCCCCCAAAACCAAAGTCTACGCCGCGTAGCCTCTCTGTAGCTCGAACTCCCAGCACAAATACGCAATCCTCGGATACTCGAACTCCCAGCTCTGAGCTGATCGCCCTTCTCGTGGAGGAGACAATAGAGGAGATAAAGCCAGAGCCGTTGCGAGCGCGTCGCAGGCGCAGCGCGAGCAACCCAGATGATCTCTATATACCGAGCGAGGCATTACGCGGTGCCATTATGGACTATGTAATGCCGACCAAAGCAGAGGTCTGCCTCCACGTTGGCGGACCAAACTGTTAGGAGGTGAAACCTGGAACAGAGGGCACGGCGTAACGGACCGGTCTAAGAAAAGAAGGTCGTGAGACCACGACCTTGGTCTCTTGACAACGACGGGTTTTCCTAACGACTATGCGATTTTCGGTCGGGGAGGTCTGGAATCGGCAGTGGTGACTATGGCTAAACAGGATAAGAAAAGTAAATCGGGGATTTCGGGGATTGTACTGGTTGTACAGTTTCTTACGGCATTGTTTAGGGCGTTTCTTATGTCCCTGTGGCACCGAGAAAGGATGAATAAGAAACTCGCGTACCAAGCCGCAGAAAAGAAGCTACATGAGATCGTCTCTAGCGATAGAGAACGGATCATTAATCTTCTTGAAAAAGGGGAACACTGGTTTATAACAAAAGAGGGAGAGGAATATTTGGCGGTATTTTCCGAATGGCCGGAAGATAAAATTATCTATATTACCTATTTTACAAAATCCGGGGAAGAAACCAACGCCTGGGTTCCGGAAGATGGTTTTTTACATCAAGTAAAAATAGAGGCTTCTTATGATGAAGACGAAGATGCAACAAAGAAACTAATCCGTATAGGAGTTTCTGTAGACGAAGGAGGGGGGCGTGCCGTATGTAGGAGAGAATATTTAAATGCGGATGATTTAAGTATATATGAATGGCCATTATGAATAGAAAAATCGCGCGTCAAATTGCGGAAGACAAGTTGAAGGAGCTGATCTCCGGAGATAAGGGAAGGATTCGGAGAATGTTCAATCATCCAGAATACGAATACCTAGTAAAAGATGGCGTTGAATATGAAGTAAGTATGCACGCATATTATGACGACGAGACAAAGAAACTACTCCGTATATTTGTTTCGGTAGACGACGGGGGACTTTTTACCTTCTTCAGGCCTATAGGGAGAGAGGCGTTTGTAAATGCCGAAGATGTAAGGAATTCCCCGGCGAGTTCCGAATGAAGAAGTGGCATCGGATCCCGATGGTGCTAGGCGCTTTTCTAATGGCTGAGACAGCACCTGTGGATTCAGGAGAAATTCATCTTCGCTACCCAACCGCAGCCGGCAGTCTCCCCATCAAGACCTGGAAAGACCTGAGAGACGCAAAGGTCGTGAAACAGGCTTTGGATACTTCCTGCGGCTCCGCCGCCACGGCAACGATTCTGCGATTTTTCTACGGCCGGGACGTATCCGAGGCGGACATCCTCGCTGAAGTCATCTCGGCTAATCTCGCCGGTGTGGCTTCGGACTTCGAGCGAAGCATTCGTTCGACGCTTATTCGAGCCGCGTTCGATGGGACGATAACGCTCGAAGACCTCAAACAGAACCTGCTCGCCCAGGTAATCCGCGCGATCGGCGATCGGTACCACCCCCGCAGACATCAAGGAGCGGTTTGCCCAGGTAATCCAGGACCAGCTTGAGGCCACGGCGTCTTTTTCCGACCTCAAGCAAGCGGCCGAGAAGTTCGGGTTTAGAGCCGTTGGCTTGTCCCTCACATTCGGCCAGCTCAAGCAACTCAGCATCCCCGTCATCGCGCACTTGCGCCATCGAGGACAGGATCACTTCTCCGTGGTTCGAGGCATCGGCCGGGATGGTCTAGTGCTGCTGGGCGATCCCGCCTGGGGAAACCAGCGCTTTGAGGCGCGCCGATTCCGAGCGATGTGGGAAATCGATGGGAAATCAGGCAGCGTTCTGGTCCTTCTGCCAAAGGACGCAACGGTTCTCGCGCAGGCCGATCACGACTTTTTCCACGCCCCAAAGCTAAATGTATTGCCGCTTCAGAGCCTCATTCTATTGCGCAAGCCTTAGGCTCTGATATCAAGGCCGCGTTTTATCCGTACTGCCCGGTGATCGGGGGGGCCGCACAAACCGGTTTCTTAACCAAAGCGCCGCGAAGACAAACCGCGCAGGCAATCACGCAGCTTCGGGTTTGGGCGGGGCGAGATTAAGGGTTACGGCTCTTATGCCCACCGTACTGTAGCTGGCCACTGGCTACCTTACAGGGGGCTTTTTTTTCAACCGTTAAGAGGTTAATGCTGGCGTCTTAACGCAACCTACACCCATGTTACACGCCGTGCGGCCTGCCTGCGCGGACCTCGCAACAACCCAGGATCGTACTTACTACCAACAAGTTGAGCTTTCGGAAACCATCCTCATCTAAGCTAACGTAGACGCTCGCATGAGGTCTGCGGACAACGCGGTTCGTAAGAACGCATTTCGTCATATTGCTCATTTGGAGGATATGTCCATGACTGCTCTCGACTTCACCCCCCTGTTCCGCTCCGCCATCGGCTTCGACCGTTTGGCCTCCGCCCTGGAGTCCACCTATCGGCCCGATAGGGGCGGTGGCTATCCGCCCTATGACATCGAGGTCACCGGCGACGATACCTATCGCATCTCCATGGCGATAGGCGGTTTTTCCGAGCAGGAGATGGATGTCCAGGTCAAGGAAAGCGTCCTGATGGTTTCTGGTGCGCACAAGGAAGACACCAAGGAGCAGGAGCGCCGCTTCCTGCATCGCGGCATCGCTACCCGCAACTTCGAGCATCGGTTTCATCTGGCCGACTATGTGAAGGTGGTGGATGCTCGCATCCGGGATGGCTTGCTGCACATCGACCTGGTGCGTGAGATCCCTGAAGCTATGAAGCCGCGTAAGATCGAGATCCGCACTGGCGGCAGCTTGCTCGAAGGCGAGGTCGAAGGGGCGGCGGCGTAACACCACGCCATGAGACGGAACCAAAGGCCGGACTGAGCCCGGCTTTTTGGTATGCGCCGGCTTGAACAGCGTGGTCGAGTCGAGCCCGGTGACAGGGGACTTCGGTGATCTTTGGCGGACAGCCTGGGCGCCGGGTGTTCCGCACGTGCCACGGCGACGGCGCTTTCCCTAGCTGCAACGCCTTTTGACCTCGGATGCGTTGCCGAATCCAAAGCGGCGGCAGGTTGGTGCGCCAAGGCCAACCCCACGCTCAGGTCAGGCCCCGGAGATTCCGCCGGGGGTCAGCTTGCCGCCGCACTCCAAAACGTCCGGTAGCACCTCTCCATGATCGTCAGCAGTCCGTAGTCCATAAAGAGCCTTCAATTAACCCTGTTTCCGGCTCCCACTCGTCAGCCATGGTTGCGCAGGCCCGTCATGGATGGTAATCGAACAAAATCTTTATTTAAAATACTGAAATCGTGCAAGAAAAACGACCAATCTATGCTATTCCTATAGCTTTATATGGCGTGCTTTGATTCACTCTCCGAAGAACCCCTCCAAATCCCCTGTCCCGCGCCGGAACATGGCGGGGAGAAGGTGCTCTTAACGTTTCGAAAGTGCCATAGTAGGTGGTTGGTATCTTGCCCTGGCTGTACGAAGGAACGCCTTCGAGCGGTTCTGGACGCACAGGGTTGGCGGGGAGAGATTGCCGCTGATCCTGCCAAGATGCCGGGCCAGGGGGTGCGCTGCGACCCGCAAGGGCGACGCTTGCAATAAACCCATACTTGATCCGCAACCGCGTTGGGCCATCCCTGCGCTGAGAGCCGCTGAGGGCGTCACTGAGGCTTTGGGGGAGGGTTGCCAGAGGGGGCCACCCTGGGGGTACCCCAGGAGAAATGCCGATCAGGCCATCAGCTGCGCCTTCCAAACTGTCGGACGAAAAAGGACCTTGAACATGCGCAAACCCTGGCCGAGCAAGGGCGCCGGTTGTGGCATCGGTGAAGGGCACGGGTGTCTGCCGGTTTTTGAACGCCCGCTGCCGTGCCTGTTCGTCCGCATGGCGAGCGGGACTTGTTGGGGCCATTCCGGCGATTTTCGCGGTCAGCCGCTTCATCATCGTTGCCCCTCTTTTGGCGCATGCCTTCTCATACGCTTTCTGTTTTTTCCTGAGCCGCTCTTTGGCTTTCGAGCGCTCTTTGTTAAACCAGCCACGGAGTCCCAGAGCGTCGAAGAGCGTGGTGGAAACGATCTTGATCGCGGAAAAACTTCTATAGAAGCCATCCTTCAACCGTTCCCGGATTTGGGATACGGAGAGATATCCGGCGTCCTTGAGCGTTGCTACGATCCGCGCTGCGCGCCTTTCGCCTAACCCCGCCCAGGTCACCAGGTGGTCCATGGTGTAGTTGAAGAAGCCATTTTCCGTGCTACGGGCGTCCCAGAGGCTCATGCGCCATAAGGAGTCGCGCCATGCGGCGCAAAATACAATCTCTCCCTCGGAGCCGGCGCATTCAGGATGACGAGTCGTGCCTAGCGGAAGTCACCCATCGTGAAATTCTGATTCAAAGCTACGGAACCCTTCTGAGGGTCTGCGAAATCTGGAGGATGCACCGTTAGGAGCAAGCAGTGGCCAGGAAACGCGATGGCACTTGTGACCAGCTGCCTGCACCGGCTTGTGATCTGCCGGCTTGGATGGATTATCTCTCTAACCCCTAACCGTCCTGCACTTGAAACTACGGTTTCAGAAAGGCAAGGAATACCTTAGAATAGTATTTTTAACCAACTGATATGAAATAACGATGCCTGAAGTTAGATGCGCTTTCGGTTTCCCAGAACGGTATGTATTTGTCCCTGAAAATACTGTAAAGACCGTAGATCTTGTTAGAATAGACATTCCCCAATGCCCATTGGTATTAATGGATGATAATAAATCCATTTCCTTCCCGGTGGATGTCAATACGAATGCGAGTATTTCATTTAATATAAGTTATGATACTCCTGAAACGAATTTTGAACTTACTTATGGTGCTTTCTCTGTAGAGAGTGGCCATCTAGTTCCGTTTTCTCAATTCCAATGGAGTCAAGACATAACAAGACATGGTCCGGGGCATCTTAGCAAGACAGCACAAGTAAATGTACCAAGCAACACCATATGGCAAATTGGCTTTAGAGTTTCCTCCAACGTTGCCGATAATATTCGTATAGAAATTCTCCTTCTCTCCTTTGAACCGTGGACTTCATCACCAGGCAAATCAGTATGACGCTAGAGTAGTAACGGTCGTTTTATGGTCCTGGACATCTGCGCCTGGCTCGTTCAGTGGCTCCATCAGGTGCCACATGAGAAGCCGCAGCTCGTTATGTGGGCGGCTATCAAGAGGCAGTTCGGGCGGATGTGGAAGTTCAGACAGAACTTCCGCGCTTCATTGTTGCAAGTCCTTGCCTGCTATACAAAAGATAAGGTTGAAGGGGACCAAAAAGGGTTGACCTTGAGGCGCAGTCAATCCCTGGGTTCCGGGTGTATGGTCGTTGTGGAAAAATCTGATGATTGGTGAAGTTATCCATGTTTACTTGGGTGCACAATCCTAATAGTAGGACCTATAGTCCCCGATAGTTGTAGCAACCTGCAGACATTGAGCGCTGGGGTCCGGATTACTTGAAATCCATCGTCTCCAGATGATTTCAGTGTAACGAGCCAGAAGTGATGATGGGTAGTAGGGATAGCGGACGGTACGGGTGTGAGTATTGGTCGAAGAAAGACATGATTGTACCCGTTTGGGTTTTTTTTGTGCTTGAGTGTACCTGGTTGTAGTGATGGATATTTGGTTATGGATAAAAAATGTTCTGAATATCAATAATCTGATTAAGGAATGACACTTAATCGTTTTCCACCGGACATTTATTATCCACAGGGGAAACCCTGTGGCCGGGTTGCTTCAATACATTCTGCCTATTCCGGCGTGAGCGTCCGGAAGCAAGCCCAAAAAAGGGCCTTTCGGCCCGTTTAGGTAGTTGCGGGTAATAGGCTCCTGTAGCGGCGTTTCGTTCTTCGCTGGCCGGTCAACGCGCCCCGTGATTGGACGTTAGGTCGGTAACGATTGGGGACTTCGGTAGACGCTCGGAAGCAATTTCTTGGCTTCCGCATAGATTTTGTCTCGGCTCCAGTCTGGGTGTTCCGTCAGGATATCAAGCGCGAGTTTCGAGAGGAGCGCTTTGGCTTCAGGGTTGAGCTGAGCAAGGTATTTGCTCACTGGATCGAGGCTGCGGGTGCTGGTCGTGGCGTCGATGACGGGCTTCGGCCAATTTTTAGATGTCTTCTCCCGAGCTTTTTCGTCCGCATGGCGGGTAGGGCTTTCTGGGGCCATTCCGGCGATTTTCGCGGTCAGTCGCTTCATCATCGTTGTCCCTCTTTTGGCGCATGCCTTCTCATAGGCTTTCTGTTTCTTCCTGAGCCGCTCTCTGGCTTTCGCGCGTTCCTTGTCAAGCCAGCCACGGAGTCCCAGAGCGTCGAAGAGCGTGGTGGAAACGATCTTGATCGCGGAAAAACTTCTATAGGAGCCATCCTTCAACCGTTCCCGGATTTGGGACACGGTGAGATACCCGGCGTCCTTGAGCGCCGCTACGATTCGCGCCGCGCGCCTTTTGCCTAACCCCGCCCAGGTCGCCAGGTGGTCCATGGTGTAGTTGAAGAAGCCATTTTCCGTCGGGAAACCCACGCGTCCGGTAGCTAAATCCATACGCAGCACCAGTGAGATGAGAAGCATGCCAATGCCGTCGCGGCGCTCGCTGCGGACCTTTCGTCCGTCGGCGTGGAAATTTAAAGCCGGCAGTAATCCGAGTTTTTCAACGTGCGATAGTAACTTTCTTGCCGCTTCCTGGATGAATTTTGGGCGATTTTCCGGTATCGGGATGTCGAGGAGCTTGGGATTTTTCGGATCGTGCCCGCAACGGTTACCGCTTCCGCAGGGCTTCCGGCAGGGCTTCCGGCAGGGCGTGGGGGCTGGGGAAGGGGTTGGGTAAGGAGTGGAAGGAAGAAGCGCGCTCGTGGGGCGCTGAGGGCCGCCTAAGGCGGTTTCTGAGTGCGCCCCGAAGATGGCCTGCGTGAGGGAGGACTCAAGAGCGGCCGCTATCTTCCTAGATAGCCTGGACTGGAAGACGTCATTCTTCCGTGATTTCCGGGACTTTCGGGATTTGGATGCATCCCGGTTGCCTGTCGGCGCAGGGATTTCGGAGGGAGTGCGCCAGTTGCAATCTGGCTCAGATAAGCATAGAGTTTTCATTGCTACTGGAGGAGCAAATATTGCTTCTCATATTGCCTTGGGGGGCATACAACGTAGCATTCCCGGCAGTGCTTCTAACACTAACCGGGAACTGCAAAGGCTCAGCGACTTCGGTCACTGGGCCTTTGTTTTTTTTAGGGTCATCTCGTGACCTAACAGGTACGGATGCTGAGAGGTTGCGGGGCGGATAGGCGAACACTTCAATCACCGTATTCCGGCGAGCCCTTGGATAGATATCGTGAGGACCTGGACAGAAGCTCGCGTTGCGCCAACACGTCTTTTCTCTCCTTCCGTTCCTTCTTTTCCTTTTTCAGCTTCCTGTCCTGCGACAGGAAGGCCGCCTTCTGTGATCTCCGAGGCATGGCTTTGCCTATTGTTGCCTTATGCGGAATTCGATCGCCTCGATAGGATCGGGGTCATCCACCGGGAAATGCCAGTCCTCATAGGACTCAACGAGGGTTGCGAGCGTGTCAAACTCGTCATCCTCGGCCAGTGAATGCTCCCTATCCATGAGCGCATCAATGCGAGCAAGAGCGCTGGCGTAGTCCTGCTCGGTACGGATTGGTCTCACACGAGACGCACTCATAGCAGGGAATCGAGATACATAGCAAGCGATTGTGGAATTGGCACAGATGGAAGAATACCAAAAAGGATGGATGCGGGGCGAGCCGGCCCTCCCGTTTCCAGCGTCGCACGTCGATGGATCGGTAATCGTCGGTAGAGTTTTTCGCGCCCCAGTAACCAATGTTGTCGGACTAGATTCCTTCAGACGCGCTGTCCGGGCGCTTTAACGGCCCGGGTATGGCGATTATCAAGGCAGGGATAAGCGATAACGCGCCGCGATCTTGGCCAGTGAGGCTTGCACAAAGGCATCGTGCTGCACCATCAACCGCTCGAAGGTGCTCCAGTGCATCCCCTTGGGCTTGCCACCATCACGGTTAAGACAGCCCGGCCCCCAGCCCAGCTTGGAGTGAATTCTGTTTGCCCGTCGCACCATCCGTGTTATAGCCGGGTACCCGGTTTAAGAGACGGGGTGAGCAGGCCCTCCCGGTTCCAGTACCGCACGTCGATGGAGAGGTAATCGGCAGTCGAGTTTCCCGCGAACCAGCACCGCTGGCGTCCGCTACCGATACCTCCCATGACGGCCTCCCCTTCGTGTTTTGTCGAAATCATTTGGGAAATTCATGCTTTTCACCGTGGCCCCTGGGGGCTTAAATCGTCAAAAGCCCCGGAGGGGGGGCTAACAGAGGTGACAGTTCAGAGGGGGAGGCTGCGTGGCCACGGCGGCATGATCGTCTGGTGTGACAACCGCCGGGGTGATGGGGAAGCTTAAGAGCCGTCTCCCATACCAGGAACAGATTTTTATTATTACAAATCAACAAGATAGTGTATTAGCTTACACACTTGTTCCCCCTCCGTTGGAGTCTACCTTTGCATACTAGGAACACTGTTTTTTTTAAAATCAATCGATTATATATGATGTTCCCCCTAAAAATCCCGTTCCCCCTATGTCTAAAACTTCCTTCGCGTATATTCACTGTGCACCTACACTCTAATTTCTTTTTAAAACTTTACTAATTACTAGGAACATTAGGAACAGTGGGAACATCTTATATTAAGACTATGATTATAAAAGTTATTTTCTGTTACCCCTTTGTTCCCCCTCCGTTCTTACTAGGAACAGAACCATGCTGCTAAAAATTCCATCTTCACGCGCACGTGCTTAGTGTAACCTTATAAGGTTTGAGGTTAGATCATACGGTGAATTCCACCGAGTCTGCCTGCTTATGGGGTAGCAGCTAACTTCTGCCACGAAGTGGCACAGCAGCCAGCGTCACCCCATAAAAGTGAAACCGGACCTCGGTGAAGCAGGAAGCAAGCGGTAGGTTTAATCAGAGGAGGGGCACAGGGAAGCGAGGGAGCGTAAGCGACGAGCGGAGTGCGACGACCCCCGCGTAGCCGTGGGGCCGAGCGTTTCATCGGAGTGCGGCGCGTGAGCGCCGGAGGAGACGACATGCCAAGGCCATGCGACACTGGCGTCCAGTCATGGTGGGAGTCCTGGTGCCGCGAGAAGTGCGCGCCGGGATGGACGCAGGACGAACATGGGCTGCCGAAGGCCATGGCCGTCGCCTAATTTTTTGCACCCGAAATCGGACGGATCCCACTTCGGGTTTCGCGAACAATGGCGACGCTCCGGAGGGATTCGCGTAAGTTTTGCAGAACGCTGAGCCGTGTGCCGTAGACGCCAGGGTTCTTTTATTGGTTAGAGGGCAACTTTTCGTACACGTATTTGCGTGTTCCATCTATTCGGACTCTGACCCGATCCCAACGGTTTCTTTGGAAAATCCTTGCAATTCTATTTTGCTCACGCTGTGTGCGCTGCGCTTCCATAAGGTTCAGGTGCTCCATAGCCTGAGGGATGGTGACTTGCGTCCTTTCTTCCAACCAAGACCTGAGCGTGTCTTCCCAAGGGTCTTCTTGGTACCTTTCCTCCTGTTTCTCCCTCGCGAATTTGTCCTCTTCCGCATCGAGCCACCATTGTTCTTTCGCCTTATAGGCGGCAACGGCCTCTGCCCACAGTTGGTCGCGGTCCTGCTTGATGCGCTCAATATTGATTCGAGTGCAACGTACCGGCCAGAATCGCCGCGCACCCGTCGGGTCCTTTAGATAGCCGCCAACCGGATTGACCGTCCCGACCAGGATGCACCGCCGGGGAGCATCGATGGTGTTCCGTCCGTAGGGTGGTCGGAAATGGTCTACCCGACGGCTTAACCAGTCCTTCAGGCGGCTAACCTCGGTGTTTCGCATCGCGGCCAGTTCGGCGATCTCGATACATCAAAATCCCTGCAATTGCAGGTTGGCATCTTTTGACCCAATGTCGGAAAGATCGTCTGAAAACCAGTGGTTGTAGAACAACTCGGAGACGGCTGTGGATTTCCCGATCCCTTGGTCCCCCTCTACAACTAGCATCGTGTCCATCTTACAGCCGGGTTCCAGGGCACGGGTCACCGCTCCGATGAAGAAGCGTCGGCTCACCGCATAGGAGTATTCGCTGTCCTCGCAGCCGAGATGGTTGCACAGAGCAGTGGTTATGCGCTCCTGCCCATCCTACGTTAACCCGTTGAGATGGTCCTTTAGCGGATCGTAAGAATTATGCTCCGCAGCCTTAACCACCGCCTCGTGAACATTTGTGGGAGATGAAACCCCTTGAATCTCAAGCCAGACTCTTGCTCCGGTGGTATCGGTATCTGCTAGCAGTCTAGGATAATGCTTTTGCTTATCGAACCAAGGCGGCTTACGGAGCACCTCGATTGTATTCCTAAATTCGTTGTAGCCCAGTACTCCTCGCATTTCATCGTGATAAGCGAGCAGTACATCAGTATTGTGATGTTTAGCCCGTACGGTGAGATTGCCTTCCTGTGTGTACCTTAAATGCTGCCTCCAGTTGTCGGCTGTTACTGACCCTGGCTCCGGCGTGAAGACCGGTGTCTCTCTCTCACCGGCTGCCGGGTTCGGAGCCGTGGCTTGACGGACTGCCCTGGCAACCGCCTCCAGACCAAGCAGAGCGGCCATGTCGTTGAAGTCGGTCACGCCCTCGGGGCGCTGCGCTCCGAAATCGGGAACGGCGGCCTTCCCGCCGATAGCCAGCGCAGCCTGATTCGCCTTGGTGATTCCGGGATTACCCTTGGTATCTGCGTCATCGTCGGCGCAAATAATGAAGGGAAGGTCCGGCAGCTTTTGACGCAGGGCCTTGGCCACCGGCTCCAGATTGCCCGCATTGAAAGCAACCGCGACCGGGTAATCCGTGGCTTGGTGAATGGTCGCGCTGGTGGCGAATCCTTCGACGATACACAAGGTATCCGCTCCTTTGGTAGAGCCGATGCTGAAATAGCCGCCGCCGATCCGCCCGCTGCGCAGAAATCGCTTGCCGCCATCTGCCGCGATGAATTGCAGAGAGTGAAGCTTGTTGCCCGACCGCACCGGGATTACCAGCGCACCTTGGTGCAACCGCGCCCCGTTGGCTTTGATGTTCTTGCGGACAAGATAGGGATGACCATCGTTCGCCGGTTCGGCTTCCTTCCAGATCGCCGCGGCCTTTGCGGCGGCATTGGCATACTGTTGTGGGCGTTCCGCTGCGGCGCGTTTCCGAGCTTCTTCGGTGCGGCGCCGGAACGCCGCCTGTTCGGACTGAGAAAGCGGTTTTCCCCGCTTCTCCTGCCAGTTCTCGGAGAGGCCAGAAGACCAGTCGCCGAAACAGCCGCCCAAGCCGTCCTCGAACAGATAGCACCAACCGGCGGTATTGCCGTTGGATTTATCCGTGCCGGGGAAGCGGTGAAACTTTCCGGGCTCGATGACATCGGGCGGTTCCAGGCCGGCGGCTCGGATCGTGTCCTGGAAATTAGTCATGGCCGTACCCTCCCTGTTTAACCTGATCAGGCATCGGCCGGTGACCATGGGTGCGGACGGGTGCCGCCGCCACGCAGTCGGCAAGGCGGGTTACGTTATCGGTGGAATCTTGTATGAGGGCTGTCGTGCCAGTACCTGCCAGCCGACAAGGATTTGCTTCCGGTGAAGCAAGCTGGTTTCGGGGAGGGCGTTGGGCGGGGCAAGGTGCCATCCACTGGTTGCCTACCCGCTTTCCTCCAAAGGCGAGAGCGATGGTTTCTGCTTGCATTACACATGACTCCTAGTGAGGCATGCGTGATTCCGGCGGATAGGAGAGCGGGGTAAGGCGGGGGAAAAGGTAGGAATATTTTCCGTTTTGACGTAAAATATCTTTGCACAACTCGCGTTGTTAATTCCTAAATGCTTCTGGAATCAACGCACTAGCCCTCTGTCCATAGCCGTCGGACAGCGGGCTTTTTTTATGCCTGTTGAAAAATCGTTTCTTGCTACCTCATGATGCCGCTACACCGAATTGGTGGCGGATCTCGCCGGTGCCGATGAGCGGCGGCAACAGCCGAGAATTCTGCCGTTCGTACAAGCTACCAGCCCACCAATCAGATTTCAAGATAAGTGATAATATGCACTAATCAATAGAAAAGCACTAATGGCAACGTCGCACAAAGAACCGGCTCATCTCGGCGTCTACGTCCGCGAAAACATCATCCCTGTTGGCATGACCGTCACTGACGCAGCGAAGCGACTTGGTGTCAGTAGACTAACTCTGTCGAACTTGCTCAACGGGAAGTCCGCCTTATCCCCTGAAATGGCGGTCAGACTGGAGAAGACGTTCAGCGCCGACCGGGATCGGCTGCTCGATAGGCAAGTTGCCTACGACCGGTCGCAGCGGCAGGCCGCTGGAAACGAGGTCGCAGTTCGCGCCTTCGTCCCAAACTTCCTGACAATCAGGGCCAGGGAGATCGAGCAGTGGGCAGATAGTCAGAGCGACGCCCGCAACCACCTTCCCGTCCTTCTACGGAGGCTGGTGCACTCCACCGGTCAGGACCTTCGCCGGGTCGACTTTCCCGGCTATGACAACGCGCAGCGTAAAGGCCCCGATGGGATCGTGGAAGCGGGCGCCGCAACACCTTGGATTCCCGAGGGGAACTCCTATTGGGAGTTCGGCACGCATCAGAAGCCAAAGACTAAAGCGGAGCACGATTACACCGCGCGGTTGGCCTCGGTTGATACCGCCGAGCGGGCCAACAGTACCTACGTCTTCGTGACACCTCGCAATTGGTCCGGAAAGACTTCTTGGGAAAAACAGAAGAACGAGGCGGGCGACTGGAAAGCGGTCAAGGCTTTCGATGCCAGCGATCTCGAGCAGTGGCTTGAGCAGTCGGTGCCGGCGCAGATATGGATCGCCGAACAACTCGCGCGACCGGCCAGCGGCTATGAGACGCTGGAGCAGGCATGGCGCCGGTGGGCCAACGCCAGCGAACCCCATCTGACACCCGATATCTTCGCATCCTCAATCAGCGCGTACCGAAACAAGTTCAAGACGTGGCTCGACCAACCGAGCGATAAACCCTTCTTCGTTGCGGCCGATTCGCAAGGTGAGGCCCTCGCCTTTCTCGCCTGCGTGTTCGATGAAGAGGAACTCTGCCAATTCAAAGACCGCGCCGCAGTTTTTGAATCTCCGGAGACGCTCAGGACGCTCATCGCGTCCTCTGTACCTTTCATGCCCATCGTGCTTACCAAGAAAGTCGAACGTGAACTCGTCGATGTCCATGGTCAGCTTCACTGCATCGCAGTCCGCCCCCGCAACGCGGTCGATACCAAGGCCGACATTACGCTCGATCTACTCAGCCACGATGCTTTCAAGCAGGCGCTCACCGCCATGGGCGTCGAAGCAGGAGAGATCGACCGGTTTGCAAGGGAGTCAGGCCATTCTCCGACGATTCTGCGCCGTCGGCTCTCCAAAAATCACGCGATCAGGACGCCGGTGTGGGCTGACGATAACGACACGGCCAAGTCCCTCGTGCCGATGGCCTTGGTCGGTGCTTGGCATGCTGATTCGACAGCGGATCGCGAGATCGTCTCCTATGTAGCGAAGCGAGATTACGATGCAGTCGAGGAGGACATCGATCTCCTGCCTTATCCCGATGGTTGTCCGGTGTGGTCTGAAGGACGTTACCGGGGTGTGGCTTCAAAGATCGATGCCTTGTTTGCGATTGCGTGGATGGTCACGCAGGCGGAACTCGACAGATTTTTCTATGCGGCTGAATACGTTCTTTCCGAGTTCGACCCGGCGCTCGAACTTCCCGCAGAGGACAGGTGGGCCGCAGGCCTGTATGGCAAGAAACGCGACTACTCCGGCGCTCTGCGCGAGAGTATCTGCGACACACTTATCCTCTTGTCGATACACGGCAATAATTTGTTCGATAATCGCCTCGGCATCGACATCGAAGATCGGGTTACGAAGCTGATCCGGACTCTCCTAACGCCGCTGACCCTTGAAGAGCTGCTCTCCCAGGACCGGGATTTGCCGTGCTACGCAGAAGCCGCGCCCGATGCATTCCTGGAGATCATCGAGGAAGACCTGTCGCACGATGATCCTGTGCTCTTCGGCCTTCTCAAGCCGGTCGACAGCGGTGCGTTGTGCGCATTTCCAGCGCGCATCGGCCTGCTCCGGGCGCTGGAGTGCCTTGCCTGGAAACCGCAAAACCTCCGGCGGGTATCGAAGATCCTCTCCCGGCTTTCTCGGCCAAAAATCGACGACAACTGGACGAGCAAACCGGAAGCGAGCCTTCAGGCCATCTTCAGGTCATGGCAGCCGCAGACGGCGGCCTCGGTGGAGCAAAGGATCAAGGAGCTGGAGAGGCTCACCAAGCGTTTCCCGGATGTCGGCTGGGAGATTTGCATCGAGCAGATCCGGCCTGGCTATCGGATCAGTCAAGACAGTTACAGGCCCCGGTGGCGCAGCGACGCCTCGGGGGCCGGGCAGGTCGTCACGGACAGGGAGAGTGACGACTTCAGCCGCAAGGCTCTAGCCTTGCTCATCGCTTGGCCGTCTCACGATGAGAACACCCTTGGCGATCTCGTCGAGTCTCTCCAGGTCATACCCGAGGAAGACCAAGCCAAGGTCTGGGACCTGACCAATGAATGGTCCCGGAAGGCCGGTGAAGCCGCCAGGGCCGCGCTGCGCGAGCGTATCCGGCAGTTTGCTTTTACCCGACGCAGCCGCTACCGGAAGCTTGTGGAGGGGAAGATCGGGGAGGCGAACCGAGATCGTGCCCGCGAGGCCTATGAGAGTCTTCGGCCCCATGATCCTGTTCTCCGGCATGGCTGGCTGTTTGCCGACAACGGGGTACAGGAATCCACCGACGATATCGAGGAGGAGGAATTCGACTACCGGAAGCACGAAGAGCGGATTGACAAGCTCCGTCGCGACGCGGTGGTCGAGATTTGGTCCGAGCGCGGTTTCGAGGGAATCACCGAACTGCTCGCCGGCAGTGCCACTGCCGGCACCGTTGGTCATGCCGTGGCGTTGTGCGTTACCGGCGTCGCAGCGCGGGTGGAGTTTATCCGGCGTTGCCTTTCCCTTGACGGCGACCTCCGGAGCAAAACCGAATGGTGCTTGCAGGGATTCCTCCACGCCATCGAGGATGACTCGCGCCCCGGCATGTTGCAGGCTGCGGCCGAAGAACTGCCTGCCGAAGGGCTTACGCGGTTATTCGTCTGTGCGCCTTTCCAGGCGTCCACTTGGCGTCTTCTGGACCGTTATGGCGAGGACATCCGCGCCGGATACTGGAAGGATGTACCTTCATCCTGGGGCCAGCACACACCGTCCGAGCTTACCGAATTGATCGACCGCCTTCTTGAGGTCCGGCGACCGCGCGCAGCGTTCTACGCCGTCCACATGAAGTGCGAGGACATCGAGACCTCCCGTCTCAAACGGCTGTTGCAAGACGTGGCCACGGTTGATACCGAGCCCGCAGGCTACTACCAGCTCGACCGGTACAACATTTCCGCAGGGTTGGCCTCGCTCAATGGCCGTCCCGGCGTGTCCGCCGATGAAATGGCCCAGCTCGAGTTCTTCTTCATCCATGTACTGGATCGCAGCGAACACGGCATTCCGAATCTCGAAAGACAGATCGCGCAATCTCCGGAAAGCTTTGTCCTGGCAGTGGCGCTCGCCTACAAGCGAAGCGACGAAGGAGAGGACCCGACGGAATGGAGTATCGGGAGTCCCGAGCAACGCGCGATAGTCGCTTCAGCGTCCCGTCATCTTCTCGACCGGATAAAAAGAATTCCCGGAACCGACGACAACAAGAAGATCGACGGGGCAGCGCTTGCTGCGTGGCTCACCGAGGTTCGGCGGCTGTGCCGCGAGCATGCCCGTGCGGACATCGGTGATCACTGCCTCGGGCACCTTCTTGCCAAGGCTCCGGAGGGCGAAAACGGCATATGGCCTTGCAAGCCGGTCTGTGAAGCGATGGAAGAGATCGCATCCCCGGAAATCGGCCGGGGATTCCATTTCGGCGTTTATAACTCGCGTGGTTTTCACTCACGCGGAGAAGGGGGAAACCAAGAGCGCGAGCTCACCGCGAAATATCGGGCCTGGGCCGAGCGCTTGCATTTCAACTATCCCTATGTCGGGAAAATCCTCGAGGGTATCGCCAAGGGCTACGAGCGTGAAGCTGGGTGGCAGGATTCCGAAGCAAAGATCACGAAGAGGATTGGCTATTCCAGGTAGTGCCGTATTGTGCATGTATCCTGACCGTCGGACAGGGCTTTGGTAACTGGGTAACGAGATTTCGATCCGTGCCAAAAGAGAAAAGGCCCGGCACCTTGCGATACCGGGCCTTGGAAAGGAAGCCCTTGTCAGCCGACCGGGCATTTGCTCATACGGAGACGGGACCACGAGGCGGCCAAAAGAGTCCCAAATCAATGCTCACGGCCTCGAAGGGCGGAGCGACCACCTGATCGGTACCGGAGAAAACACCGCTCTCCACCCAGGCGCCGTCATCGAGTTGGTAGACCTCTAATGTCTGCTGGCCTGGATCGATCAGCCACGCATACGGCACGCCATAGCGGGCATACAGCGGCATCTTGACTTCACGGTCCTTGCTGGCCGTGGACGGCGAGAGAATCTCACACACCCAATCCGGGACGACCTCGATGCGGTGCCCTTCCGGCAGGTACGGCATGCGTTGCCGCCGCCAACCGGCCAGGTCCGGCACTGTTACCTCGATGTCGCGCACAAAGTGAACTTCCGGCTCATCGAGAATCCACCAGCCGCCGGGTCCTCCATCCCCAATCTGGAAGGGGTTAAGTAGTTTGGTCCCCAACACGGATCCGGTCATCACATGCGGCACGGCAGGCCGTGGCTGGGCATGCAGCTGTCCGTCCAGAATCTCCCCGGTCATGCCCTCAGGTAGGGCCTCCAAGGATTCGTAGAGGGTAGGCGAGTAGGCACGGGCCGGTTGCGGTTCCATCGGGACCTCTGTCACGTCGTTGAATATCGTTAAACAAGGGCGATCGTGATCGCCGCGATGATAAGCACTGCGGACACGACGCCAGACGCCAGCTTGATCGTCCCGGCCAGTCGTCGCGTATCGGCTTGTTGCGGTTGGCGCAGGCGCCGCATTTCATTCTGAAGGGAATAACCTTCCGCCGCGATTTTCTGCACCGCATCGCCGACAATCGTCTCCGCCATCCCCTTGGTCCGCTCCTGGTAATCCCCCGTGATCCGTCGTATATCGGCTGCCAGCTCTTTCCGGTGCGCCTCCGATAAGGCGTCGTGGACCGCCAAAAAGGTCAGTATCGGGTCGTTTTTGTCGAGCATCAGGCCGTATTCCTGTGCAACGATGCGGATGATTTCTTCTTGATCGATTATTTTGGAGCCAGTTCTTTTCTTCCCTCTGAAGGTACTCACTACTTATTGATCACCTGTCTAGCGGCTGTTGTTACAAGCGCGCTGATGGCTCCACTAAACAGTATTGTTTGAAGATTCTGAACTTCACCGTGCAATAACCACCGCCAGCTATTTGGCGCCAGCACGTGCCCCCACACACAGCTATTGCGGCTATCAGAAGCAGCGCAATAAAGTAGACAAACCAACGTGTGGCCCCATGAAAAGCATCACGTAGCTGTTCGGTGCGGAAGATCGCCCGGCGTTCCGCGTATTCCCTGGCATCGATTAGACTCTCTTCTTGGAAGAGTGCCTCCATCTCTTCCCGAGCCAAAGCGTCTGATACCGCGTCGTCGATCTCAGGCCCTGGAACACGGATGGTCCCATCGTCACCGTCGATGCCGTCGTTGGATTGAGGCATCAGCCAGTCCGTGAGGCGACTTTTTGCTTGAAATGCGCCTGAATCAAATCCTGTGGGATCACGGCGTTTTGCCGTAGGCCCGCCACGTCACATCCCAAGGCGCCCCTGGCTGATGAGTCAACGACGATAGCTGTAGGCCACTCAGGTGCCCGTATTTTTCAAGCGCCTGATCCACAACCATCTTTTCTCCATTCCTCAAATTTTCCTGAAAGTTTCCGATGGGCTCTACAAACGCCGAGCGACGTCCGGCGACATGTGGATATAGACGGCGAATGACTGGGCCGTACTACCATGCCTCGATATCGTCCTCGAGAAGAGGGCGATCCAGAAGGCCCAGAACCCAACCGTGAGATAAATAGACGAGCTTTATCACTTGGAGTGCGTCAAGCTCACCATGCTCGCGTGCGCCATGAATCATGGTAATTCGCAATCGCGCGCGAGTCGTAAACAATTCCGGTACTCATGGTGAGTAACCTGTACTTTTTTTGATCACAACCCTTCCATCTGCTCGAACAACGCCTTCTTGATTCTAAAAAGACGGGCTTTTCTCATTAATTGAAAAGCCGCTGATCCCATAGTTTCATCGAAGGTTAGATGCGCTTCTAACATTTCTCGCATATCCTGATTAAACAGTTCGCTTTGTTTCGGTAGTGTAATCACCTTTTTGATTCGTTCTTCGTGCGTTTGGAAGAGCTTCATTTCCCGGAATGCTTTGCCATCTTGTGCAATGGGTACAAAGTATTCGTTCAACCAAACGACGAAATCCACGCTCTTGGGAAATTGTTTAATGATGGAATCTAAACCCGTGGCCGTATCCTGAAACGCCTGACCTCCCGTGACGATTGTGTGGAGGATCACGGCATGGCCGTGTTCCTCCGCCATTTCAATCGCTCTGCTCTCTAAAAGGTAACTGGACAGCGGAATGAATGCCGAAGCCCCGTTATCGATCACAATCTCGGAATCCGTATTATTCAGAACGATTTCCATCATGGCATCGAATTTCCGTGCCTTGATGTTGCTCTCCTCCATGAGTTCAATTCTGCGAACCGGAAACGCTTGGTAACTCGACTCGGACCGGCGTCGCTCGCGGCGGTGGACCGAACACCTATCCTGCCCCTTAAAGAATCCTATAAATATATAAAATTAAGTAAAGTTAAGGAAAATTTATAATTTTTTTGATAAACTATAAGTCGTTTAACCATGTCCTTCCAATATTAAATTAAAATTCAGGAGAGTTTAAGGTAATGCAGCCATTCGATTTAATAGCTAACTTAAATCAAAAAAGACTTGATAATCAGAAATCCGAAAAGAAATTCGGTCGCGTTTCTTTCCTGGAATGGAAAGATCAGATTCAAGCAGATTTAGATAAAGGTTATACCGCAAAAGATATTTGTACGGAATAAAAAAACAGCGGACAACTTAAGATAAGTTATGTAATGTTCTCCGTATATGTTCAAGAATACATAGGGAGTAAAAAAGAAAAAACAAAGAGGGATTCTTTTCGTAAAATAAAGAAAAAACAAGACACTGAAAATTCCGATCAATCCGGGAAAACGATTGATAAAAATCAGGACTTTCACCACGACGTGGACGCCGCTAAAAGGTGGGTATAAATGTCAAGAGTACATCTCGTATTGCAAAGTAAAGGAGGAGTTGGAAAATCGTTAGTCGCGGTGTTGCTTTCCCAATATCTTCGAAATCATGAAGTCGCTTCGTTTCAGCATCAATATCGAAATCTTAAAAACCCTCTGATCTGCATTGATACCGATTCGGAGAACGCTACCCTGGCGAGTTACCGGGCGTTACCGAGCCGTAAGGTTCCTCTTATGGAGGGTGGTATAATAAATGAAAAGGCATTCGATTCCATCATGGATATGATCCTATCCAACCCCGAAGACGAGATTGTAATCGACAACGTTGCTTCGGCGTTCGCCCTACTCATTAATTACCTGTTGGAAAAGAGAATCTTTGAGTTGTTAGAAGATAAAGGATATGAGTTATTGACTCACGCAGTTGTTACTGGAGGACAGATGTTTCTGAATACGATTGACGGTTTGGGCGTACTCATTACGCGATTTCCTGGGAGCGCAAGGTTCGTCGTCTGGTTGAACGAATACTTTGGACCCATTGAATAAGATGGCAAAGCATTCAAGGAAATGAAGATTTATCGAGAGCACGAAGAACGAATAAAAAAGGTGATTACAATCCCGAAACAGAGCGAATTGTTTGAACAGGATATGCAACAAATGTTAAAAGCGCGTGTAACCTTTTATGAAACCATGAGGTTGGCAGATTTTCAATTACTGAGTAAATCCCGTATTTTTAGAATCAAGAAGGCGTTGTTTGAGCAGATGGAAGGTCTGTAATCCGCCATGGTCGATCAAGAAGAAGTCATCCGCATCGTTGCACAGGAATACGGCCTGATGCTCGACAAAAACGACCCGATACTGACCTTTTTGGCGGTCCACGACGCCTTATCGGAGGCGCACCGGAAAGAGCTAGCAGCCGATATACGACGGATCACGGGGGATTACCAGGAGCGGGCCAAGGGGATGGCGGAGACGATTGTCGGCGATGCGGTGCAGAAAATCGCGGCGGAAGGTTATTCCCTTCAGCATGAAATGCGGCGCCTGCGCCAACCGCAACAAGCCGATACGCGACGGCTTATCGGTACGGTAAAACTGGCGTCCGGCGTCGTATCCGCGGCGCTTATCATCGCGGCGATCACGATCGCCCTTTACTCATGATGTTTAACGACGTGACAGAGGTTTCGATGGAACCGCAACCGGCGCGTGCCTACTCGCCTACCCTCTACGAATCCCTGGAGGCGCTACCCGAGGGCGTGACCGGGGAGATTCTGGACGGACAGCTGCATGCCCAGCCACGGCCTGCCGTGCCGCATGCGATGGTCGGTTCCGTACTCGGAGCCGATTTGTTGGGTCCTTTTCAGAAGGGGATTGGAGGACCCGGCGGCTGGTGGATTATCGACGAACCGGAAATCCACTTTGTGCGCGACATCGAGGTGACGGTTCCGGACCTGGCCGGTTGGCGGCGGCAGCGCATGCCGTATATCCCGGAGGGACACCGCATCGAGGTCGTCCCGGATTGGGTGTGTGAGATTCTCTCGCCGTCCACGGCCAGCAAAGACCGTGAAGTCAAGATGCCGCTGTATGCCCGCTATGGGGTGCCGTATGCCTGGCTGATCGATCCGGGCAAGCAGACATTAGAGGTCTACCGGATTGATGACGGTATCTGGATAGAGAGCGGTTTCTTCTCCGGCACCGATCAGGTGGCTGCTCCACCCTTCGAGGCGGTGAGCATTGATCTGGGACTCTTTTGGCCGCCTCGTGGTCCCGTCTCCGTATGAGCAAGCGCCCAGTCGGCTGACAAGAGCTTCCGCAAGATGTCGGGCCTTTTGTCCTTTGATCCGTATCCTTCAACCATTCACCGAAATCTTGGGGTCCAGCTCTCCACCAGAGCATCCTCTTCCTCGTGATCGCCATCCTCATCGTCGAGCGCCAGCAAGGTCATTCGATAGCCTCCCTGTTGGAGCAGGGTTTGTTCAACCACGCAACACCGGCGTGCCTGCGATAGCCAGACGCCGCCGTCGATTTCCGCCCAATCGCTCGGTTGTCCCACGACGCCATTCCCTCGTGCGGCAATCGACTGGCGTGGAATCGGGTTGCCTGACCGAATGTCCAGCCCTGGAAAACCATCGTGCTTGCAGACATAGCGCACCCGGCCATTGTGTGAAAACACGACCGCACAGGGTTCCTCCTGCAGGGACACACAGCGACGCACCACGGCCTCCTTACTCAAGTCGTACTCATCTCCGAGCTCGATGATATGAGCAAGGTCCAGCCCACCCTTGCGCTGCAGATCGTGTAACAACAGTTCAGCCGCGAACGCATTGGCCTGAACCTCCTGGCGTGCCCTTGTATCGGTGCCATCCGAACTATTTCGCGACATGTCATCCAACGTGCATTGGAACTTGCCGGCGTGGGGTATGTGGCTCGGATGCAAGAAATGCCCCAGCTCATGGCCAACGGTGTAGCGCCTTCGGCGCGGCCCGTTCTTCGCGTTGACAACGATGCTCCCTTCGCCTTTCTCCGGACCGGTCGTGATGAGAGCGCCCTCGAAGCTCTTGAGCGATTCGACCCGGATTTCCTGGATATCGAGCGCATAGGCGATTGCCTCGACCGGGACCGGAATGGGCGTCTCGGGACATTGCGCCAAAATCACCTCGGCGATCCGCCTCGGATCATCGCCGCCCTCGTCCAAATCCATACGACTAAGCCGCATCGCCCTGCCTCCTCCGGCGCCGAATCAGGCTTTGAACCATATCTTCGAGTATCGACTGGTCCGTCTCGTCCAGCTCCTCTTGCGCTTGCCGGAAAAGGTTACCGATGCGCCCTTTATCGGCGTCCACATCCTCCCCGGCAAGGTAGGCGACTCCCACCCCGAAATGCTCCGCCAACCGCGTCAGCAACAGGAGTGACGGGTTTATGCTCTTGCCGGTCTCCAGCTCCCAAATATGGGCTTTCGAGGAGGACACGGAATCTGCAACCTGTTGTAAGGATTGTTTTTTTATCATTCTTAATTGCTTCAGCCTCACGCCTATCGACACGCTCTTTCCCTCCTTACACCCCATCGGAAACGGGGCGGGTGGTATTTATAAACGAACGATATTATATGATATAATCGAAAATATCGCCTCGCCCTAACCGGAATAGAGAGGCGCTGAAGTCGATCCTCAGTGGAGGCGACGTAATGCGGATCGCTACCAAGTGGCGAAATCATGAGGTAGCAAGAAACGATTTTTCAACAGGCATAAAAAAGCCCGCTGTCCGACGGCTATGGACAGAGGGCTAGTGCGTTGATTCCAGAAGAATTTAGGAATTAACAACGCGGGTTGTGCAAAAATATTTTACGTCAAAACGGAAAATATTCCTACCTTTTTCCCCGCCTTACCCCGCTCTCCTATCCGCCGGAATCACGCATGCCTCTCACTAGAGAGCTATGTGTAATGAAAGTAGAAGAAACCATTGCCCGCGCCCTTGGAGGAAAGCGGGTAGGCAACCACTGGCTGGCGCCTTGTCCCGCCCACCGACTTCCCCGAAACCAGCTTGCTTCACCCGAAGCAAATCCTTGGCGACCCCAAAGCGAACCCATCAACTCCGCCCATCATCCCCGTAAGGAAAATTTGTTGGTGGGCGGGCATCCAATCCAGGCGCTTCCCGAAGCCCGACCATCTGCCCAATGGACGCGCCGTTTTCTGGCGGGCGCCGGCACGACGGCCCTCATACAAGATTCCACCGATAACGTAACCCGCCTTGCCGACTGTGTGGCGGCGGCACCCGCCCGCACCCATGGTCACCGGTCGATGCCTGACCGGGTTAACCAGGGAGGGCACGGCCATGGCTAGTCTTGCCGCACCGCTGTTATCCCGATTGAAAGGCGTGAGGTCTGCTGGTGCGGATCAATGGTATGCACGCTGCCCGGCCCATGACGACCGCGCGCCCTCCTTGAGTATCCGGGATACGGGAGACCGCGTGCTCATTCACTGCTTTGCGGCATGCGCCCCGGAAGCCGTATTGGAGGCCGTCGGTTTAGAGTGGCGGGACCTTTACCCCGAACCCTGGGCCTGTGCCCGCCGGAGGCCAAATGAGGCTGCACAGAGGTATGCCCGGCGGACCCTGGTGGCGGCTGATCCGCTGGCGCTTGAGAGGAACATCCTACTAATAGCGGTTGCCGACATTGAAGCGGGTCAACCGCTGTCCATCAAAGACCGGGCGTACATCGAGGTTGCGCGTGCACGACTGAAGGCGGCGGAGGTGGCGCATGGATAACTCATCCGCCAATGCCTACGGGATCGATACTAAGGAGCTAAAGCGACTGGCCGGTGCCGGAGACGGCGCGGCGAACGTGCACTTCCGGACCTACGACCCGGCCCACCCGGATCAAGCGCCACCATACCCGGAGGAACCGGCGGCAACCGACTGGCCCGATCCACTCCCCCTGACGGCCAGGATCGACCTCGAACCCTATCCCCTGGATGCCCTTCCCGACAGGCTACGGACCGCTGCCGAGGAGGTCCTGGCCTTTACCAAGGCACCGAGATCTCTGGGGGTCTCCAGCGCCTTGGCGGCCCTGTCGGTATCGGCACAGCCCCATGCCGATGCGAGGCGGGCGGAAAAGCTGCAAGGGCCGACCGGGCTGTTCCTGCTGACCATCGCCGATTCCGGTGAACGCAAATCCACCTGCGATGGTTTCTTCATGCAGGCGATCCGGGACTATGAAACCAAGCAGGCCGAAGCGGCCAAACCGGAGATCAAGGATCACCAAGCAGCCATGGCCGCCTGGGAGGCGAAACGCAGCGGCCTCAAGGAGAAAATCCGCCAGCTAGCTAAGGAGAATAAGGATGCCCAAAAACAGGAAAATGCCCTGCGCGATCTGGAGCAGAAAAAACCAGAACCGCCACGGGTGCCACGGCTGATCTATGGCGACGCTACCCCGGAAGCCCTGAAATGGAATCTGGCGAAAGGATGGCCATCCGGGGGCGTGGTATCAAGTGAAGCCGGATTGGTGTTCGGTGCGCATGGCATGAACAAGGATTCGATCATGCGCAATCTGGCCACCTTGAACCAGCTCTGGGATGGGATGGACATTGCCACCGAGCGGCGCACCACCGAATCCTTTACGGTACGCGGCGCACGGCTGACCATCGCCTTGCAGGTCCAGGAAGCCACCCTGCGCAGTTTCCTTGACCGGACCAGCGGTCTGGCGCGGGGTATAGGCTTTCTCGCCCGCTGTCTGATCGCTTGGCCGGAATCGACCCAGGGTTACCGACCTTTTTCCGAATCGCCGGAATCCTGGCCCGCGTTGGCAAAGTTCCATCAACGTATTACCGAGATTCTCGAACAGGATGTTTCCATGGGCGACGATGGGGCGCTGTCGCCCCCTGTCCTGCCCCTGGCGGAGGATACCAAGGCCGCGTGGGTAAGGTTCCATGACGCCATCGAACGCGAACTGCGATCCGGCGGCGAACTCCACGATGTGCGCGACGTAGCCAGCAAGACCGCCGACAATGCGGTCCGGATCGCCGCCCTGTTCCACATATTCGAGAACGGTACCGGTGGTGCCATTGGCCTGGAAACGTTTGAAGGCGCATCTAGAATCGCCGCTTGGCACCTGCACGAAGCCCGGCGGTTCTACGGCGAACTGGCGTTACCGGAAGAACAGGCCAATGCAGCGCGGTTGGAGAGCTGGTTGCTCGACTACTGCCGGAGGGAAAAGACAATCCGCGTACCCCGGCGAGCGGTGCAACAGAGCGTGACCCCCAGCCGCCTGCGCACTGGAGCCACGCTGGATCGTGCCCTGAACGAATTGGTGGAAGCCGATAGAGTGCGATTGATTCGAAACGGCAGGCGCAGGGAGATTCATATCAACCCGGCGTTGCTGAAAGGGGACGGACCATGACCCTTTCCGCATTGATCAAAAAAGGCGGACTTACCGACGGTATGACAGCGACAGTTGCCGTACAAGACGCCGACAGTCCGGCAACCGTCGCCACCGCAGAACGGCCAAATCATTGGCCTAATCCCCCAACTGTAGCAACTGTAGCAACTGTAGCAGGGGGCGGGTGGCCGAGCCGGGGTGGGTGCGCGTGAACATCCGGCAAATCGCCTCCCAAACAAAAAAGAGCCCGTTTAAGGCTCTTTGTGGGGTTGGGGGAGGGGGAGGTATGGGAAACTACAGGGAATGGCTCTCCGAGCCCATCAGGGGCTCGGAGAGGTATTTCTTCGCTACACCCAAGACCGCTTGAACTCGCCGGACCAGAGACGAACTTGTTTACGCTCTGCCTGGGAGGAGCACAGGCCAGCGAGGAAGCGTAAGTGAAATGCGGAGTGTGTAGCACGCTCCGGACCTTCCTGGAAGGCTTCCCGGAGGTCATCCTTTCTCAAAGGCGTAAAACCTCCCGATGAACCTTGAAATGCCCGAAGAAAACACCGCATCGATCCTGGTGGCCAAGAAGGTGTCCCGGCCCAACCTTCAGTTCAAGGTCCTGCCGAAAATCATGCAGGCTCTCACCCTGATCGTCCAAGGGTACTCCGTCGCCGATGCCTGCCGGGAGTGCCGTGTCTCCAAGACGACGTTCTACTCGAAGCTGGCCGGTTCCGAAATGCTCCGGGACATGCGCCTTCAGGTGCAGAGCCTGAAAGCGCAGAATAAGGCGCTGCGGCGCGCGAAGCAGCGCGCCGGCCTGCTTGAGTAATTCGCCCACTCAGCCACGCCTCCCTGCCGGAGGCCGCCCTCTCCGTCGAATTCATCATCCACCGGAAACTTTTGCACCGGCTCGGGAAGAGCGGCCAATTCAGG
>Ga0209457_1000044_pt1 | contig 52042 bp, 42 predicted proteins | sample WorMetHEROISLAND_5_FD_187410 | JGI IMG/M metagenome (GOLD analysis project Ga0209457, IMG submission 187410) | Marine gutless worms symbiont microbial communities from Max Planck institute for Marine Microbiology, Germany - Olavius sp. 5 HERON... ... | reverse complement strand
AATCAGTTCATTACCATCATTAAGAAGTCGTTCACATAAATGGGACCCTAAAAATCCGGCTCCTCCGGTCACTAGAATACGTTTTTGGAAATGCTGCAAAATAGCCCCCTCACATTAAAATAAGCAATCTAAAATAAATCACCATCCTGGTTAAAGGATCAACCCGACGATGTCCATTTTTTATTGGCGGCATAATTGCTCCAATCTAATTGGGAGATGAAACTTGTGTTTAATCAGATATTTCTGTATGAAGAGTACGAAATTGAAACTCATTTTGAACCTGACACCGAAATTTGGGCCAAAAGGGGTGTTATGCAAAGGTCTCACTGGTGCATACACCGGTTTAAGCGCCGTTTTCTTCGCAACAAAGTATCCAAAAGCCAAGGTTGTTGCCATTGAGCCCGTAGAATTCCTTGACTTAAATGTAAAACTCTATACCAATGCTCCAACAAAGCACCGTATTTGGTGGTTTTGTCAATGATTGCCTATAGTAAGCGCAAAATCAACATGAAAATACTGATCGTTTTTTCTTTGCTGTTCATATTGATTGTTTCATCATGTACAACAGTGAAGAAAACAGGAGTCCTTGGAAAAAACCGTATCTTCGCCTTTTTATACCTGCCTAAAGAAGCCGATCCCCATAAATTAAAAGCAGCGAATCTCATCCATGGCCAACCTCAAGAATGGAAGGATTGGCAAAGGAGAGGGATCATTCCCTCCCGGGGTAAAACCTGGTTTGATTTGCTAAAAAATCCGGTGGATGTTGCTGTCGAGATTTTGGCGACGCTCGATTATGGCGGCAATCCCAATCCCGTAGTGACGATTGATGAATTTGGTTTTGATTTTGGCGGGCAGACCGATACAAAAGCCGCCGAGATTCTGCGCAAAACCAAGGCAAAAATGCCCAATCTGTCGCTGGCGGTTTGGCAGATGCGCGGTCCTATTGCGCCGGTTCTGGCAGATGCCTACCGGGATGTTGTCGACCTGATTCTACCCGAAGCATATGTGGGTGGAGAAAAGGATTACTGGCGCATCATTACCCAGGTACGGGCGGCCCAGCTTCAGGGATTGATGCATAAAACCGTTATCGCTTTTGGCCTCGGTGTTGGGGGCTATCCGGGTGAAAACTGGGCTGAAACCAAAAAAGAGTTGGAGCAGCAAGTTCGTTTTCTGCGACTGATTGCTCCAGAGTCCCCCGGAGTCGCTTTTTTTGCCGCCGGCGCCTCCCGCGGTGAGCCCGGCCTCATAGAATTTGCCGATGAACTGTGCGGTAATTTCGACCAAATTCCAACTGATGGAACCGGATTACCGAAAAGCCTGCTGGCATTGCATAAAACCTTTACAACACCACGGACAACACCTACTCTCGTGGTTAGCAGCCGCTGGGTGGAACCTGACAGGAGGCGAGAGGAGCCGGGTAAGCTTGTTCAACCTATAACCATGAGAATGTTTCTGATGAACCTGGGCGATCAGACCGCTGAGAATATTTTGATACAATTGCGAAACCCGGAGGATAAGGGCGGTGATGCCTTTGCATTGGGGACGGTTTCGGTGCCGGGAAAAAGCGTTGCCGTTGCCGTTTTACCGGTCATTGCCAAGTGGCGGGTGTGGAAAACGTGGGCCATTGAAGTGGAGGCGAAGGATTGTGAAGTGATGAGTTTCCCTGATGGTTAAAATGACCGATACCCAACAGCCTTCATACGGCCAGATCCTTAAATCCACTTCCTTAACGGGTGGGTCCCAGGTGATTGGTGTGGCGGCGAATATTATCCGGCTAAAACTGTTCGCCCTCTGGCTGGGTCCAGCCGGTATTGGTCTTCTCGGGATGTATACGGCTGTTATGGGTGTGGCCGGCACCATCGCTGGTATGGGTATCCGTTCCAGCGGGGTTCGACAGATTGCCCAAGCCGAAGCATCTGGTGATAAAAAAAAGGTTGCGCGAATCACCATAACGATTAGACGTGTCTCTGTCGGACTTGGATTGTGCGGAACGTTACTATTGATCGTTTTCAGCCGCTCAATCTCAACACTGACATTCAACACGCCGGAGTACGCACAAGCCTTATCGTTGCTCGCTGTTACCATCTTTTTTCATCTGGTTGATGGAGGACAGACCGCGCCTATTCAAGGCATGCGGAGGATAGCTGATCTTGCGAAGATCACTGTGATCAATGCCGTTGTCGGATCTTTGCTAAGCCTGGTGATTATTTATCTTTTTCGAGATCAAGGAATCGAATTATTTTTAATTGTTTTGTCACTGGTTTCCCTCCTGACTTCATGGTTATACGTCCGGAATATAAAGATCAAAAAAACAATCGTTACCTGGAAGGACTCATGGGTAGAGACGAGGACGCTATTTTCACTTGGCATCGTATTCATGGGGACGGGTCTGTTATCAACCGGAACCCCTTATTTAATTCGGATAGTTCTGTCTCAAAAGTTTGGTATGGCGGAAATCGGAATGTATCAGGCTTCGATGTCATTGGCATGGGTATATATCGGTATTATCCTGAATGCTATGGGGGCCGACTTTTATCCGCGTCTCACGGCCGCATCTGATGATAATGACTTATGCAATCGCTTAGTGAACGAACAAACGGAAGTTGGCGTTCTCATCGCCGCACCGGGTGTTTTAATAACGATCGCGTTGGCCCCATTTGTCATTCAGTTGTTCTACTCGGCAGAATTTTTACCTGCCTATGAGATTCTTCGCTGGCAAATTTTAGGGGTGATGTTAAGGGTTGTTTCCTGGCCGCTGGCGTTTATCTTGCTCGTTAAAGGTAAAGGAAAAGTCTATTTCCTGACGGAATTATTAGCACATTGTTCCCATTTGTTGCTCTTTTGGTTCGGAGTTTTGTTGTTTGGACTGACCGGTGCAGGTATGGCCTATTTTGGCGTGTATATTTTTTATATAATGATAATGGCTGTTGTTACTTTCCGCATTTCCGGTTTTTACTGGTCGGCCGCTACCTTAAAGGTCGGAGCAATTGCGGGGGCATTGACCACAACTGTATTCATGTCCCATTACCTTTTCCCCCCTCTGTGGGCCGCTCTCATTGGTGTACTGGCGACGATGTGTATGGGCATATATTCCAGCAGGTTTTTTTTTCGGCTTATCGGTGTTGACAAATTTATGGATCTATGGATAAAAATCCGGGATGTTTTCCATAGATCTTCAATTTGATCGAAGGACGAGGTATCCTGCAAAGAGATTTCAATAACGGGAGAGACCGCAATTGATGGAGGTATTATAAAAAATACTCATGGCAAACGTTACGTTCGCTGTACTTGGCTATAATCAGGAAGCGTATATTACCGAAGCAATAGAAGGTGCGTTCAATCAGCAACACGAACTACTTGAGATAATCCTTGTGGATGATGCATCTGTGGATGATACCCCTGCTATTATGGCCGAGTGTGCCGGAAAATACAGTGGCAGTGCTGATATTCAGGTTATTGTCAATGAGGAAAACCTTGGTTGTGCCGGAAGCGTTTCGAAAGTAATGGCGCATGCACGTGGCGATTTGGTAATTTTGGCTGGTGGAGATGATATTTCCCTGCCTCATCGGGCCGGTACCTTGACCAAAGTTTGGGATCGGGCCGGGCAACCCATGGTCTGCCTTCACTCTGATGTGAAGGCCATGGATATTGATGGGCGTGATATTGGCGCCATATCCGGCCCGTGGAATTCCAGGGTGTTGTCAGACCCGGTCCAACTGCTGTTAAAGGGTGGTTGCATGTTAGGCGCCTCCGTGGCTTGCCCCAAATCTCTCTTTAAATACTTTGGACCTTTTTCTGTGCCTGGTATCGGCAATACCGAGGATGTTGCTTTGAGTTTCCGTTCAGCATTAATGGGAGGCCCTATTCATGTTGATCAGCCTTTGCTTTTATGGCGGGTCGGATCAGGAGTTAGCACCTCTGAAAACAAGGGGCTTGGCAGGTCTGGAAAGGTTGCTCGTGAACATATTCGTTTTAATCAATCCCTTGCCTGTACGCTAATGATGGAGCATGATCTGGCGAAGTGGGATGGAGATAAAGTGCGTCTGAGAAGAGCCCTGAATAAACGACGAATGGTTCAAGATTGCATACGTTGCAGCTATGATAGACGAATTCGTACGTTTGGTTTAGCAGGGCACATTGTTTTTGACTGGCTGTTCGATGAAAAAGTCAATTTACGTCCGGTTGCCCAGGCGGTTCTCAGGGCTCTCTCAGTGCGTGTCTAATTCATACCAAAAAAACAATCACGGTATAAAACGATCTATGAACTAGTGCGCAACATCGGTTTCAATGACATAGCGCTTGAAGATACAGACTGCCCAATTGGTTGTGATCAATCTGATCAGTTTATCGTATCAGCCCGGGACTGATTGCCTCATTTGCCTGGTGTCTATACCGCTGCAAGATGTAATCATTGTGGATTGATGCGAACCAACCCGCGATCTACTCAAGAGTCCATTCTCTTTTATTGTCCCATTCGGGGAATGGGAGAAAAACCCTCGCCTTCAGGCGAAGGCTGTAGCAGGCCCGTAGGGCCAAAAGCGGATATCCTCCGACTACAGTTTTTTAAAAAACGAGGCGGTTGAGAATTCACTTTGCTAAAGCAGATGATACTTTTGCAGCAGGGGCCGTGGATCAATCAGATGACGGTCAAACCATTCCTTACGGCTCTCGCCGCCCAAGGCCAGGGCCAACAGCTCGGAAAAATAAAATACGGGCAGCGGCGCTTTGATCGTGCAGCGCAGCTCTAAGTTCAATTGACACATGGCGCAGGCGGTCACCAGGCAATCGGCGTTGACCTTTACGGCGCCGGACATCACCTCGTTAACCAACGGCACCACCACATCGGGCCGGGCCGCGGACAAAAAGGTGCCGCAACAGCGTGATGGATAGGGCCACCGCACCGATTCCGTTCCAAAGCGGGACAACACCCGTTCGATGCTGCCATGAAAATAGTCGGGAACCTTTAACTGTGGCGGCGCGGCCAGCATGCAGCCATAGTAGGGCGCCACTTGTAATCCTTTCAGGGGGCCGTCGTTTCGATTCATCTGCGCCGTCGCTTGATCCAACAATTCAAAAAAATGGATGATTTTCAGATCCGGATCAAAAGGCCGCCTAAAAAGTTGCGCATACGCTTTTTGTTTTTCAGTATCGTATTTCAGCTTGGTATGGGCCTGGATCATCCGTAACATGCAACTGGGGCACGCCACCAATAACGACATCCCTTCCGGCACCAGGGCTAAATTGCGCGCCGGCAGCCGCCAGGCCACAGCCTGGTTGATGCTGTGGGCCGATGAACTGCCGCAGCAGTTCCAATCTTCCAAGGTTTTTAGCTCGTAACCCAAGCGGCGGCAGCTATCCATCAGGGATTGATTGTTTTCCTTCGCGCTGGTGGCCAGAGAGCAGCCGGGGAAATAGGCCAGGCGTGTATCTATTTTTTTACCCATGGGGCCACTCCCGTCGGCTTTCGCTGAATATGTTGCGGATGGCATCGATATCACCCACTTTCGAGGGGGTTACATCCAATTTCTTTTTGCGCAGCATTTTGAGCCCCACATTAAAGTCACTAAAAAAGTCCCGCTTTTGTAATTTGAAGCGCATCATAATTTCCAATTTGTGCGACCGGCCGTAACGCTCCACCGACGCCAACACCGCTTGATGAAAAGCCAGCACATCCGGCTCGCCGGGTAAAACCTTCTGTTCCAGGGCCATTTGCCGCAACGCATCCATAATCGACGCCATATCAATGGCCATGGGGCAGACGGAAGAGCAGGTGTTGCACCCCACACAGGTCCAGATCGTATTGGTGTGCAATACCTCCTGCTCCATTCCCAATTGGACCATGCGGATAATCTGGTTGGGGAAGACGTCCATGGCCTTGTAAAACGGACAACCGTTGGTACATGACTGGCAGTGATAGCAGCGGCCCAGGGGAACGTGGCTGCGTTCTTCGACATCTTTAACCAGCCCGTTATGGCGGGGCCGGATGATGTTATTGGCGGGTATATGCATTTGGTACCTTTAAAATTTGGATAGTTAATTGCCACTCATTCATATTCTTCAGATCCGGTTTAAATATAATCCGTTGTCCACGCCCTGCAATTGACCTGGATCAAATTCCGCTGTTTCATTTGGATTCTGCCCGTAAAAAATTTAATCAAATAGAATGGTTTTTCGGGACACAGGCCCTTGAAAAGAACGATCAGCCGATATAAAGTGCCCGGTGTGCTAGGTGGGGAGTTAGCGGTGCCCTGTACCCGAAATCCGCTCTATGCGGGACCGAATCCCCTCCCGAGGGTGGCCAATGGCGTCATGGTTCGTTCCGGCCGGTCGCCGCGCAGCAGAAACACACGAACCTCGTCAGGTCCGGAAGGAAGCAGCGATAAGTATGGATTCTGTGTCGCGGAATGCCTCGGCTGCATAGCTGAACCGATGCTGGCGGTCCATTCGAAGGAGGGTGCACAAACCTTCCCACCGGTTTTAAAAAACGTTTCACCAATTCCCGCGAATAGGCCGCCACATGCTCCACTGTGGCCAAGGAAAGCAACTCCCCCGTGTACCAGGTTCGGCGTCGGCCCTGCATCTTTTCAAAACTGTGGTAATAGCCCCCGGCAGACTCCACAGGCGACAGATGGGTCCAGTAACAACGCGTGTTGATTGTTAGCGGGCATAAAGCAAGCCTCTTTTCCAGTCAAGCGCAAATCCGAATACCGATTACGGGAATTGTCTTTTCTCTGAAATGACAGCGGGTTAGATGTTTTTCAGGGCTGTTACAGTTGCGACGGCTCCGCTTGACAAGCTTTTAAGCGGCCTTATTTTTTCCCAAAAAATAATCCCATAACTACTAATTTACTTGAAATTTTAAAGATTTAGGGAAAATGACGGAAAACGACACCAACGAAACCGTTGCGGAAAATGGGACCCCTGTTAAAATCAACCATCACGATGATGCAGACGCCGAAGATACGGCGGACAAAGAGGTGTCCATCGAGACGGAAGAGGCTCCCGACACGGATGAAAAGGCCATTGAGGATGATCCGTTCCTGGCCCTCGAAAAGGAGCTGAAAGCGGCCAGGGAAGAGGCGACCCAATCTTACGACCGTTTTCTACGGGTATCGGCCGAGTTCGATAACTATAAAAAACGCAGCTCGCGGGAAACAGCGGACTTTAAAAAGTATGCCAACAAAACCCTGCTTAAAAACCTGCTCAGCGTGGTAGACAACTTGGAGCGGGCCCTGGATGTTTCCCAAACAAACGCCGACTCCAAAGGCCTCATTGATGGTGTGGAGATGACCCTGGCGGAGATCCTGAAAATCTTCGCCAATTTCGGCGTCACACCCATCGATGCGGTGGGAGAGCCTTTTGACCCGGCTCTGCATCAGGCGATGCAGCAGGAGGAGAGTGACGAACACCCGGAAAACACGGTCACTCAAGTGCTGCAAAAAGGCTACCTGTTGCATGACCGCTTGTTGCGGCCCGCCATGGTGATTGTTTCCAAAAAAATTCGGCAATAATACAATAGATCGTTTTTATTATTATAAGGAGGAGTTTTTAAGATGGGTAAAATCATTGGAATCGATTTAGGAACCACCAACTCTTGCGTGGCCGTTATGGAAGGTGGTGACCCCAAAGTGATCACGAATGCCGAAGGCAACCGTACCACACCGTCCATTGTGGCGATTTCCGACAGCGGCGAACGGTTGGTGGGGCAGATTGCCAAGCGTCAGGCCATCACCAACCCCGACTATACCGTTTTTGGCGTCAAGCGCCTCATCGGCCGCAAATTCAAATCCGCCGAGGTCCAAAAGGATATTACAGTTCTACCCTACACGTTGGAAGAGGCCTCCAACGGCGATATCCGCATCAATTTGAGGGGTAAAAAATATAGCCCGGCCGAGATTTCATCTTTTATATTGGCCAACATTAAAAAAACGGCGGAAGAGTATCTGGGCGAAACGGTGACCGACGCCGTGATTACCGTACCGGCTTATTTTGATGATAGTCAACGCCAGTCTACCAAAGATGCGGGCAAAATCGCCGGCCTCAATGTCAGACGGATTATCAACGAACCGACGGCGGCGTCTTTGGCTTACGGGCTGGACAAAAAGAGCGAGGAAAAGATTGCCGTGTTCGATTTGGGCGGCGGAACCTTTGACATTTCGATTCTGGAAATCGGCGAAGGGGTGTTTGAGGTCAAATCGACCCATGGCGATACCCATCTGGGCGGTGAGGATTTTGATCTGCGGCTCATTGACTACCTGGCCGATGAATTCAAAAAAGAGCAGGGCATTGATCTGCGCTCCGACAAAATGGCCCTGCAGCGGCTCAAAGAGGCGGCGGAAAAGGCCAAGATGGAGCTCTCCACCTCCATGGAAACCGACGTCAATCTGCCCTTTATCACCGCCGACGCCAACGGCCCCAAACATCTCAATGTCAAGGTGACCCGGGCCAAATTGGAAGCATTAGTGAGTGATCTTCTGGACAACCTGGAAAAACCGTGTCGCACGGCCCTGAAAGATGCGGGGCTGACCCCCAACGACATCAACGAGGTGATCCTGGTGGGTGGCATGACCCGTATGCCCGCGGTGCAGGATCGCGTGAAAAAACTCTTTGGCAAAGAGCCCCACAAGGGCGTCAATCCCGACGAAGTGGTGGCCATCGGCGCCGCCATCCAGGGCGGTGTGCTCCAGGGTGATGTGAAAGATGTGCTGTTGCTGGATGTCACCCCTCTCTCTTTGGGGATTGAAACCCTGGGTGGCGTCATGACCCGGCTCATCGAAAAAAACACCACCATCCCCACCAAAAAGAGCCAGACCTTTTCCACGGCGGCGGATAACCAGCCGGCGGTGTCGATTCATGTGCTTCAAGGTGAGCGCGAAATGGTCACGGGCAATAAGACCCTGGGCCGTTTTGAGCTGGTGGGCATTCCGCCCGCGCCGCGAGGCGTGCCCCAAATCGAAGTAACCTTTGATATCGATGCCAACGGGATCGTCAGCGTCTCAGCCAAGGATATGGCCACGGGCAAGGAGCAGTCGATCCAGATTACCGCCTCTTCGGGGATGACCCGGGAGGAGATTGACGCGGCGGTGAAGGATGCCGAAATGCACGCCGATGATGACCGCAAAAAGCGCGCGCTGGCGGATGCCCGCAACACGGCTGATACGTTGATTTACACCACGGAAAAATCAATCAGGGATCTGGGCGACAAGATCGATGATGAGACCAAATCCAGCATCGAGGCGGCCGTAGCCGGCCTGAAAGAGGTGATGGACGGCGATGATGCTGAAGAGATCAAAAAACGGAGCGAAGCGTTGACCCAGGCCTCGCACAAATTGGCCGAAACCATGTATCAGCAGGCCGCTCGGGAAGGCGCCGCGCCCGGCCAGGAGGCGCCGGGTCAGGAACAGGCCGCCGATGATGGTGAAGATGTGGTAGACGCCGATTTTGAAGAAGTGAAAGACGAGGAAAAAGAAGCGTAACGGCTTCTATTGGGCTCGTTTTTAATGAAACCGGGAGGTTGTGTCCGGAATTTTAGCGCTTTTGATTTCGGCGGTCCCGCAAGCTGATGCTTTGATAACGACTAACCGCTCCGGGGCATAACCCCTAGGGCGGTATGGTTATGCTATTTGCCGCTCAAATTCTTTCAGCCGGCCCGTATCTCTTTTGCAACACAAACCTGCCGGATTGAGGGCTGCTTTTTCAATCCGGTATCATTTGTCAATATCAACCCGGCCAATTGAACACCTTAAAACTTAGGCGGCCTTTATCATGGTCATGGAAACCCCATTGCTCATTCGGTAATAAATTCGATGACCTCCCGCCACCACGAGAGATGAGGCTCAATGGGCATGGTGTTATGACCGGCGCCTGCAAAGCGCCAAAGCCGCTTGCGGGTCGTGATTGCGTCGTAGAGTCTCCGGCCGTGTTTGACCGGAATCACTTTGTCGTTTCCCGCCAAAACCACGGCCACATGGCCTTGATACGCTTTTAAGTTACGGATACTGTTGTACTGCTCCATGACCAGCCAGCGGGCGGGGAAATACCAGTAGTGGGTTTGGGCCACATCGGGCAGGGAATCCCACGGCGTAAACAGGACGACCCCTTTAATGGGAACCGCGCTCTTTTGGATAGCGGCGGCGGCGACGCCCGCACCCAAAGATTCTCCCCAGAGGTAGATTGGTTCTTTGTAAGCTTGATACGCCAGCCGGATCGTTTCCAAGGCATCCTCCACCAGCACGCTTTCACCGGGGTTTCCTTCACGGCCGCCATAGCCGGGATACTCGGCCAATATCACCGCTAATCCGAGGCGGCTTAACGCGTCAACATAATACCGGCGCTGATAGGCGGCCCCGGCATTGCCATGGAAAACAATAATTGTTCCTGCAAGCCCTTTCTTTTCAGCGGCGCCAATATAACCGCGAAAATCCTTAGCCGATGGCCAGGAGCGCAATCCCGCTTTTTGGGCGTACGCTTCAGGCAAACGGGACCCGTCCGGATAATAAAGCATTTTGCGCTGCAGGACGAATACCAGGAGCAGCAACGCCATGTAGCCGATGAGGGCGTAAGTTAGGATTTTCCAGATCATCTGCAATTGCGCCGTATATCCAATGCAACGCTAAAATCGTAAATGCGACGGTATTAACTCAATACCACCCAAATAAAAAAATCGCCCCAGGCCGAAAAGAAGGGCGAATATCCAGATTTATCACCCCATTCCCGCCTTGGTCTCATCAACCAAATGATCCACCACGGCATTAAAGTCGCCGTCGGTTTCCTTAAAGACCTGTAGCTGGCGGTCGGCGCTGGTGCCGTTGTCTAAAATCGAATAGATCGGCGCGATGGCCTCGGCCGTGTTCAACTCATCGATCTCCTCTTTCACCAATTCCAGCATTTCGCGGATCAGCGCGCGCGTGGGGATTTCCGTGGACTTGCCAAAATCGATCATCTTGCCGTCGATACCATAGCGGGCGGCGCGCCAGCGGTTTTCTTCAATTAAGCTGCGTTGATAAACCCGAAAGGTGATATTGCGGCAGCGCAGCTTCCAAAGCCATAGCACCAGGGCCTGAAACAGCGCTGCCAGGGCAACGGCCTCGTTCATGCGCGAACAGATATCGCAGATGCGAAATTCGAGCGTGGGATAGAGGTGATGGGGCCGCACGTCCCACCAGATTTTACTGGCGTCGGGAATGCAGCCGGTGTTGACCAGGCTTCGCACCAGGGCGTCATAATCGGCCGGGGTGGCGTAAACATCGGGAATGCCCGAACGGGGAAAATCCTGAAACAGATTGGCGCGATAGCTCTTTAAACCGGTGTCGCGCCCAACCCAAAAGGGACTGCTGGTGCTAAGCGCCAGCATGTGGGGCAGCATGTAGCGCACCACGTTCATCGTATCGATGGCCAGATCGCGATCTTCAACCCCCACATGGACATGCATACCGAAAATCAAGAGCCGGCTGGCCAGCATCTTCATCTCCTCAAGAACACCCATATAGCGGGGGTACGGGGTCACCTCCTGCCGGCTCCAGTCGCTGAACGGATGGGTGGAGGCGGCCACAATGGAGACCCCCCGCTCTTTGGCCAGATGACAGATAAAACGGCGTTGGCGGGCCAGCTCCTCTGTAAGCTGAGCCACATTGGCGCACACCGGGGTGCCCAGCTCCACCATGGATTGATGCAGTTCCGGTTTTAGCTCCCTTTCCACCAGCACCTTTTTATCACCATCCACCAGGTCGGTGATGTAAGAGCGCAGCTCGCGGGTTTCGGGATCAATGATCTGATACTCTTCCTCGATGCCAATGGTGAGTGAAGGAGGTTTGATCATGCCGTTTTCTCCGTTTCGGCCGCCAGAAAATCGACGACCCTGTTAAAATCTTCACCGGACTCCTTCCAGACCGCCAACTGCTGATCGGCGCAGGTTCCCCGGGTCAGCATAGTGGCGACATGCTCCAGCGCTCGGGTTGAGTTCAATCGACGGGCCATGGGCGTTACCCGCCCTAACAGCTCATGAATCAGCGCCCGGGTTTGAACCGGTTCTTCCTTGCCAAAATCGATCATCTCCCCCTCAATACCGTAACGCACGGCCCGCCATTTATTCTCCTGAATCAAGGGCCGCTTATAAATCCTGAACGCCATGTTGTTTTCCCGCAACGTCACCATCCACGCCACCATGGCCTGAATCAGGGCGGCCATGGCCAAAGTATCTTTATAATCGGGCAGCATATCACAGATGCGAACCAGCAATGCCGGGTGGCGGTGGGACGGCATGATGTCGTACCAAATTTTGCCCGCATCGGTGATACTGCCCGTTTGAATCAGGGTATGAATATTATCGCGATAGGCCTGGTAGCTGGGGTAGGTATCGGGAATCCCTGTACGCGGCAAGGCGTTAAAAAGCACTGTCCGGTAACTTTTCAAGCCGGTGTTGCCTTTTAGCCAAAAGGGCGAACTGGCGGCCAGGCTGAGAAGATAGGGCATAAAGTAACGCATGGTGTTCATAATATCGATGGCCAAGTCCTGGCTGCCGACACCGATGTAAACGTGTAACCCGAAGGCCAGCATCCGCCGGGCCACCATCTGGGCGTCTTTGTGAATTTTTTGATAGCGCGGCGCCAGAAGGGGCGCATCCATCCAGTTGCTAAAAGGGTGCGTTCCCGCGCCCATCAATTGAAAACCCTGTGCTTGCACCAAATCCAACAGCGCCTGGCGGGTGCGCAGCAACTGGCCGCTGGCTTCAGAAATATCAACGTAAAAAGGAATTTTCTCGGCAAACATCGCTTCGCCGATTTTGCGGTTGAGATCGGTTTCGGGGTCGCGCTCCTGAACCACTAAAGAGCCGTCGGTCATGGAACGGCTGACATAACCCAGCAGTTCGCGGGTTTCGGGTGAAATAATCTGATACTCTTCCTGAATGCCGATGTCGAAGTTGGACGGATACATGGAACGCCCTTTCACCGCAGGTTGAGCTGGTAGTCACGGGTCTCTGTACCATAGTTCCTTTACCCTCCCAACGCAAGCCGGCCGGGTGCGCCAACATCCAACATTCACGCTGTTTGATCGACCCGGTTGCTTCACTTGCCAACTGACAAATTGAGCCTTATATTTTTTGGAGGGTTTTCAGGAAGGAAATCATGTAAATCATTCACCAAGAGGGGGTTTCAAATGGCTGCCAAAAAAATTCTGATGCTCACCGGCGATTTTACCGAAGACTATGAAACCATGGTTCCGTTTCAGGCGCTGACCATGATCGGACATCAGGTGGATGCCGTCTGCCCGGATAAAAAAGCGGGGGATACCGTCCGTACGGCAATCCACGATTTTGAAGGTGATCAGACCTACACCGAAAAACCGGGCCACAACTTCACTTTAAACACCGATTTTGACGCCGTGAAAGCCGAAGCGTACGACGCCCTGGTGATTCCCGGAGGAAGGGCTCCTGAGTATATCCGCTTAAATGAAAAAGTGCTGGATATCGTGCGCCATTTTTTCGACGCCAATAAACCCATCGCCGCCATCTGTCATGGCGCCCAGGTGTTGGCTGCAGCAGGGGTTTTGGAAAACCGCTCCTGTTCGGCCTATCCGGCGGTGGGCCCCGATGTGACCCGCTCGGGCGGTATGTACATGGATATCCCCGTGGATCAGGCCCATGTGGACGGCAATCTTGTGACGGCGCCCGCCTGGCCTGCGCACGCCGATTGGCTGGCAAAATTTCTAACGGTGTTGGGCACTCAAATTTCGTTATAATGTCAAGTGACCTGAGCCCGCCCGGGTCCGGACGGAAAAAGCTTCATTCAATGGCGCCGTAAAACCACTTTTTCTACGGGCGCCGACTTCGACGCCAAACCCCACGGTCACGGTAACGATATAACGAGACCTTTGCAGGACATCTGTTTTTGTTCACGTTCAAGGAAGGCGAGAAATGGAACCGGAGGAATATCTTGAATATTTCGAGGATTACATTTTACCTGACGCCGGAATTGGGTCAAAAGGGGTGTGCAAAGGTCTCTGAAAGGGCATATATTGCGATTCCATGGCCGGATGTGGGGCGAATTCCCGGTTTGCAGCCACCCCGCCTATTTAGTTAAAATTTTTTCGAGCAAGCCTTCGGCCCTCTCTTTGAGAAACGCTTCCGCCTCTTTTTTGAGCGCTTTGCCACCCGTCTCTTTTATAATGTCCTCCAACTCGGCGTAAAATTGAGCGGCATTGATTTGCGGCTTTGTGGCGGTGCCCTCAATGGGGATGGTCAGCATGGACCCGCTTACATAAGGATAGATGTTAGCGCCGACCATTTTTTCAGAGATGGGCGTTTGGGCCGTAAAATCCAGGGATTGATCAAACCCCACGGATCCTTCCAAAATAATCGTTGTGTCATCGGCCTTTACGGTTAGCGGCGACGTCACCACTCGCCCCTGGCGACAGGAAAATGTCAGCACTTCAGATTCAATAGCGAGGTTGCGACGATCCGCTTTTAACAAGGCGAGAATTTCTTCAAGCAGTCCCGCCGACCTTACGACCACCCGGTTCAGGTACATTTGGCCGTCGCATGCCCAAGGAGCCTTTGGTTGAGCCGCTAACGGCCAATCGAATTTTTCCAGATAAAGATCCACCACCCCCTGGTTGGCTGTGGCCCCCACAAACGCGGGGTGCAGTTTGCTTAGAAGATGATCGACCATGGATTGGGTGATGCGCACACTCTTTAATACGATCCCTTTGCCGACTGTAAATCGTGGTTCCTGATTCAGATCCACCAAAGGCGCCAGTGTCATTTTGCCGCCATTCACCATTGCTTTCAGGTCAAATTGGGCCCGGCCTTTTTGAAATGTTGAAGGCATCATCAATTGATCCAACACGACTCCCATTATTGTCATGCGGCTTGCCGGAAACCGTACCTTTAAATCCAGCATACGGAGCCAACTATCTTGTGGATCGGTTTTACGGCCTATCTGTAACGCAAAGGGCGCCTCTTTTTTACCCGTCAGCATAACAGGTTGGTCAAACACCTTGCTCAGAAAATGAGAGAGTTGCTCAAGATTAGTGTCTGCATTGCCTTTTAGCCGCAACCATGTTTTGGGGGTATCGGGATGAATACCGCCTGTTCCGTTGAGACTGACAACATCGCTTTTAACCAATAGGCGGTTAATGGCCGAGGCCTTATTTTTACCCGGTCCCACTTCAAGGTCCACCACCACCTTGGGCGCATCAATCTTCACCTGATCATCAAATCGCCACTGAAAAGGCGCCACAATGCCCTTGGCTGAAAGCGCTGTTAACACCCCGTTACGCCAGGCCGCTTCCAGCATTGCCTCCCCATTGCCGGCCAGCGAGGTCTGACGGTTGGGGTTGACCCCATCCATTGCGGCCAGTAGGGCTAAATCAAGATTCACCGATCCTTTAACCGTCATATCTTCCAAAAGATTGCGCAAATTGCCCAGCTTAAATGATTCAAACGCCGCTTCTCCCGCGCTTGTTGTAATCTTGACCGGCGCAAACGCGGCTGACCGTTTATCAACATCAATAACGCCGGAACCGCTTAAAACGACTTTTTGATCGGAAAAGTGCTGCCGGCCGTTATCAACTTTAAACGGTGTCCCGGTAAGGGCAATGTTGTGAAGAGTTACCTGATCTTGGTTGAAATCAAAAGCGGCCTCGTAACGGGTCGTACCCAGGATCGTCAGCTTGGGTTTGTCATCTACGACCGCCGCATAAATCACTCCCAGTTTCCCGTTATCCATCCCTCCGGAAGCAAGCGCATTCTCCATTTTCAGCATCCGACCGCTAGGCCGCAATTCCATTTGATCCGCCCTGTAGTCACCATCTGCCGGCCCGGAGTTTAAAATCAGTTGCAACGCTTTAAATATATGACGCCTGTTTTCTACTTGGTATCGGCCTTTTCCCTTTAGTGTGAAAGGTGCTGCGGCCGAAAGGACTTTATTTGCAGAGCGGATCTCCAAAGCTTCCGAAGAGGTATCAATGTTCAAAGCCCACGTATTGCCCTTTTTTTGGGCGGTTAGATCGGCTGTAATAAAACCTTGCAATGCGATGGGGGGTATTTTAAAAAATTGCCCGGCTTGTTGGAAGGTTTCGGCCGCATCCATTGTCAGTCGGCTTTTAAACTTGTCCGGCGTAGCGTTGATTTCTCCGTTTATAAAGGTCGACGTGACTTGGGCCTGCTCTACAGCCCATCGGTCCGCATTGTACCTTCCCTGCCCCGTAATTGTGAGTGGCTTTTTCCAGGCAAATTTGCGCTTGTCCTGCCGCCCTTCCAACCGCGGCAGGGTCAGTCGCCCGTTAAAATGGGTGCCGGTATCCAGAAAAGCGGCTTTACCGGAAACCTGGATGGATCCATTGGTGATGATCAGATCATCCCGGATATTGAGAGTCCTGGGAAACTGCTTTAACGTCGGCGCAATATTGATACGGACGTCCAAGTTTATCCGGTTTTCCTTTAAACCGGAAACGGTGCCACTGGCAAGCGGGGAAGCAAACTGGAGTTTTTTCAGCGCCCACCGGCCTTCTTGGCGAAGGGCATTTAGCTGGCAATTAATTTGAGTGATTCCGGGTTGATCTTTTTTAAGGAAACCGCCATAGAGCAAAACATCTTTTGCCTTAAAATCCCCGATGACTTCAAGCTCTTTGCCGGATGGATTTTCCATCCGCCACTCACCATCCAGGCGGCCGCTGCCAAAGGGAAACTGATCTGAAAATGACCTGGCCAACGGGAATAGTTCTTCGAGATCCCAGTCGGTAATTTTAAGCCGGCCCCGTCCCACAAAGGTCGTTTTATCCACCACGCCACTTTCAGGGATCGTGATGGCAATATTTCCCGCCACCTTCCCTCTATTGCGACCTGATTTAGCCGCCAGTTTAATGGTGGCCTGTGATTGCGCCTTTGAGATCAGGGTTTGCCAAAGAACCTGATCGAGCAGCAGCATCTTTTCGCCGGTATTTGTAACGCCAAAGATTTGGCCTCCCTTAAAAGAGACTCTGCCCCAGGCCAAAAGTCTTTGGCCCAGCGGCTTTTTCCCTTTCCCGGCGCGCTTATCATCCTCCGGGTTTTCCCCGTCTTGATCGTCGTCGCTGAAGCGCTCCGTTTCAAAATCGGCGATCGTTTTTAAAGTAACCGCAAGCCGCGGTGACTCCAACCGGATAAATCCCCAATCGGTCCGGTTGAACAGCAGTTCCAACAGATTTTTTTCAATGGTCAGAGTCTCTATATCCGCCTCAACACCCGCTTTTTCATCGATATAAAGAATGCGCCCGGCGCGTTGGTGTGAAAGCCACCCCAGGGAAATATCTTCAATAGAAAATCTGGCGGGCGCAACCTGGTGATTTAAAATGGTCACGATGACCTTATTGAATGGCGCCACGCTGAACAGGGTTGGCAAAAGCAGCAAAAAACAGGCAAACACCGCCGAAACAGCAACGATCACCCAAAAAGATGTTGTCTTTTGAGTAAGTTTTATCGCCATGGACTCTCCAACAGACACACTGTTTTGATACAAAAAATCATTGCAAATAGATCCGCTGTCGTGCGCGGGCAGCCTTTAACAGCGGGGCCACCGCCGAGTCGACATAATCGTATACCCGGGCGTACTCCTTACCCGGCGCAGGACGTAAAATGCGGCCTAAATATTGAATCAAACGGCCGGTAAAGCGGATGGGTGTCGCCAAAAAGAGAGTGGACAGTTCCCTGCAATCAAACCCTTCGCCGACTAACTGACCCGTAGCAATCAACACCCGAACGCTCCCCGCATTAACCCGTTGAACGATCTCCCGCCGCTCCGTCGCTTTCAAGTCCCCGGTCAACACCTCCGCCGCAACCCCATGCCCATAATGGATCAGGCTGTAAAGCGCCTGACAATGCTTTTTGCGGTCTGACAGCACCAAAATCACACCTTGGGTGCTTTGCGCCTCTTGGGCCACATCCGAAGCGATTAAGCGGTTGCGTTTATTGTCCTGGGTCAACTCGGACAGCATCTTGCTATATTCCTGGACGGGATCAAAATAAGGCTTAAAACGGGTCGGACGAATCACCGCCTCGGCCTTTAAAATATCGCCGGTAGCCTCCAGTTTTTTCTGGTCCACTTCATGATGGACATCACCCAAATACCAAAAAATCAGTTTAGAGAGCTGATCCCGCCGCCAGGGTGTGGCCGACAGACCCGTCATATACTGCGCATCAAATGCCTTGACCGCCTCGGTAAAGGTGCGGCTTGGGCAGCGATGACATTCATCCACCAAAAGATAGCCGATCTCTTTAGAAACATCTGTGGCCTGTTTGTATAGCGACTGCACCATGGCGATGGTAATGGTTTGACCCAAACGGTTTTGACCACCGCCGATCATCCCGATCTCGTTTGGGGGAATCCTGCAGAAAGTCTCGATTCTTTCAATCCATTGGTGTGCTAAATCTTTGGTGTGCACCACAACCAGCGTCGGTTGTTTGCGGGCCGCAACCATGGCCAGGGCCATCACGGTTTTTCCACTGCCCGTGGGTGCTGTCAAGGTGCCGAAACGGCGCTTTAGCATCGTCGTCACCGCCTTGTGCTGAAACGGTTTCAAGCGACCGTGGAACTGCAACCTGTTGGTTTCAAATTTACGGCAGCGGTTCTCAAGGCGATAGACGAGCTCTTTTTTGCGGCATTTTAACAGCAATTGCCGCGTATAGCCCCTTGGAATACGAATCCCATGACCGCCAAACCGGCGGAAATAGCGCAGCATTTTGGGGGTTCCACGATTCCAGCGGCCCATGCGGTGGTTCTCGACCCATTTTGGGTTGGCGAAGGTGAACCGCTCCATCAGATCGGCTTTCAGATCTTCCGGGCAGTGGTGGATAGCCAACTGATTTGAAAGAACGATCCGCAACGGCGCCATTACCTAAGCCCCGCTTTGCGTTTTATATTTATCAGTCCCGGGCTGCTGTGAAAATAGATCAGCGGCGCATCAACCCCAAAGCGCTGAAATGCTTTTTCAGGCGTGTCGAACAGAACCACCTGGTCGGGCCGGCTAAATTGCCGCTGTCGCCGACGAAATTCAACCCATTGTCTCTCCAGATCCTGAGTGGGCGCTAAAACCGCCTTTTCAGCGGTTGCGCATAAAAACAGGGCGCACACCAGCGGGCGGACCGCCCACATGCACCCATCCTTTTTAACAGCCTCCGGAAGCTTGCGGTCAAGAAGTTTCCGGTAACGCCGTACCGCCCGAAATGTTTCCGGATGTTCTTTTTGATAAAGGCTGATCATCGTTTATCTGATGTTGCCTAAACGTCCGTAATCCGTTATAGATAGCTCTTTTTCATGCTTGAAGCAAAACTCATTGTACCCATGAAATCAAATCGTACCCGTAATTCAACCGCACCTCCCGACCATGGCGCGCCGATTGCCATCGTGGGGATGGGTAGCGTTTTCCCTCAAGCGAACAATCTTACCACATTCTGGGATAATATTGCGCATAAAAAGTCGGCCGTCAAAACCATCCCCCCGGAGCGCTGGATTGCCCCTTTTGATGCGATGGTTTCAATAAAGGGCGAACCGGACAAGGCGTTTACGGCTAAGGCGGCCCTCATTGATCATTTTAATTTTAATGCCCAAGGCTTCTTATTGCCTGAAAAATTTCTGGCATCCTTGGACCCGCTTTTTCACCTGACCCTTGAAGCGGGCCGTCAGGCGTTTGATGCCGCCAACACCCATACCCTCAATCCGGACCGCGTGGGGGTCGTACTGGCCGCCATTGCTCTGCCGACGGACGGGGCCTCCCGCTGGACCCGGAAGGTTGTCGGCGACACCTATGCAGATCAGATATTGACCCGGACCGGAATCGACTCGCAGTTCACCCCTCGGCCATTTGATCCTGTAGCGGCCCATTCCGCCCAGGTGACCTATCTGCCGGCGGCTCTTTTGGCGGCTGCGTTGGGGTTGCAAGGGGGCGCCGTGACGTTGGATGCGGCGTGCGCCTCATCGCTTTATGCGGTGAAGCTGGCCTGCGACCAGCTTGTAAATGGGCGCATGGATGCAATGTTGGCCGGGGGTGTCTCCCGGCCCGACAGCCTTTACACCCAGGTGGGATTTACACAGTTAAAAGCATTGTCCAAGTCGGGCCGTTGCGCCCCTTTTGACCAATCCGCCGATGGACTGGTGGTGGGTGAAGGCGCGGGCATTATAGTTTTAAAGCGGCTTGGTGACGCCCTGGCCCAGAACAATGAAATTTTGGGCATCATCCGCGGCATCGGTCTATCCAACGATCTGCGGGGAAACCTGTTGGCCCCGGATAGTGAAGGACAGCTCCGGGCCATGCGCGCCGCCTACGCGCAATGTGGGTGGCGGCCGGAAGATGTGGACCTCATTGAATGCCACGGCGCGGGAACCCTTTTGGGTGACCATACGGAGCTGGAAAGCTTGCGGCGGCTTTGGCAAGAACCTGCAAATAACCGCTGCGTTATTGGATCGGTCAAGTCGATGGTGGGCCATCTTTTAACCGCGGCCGGCGCCGCCGGTTTGATCAAAACCGTCATGGCAATGGGGCAAAAAACATTGCCGCCATCGCTCAATTTTAATCACGCCCCGGCCAAGAGTCCTTTGCATCAGAGCCCCTTTGATGTTCTAACCGAAAGCGTCCCATGGCGCAAACGAAACGACAACATCCCTCGACGGGCCGCGGTCAATGCTTTTGGATTTGGGGGTATTAATGCGCATCTGCTTCTCGAAGAGCACCAACCCGCCGCAATTTACAAAAAAGGGTGTTCAATACCGACCGTCACTTCCGACACACAATCCAAAATCGCCATTGTGGGGATGGATGCCGCTGTGGGCGCTTTAGAAAACTTGTCGGAACTTCGTCGGGCGCTCTTTAACAATGAAACCGAAATCACCATGCGACCCGCCAACCGTTGGAAAGGGATCGATGCAAATGTTCAACCGCTCCTGGGAACAGTAGCGGAAAAAGGGCACTACACGGCGGAAATAACAATTCCACCCGACGAGTTCCGCATCCCGCCATCCGAAATCCCCGACATCATTCCTCAACATCTTTTTATGCTGCGGGTTGCCAAAGCCGCCGCAAAGGATGCCGGAATCAGCATTTCCGCTGAAAACTCCCGGATCGGGGCAATTATCGGCATTGCTTTTGACTTCGAGGCAACCGATTTTCACCTGCGCTGGGCGCTTTTTGAAGAGGTTCAGGCATGGAACGCACGTTATCGGATGGGAGTGACTGCAAACAACCTGGAACACTGGAGAAGTCAACTGGCCGACGCTGTTTCTTCATCATTAACCCACAGCCGCACATTGGGCGCATTGGGCAGCATGGTGGCCAGCCGGATCGCTCGTGAACTGCGTTTGGGTGGCCCTTGCTTTACCATTTCCGCCGGGGCGGTTTCCGGTGTGCATGCCTTACAAATGGCTGTTGATTCGTTGCAAAATAAAGAGACCGACGCAATGCTCATTGGCGGGGTGGATTTAATGGGTGATGTTCGTGCGTCAGTCTGTGCCCATACATTGGGAGTTGAGCAACCCCCTTGTGATGGTGCGGCCGCCGTGGTCCTGAAACGGCTGGAAGATGCCAAGCATAATCACGACACAATTTACGCTGTTATTGAGGGAACCGGGCTGGCCGATCAGTGGCAGTCCGGCAATACGGCCTCCTCTGCGCCACTGGAGCGCGCCTGTCAAAAAGCGTTGAAAAACGCGGGGCTGACTTCCGAAGAGATCCTCTTTACAAGCCGAGGTGATCTGCAGCCCCAAATGAAAAAGGACCTGTCATATGTAAGCGCCAACACCGCATCGGTATTGATGGCCTTGGTGACAACCGGCTTGGCGCTTTATCACCGCCTCACGCCTCCTTTCAAGAACGGCCTAAAGCCCGAATCTACAGAGCCTCAAGCCGGTCAAGCCATTGCCGCGGCGGCCGCTCAAACGGTTTGGGGACAATGTGGTCATGTTATTCTCAGGGCCCACGATCACGCAAAGTTGGCAGAAACAGAAGCGATCAGGCAACGATCCCCAGACGATGGAATTCGATTGGTCGTAGGGAAAGTGGCCGCACCATTTCCGCTTTTGTCACAAAAACCAGCTACCAACATATTACACCCACCGGGTCAGGCAATTGATGCGGCCACATTGCGACAAGCCATGGAGACGGCCACCCGGATCCATCAAACAACCGCCCAGGTGCATCAGCGCTATTTGGATTTGTCAAATGAGCTAACACAGGCATACGTGCAAACGGTTGCGCTCAAGGCCCAACTGACTGATCCTCCTGTCGAATCGGCCGATTCCGTCCCCGACAACATCATCGAACCTTTCTTAACACGGGAACAGTGCCTGGAGTTTGCCATTGGCTCGGTGGCTAAAGTGTTGGGGCCTGAATTTAAGGTGGTTGACACGTACCCTGCCCGAGTACGGCTGCCCGACGAGCCGCTAATGCTGGTAGACCGCATCCTGACCGTTGAAGGCGAAAAAGGGGTTTTAGGGCCGGGCCGGGTGGTTACCGAGCATGATGTTCCGTTCGATGCCTGGTACCTGGATGGTGGCCGCGCGCCGGTCTGCATTTCCGTGGAAGCGGGTCAGGCCGATCTTTTTTTAAGCGGGTATTTGGGGATTGATTTGAAAGTCAAAGGGCTGCGTACCTACCGCTTATTGGACGCCACAGTCACCTTTCACCGCGCCCTGCCCCGTCCGGGTGAGACCATTCAATACGATATCAGTATCGATAAGTTTATCCGCCAGGGTGATACCTACCTGTTCCTGTTTCATTTCTCAGGCACTATTGACGGAAAAACGTTGATTACCATGAAAGAGGGTTGCGCCGGTTTTTTTACGGAAAGTGAAGTAGAAAGCTCCGGAGGCATTATCCTTTCCAAAGAGATGGCCGCACTGTCATCCGAGTTGGGTAAAGGCCGCTGGCTGCCTCTCGTGCCGGACCCACCGGCCACCTTGTCCGCAAAGGCGCTAAATGCGTTGCGGCGGGGTGATTTGGAGGGTTGTTTTGGTGACGCCTTTCAGGATATCCCGTTTCCCAAAACGCTATGGCTGCCCGATGGCCGTATGCGACTTATCCATCGGGTGACGGTCATGGATCCGTCCGGCGGACGCTTTGGACGCGGCCTGATCCGGGCTGAAGCCGATATCTCTCCGGACGACTGGTTTCTCACCTGCCACTTTGTGGACGACATGGTGATGCCGGGCACTTTGATGTACGAATGTTGCGCCCAGACGCTGCGTGTACTGCTGCAAGCCATGGGCTGGATCACCGACCGTGAAAACAGCGGCTACGAACCGGTATTGGGGATTGAAAGCGTTCTAAAATGCCGCGGGCCGGTCACCCCGGAAACAAAACGGGTGGTGTATGAAGTGGAAATTCGTGAAATCGGCTACGAACCCGAACCGCTTGTGATTGGGGACGCCTACATATACGCCGATGGGCGCCGTATTGTCCGGTTCAATAACATCTCCATGCGGTTACTTAATACCAGTAAAGAGCGTCTGGCGGATCTTTGGAATCGATATCGGTCATCTACTAACCCGGCCTTGGCTGTTGCCAACCGAAATGACCTGGTGGAATTTGCCACAGGTCAGTCTTCCCGCGTCTTTGGGGAACACTACCAACCTTATGATGAAGGACGCTTCCTGGCCCGTTTACCGGCCCCGCCCTTTTTGATGATTGACCGTATCGTCAAGGCCGAAGCGGCGCCTTGGATCGTCAAGCCGGGTGGCTCGGTAACCGCAGTTTTAGATGTTCATCCGGATGACTGGTTTTTTACGGCGGACCGCTCCGCTGTCATGCCCTATAGCATCCTGCTTGAGGCTGCGTTGCAGCCCTGCGGGTTTTTAGCCGCTTACATGGGTTCGGCCCTCTTGGGCAAGAACGAGGATCTCCGCTTTCGCAATCTGGGCGGCCAGGCGACTCTATTCAAGGATGTAACGGCTGATGACGGCCCCTTGACAACAACCGTCCGCCTCAGCCGGGCTTCCCATGCGGCCGATATGATCATCGAGGATTTTTCATTTGATGTTTCCCAAAACGAAAATCCTGTTTATTCGGGCACTACGTACTTTGGTTTTTTCACTTCCCGGGCGTTGGCCAAGCAGGAAGGGGTCCGGAACCCTGCTGATTTTTGCTGGAAAGCGCCATTGCTTGAAATTGGGAAATACCGACCGACCCCACTTGAAATGACCGCACCCGTAACGCCGGAAGAAGCGGCAACCCCGTCTAAAGCACCGCCATTGGGCCTGCAGATGCCTTCCAGGGCATACGCCATGATTGATCAAATCGATTGCTATTTGCCCAACGGCGGCGCCGAAAGCCTGGGGTATATCAAAGGGTCAAAGCGCATCCATCCGGATGAGTGGTTTTTCAAGGCCCATTTTTATCAGGATCCGGTCTGGCCGGGATCCCTGGGGCTGGAAGCGTTTATTCAGTTGTTAAAATACGTCGCCTTGCAGCGGTGGCCCGAAAAGGCTGCGACTAGCCTCTTTTCGCTCATCACAAGACAAAAACATGGATGGCAATATAGGGGGCAGGTGGTTCCATCCAATAATCGGGTTACCGTTGAGGCCGGCATCACCCGGCTCGAGGACGCACCAGAGCCAACGTTACTGGCCAAAGGCGCTTTACATATTGACAATGTAACCATTTACACTATCGACAATTTTGGGATTTGCTTGCGACCCGTGAAAGATCACGTATCATGACCTCTCCTTTTAGATTCAACCGCACCGTTATTGAATCCGTCGGTTACCAGTTACCGCCCCATGTGATCACCTCCGAAGATCTGGAAGACCGGCTTGAACCGCTTTACCGCAAATTACGGCTGCGAAAGGGGCAACTGGCCGCCATCACCGGGATTTCCGAGCGTCGCTGGTGGGACAAAGAGTTTCATATGCGCTCCGGCGCCATCCAAGCCGCAAAAAAGGCATTGGCCCAAACCGCCATCCTGCCCAACGATATCGGGATGCTGATTTACGGCGGCGTCTGCCGGGATTATCTGGAACCGGCCACCGCCTGCGCCGTGGCCGACGCCATTGGTGTAGGTCCCAAAGCCTTGGTATACGATGTTTCCAACGCTTGCTTAGGAGTGTTAAACGGTATGATCCAGGTGGCCAACGCCATTGAGACGGGTCAAATCCGGGCCGGCATGGTGGTCTCCTGCGAATCGGCCCGCCAGATTGTGGAGCTGACCATTGAACGGATGCTGGCATCAGAAGATATGGAGGTTTTCAAGCACTGCCTGGCCACGTTAACCGGCGGTTCCGGCGCGGTCGCGTTACTCCTGGTCAGAGATGACTCCGGCCAAAAGCCAAAACGGCTTTTTGGCGGAGTGATCCGCAATGACGTTTCGCAGCACTCATTATGCACATGGGGTCCGGATACCGGTATTCCGGCTACCCAAACCATGCTGATGAATACGGACTCGGTAAATGTGTTACAATACGGTGTTGTCTTGGGAACGGCCACCTACCACGATTTTCAAAAAGCTTTCCTGGGGGGTTCCGACGAACCGGACAAGATCATCTGCCATCAAGTCGGCTCGGCTCACCAGGAGACAATATTAAAGGCGTTAGATATTTGCAAAGAGAAGGATTTTTCAACTTATCCCTATTTGGGCAATATCGGCACCGTCTCTTTACCCATCACCTTAGCCATTGCCCAAGAGCGGGGCTTTCTTAAAACCGGTGATCGCGTGGGTCTTTTTGGAATTGGGAGCGGGTTGAACTGTCTTTTAGTGGGTGTTCATTGGTGATGTTTTATGCGTGACTTTTACATTAGCTCAGACATCCTGAATATTTGATTACATGTCTCTTCCTGATACTTCAAATAGCCCTGAATGGGAACAGCGATATCCCAGGGCGTCCAATTTTATGGAGGTTAATGGACACCGGATGCACTACCTGGACCAGGGCCGGGGGGCGCCGGCGGTAATGGTCCACGGTAATCCCACCTGGTCGTTTTTTTTTCGCGACCTGATTACGGCGTTGTCGCCTGAGTTTCGCTGCATCGCGATTGATCATATCGGTTGCGGGTTGTCCGCAAAACCGACTTCCAGTGAGTATGGCTTTCAATTAAAGGAGCGCATTGCCGACTTCACTTTGTTTTTGAAAAAATTGGCGCTAAAAAAACCGGTGACCCTCATCGCCCACGATTGGGGCGGCATGATCGCCATGGCCTGGGCGGTTCAAAACCCGGAAAAGGTGGTCCGGCTTGTATTGATGAACACCGCCGCCTTCTTTCCTCCGGCCGGGAAAAAGCTCCCCTGGCAACTGCGTCTATTAAAAGGATTCCCGGGCCTGGCCCGGTTTGCCGTGCTCAATTTCAATCTTTTTGCCAAAGGGGCCTGCCATTTGGCTGTTAGAAAAAAACTGCCTCCGGACGTCAAGGCCGGCTATTTGGCGCCCTACAACACGCCCCGCAACCGTTTGGCGACACTGCGCTTTGTCCAGGATATCCCGGTTCGGCCCCGGGATCCCGGCTATTACATCGTTTGTGAAACCGAAAAGCGGCTTGAGCGCTTGTCAGAGCACCCTTGTCTCTTCATTTGGGGCGGCCGTGATTTTGTGTTTGACAAGGATTACTTTGATGAGTGGCGCCGGCGCTTTCCACATGCCGAGACGCACTACTTCGACGAGGCCGGCCACTACATTTTAGAGGATGAAAGTAAAGCAGTGATTTTACGCATCCAGCACTTTTTAGCCACGCAAAATACTAAGAAGCACAATGATATTTTTCGTGATTTTCGCGCCCTTGGTGGTGACTAAAGAACAATACCAAAGAACCAGTTTAGCCGAAGGAAAGCAAACGATAAATGAATGGTTCCAGCAGAGACCACTGCGCCAATGTCGCCTGGCGTCTCAAGGCCGCGGCGGCGCGCACACCGTACCAAAGGGCGGTGATTGAGCCGTGCGGAGAGACCCCTGACGGGCTCGCGGCCTATCGTCATTTAACCTTTCGGCAGTTGGATAAAGTGTCTGATCGTCTGGCGGCGGGGTTTGAAGCGGCAGGTATTTCGGCAGGCGCCCGCACAGTTCTGATGGTGCCCTTTAGTATCGATTTTTTCAAAATCACTTTTGCTCTCTTTAAAGTGGGCGCCGTTCCCGTGTTGGTGGACCCCGGAATGGGTGTCAAACGGATGATCGCCTGTTTGCGGCACACCGACCCGACCGCTTTTATCGGCATTCCCAAGGCGCATGTGGCAAGGCTTCTAAACCCCAAAGCCTTTTCCGGTATCGACACCCACATCACCGTGGGCAAACGTTGGTTTTGGCGCGGTCCGACCCTGCAATCGATACAATCTGATCATCATCAGCCCTTTCAGCCGATGCGGCGTAAAAGTGATGATACGGCGGCGATTCTCTTTACCACGGGCAGTACCGGCCCGGCCAAGGGCGCTGTTTATACCCACGGAATTTTCAATTCCCAGATCGATAGCATTCACGAATATTTTAAAATCGGTGATGATGAGATTGACCTGCCCACTTTTCCGCTTTTTGCCCTCTTTGATCCCGCCCTGGGGATGACCGCAGTGATCCCGGAGATGGACCCCGCCCGCCCTGCCAGCGCCAACCCGGTTAACATTGCCCGGGCCATTTTAGACCACGGGGTCACCAATATGTTTGCCTCGCCCGCGCTGCTCAACCGCCTGGGGCAATGGGGTCAAGACAAAAAAATATGCTTCCCCACTCTTCGCCGTGTTGTGAGCGCCGGGGCGCCGGTGCCGCCGCAAAATATCGCCGTTTTTTCCAGGTTCCTTACAGGTGACGCCGACATCCACACCCCTTATGGCGCCACGGAAGCAATGCCCGTCACAGCCATTTCCGGCCGTGAGATCCTTACCCAAACTAAAAAACGGACTGAACAGGGTTTTGGCGTCTGCGTGGGCCAACCGGTCAAGGGTATCGACCTTCAGATTATCGGTATCAGTGATGAGCCCATTAAAACGTGGTCGTCGGATCTTATCGTGGGAAACGGTGATATCGGCGAAATTGTCGTTGCCGGGGCTGTGGTGACCCGCCAATATTATAAAAATGAACACGCCGATGCATTACATAAAATCAAGGACAACACCAGGATCCGGCACCGTATGGGGGATTTGGGCTGGCGGGACAACAAAGACCGTGTCTGGTTTTGCGGACGCAAAAACCACCGGGTGGTAACGGAAAAAGAGACCCTCTGCACCATTCCCGTGGAAGCGATATTCAACCAGCATCCGGCGGTTTTCAGAAGCGCCCTGGTGGGGGTGGGCGAGATGGGCGCCCAAATACCTGTCATCTGCATTGAGCTGAAACCGGACAGCGGAATTGCCGAAGAGAACATTGCAGAAGAGCTAATGGAATTGGCCGTGAAGAATCCTTTAACCCGTCAGATTGAAGAGATTCGCTTTCATCCCGGCTTTCCCGTGGATGTCCGTCACAATGCCAAGATTTTACGCGAAAAACTGGCTGTTTGGGCGGGCAATAATTAGGCCCTTTTCCGACACACCCCTATTAGAGACCTTTGCATGACGGATCTGCCGTCTCAGATCTTTGACCGGGCAACTCATCAATTATTCAAGCTATGAATCGGTGCAGGGATGCGTCCCCCCAGCGCCATAAAAGGATTATTGCCCGTGGCGTTATTGACCGGCATGATCACCGATTCGCCCAAAAGGCCGCCGAAAAAAGCATGGTCGCCGGCGGTCTTGCCGGGCACGGGGATCAGCCGCGTGGCCGCGGTTTTGCGGTTGATCACCCCAATGGCCATCTCATCGGCCATGATGGCCGACAATGTTTCGGCGGATGTATCGCCGGGCAGCGCCACCATATCGAGCCCCACCGAACAGACGCTGGTAATCGCTTCCAGTTTTTCCAATGACAGGTGCCCCGCTTCTGCGGCCGCGCCGATATTGAGATCCTCGCTGACCGGAATAAAGGCGCCGCTGAGCCCCCCCACATGGGAACTGGCAAAAGCGCCCCCCTTTTTTACAGCGTCGTTGAGCATGGCCAATGCTACCGTGGTTCCGGGAACACCGATACTTTTTAGGCCAAGACTCTGGAAAATCTCGCCCACACTGTCGCCTACATTAGGCGTGGGCGCCAAAGAGAGATCCACCACGCCAAACGCAAGCCCCAAGTCCCGGGCCACCTCTCTGCCGATCAATTCACCCACCCGGGTCACCTTGTAGGCCGTTTTTTTGATCACTTCGGAGATACCCCCCAGATCCATTTCCGGGTGATGGCGCAACGTGCGCTCAATGGCTTTTTTCACCACGCCCGGGCCGCTGACGCCCACATTGATCACCGCGTCGGGCTCGCCCACCCCCAGGTAGGCCCCGGCCATAAAAGGGACATCCTGGGGGATGTTTGCAAAAACGCATAGTTTGGCGCAGGCCAGGCCGTCTTTATCACGGGTCAGTTCAGCGGCCTGCTTGATGACCCGACCCATCTTTAAGACGGCGTCCATGTTGATCCCGGCCCTGGTGGAGGCCACATTAATGGAGGCGCAAACCCTTTGGGTGTTGGTCAGCGCCTGGGGAATCGCCTCAATAAGTGCGCGGTCGCCCGTCGCCATCCCCTTTTCCACCAAGGCGGAAAAACCACCGATAAAATCGATATTGACCGCCGCGGCGGCCCGATCCAGCGTTTGGGCCACTTTATGCATTCCCTCGGCATTAAAGGGCGCCCCGGTCACAGCCATGGGACTGACGGAAATGCGTTTATTGACCACAGGAATACCATATTTAGCGCCCACCCGGTTGCAGGTTGTCACCAACCTCCGGGCGACCCTGGTGATGCGGTCGTAAATGTGGGTGCAAAACAGGTCCACACTGTCCGTGGCGCAATCAAAAAGGTTGAGTCCCAAGGTGACCGCCCGGACATCAAGGTTTTCGTTTTGCACCATATCAAGGGTGGCAACGATTTCATTTTTGCTTAGCATACGCACCTTTCATCAGGATGGTTCAGCATCCCCGTGTGAAGATTTTTACTTGTGAAATTGACCCTTCATAAAATCCTCATGTTTGTCCAGGAGCAAAGAGGATGAATATGTGAACCAAAGGGACTACACTCGGTTGATCGCTTTAAAAACATCCCGATGCTGGATAGAAATCTTTAAATCCAATTCGGCGGCTTTATTCCGCAGGGCCGTGGTGAACTTTTCCATGGCAATCCCTTCGGGCAGTTCCACTTCATAAATCATGATATTGCGACTGGGATCATCGCCGCCCTTAAAAACGGCTTGCAGGTTGGTTACATTCACTCCGAAGCTTGCGATCACCGCCGTGATGGCCGCCACCAATCCTTTGCGGTCCGGCCCGCGGGTGGTGATGACAAACTGTTCACAATATTTTACCGCCGACGCGGCATCCGGCTCGGTCAACTTTTTGACAAAGACCCGCATATTCAGATCTTCCATGACCCGATTCAATTTTTGACCCAGCACGGACAAGGTCACACTTTCGGGCACCAGGGCAATAAAGGTCCCTGAAAATTCCGATTGCAAGATGGTTTGGGCCACATTCTCAATATTGCCGTCCACCTCCAAAAGGCACTTGGCCACGGCTGCGATGATCCCGGGGCGATCCGGCCCCAAAATTGACACTACCATTTTATGCATTGTCTATTTCCATTTGTTTTGATCCCCATTTCCCGTAAGACCATTTACGTAGTATTTCTCAGTGGATAATGTAAAATATTTTTCGCACATTTTGAAAGAGTCGCCCTCAATCCGACAGGCTTGTGTTACCAAAAAGAGACCTTTGCAGAACATCTATTTTGGTTCAAGTCTAAGGAAGGTGAGAAATGTAACGGATGAATATATTGAATATTTCGAGGATTACATTTTGAGCCTGACGCCAAAATTGGGTAAAAGGGGGCGTTATGCAAAGGTCTCAAAAACATAAACGATTACCATCAGGAGGGTTGCCGATGCACCCTACCAAAAGTACGCAGTCAAAAAAAGAGGCAAAAACGGGACAGCCCATTCGAATTGAACAAGAGCAGCTGAATAAACACCATTCGTTGTATTTCGCTCATAATGCCGTGTTATTGGATTTCATTTCATCAACTGCGCCTATAAACGCAATACAACAACTTATCCTTGCGAGGAGAAACGACGAAGTAACCCTTACGGTAGGGACGAAAGGGAGAAGATTGCTTCGCTCTGCCCGCAATGACAGGTTCGGGTTTTTTGCCGACAATGGTGCGCAAGAAAGGTCTTACTGACCACCGCAAGGGGCAAAACCGGCTACACGCTGAACGGAAAATGAATGTACGGGTCGTGCTGATAGTTTTCCAGGGTAAAATCATCCGGCGTCACCCAGTTTTCCAGATCTTCCAATTTCCTGATATCCGGATTGATTGAAAGGGTCGGCCGCGGATGGGGGGTTCGCTTCAACTGTTCTTTTAATGGCTCTACCTGGTTTTCATAAACATGGATATCGTGCATAAAATGGGTGAAGCAGCCGGGGATCAGACCGGTGATTTGACTGACCACTGAAAGCAGCCACGAATAGCCGGCAATATTAAACGGGATTCCCAACGGTACATCACAGCTTCTTTGGTACAGCGTAAGATTTAAACGGTCGCCCTGGATTCCGAACTGGTAAAACATGTGGCAAGGCGGCAGCGCCATACGGTCCAGCTCGCCGGGGTTCCAATGGGTGACAATGAGGCGGCGGTCATCTTTTCTCTTGTGAATCCGATCAATCACACCCTTTAATTGATCAATGGTGTCGCCGTCGGTTCCCAGCCATCGACGGGCCTGGACGCCGTAAATCCGGCCGAGATCATCAGTGCCTTTGCGGTTCGGACTGGCAAGCCAGACGGGGTCGTCATTGGCGTTGGCGTTCCAGACATTACAGCCCAGTTTCCGGAAATCAGCAGCGTTATCGTAGCCGCGTAAAAAACCCAGCATCTCGCCAAACACTGATGTAAAGGTCAGTTTTTTCGTGGTAACAGCGGGGAAACCGTCGGCCAGGTCAAACTTCATCATGTCGCCATGGTAACCAATATGATCCATGCCGGTACGGTTCTTTTTTTTCAGCCCGGTCAATGCTTTTTGGCATATATCAAGATACTGTCGCATATAGTACTCCGGTCAATGAGGTTGGAAGGTAAGGACTTCTTAACTATAGTGACGATGACCGTTTTTTCAATTTGTTGTGCAAGGTTTTGCGGGTGATTCCCAGGCTTCGGGCCGCCTCGGTCTTGTTGCCGCCGGCCGCTTCCAGTGCCATTTTGATGGCTTTTTGTTCAATATGTTCCAGGTTCATCCCTCTGGCAAAAAGTGGGTCGGCGGAAGGGGCAGGTTGATCGGCGGCCTGCTGAATGTTTTCCGGCAGGTTTTCCGGTTGAATAAATTCTGTGCGGGAAAGGACGACGGCGCTTTCGACGGCATTTCGCAACTCCCGGACATTGCCCGGCCAGGCATACTGAACCAAGGCGTCCATGGCCGCCGGGGAAAAGCCTTTCAATTGCTTTTGATACCGGCGGGCAAAACGGTTTAGGAAGGTTTGGGCCAGCAAGGGGATATCTCCGGAGCGCGCGTTTAACGGCGGCGCCTCAAGGGTAACGACGTTGAGTCGATAAAAGAGATCTTCCCTGAACGTATTTTCTGTAACCATTTGACTGAGGTTGCGGTTAGTGGCGGTAATAATGCGTACATTCACCGGTATAACCGTTTCGCCGCCCACCCGAACCACTTCGCGCTCCTGAAGGACCCGGAGCAACTTGGCCTGCATGATCAGCGGCATCTCCGAGACTTCATCCAGAAAGAGGGTCCCGCTGTGGGCTCTTACAAAACAGCCTTCCTTGCGCCGGTCGGCGCCGGTAAAGGCGCCTTTTTCATGGCCAAAGAGTTCCGATTCCAATAAGGTTTCGGTGATGGCGGCGCAATTGACCGCGATAAACGGCCCTTTTTGGCGCGGACTGGCGGCATGAAGGGCCGACGCCACCAGTTCTTTGCCGGTTCCCGACGCGCCGGCAATCAAAACCGTGGCCTCGGTGGGTGCGATCTGGTTCAAGGCTTCCAGAAGAGATTGAATCGCCCGGCTGTTTCCGATAATGCGCCGTTCGGGATTCCGGTTCTGCAGTTGCGCTTTGAGTTGACGGTTCTCGTCGGTCAGGCGGGCATGTTCCATGGCCCGTTGCAGGGTGATTTTAAGTTTGTCGAAATCAAGGGGTTTGGTGAGGTAATCGTATGCTCCGGCTTTGAGTGCAGCCACAGCCGTCTCCACCGAAGCGTAGGCGGTCATTATCACCACGGGAATGGCCGGATTGACGGCTTTGATTTCGGTCAGGGCGTCAATCCCGGACATGCGTACCATACGGACATCCATCACGATCAGGTCAAAGGGGCGTTTTTGCGCCATGGTGACTGCGGTATCACCGTCATCGGCGGTATGGGTCTGATATTTCCAGGAACCCATTAATGTGGTCAGCATGGTGCGATGGGCTTTGTCATCATCAACAATGAGTATTTCGGGCGTAGGCTTCATTTAAATATCATTCAGGGTGATCGTCAGGGTTGCCCCCTCATGGGGTTGGCTTGTAACCGTCAGGGTTCCGCCATGGGCCTGGGTGATATTGTGGGCGACGGCTAACCCCAAGCCTGTCCCCGACGGTTTGGTGGTAAAATAGGGGTCAAAAATGTGGTTCAGCATTTCCGGACTGATCCCGGGTCCGGTGTCACGAACATGAATGGCCACGCTCTTTGGGGGTAATGACTCCACATGAATGGAAAGTGTCCCTCCTGCCTCCATGGCATCAATGGCATTGAGAATAAGGTTGAGTAGTACCTGGCGGATACGGTCGCCGTCAATCCGTGCAGGCGCTATTTCCGAATCGATTTGAAGGTGAACATCAATCCGGCGCACCTTGATATCCTGCGCCGCCAGGGTCAGGGTGTTGTTGATCAGCTCCTTGAGATCGGTCGCTTTTTTACGAATCGTGATCGGTCGTGAAAAATCCTGCAGCTGACCCACCACGCGATCAAGCCGGGTCACTTCGTCAATCATGATATCGGCAATTTTTTGATCTTCGGGAGCTTTTTTGTAGCGTTCTTTGAAATAGGTGGCAAAGCCTTTGATGGAACTCAGAGGGTTGCGGATTTCGTGGGCCACACCCCCTGCCAGGCGTCCGATGGAGGCCAGACGCTGATTGCGGGCCACCTCGTTTTTCAGGGCGATGATTTCACTCAGATCTTTTAACAGCAACACTTTACCGATAACCGACTGGTCAGCGCCCACTGTTTCGCTAAGGCTTACCTCCAGAGGAGCCATTGACCCGTCGGCCAGGGTGCAGTTTAGCTGCTCTTCGTAAAGCGATGGTTTGATCTGTTCCTGGTTAAGCAGGGTTTGCAACGCTTCGGGAAGTACCCGGGTGGATTGGCCCATTATCTCTTCCGGCGCCAGGTTGAGAATCCGAGTGGCAACAGTGTTGGCCGTGACAATGGCGCCATCCGGATCAATGGCGATCAACCCGGTGGGCATATGGTTGACCACTACATCGGAAAAGGCTTGCGCCTGGGATAGCGATGAGCGGGTCTCCCGATAACGCTGATACAAAAAGAGCAGCAGTACACCCCCAATCCCAAGGACAGCCAAACGGAGTGATGCAGCGACCATCCGCCGGATTTCGTTCTTTCCCGCCATGATCAGGGGATCTGTGGTCAGGCCTACCAGCACATAGGAAGATGGCGGGGGTTGTAAGGTTGGCTCAATGGACGGACGCGGCCGGGATCGATGACGCCTCATGGCTTTATGCCTGCCCATGGGCTGATGCAGTGGTTGAAAGAGGCGGTATAGTTCAAAGACCGGTTCACCGGCCTCAGAACGTGATCTACGCCAATTCAGATCCATGCCGGGTTCAATGGGCGCTGTAATCCGGCGCTCAAGTTGGCCGGGGTCGCTATGGGCGATGATACGCCCTTTTAGATCGGCCAAATAGATATAGGCGATATCCGGTTGGGCGGCGGTCTCTTCAATCAGCCGTTGAATCCGGAATCGACGGGGCGTAGCATGCATGCCTGTCCGCGCACCGGCTTCCAGTGAGCGGATCAGGGCGGCCCCCTTGGCCACCAACAGCCGCTTGGATGCGGTTTTACGGTCGACAATCTGCTGTCTAACGGTAACGGCGATGATGGGCGCCATTAAAAGAATGGCGCCGATGATCAACCATAATGGAATACGGTATCGATTGAGTTTTGGTTTGGTCAAAGGGTTCATGGGCTTTATTGGCAAGCAACTATAATGCCGATCCTGAAAACCGATAACCACCTGAATAGATGAATCAATTATAATTCCCGCAGCTATGGCGTGAAATAATTACCCGCATTGTCAAATCAACTGTCATATAACGGGTAATTTTTACACAGTCGGCAGTGTTGAAGCAATACCCCAAAAGGATATCTTTCTTTGCAAAATCCGTAAAAGTATGTTTATTTTATTAAAAACCGTATGTTACCTCAATTCAAGGTCAATCGTTTCAATATTGGCACGCAGCTTGAATTACCCTTGTCGAACAGGTTCGAAACAGGTCTTTTCGTCACGTATTACACATTTATTAATCAGGAAAGGGCGCAAAAATGAAACGTTATCAAAAGGTGTTAATTGGGCTTGTTGTTGTAGTGATGATAATCGGTACCGGAGTGGTCTGGGCCAGGCACGGTTATCGGGATAGCGGGTATGACCGATGGGAAGGCGGCTTCCATGGCATGGGGTGTGGCTATGGTTGGATGATGGATGAGTTAAGCGAAACAGATCAGGAAAAGGTAAAGGCGGCCATTGACACATTTCGGCAGTCTAACCGCGAATTAAGGCAAACCATTTACCAGAAGAAAATGGCTTTGGAAGCGGAAATGGCCAAACCGGAACCGGATGCGGCCGCGGCTTCGGATTTGTTGAAAGAAATTACCACCCTAAAAACCGATATCGCCCAAAGATGGCTGGAACATCGCATGGAAATGAAAAAGATTCATCCCGACTTGGACCGTGGTTTTCATCAGCGTGGGTTTGGCGGCAAACGAGGGGGTGGCGGTCGGGGCTGCCCCTCTGACCGGGCGTGCGGGTTTCGCAATTAAAAACAGGTTACGTCTAAATTATGATGGACTCGTAAAAAGTCGAAAATAGCCAAATCGCTATTAATAATTTCAATGGATTACAGCAGAAAAAATGCAAAAATCGGACTTTTTACGAGTCCATCATTAATGTCAAAACACCCAAACAGTGTTTGGGAAATAACCGTAAACATATGGTAATAAGCTGAAATATCAAATATAAATAATTTCCCGGTACAATTTCATGCAAAATTCGGGTTTATCCATTCGAGACTCCGTCGTGGGTAATTGCGCCCAAAATTGGCCGGATGGATCATTTTCCGGGATGTAAAAAGAGAAATGCGCATCCACCGGACTTGAAGTGATTTGAAGACCGGCAATGGGGCTTCAAATGGAGACCATACACATGTAGGCGGTGGATTTGGGAACCTGGGCCTGTTTTCCATATCAACCTTGTGTTATATATGTATGCAGGAGTTGAATCGCAAATGGCAGCATGACAAAAATCAAGACTGTTTTTTCACGCAAGCCCTGTTTCATGTATTGATATGCAGAAATAATTTCCGTATCTGGAAAAAGATATCACAGAAAATAGTTACGTTTATTAACGCTGTTAAGTTTCTAAGGAGAAAGCCCAATGCATGAACAAAGTATTGATCCAAAGATTCGGTTATATGTCAAAACAGAAACGGAAGAATCGCGCGCAAAAACGCTCAGGATCTTTGGGGTATTGGCTGCGATTTTCGCACTCTTAACAGGGTCTGGTGTTTATGGTGGTGTTTATGGTCTTGTTAAAAAACATACAGATGATCTGATAAAAAAAGGTGCTTTAAGCGATATTAAATCCGAAGCAAAGCAATCTCTAGAGAGAACAAAGGCATCATCTGCTTCAGCAGCTCAGTACGCGGAAAAAGCTAAGGATATTGCGCATCAGTCAAGTCAGCTTAAGAATAAATATGAAGAAGAACTAAAGAGGCTACGAGAGTTAAATTCCAAGATAGAATCAGTTGAAAGAAGCCTTGCCAACCTTCAAAAACAATCGGTCAAATATGATTCTTCGATTCATCTTGAATCATCAAACGTTAGGGGCGAATTTGCACGGCATTATAAATCGATGCTGCGTATAGGTGGAGAACGAAATATACCCTATGAGGGAGATCGGACATGGATTATAAGAAAAAAATAGAACGAAAACCTAACAAACCAAATACACTCGGACAGCAAATAGCTCCGCTCCTGTGTCGCTCTGCTTTTTCCTGCCCGTGATTTGGAGCGTTAGGCGAGGGGAAAATGTATATCAGCCATGCACACATTTTGAATTACCGTTGGTTCAGGTCTCCGACCTGAACCACCTGCTTCTTACAACCTTGATGAAAAATTACAATGGTAAATCGTTAATTCTCAATTCGCAAACAGTATTTGCACTGGACCAATACCAATCTTTCGTAGGTCGGCATCCCCATGCCGACAGGCGGGGTTTGCAACCTGCAAGCGCTGACGCCTTGTTTGGCGGCAAAGGGTTACCGCCCTACTTTTATCAGGTGAACGAAGGCTCGAATTACCATAAGGCCCTTACCGTTGGTTCAGGTCTCCGACCTGAACCACCTGCTTCTTACAACCTTGATGAAAAATCACAACGGCAAATCGTTAATTCTCAATTCGCAAACGCTATTTGCACTGGACCAATACCAATCTTCGGCTTTCAAAACATATCCTCTTTTAACAGAAACCATTTCAGGCTGTCGGCTAAAATATTCCACCGACGATATCTGTCGAGAACATAATACCCGTTTTTAACCGTCATCGTTGTGAAACAGGTCCCGCCCGCTTTTCTTTGAGAGATTCTGACTGGTGGCATGATTTTTGGGGTTGTTACATTTTAAGAAAACCATGGTTCAGGTCGGAGACCTGAACCAGCAGAAAATACCGCCGATGGCGATGGTACCGTTCGCGTTCGCTCCTTGCGCCATCGCCGCAGCAACGCCCGGCGCACCTTGCGCCGCAAGCCATGCAGCTGCACCTTTTTTAAAACCTCACAAAAACCGTCGTCGGCTTCCAGTACCTTGATGTCGTCCACGCAATCGCCGCCGGCAAGATGTAACAGCACCAGCGCCAGCACCATCTCGTTGTCCGTCCATCCCTGGCCGCCGGCGCGCACTTTCAGATGCGTGTGGATCGATTTGCTGATGCCGATTTTATGCGCCAAATCGAGATACGCCGGCAATCCACCCGGCGCCGTCATGCCCGCTGCTTTTTTCCCGGTTTCGTACTTGAAGGGAAGTACGCCTTGTGCCATAATGCTTTCACCTCGTTGATGATAGTTTTCTTTTATTGAAATCATACTATCCGCTTGATTACTCAAGCACAACGAGGTTTTTTATTTTTTTGATGGTGGATCAGGGAAGGGGCCGATACATTGCTTCAGCGCGTGGTTGGGCAATCCGGGTGATTAATCTTTTTTCGGCGGATCAAAAAGTTTGCCCAACGATTTTACGGTTTTGGTAAATTCGCTGTTTTGCCTTTCCATGAGGTCAGTGAGCTGACCGGTTAGTTCAGCGGTCGGATCAGCACCTTTTTTCAGCTTTGCTCTCAACTGGGCCATCATTTTCTCCCGGGCCTGATATTTTTCTTCCAGGGCGTCGAATTTCTGCTGCAACGCTTTATATTTCTTTTCAGGGACAAGCCCCAAAAGCCCGGAAAACTCACCAAGGGCGGTTAAAAAGTCGGCCTGGGCCTTTTGAACCATCCGGGGGTACTGTTCGCTCTCTTTGGCGATATCGGCAAATCCGTAGATGCGTTGGAAATAATCGCTCATTCCGGACATATTGGCGGCGCTGAAACCCTGCCGCATCCACTGCCCGAACTGATCCATTTGCCGTTGGTCTTTGGCCGCCTTGATCAGCATGCGCCCGAAAAATTCCAGGAAATTGGCATCCATTACGCTCTCCTTTTCTTGGTTAGCGGCGGGTCATACGGTGGGTCAGGCCCGCGGCGGCCAATTGCGCAACCATGATGTTATCGGTAAGATCGCTATCTTTGTAAGCGCCAACCAGAAGACGGTTTTCGCTCCGGTAACCGATCAGATAGAGCGCCGCAAGACGGGTTTCGGCGCTTTCACCGGTGGCCCGCGTTTGATCCGGTTGAATCTGCAGGGCAAAAGGGGCCAAGCGCACCAGGACGGAATGAAATCCTTGCTGTTTCAGCGTGGCCGCCATGTCATCAGCGCTGTTTTTATCGGGATACCATCCGCAATAGAGTTGGTACCATTGACGGCCTGATGCGTCTGCGATCATCGAGGTGAAAACAGGGAATTCCTTTTGGGCGTATTTGCGGGCGGTCGCAAAGCCCATGTGCGCGTCCTGATAAGAGCCGATGACCAGGACGTAGGGGAAAGCAGTCGGGGTCTTAACAGGAGCCGTTTGCGGAGAACTCTTCAAATCGGAAAATTCTATTATTGTCGCGCGCTGGTGTTTGGCTGCAAGCGCCGCCTCTGTTTTCCCCAGGGAAGAGACAGCCTGCAACTTGGAAATCCGGCTGGTGGCGTAGCCAGGTTTTTCTTTGCGATCATGATAGGCGCGTTTTTTTAGAAAAGCGGGTTTTTTTAGGGATGGGCTTTTTTGGGGCAGGGGCTTGTCGACCGGGTTCTTCTTATGCCGCTCTTTTTTTACACGGAATCTTTTGGGCCGCTTCACTTTGATTGTAATCGGCGCCTGAGACGGTCTTTCCGGTAAGGTGCCGGTTCCCGCCGAGGAGTTGGCAACAAGTTTTTTTGACGCCTCCCCTTTTGCCGGCACGATAACCGTATTCATGGTTTGATCCAGCGCCGTCATGAGGGCGCGCGCGTCACTGTCGGTCAGTGTTTTTGGTGCGGGCGCGCCTTTTATGAACGGCCTTTTCGATTGAAATCGCGCCAGAGCATTTTGCTGCGGCGCTACCTGGCCGGCGTCGGCTTCCTTGATATGCATCCGGTCAAGATGCTTTTTTTGAAGAGCGACCGCCGTTGTAAAGTTTCCGTCCGCCGCGTGGGCCGCCGCCGACAGAGCCGGCCGGCTATTTTGCTGATGATCGGAAAGCGTTTGGGCAATTTGCAGCGCAAGGGCGCCGTCACGCAGACGGTTATCCGGGCAGGTGGCCAATACCCAGGCCATGAGCAGTCGGGGTCGTTTACGGTCTGGTTGCAACTGATGCGCCTCCAGATAATCGAGCAGGGCTGATGCGTAAGCACCCTGTTCCTGGCGGGCAAGTCCGCGATTTAAAAAGGCGCTGTAAAATTGGGGGTTATGCTTCAGGGCCCTGGAGAAATCGAGTTCGCCCAAGTGTGCTTCGCCCCTGCGAGTGTAGGCAATGCCACGATTGTTGTAGGCTTCATAATCGTGGGGAACCAATTCGATAACCCTCGTGAACGCCTCAATCGCCGCATCAAAACGGTTGTCCACAAGGTGGGCGACGCCTTGCTTGAACCAATCATCGCCGGAAGCGTCCGGCGTTTGACAAAAGAAAGGCAGGCAGCAAACAATAATCGCATAACCGATGGTACGCTTTAAAAGCATGGGTCTTGTTTCTCAACAGTTTGTAAAACCATTGCCAAGAGTAACAAAATCGACCGCCGGCTTCAATTGAATTGGGACGCGGGCCCTTTTTGGACCCCTTTTTAGAATGGAACCTTTTTACGACGCCGTCAGAGTTTGAATTCCGCCTTGATTTTAAACACATCCGTCGCCGGTAAATTCAAAATCTCCTCGATACCGGTCTCTTGCGCAATCGCCTTCAGATGGTCCGCTATGATTGCGCGCGACTCGGCAATAAAGGTAAACCAGACATTGTAGTCGTGATCCCGCTGATAATTGTGGGTTACGCCTGGATATCGGTTCACCACGGCGGCAAAAGCATCCACCTTGTTAACCGGAACCTTGGCCGCGCATAACGTGCTGACGAAACCGACTTTATGGGGCGCAAAATTGCCGCCGATCCGGCGGATAACGCCCCTTTTCTTCAGATTGGCGAGCAGATCCAAAACTTCAGCTTCTTCCAGTTCCAGCTCGTCGCCCAGGGTTTTAAACGGCCGGCCGGTTAAAGGCAGATCGGTCTGAATCCGGTTGATCAATTTGCGTTCGGTTGCCGTTATTGTCATCTGATGGCTCCTCTGTTTGGTGAAAGCCGCTCCCGGGCGTACCGGCTTGGGCGCTTCGGCTGAACCGGCCCCGGCGCTTTAGAAAAGCCGGATTTGAACCGTTCGCGTGCGGGGGCCGTCAAATTCGCAAAAAAAGAGGCCTTGCCAGCGGCCCAGAACCAAGCGGTTGTTTTCAATGGCGATGGTCTGGGAAGCACCGACCAAACTGGACTTTATGTGAGCTGCGGAGTTTCCTTCCAAGTGCTGATAATCCGCTTCCCAGGGGATGATGGTATTGAGAACCTTTACAATATCCCGCGAAACCGTTGGATCGGCGTTTTCGTTGATCGTGATCCCGGCGGTCGTGTGGGGCGCATAGACATGGCACAATCTGCCGCTGGTCTCCTTCGCTGACGCTAACAAACGGTTCACATCAGCGGTGATATCGACCAATTCGGTGCGCGCGCCGGTTGTAACGGTTAACGTCAGCTTTCCGGATGTATTTTGAATCTCATTCATAAAAGAGACGCCCGGGCAAAGTCATTCAGATGGCTGAGAAAAAGGGGGCATGTATAAGACGTTGCGATTTTTCAGCGCCGTCAAAGCTGAAGGGCCCCGTTGCGGCTAAGCTCGCGGGGCCCTTTGTTCATTCGGTTCGGAAACAGGGATTTGGTTTACACGCAACCCGTCGGTTTCGGCAGGCCGGCCATTTTACAGGCGCCTTTACCCGGTCCTGACGGGAACAGTTCATAAATGTGTTTCAGTTTGAAACCGGTCACCTTGGAAAGCACGCGCACCATGGGCGCAATCCCGTTTTTTTCATAGTAGTCACGCAGAACGGTGATGACCTTTTGATGCTCTTCGTTCAGCTCGTCGATCCCCTCTTCTTTTTTAACGTATTGGACCCACTCTTCGGACCAGTTGCTGTAATCATCGATGAAGCCATCTTCGTCCACTGAAAAGGTTTTTCCCATAAATTCGATTTCCGGCATTGAAGCTCCTCCTTTTACGTCGGTAATAAAGTTGCAGGCGTTCCGCCCGGATGAAATTCATCCTTTTTTTGTGAAAAGAACTGCTTATCGAATAACCATTGGCCTGTCAACATCAAAATTAGCCCCAAGCGCCGCGATTACCAACTGGAATAGAAGTGCAAGAGGTTGAAAAACCTCGTTGATTCAGGCAGACAGGAGGTGATGGATCAATCCGCAACCCTCACCAACGAGGTGCAAACAATGATAAGACAAACCGTGCCGCCTTTCAAGCGAAACCTCTGCATAACACCCCCTTTGGTCCAATTTCGGCGTCCGGCTGAAAATGTAATCCTCGAAATATTCAACCCGGATTTTGCACGCCACGGATGGGTTCATCGGCAAGGGCGAAGCTGTATTCCAATACCGCGAGCCCTTGATAACACAGCCAATGGACGCAGCCCGGGAGCGTCCGTCCGGATGAAATTTTACCAATCTGTTAGCAATGTCAAAACACCCAAACGGTGTTTGGGAAATAACCGTAAACATATTGTTAACAGGCTGAAATAGCAAATACAAATAATTTTCCGGCAAAATTTCATGCAAAATTCGGGTTAAAACTCTTTGGGCATTTTGCTCAACTGCGCCAACGTAAAGACCGGACCGTCTTTACAGACAAAGTGACGCCCCACGTTACAGCGGCCGCACATGCCGATCCCGCATTTCATACGGTTTTCAAGGCTCATGATGATATTGTCATCGGTATAGCCTTTTTGTTCAAGAACCGGCTGGGTGAATTTGATGGCAATGGGCGGGGCGCATACGATGGCCACAGTATCTTCGTTGCCTTCCGGGGCTTCCTGTTCGGAGATAGCCGGGATGAACCCGATGTGATGCTTCCATTCGGGGTCCTCGGCGGCGTCGACAGTCAAATGCAGGTTGATATCGTCCCTTTTCCCCCACGTTTCGAGCTCTTCCCGATATAGCAGCATGCCGGGCCTGCGTGCGCCGTAAATTACCGTAATATCACCGTAATCTTCACGGCTGGCCATCATTTTGACAATGGAGGCGCGCAGGGTGGTAAAGGCGAAACCGCCGCCGATGATCACGACGTTCTTGCCCTTTATCCGTTCCCAGGGAAAACCATTCCCCAATGGCCCGCGAATACCCATTATATCACCGACCTGCATGGCGTGCAGATGGGTGGAGACAAGACCGACCTTGTTGACGGTGAACTTCACAAATCCTTTTTCGGTGGGGCTGGAAGCGATGCCAATGGGAATTTCACCCTTGCCCGTCACCGACAACTCGGCGAATTGACCCGCCTTGTAATCAAAGGCGGCCGCATCGTCCGGATGAGTAAAGACCAATGTAAAGGTCTTCAGGTATTTGTCTTCGGTTTCGGTGATGATTTCATCAATCCGGACCGGGAAGGGTCTATATGGATTTTGCATGACCATCCTGCTTTTTACAGGTTTATCTTTTTGATTAAATATCGCATGCTTCCGCGTCCGGATCCAGCTCGTTCATCAATCCGATCACCCGCCGGATATCGATATTGACCGGGCAGTGCATGACGCAGCGGCCGCAGCCGACACACTGGATGCCGTTTTCATACGTATCCACATAATATTTGAGTTTGTGCATAAACCGCTGGCGGACCCGCTGCACTTTGCGCCCCCGGGGATTATGACCCGAACCGTGGAGCGTAAAGAGCGGAAACATGCAACTGTCCCAGTTGCGCATACGCCGGCCCTTGGCGCCGTGGGTTTCATCCTGAATATCAAAACACCAGCAAGTGGGGCACAAAAACGTACAGGTCCCGCAGTTGATGCATGAAAAGGCCACATCTTCCCAGAAGCCGGCGTTGTAAAGCGCGATGGTATCGTGTCCGGCCAGTTTATCCGTGGTGACATGGGCGCGCACTTTAGCTTCGGCGGCCTTTTTTCGGGCGGCAATGGTTTCGGCCAGGCTGTCGTCTTCGGCGGCGTCCCATCCGGCGGCGGCGAGCAGCTTTTTACCCTTGGCAGTCACCGCTTGGGCCAAAATCGCACCGTCCGAGTCGGCCAGCAATAGGTCCAAAGAGGCGTCATGGTAAGGTCCGGAACCCGCCGAAGTGCAAAAACAGACCGGGCAGGGGTTGTCACACGCGTATCCCACCAGGGTGGTCGCGGCCAGAGATCTTACCCAGTAAGGGTCTTCAATATCTTCGGCAACAAAATTGCGTCCCACCAGGGTCATGGCATCCGCATCGCAGGGGCGCAGTCCGATCACGGCCCTGGGGGTTTCATCCCAGGGTACATCTTTTAATTGATGATGATCCTCGTCAGTCTTATCGAGGCTGTAATCAAACATCGGCTGCGATTGCGGGTAGAGCACATCCTTAACGGACATACGGGTGTTTTGGGCGGGAATGTCGGGCCGGCGTCCGTTTTTGAGGGGTTTGAACAGATGAAAATCCTGCTCACGCACCGGGCCGAAAAGCGCATAACTCTCAGCCAAACGGCAGATCCCTTTTTCCCACCCGGCTTTTTCGATTTTAAAAACTTTCATATAAACCTCCACGACCGTAAACAGCCACAACGAACGATGAAAGTCTTGCTTTTTGTACATATTTGGTAAGACTTTTCATATAAACCCTTATCATTGTCTAAAGCCGTCGTCTCCGTAAAAGCGCCCGAATCCATCTCTTTCTGTCGGGCTACAGGATAAATGTATCCGGGTCGTCGGTGTTGTAAGTGTCCAGCGGCGGCCGCTGCTCCTCGCTCAGGCCCGCCTCCCAGCCGTACAATTCAAAGGCGTCCTTGTTGAGCTTGGAGGTGAATATGCGCATGTTGATCCCCACCGGGCAAGCCCGTTCGCAAGCCCCGCAATCGGTGCAGCGGCCGGCGCAGTGGTAGGCCCTTAAAAAGTGGAAGGTCCGCACATCAATGGGGTCCTGGCTTTTGCCAACCCACTGCGGCATCGATTCATCCACAAAGCAGGTGGGGCAGTAGCACAAGGGGCATGCTTTCTTGCAGGCATAGCAGCGGATGCAATCCTGCAGCACGTCGTTACAGTAGTCCCATTTCTCTTCCGGCGCCAGGGCTTCAATTTTTGTAACGGCGGCCCAGCGGTCGTCGATTTCGGGTTCAGGCACCGTTTCGGCAACCAGTTCGTCAAAAATCACCGGATTGCGATGAACGCAGGTGGTGCAATTGTTTTGCAGCACATCGGCTTTGGCCGCTCTTTGGGAATCTCCCGCGGCGGTGGTGATCATCAGCGCATCGCCCTTTTCCTCAACAGCGGTAACTGCGTCGGCCATGGCGTTGATTTTGCGTCGGTCAACCATCCCCCGGCAGGGGACGCCGATAATATAAAGCCGTTCCCGCCTGATTTTGTTTTCAATGATGTGGGTGACAATATTGCGGCTGTCGCACCCTTTAGCCACAATCCCGATTTTTTCTTTGCGCTCGGTCAGGTAGTTGGCCAGGTTGATGCCGCAATTACTGTCCCAGCAAAGCGCGGCGGCGTCGGCGGGGGAGGCGGCGCAAAAGGGCTCATTCATCATCGGGATCGTACCCCGGCGGAACCCGATAACCATGTCCACGGTCCCGTCGGTAAAAAGGCGCCGGGCGATTGCTCTTATCTTTTCACTATATTCGATCATGGGCATCTCCATGGCCGGGGGTCAGATAATACGTGCGAAGTCGCCGCTATGACGGTAAAAAAGGCGGTCGGTCGGGGCTTCTCATGTAAAAACCTCATGCACTTTTTGCGTGCGGCTTAATAAAACGCCGGTTGGGTCCCAGGGCCGCCACCGCCTCCGAGACTTCGGTCGCTACTTTGATGAACTTGGTGGATTCGGCGGATGAGATCCAGGAAAAATGGATCCGGTCCCCTTCGATTCCCATGTGCTCCATCAGTTCCTTGAACAGGTGAAATTTTCTGCGCGCGTAGAAATTACCTTCCAGGTAATGGCATTCGCCGGGATGTCAGCCGGAGACCCAGATGCCGTCGGCCCCCTCACGAAAGGCGACCAAAGCGAATTTGGGACTCATGCGGCCGGTGCAGGGAATCCGCACTACCCGGATGTTGGCGGGATACTGCATCCGGCTGACGCCCGCCAGATCTGCAGCGCCATAGCTGCACCAGTTACATAAAAACGCAACGATTTTCGGTTCCCATCGGGACATGAAATACTCCTTGCAAAATTCGGGTTCACTATATGCCTCCGGTTCCATTTTGCGCCTTCCTTGAACGTGAACAAAAACAGATGTTCTGCAAGGGTCTCAAAGCTGGAAAACTCCCTGCGGTTCGAAAACTTGCTTGCGCAGCCGGATTAGCCGCCGATCACTTCATTCAACGAAAACAGTTGGGCAAAAATCTGGTCGTTATCAAACCCCTTCAAATGAATGGCGCCCGAGCGGCACGAGGCCACACAGAGGCCGCAACCCTTACACAGCGCCGGGTTAATCTCCGCTTTGCCGGCGTTGAAGCGGGCATCGGCGGCGATAAAAGAGGGCGCCTTATACGGGCATACTTCCACGCAGACGCCGCAGGCGCTGCAATGCATGGGCGCTGTTTCAGCCACCTCGCCGCTGGTATGGATCTTCTCCCTGGCCAGCAGCGTCACCGCCCGGGCGGCGGCGGCCCGGCCTTGAACCGCTGACTCGTCAACGGGTTTGGGATAGTGGGCCATACCGCACAAAAAGACGCCGTCGGTGGCAAATTCCGAAGGACCTAGCTTGGCATGGCGTTCTGCAAAGAAGCCGTCGTCATTTACAGGCACCTTGAAAAACTGCGCCAGCCTTTCGTCTGTATTGGGAGTCACCGCGGTGGCCAGGGTTAACACATCGGCCCCGATCTCCACCGGCTGCTGAAGGATATGATCGGTCACCCGGACGGTCACGCCATCGCCCTCCAGCCTGACTTGCGGCGGATCGTCCAGGGAAAAGCGGATAAAAAGCACCCCTTTTTCCCGCGCTTCGCGATAGAGATATTCCCTTTCGCCGTAAGTGCGGATATCGCGATAGAGCACATAGACGTTCATATCGGGGTTGCGCTCTTTCAGGGCCAGGGCGTTATCCACAGAGTGCGTGCAGCAGACCCGGCTGCAGTATTGCCGTTCCGGAATACGCGAACCCACGCATTGGATAAAGACGGCGGTCCGGGCGTTCTGCACCATCTTGTCGCTGCTGATCAGCTTTTGATCCATTTCCTGGCTGGTGAGGATCCTGGGGCTCTTCCCGTAGCTGTATTCCGTGGGCGTGTAAGGCGAGGCGCCGGTGGCCAGGATGGCGACGCCATGCTCGATGTCCGTTTCGCCGTTATCGGTTTTGAGCGTCGCGGTGAAGTTCCCCACAAAGCCTTCAACATGGGTCAGTTCACTGTTCAAATGGACGGTGATGCGTTCGTCGTGATGAACGGCATCCAGTAACGCGTCTAACCGCGGCGCAACGGGCTTGCCGTCGGCGGTATTCATCAGGTTGTGGGCCTGCCCCCCCAGCCGTTCCGCTTTTTCAACAATATGCGTCCGATACCCTTGGGCCGACAGGCTGCGGGCCGTGGTCATCCCGGCAATGCCGCCGCCCACCACCAGCGCCGATTGGTTGATGGAAAGCTCGGCCTCTTTCAGCGGCTGCATCAGCGCCACCTTGGAAACCGACATCCGGACCAGGTCCTTGGCCTTTTGGGTGGATAGGTCGGGATGATTCCTATGCACCCACGAGTTTTGGTTACGGATGTTCACCATTTCAAACAGATATTTATTAAGTCCCGCGTTGATGAGCGTCTCCTGGAAAAGCGGCTCATGGGTTTTGGGTGTGCAGGCCGCCACCACCACCCGGTTGAGCCCCTCTTTCCTGATAATGGCGGTAATCGCCTCCTGGGTGTCCTGGGAGCAGGCGTAAAGATTATCAGTCACATAGGTGACATAGGGCAGGGTTTGGGCGTAATCGCGCACCGCCTTCACATCCACCACACCGGCGATATTACTCCCGCAGTGGCAGACAAATACCCCCACTTTGGGCCGTTCGTTGATCACGTTGGTTTCGGGAACCACCTCGGGCGCCCGGGTGAGAGTGTCGCGGCCTTCACTGAGCAGCTCACCGGCGGCCGAAGCTGCTGCGCTGGCGTCAATCACCGATTGGGGGATGTCCTTGGGTCCCTGGAAGGCGCCGCAGGCGAAAATTCCTTCGCGGGAAGTGGCCACCGGGGCCAGGGGATCGGTTTTGGCGAAATGACCCGGCGTCAGCTCAATATCGAGTCGCTCGGCCAATTCGGTCACTTCCCGGCGGGCCTCAAGCCCCACTGAGAGCACGATGGTGTCGTATGGTTCCCTGACCATTTGACCAGACTCTTTGGCGTAGAGCACCTCAACCTGTTCGGAAGCGGGTATGGGGATCACCGAGTGGACCCGGCTGCGTATAAAGCGGACCCCCAGCTCCCGGGCCTTTTCGTAATAGCGCTCAAAATCCTTGCCATGGGTGCGCATATCCATAAAAAAGATGGCGCACTCCAGCTCTTCGTCATGCTCCTTGGCGATGACGGCTTCCTTGATGGCGTACATGCAGCAGACCGACGAGCAGTAGCTGTTGTCGCAGCGGTTTAGATCGCGGGAGCCGACGCATTGGAACCAGGCCAGCTTCTTCACCGCGCCCTTGTCGGACATGCGGTGCAAATGCCCCCCCGTGGGTCCTGAAGCCGACAGCAGCCGCTCCATCTCCATCGAGGTGATCACGTTGGGCAGGGTACCGTACTGGTAGCTGTCGAACCTGGAGGGGTCAAAGGGTGCATACCCCGGCGCCAGCACCACCGCGCCCACATGTAAGGTGGCGGTTTGCGGTTTTTGATCAAAATCGATGGCCTCGGTGGGGCAGAATTTGACGCAGGCCTTGCATTTGCCTTTCTGAATATAGATACAGGTCTCTTCTTCGATGGCGTATTTCAAGGGAACCGCCTGGGGGTATTCCACATAGGCGGCTTTGCGTTTGATCAGCCCCATGTTGTAAGGATCGGTAACCTTTTTGGGGCATTTTTCGGCGCAGACCCCGCAGCCGATACATTTGTCCATGTCGATATACCGGGGGTTGCGGGTCAACTCCACTTCAAAGTGGCCCGCTTCGCCGGAAATCGCTTTTACCTCGCTGAGCGTGACAAGCTCAATGTTCAGATGCCGGCCGACCTCGACCAGTACGGGCGAGATAATTCACATGGCGCAGTCGTTGGTGGGAAAAGTCTTGTCCAGTTGCGCCATGACCCCGCCAATGGATGCTGATTTTTCCACCAGATGGACATAATACCCGGAATTGGCCAGGTCCAGGGCGGATTGCATTCCCGCAATACCACCGCCAACCACCATTACGGAACCTTTTACCGTACCTGTCATCGTCATCTCCCCGGAATCAATCCCCCCAAAACAGTTGGCACCAAAGATATGGTCGGGGGGCGCTGTCAACACCAGTCCCCTGCCATATCGATTTCGACGCGGCTCGTCAATAGATTTTCAAGGGCGGTGGACGCCGTCTCCTTTCCGGGGAGAGGTAGGAAGATCGTCAAAAGGGCGCGAAAACAAAACGGCAAAATCGGCCCTCCTCGTAAAGCGGAGACATCCGGTAGGGCGGCAACCCTTTGCCGCCGATGAGGGTGGCGAGCGGTTCGGTTTGACATTCCGGGACTGAAACGAAAGCGGTTGAGTACCAAAACGAAGGAGGCTGATGACAATGAATGCGATGCTCATGAAGAAAAGCAGTTCGGGAAAAATCCGTCATCTCCTGAGGCTGACGGCGGCAAGTTTGCAGTCCCTTGGCAGCACCCGCAAAAAAGGGTTTCGCTACGGGGCGCTTGTTCTTCTTTTAACCTGCGGCTTTCTTTTCGCAATGGACGGCGCGGGCCTTGCCCGGACCAATACCGACGGGCGCGGGATTCCTCCCGCCGCCGACGGTTTTGACCACCCAAACCATTCAAGTGACGGGCAGTATTCGGAGACATTTAACATCAACGTACCGATGACTCTGCAGGATATTCCGGCCGTCGCTCTTCCGGCCCTCGTTAATCCCAAGAGCTGTGACACCAACAACCCTGTCCAGATAGTTATCGACAAGAGTGTTGTGCCGACTGATGGCGCGTGCAACCAGTGGGATGTGGCGCTCACCATCAAGGGCAATCCGCCGCCGCGACCCATCGACGCCATCCTGGTGATCGACCGTTCCGGCAGTATGGACTCCAGTAGCGACACATCGTATCCCTACGCCGGCAGCACACCTATGGCCTATGCCAAGAACGCGGCCTACAGGTTCGCCCAAAAGCTGCTCACGAGCGACAATCCCACCGGACTGAACCGGGTTGGGGTGGTGAGCTACGCTACGACCGCTTCTCTGAACCAGGCGCTGACCGGCACCTTTAGCTCCGTCGCCAGTGCGATCGGTGGTCTGACCGGAATGGGCTCTACCAACATCGAGCAGGGCTTCACCCTCGCAGACAATGAGATGCAGAACAGCGCTGCATACGATTGTGACCGCATTCGCGTCATCGTACTGCTCACCGATGGTGTTGCCAACCACTATAACAATCCACCGGTGAGCACAGGCTGTGGCAGTTTGACAACAAGCACCAACATGTGCGCTCGGGAGGCAATCCAGGCGGGTGTAGATGCTCAGAACGAGGATGGCGTTCCCGGCTCCGGCGACACCATCGTCTACGGCATCGGCTGGTTCGACCTCCTCGACGCCTCCACGCGGCCCTTAGCGGCCAATACCATGATCGGTGCCGTTACCACGCCGGGGGACGAACCGGGCAATCATTATTTCGAGGCCAAGGGCGCCGCCAATCTCGACGTGATTTATAACCAGATTCTGATAGATATTTTGTTTGCGGCCAAAAAGATACCATTTAGTACCGGCCTTGTTACTGACACTCTCAACCGGCCGCCGTTCAATCTGATACCGGGCAGTTTGATCGCCGGTAAAGGTACGGCAAACGAGAGCCCCACCGGCGTCATTAACTGGGATGTGGGTCAGGTGAACGAAGAAACCATATTACTGAGATACTGAATCCAGGCAAACCCCGATGTCACCGATCCGGGTCAATGTGGTCTCATTGAAAGCAGTCAATCGGTGATGAATTATCATGCGCCGATCGCTCGAGGGACTCCCCCAATCTGTGAAGCCGTATCGCAATGTGCATTCAATCCTTCGGAGGTGTTTGTTACCTGTGCGGCTTTAGAGGTAACTAAAACCATTGATTTCAGCCCGGGCAAAACACCTGCGAATCCGATTCCCGGTGATACCATCCACTATACTATCACTGGTGCAAACATTGGTAATGTAGGTCTGGAGAATGTTAATGTGGTTGACTCAATGTTGGTTCAATTTCCCAGCGACACCAGCCCTGATACACCTGATTCAGGTGATACCGGAAATGATAGTGTTATGGGTATCGGTGAAGTTTGGGTTTATACCGGAACGCATGTGGTCACTCAAGCCGATGTCGACGCAGGCTCCATCAGTAACACGGCCACCATGTCGGCATCAGTGGTCACGAGCAATAATTGTAATGATGTGGTTGCCTCAGCGGATGACACGGTAGTGCTTAGCTTCCCGGACCTCGATTACGATTATGGTGACGCCCAAGGCTATACACCGGCGGGGCACGCGCTTGTTGGGACCAGTTCGCTCTACCTGGGCGCCGTTCCGGGCGATGCGGAACGCAGTACACAGGTGAACGTAGACGCGACCGCCGACGACTTCGATGGTAACGATGACGAAGACGGTGTGGTTTTCAGTTATCTCCACAATACCATCACGGCAACGGCAACGGTGCAGAATAATTCGGGCGCATATGCGTGGGTGTGCTGCTGGTTAGACGGCGGAGTGAGTTCGGCGGCCGCCACGGTGACCGTCAACGGCGCTTTTGCCGACGACCCCGTAACAGAGAAGCGCTGCTCCGATGTGGCCGCTGACAGCAAGCAGAC
>Ga0209457_1000043_pt1 | contig 52321 bp, 57 predicted proteins | sample WorMetHEROISLAND_5_FD_187410 | JGI IMG/M metagenome (GOLD analysis project Ga0209457, IMG submission 187410) | Marine gutless worms symbiont microbial communities from Max Planck institute for Marine Microbiology, Germany - Olavius sp. 5 HERON... ... | reverse complement strand
GGCCTTGTGCAAGGCGTTGACCAGGGCCGTATGACCTAGCGGGGTATTGTTGAAGGTGTGAGGTTTCCCCGGTTGCTCCGAATACTTGATGACCAAGGTGACGGTTTTATAGCTGATATCGATACCGAAAAGTCGACAAGGATGAGCCCACCTCTTGGCGTGTTCTCGGATGTGCATTCGAGGTCGGCAAAGTCTTGGGTCCTGGGTCTTTGGAATCTGTGTACGAGAAGGCTTTGTGCATTGAGCTAGCCGAGCGCGGACCTCAGCCGAGCGTTTTTCGGCTCATTCGCGTTCATTGGCGGCAAAAAAGAAGATATCGAGTAAGCTCAATGGTGGGTACAGCCTACCCTATGGTTAGCTGAGCCTTTATTTCCAGGTTTCTCCGCGTCGTTTCAAAAAAGAGCCGCACCTTTTTAGCAGGCTCTCGAGCTTATTTTCGGGCGGCCCTTAAGCGAGGTGCGGCTATAGGGCACGAGCGGCGTGCATCGCGGCGAAATATTCAACGGCAACAGGCATGATAGACTTTCGACTTGGGAGTCGGCCGGGCAGTCGCTCCCGCGGCCTGATCGCGGGGGAGGAAAGTCCGGGCTCCGCAGGGCAGGGTGCCAGGTAATGCCTGGGGGGTATGAGCCTACGGAAAGTGCCACAGAAAACATACCGCCTAAGCCCGCTGGTGGCGGGTCGGTAAGGGTGAAATGGTGCGGTAAGAGCGCACCGCGCCGGTGGCAACATCGGTGGCAGGGTAAACCCCACCCGGAGCAAGACCAAATAGGGGAACGAGCGGTTTCGAGCCGCGACGTGCGGCCCGCACGGGTTCCCGGGTAGGTCGCTCGAGGTGCACGGCGACGTGCATCCCAGATGAATGACTGTCCGCGACAGAACCCGGCTTACAGGCCGGCTCCCACCTTTCCCCACCCCTTCTCCTCTCCATCCGTCAAGGGTACTTGAAACGATTCAAAGTGCCCGTGCGTATCAATGGTGCGATTTTTCAAGGTCCCCCGGAGGTTTCCCCTGAGGGGACGGGCCCTTTGTTTCTCTCCTTCCAAATAGTCGCCGGGATGTCCCTTCATCCCGAGCACACGAGTGCTCGAAGAATGAGGGCGGAGCGAAAACCGCGTTTTCGTATCGGGGCTTGAAAAACTCCAGTAATGGAGTTTTTTGAGGTTCCTATAAGATATTTCGTCCTGGCGGTTTGCAACCACAAGATGTTGTCTTTTCCTCACATAGAGGCGCACGAGAAGGCGGTATTTTCCGGGTATCATTCCTCCTGATTAATCTTAATTCTTTGTTTTTAATTGAATATTCCTCTTGAATAGTTACAGCACGAGAAAAAAGGTAATTGGGCCTTGACGCGGGTAGGGTGGTTGTCTACCATCGCCAGGTAGTGGGAAAAAGTGGGTTAAAGGGGAATACTCATTTGCAAGGGGATCGGCGTTGTTTCGGGGGGTTTCTTTCCTCAATCTGGATACCAAAGGCCGACTCGCGATACCGGCACGTTACCGCGAGCGCTTGTTGTCCTGTTGCGACTCGCGTTTGGTCCTGACTATCGATCGCGACCGCTGTCTGTTGGTCTATCCCGAGTCCACCTGGATCGAGATCGAACGTAGGCTCGATCAGCTCCCGTCGTTCAACGAGCAAGCGCGGATGTTGCAGCGGCTCTATATCGGTCATGCCCAGGAGGTCGATATGGATACTCAAGGGCGCGTGCTCTTGCCGCCGGGACTGCGCCGCTTCGCCGGATTGGATAAGCGTGTCGCCTTGGTAGGCCAGGGCAAGAAGTTCGAGCTATGGGACGAGGAAACCTGGAACGGCCACTGTGACGATTGGCTGCGGGCGGTCGATCTGTCGCAGGTGGAGGGTTCTCCCGATATCGCGTCCCTGAATATCTAGCGACCGATCGCCGGCTTCCGGCTCCTTACGATGACCTCTCGAGAAATTTTCAGTGCTCGGTACGGAGTGCCCTCGAGTAACTATTCAGCTACTCCAATTGGGGCATTGGGGGTTGCCCTTGGAACGTCAGGACGAGCGAGTTGAAAAGATCGTCGGACTGTTTGTGGCGGGTCGAAAGGCAGGAGCGGATGATGGCAAAGGCATCTCCGCCGGTTTCGGAGCGGAAACAACCGGAGACTTTCTGCTTGAGTTTGGGCATTCGGAGATCGCGTTCGGCCTGGTTGTTGTCGAAGGGAACGCGCCGGTCGGTGAGGAAGCGCAGGACCTCGTTGCGGTGCTCGCGCAGTCGCCGAATGAGGTTCCAAGCCGGGGATTGTTTGACGCGCCCGCGGGTGCCAGGACGGCGGGTACGGGGAGGATTGCCGGCTTCGGCTTCGGTGAAGATGGTGTCGTAGCGGGTCTGCAAGCGCTCGACGCCGCCGGTGGGCAACGCCTTGAGGTCCTGGTCCTGGTCCTGGGCCTCGCCGACCAGGGCATTGGCTTGGCACAACAGCGCGATCATATCGGTTGCCCACGGCTGGCTTAGGGCCCTCTCAGCGATAGCGGTTAACTCACGTAGATGATGGGCATTGCAGAAGGCATGCCAACATGAGTAGCGCTGGCAAGCTGACCCGTGGTCATACACGAGTACGCCAGCGAACGGCGCCAACAAACCGAACGTATCCAGGGCCTCGGCACCACGTTTGGGATGAGGGAAGCAGGCCGTAAGCCGGTCGGTGCTGAGTACGTGTAGCCAGTACAGGTTGCCGTTCACGCGCCGGCCGGTTTCGTCGGCATGGACCACTGGCGCGGTGATGAGTGCGCGGCGAATCGCGTTGACTGGCGCCTCCAGGCAGGTAGCCGCCACCCGTACGGCGCGCTGGAGGGTGCCCGGTGAGATCCCAAGGCCGGCCAGCTCATTGAGCACCCCGGCGGTGCGCTGGCAGGGCAACAACTGGTATTGGGTCATGTAGACCGCAAAGGCCAGTACGCTCGGTCCATATTGCACCGGGGCCTCAATCCCTGCAGGGAAGATGCTGCGTTGCGCGCGTCCACAGGCACAGGTTCCGCCGACAATGCGGTACTCGATGACCTTACGCTGGATCACCACCTCGACCACCTGGCGTCGCTCCGCGAGCACTGTAGCCGCGATCCTGATGCCGCAACGTCTGCAGGCGCAGGTCCCCGTCAACGGGATGATCACGCACTGGTCGGGGTGATCGACCAGGGAGCGAGTGACACCGCGTCGGCCCGGTTGTCCACTGGGCTTGCGCCCGCTTGGTTGGCGTTGCGAGCGTGGTGGCGGCTTCTTGAACGGTGAGTCCGAGGACGGCGGCCGGCTGGAGTTGTGGCTATCCTTGGCTAGGCGCGCTTCCAACTCCCGGATGCGCTCGCGCAGATGCTCAATGAGTGCCGTCTGCTCCGCCACCCGTTCACGCAACCGCTTAAGCTCGTCGTCAGGGTTTTCCAGAGAATAGGTTAGGGTAGGTTATTCCAGCATGGTCATACGATTACGTGTGTAGCCTGCCGCTTGGCAAGATGTCCTGAATAGTTACGTCCTCAAAATGATCGACCCGAAGAAAGAAAAGGGTTGGCGGGAAGCTCACCACTAGGCATCGAGCGCCACCGGAAAATCGCGTCCCGGCGATTTTTCGAGTCCTGAAACAAAAACACTATGGGCGCCTTGAATGTTTCAAGACGCTTTTCACTCAAGGTGTATTGCGAGGATATCATGTTGAACCGGGCCGCTATGGCGATTGGTTTTAGCACCAAGATTCTTACACAGAAGAAAATCCCGGTGACCCTGTTTTTGAATGTCGATGGCGTGAGGATTGCCGATGAAAATATTCCGGAACATAAGCATGCGAGTGGCAAGTCATTGAAAGAAATGCTCTCGACATTCATGGCGAAAGGAGGCCGGGTAATTGTTTGCCCGATGTGTATGAAGAATGTCGGTGGACTGAATAAAGAAAACCTTATTCCCGGTGTGGAAGTGAGCAACTCCGGTGCTGCCCAGTCCGCCTTGTTCGCCGAAGGAACGACCGTACTCAGCTATTGAAGAGAACCTTGAAGAATTCCGTCTTTGGAATTTTTCGAGCCGCGAAGCGAGAGCGTTTCGCTTCGCTCCCATTGCTTGGACACGGATGTGCTTGAGCAATGGCTAGGCATTTCCACCCCGCACGGGCACCTTGAATGTTTCAATTTTTCAAGGTGCTCTCAAGGTGTCCATTAGGCATTTACCCCGGAGCTCGAAGGTAAAGCGATGTGCATCGCGACAGAAAACCCAGGTATGACAGGTGTCCATACGCCGGTATTACTAGAGGAAAGCTTGGAAGCCTTAGCAATCGATCCCGCTGGAGTCTATTTGGACGGCACCTTCGGCCGTGGTGGCCACGCGCGCGCGCTGTTGGCCAAGCTAGGAGCCGGAGGACGCCTATTGGGTCTGGACCGGGATCCGCAAGCGGTTGCCGCCGGTGCCGATCTGGCACGGTGCGATCCAAGGTTCACCATGGAGCATGCGCCCATCTCTCGTTTGGAAGAGATGACGCGGCGGTGGGGGCTCTTCGGTCGGGTGAATGGGTTGCTGTTGGATTTGGGGGTTTCCTCGCCACAGCTCGATGAGTCCGACCGGGGGTTCAGCTTTTTGGCGGATGGGCCGCTGGATATGCGGATGGACACCAGCCGTGGGCGGACCGCGGCTCAGTGGTTGGCGCAGGCCGAGGAGACGGAAATCGCGGAGGTTTTGCGTGAGTATGGTGAAGAGCGTTATGCCGGGCGTATCGCACGGGCCATCGTCTACGCCCGCGGCGAGCAGCCGCTGGTCACGACAGGGGCTCTGACGCAAATCGTAGTGGCCGCCGTTCCTGGTCGGGAGCCGGGTAAGCATCCGGCGACCCGGACCTTCCAGGCCATCCGTATCCATATCAATTGGGAACTCGATGAGCTAAGGGCCTGCTTAGCTGCTGCCTGTGGTGTGTTGACCGCCGGTGGTCGTTTGGTGGTCATCGGCTTTCATTCTTTGGAAGACCGTATCGTCAAGCGTTTCATCCGCGACGAGGCACGAGGGGACTGCTTCCCTCGCGGTCTTCCGGTGACGGCGCGGGAGATGCACGCCCGTCTACGGGCGGTCGGCAAGCCGGTGCGACCGTCCGGTGCCGAGGTCGCTGCCAATCCCCGCGCGCGCAGTGCCCGGATGCGGGTGGCGGAACGGCTGGCATGACCCGTTACGAGCTTGGGTTTTTGCTGGTGCTCATCGCGGGTCTGGTGGGTACCGGAATCGGCGTGGTGTACCTGAGCTATGCAGGCCGCATGGCCTTCGTGGAGCTCCAGGAGCTACGCAGGGAACGCCAGGATTTGGAGGTGCGCTGGGAGCAGCTGCGGATCGAGGAGGCGACCTTGACAAACCATTCTCGCATCGAGGCCAAGGCACGCGAGCTACTCGGCATGCGTCTGCCCCACGCCGGAGATGTGCGGATGATCACCGGAGGAGCCGAGCATTGGAAAATAAAGTGAAACAGGGCATTCGGGTACAGCGGCGTGCCGAACAGAACGAGCGCATGAGCCCGCAGTCGAGCTTTCCGCAGCGGCGGCGATTTCTGGTCGGTGTGCTGGGGGTGCTGTTTCTGGCCGTGATCGCGGCGGCCTTCGAACGCCAGGTCAGAGAAGGGGAGTTTCTCCGTGACCAGGGCGAGCGCCGCTATCTTCGGGTGCACGAGATCCCCGCTCGGCGGGGCATGATATTGGACCGCAACGGAGAGGAGCTTGCTGTCAGCACCCCGGTGGCTACCGTGTGGGGCGATCCCCGCCAGCTGGTGCGTCAGCCCTTGGTGGTCGACGACCTAGTCCAGGTCCTAGGATTGGATGCGGGTCGGCTGATGGCGCAATTGAGCGCCAAACGCGAACGGGCCTTCATCTATCTCAAGCGGAGGATCGGGCCCCGGGAGACCGCGGCCGTGGAGCGGATCCTGGCCGAGCACAAGGCGCCGGGATTGGGCCTGGAGCGCGAGTATCGGCGTTTCTATCCCGGCGGCGAGGTCTTCGGCCATGTCGTCGGTCTTACGGATGTGGACGACCGTGGTATCGAGGGTATGGAGCTCGCTTTCGACTCCTGGTTGCGGGCGGAGCCCGGTAAGCGGCAGGTCATCCAGGACGGCCGGCGGCGTATCGTGGCCGATGTGGCCCGCATCAAACCGCCGCGACACGGCAAGGACCTCATTCTGAGCATCGATCGGCGCTTGCAGTTTCTCACCTACCGGGAGCTGCTGCGGGCGGTAAAGGAGCACTGGGCCGTCTCCGCCTCGGCGGTGGTGTTGGATGTGGAGAGCGGGGAGGTGCTGGCCATGGTGAATCAGCCGACCTACAACCCCAATGCCAAGCTGAGCCGCCGGGATAAAGCCCGCCGTAACCGCGCCCTCACCGACGTGATGGAGCCCGGCTCCACGGTCAAGCCGTTCGTCGTAGCGGCGGCCCTGGAGGCGGGCCTGATAGGTCCGAACACACCGATCGACACCAGTCCGGGCTTCCTGCGCATCGGGCGTGAACAGGTGCGGGACATACGCAACTACGGGCTGCTGGATACCACGGGCGTGATCACCAAATCGAGCAACGTGGGGGCGGTCAAGCTGGCTAGGCATCTGCGCAAAGCAGCCTTATGGCAGCTATACGACCGGCTCGGCTTCGGGCATTCTACTCGGGTCGGGTTTCCGGGTGAGACCTCGGGGCACTTGCGCCACTTCCGGGATTGGCGGGCATTCGAGCAGGCCACCTTGGCCTTCGGCTATGGGCTATCGGTAACCGCCTTGCAGCTTGCGCAGGCTTACGGGGTATTGGCCGCCGACGGGGTCGAGCGACCGGTCAGCTTACTCGAGCGCCACGAGCGCCCTGCCGAAAAACGGATCTTTTCCACCGCCACCGCGCGCCAAGTGCGGGCCATGATGGAGACGGTAGTCTCCCCTCGGGGCACGGCTAGGCTGGCAGCCATCGAGGGTTACCGGGTCGCCGGCAAGACGGGCACGGCCAAGAAAATAGGCAAGAAGGGTTATTCCTCTCGGCACTATCAGGCAGTCTTTGCAGGCATGGTCCCCGCCTCCCGGCCCCGTTTCGTGATGGTGGTCATGGTGGATGAGCCGCAGGGAGAGCATTACTACGGAGGGTGGGTCGCCGCGCCCGTATTCGCCAAGGTCATGGAAGGGGCTCTGCGTCTGTTCAATGTGCCCCCCGACGATCCGAATACGACCCTGTTATTGGCAGGAGTGGCGAGCCGGCCATGATGTGGAAGCTCTCCGAGGCCGCCGCCCTTATCGGGGGGCGGGTCGAAGGCGCCGACATCAGCTTCGACGCCGTGGGCACCGACAGCCGCGTAGATTGCCGCCACCGGCTCTTCGTGGCCCTGCGTGGGGCGCGTTACGACGGCCATGATTTCGTCGCCCAGGCCCGACAGCGGGGGGCCGCGGCGGTCCTGGTGGACCACCGGCTGGCCGAAGACATACCGCAGCTGGTGGTGGACGATACCCACCGCGCCTTGGGATGGCTGGCGGCGGCTTGGCGATCCCGTATCCGGGCTCGGGTGATTGCGGTTACCGGGAGCAACGGCAAAACCACCTGTAAGGAGATGATCGCCGCCGTCTTCGGTCGGGAGGGCTCCGTCCGGGCCACCAGCGGCAATCTGAACAACGACATTGGGCTGCCCCTGACCCTGCTGGCCGCTCGCGACGAGGATTTCCTGGTCCTGGAGATGGGGGCCAACCACCCCGGCGAGATCGCCTATCTGACCGACATCGGACGTCCGGACATCGCCGTCATCACCAACGCGGGGCGTGCCCATCTGGAGGGCTTCGGCGGCCTCGAAGATGTCGCCCGGGCCAAAGGCGAGATCGCCCGGGGCCTGCCGCCGGACGGTACCCTGGTCGTACCCTCGGATTCCCCTTGGACCCACCTGTGGCGCGACTTGGCCGCCGGTCGCCGGGTATCTACCTATGGTCCGGACGCCGCGGCCGATATCTATACCGAGCTCGACGGTCGGCGTAGCCTTTGGGACCGGGATGGCTTCCGTACCGAATTTAGCGTTCGGGTCGGCGGCTCGAGCTTGGAGCTGACCCTGGGTCTGGCGGGCCGCCACAACATCCGCAACGCCTTGGTTGCCGTGGCCGTCGCCGATGCCTTGGGGGTCGAGCCCGCGGCGATTCGGGCCGGACTCGCTGGTCTGCAACCCATACCGGGGCGTCTATATCCCAGGCAAGGGGCCACCGGATTGCGCCTGATCGACGATAGCTACAATGGTAATCCGGACTCGGTTCGAGCCGCCATCGAGGTCCTGGTGGACTTACCCGGTCGCCACTGGCTGGTGCTCGGTGACTTGGCGGAGCTGGGAGCGGACGCCGAGGCCATGCACCGAGAGCTGGGGGAGACCGCGCGTACGGCTGGGGTGAACCGGCTTTATACGGTGGGGACCCTCAGCGCCCTGGCGGCGGCGGCCTTCGGGTCGGGGGGGCGGCATTTCCCGGATCAGGCATCCCTAATCTCCGAGCTGTGTGCCGGCACGGGTCCGGACGACCTAGTGCTGATAAAAGGGTCACGCAGCGCGGCCATGGAGCGGGTGGTAGACGCGATCCGTACTCGGGAAGAGGCCTGACGTGCTCCTCTATCTGACCGCTTGGCTCGAGCAATTCGAGAGCGCCTTCTCCGTCTTTCGCTACCTGACCCTGCGCGGGATCATGGCGATACTTACCGCCCTGGTGATCTCCTTTTTGGTCGGGCCCATCATGATCCGACGTCTGGCTAAGTACAAAATCGGTCAGACCGTCAGGGACGACGGACCCCGAAGCCACCTCACCAAGGCCGGCACCCCCACCATGGGCGGGGCCCTGATTCTGGTAGCCATCGTCGTGGCCACCCTGCTGTGGGCCGATCTCTCCAACCGCTACATCTGGCTGGTATTACTGGTCACTCTGGTCTGCGGCCTGATCGGGCTGGTGGACGACTATCGGAAGCTGGTGCTCAGGGACCCCAAGGGTTTGGCCTCCCGCTACAAGTTTCTCGGGCAATCCCTGGTGGGCCTAGTCGCGGCCCTGTACCTCTATGCCATCGCCGCCACGCCGGCCGAGACGGCCCTCTTGATCCCTTACCTGAAGGAGGCCTCCCTACAGCTCGGTCCCTGGTTCGTGCTCCTGGCCTATTTGGTCATCGTGGGTACCAGCAACGCGGTGAACCTTACCGACGGCCTGGATGGCCTAGCGGTATTGCCCACGGTGCTGGTCGGCGGGGCCCTGGCCGTATTCGTCTATGCCTCCAGCCACATCGAGTTCGCGACCTACCTCAAGATCCCCCATGTGCCGGGCATCAGCGAGGTTGCGGTCTTTTGCAGCGCCTTGGTGGGCGCCGGACTCGGCTTCCTCTGGTTCAACACCTATCCGGCCCAGATCTTCATGGGCGATGTGGGCGCCCTGGCCCTGGGCGCGGCCCTGGGCACGGTCGCGGTAGTCGCCCGCCAGGAGCTGGTGCTGCTGATCATGGGCGGCGTCTTCGTCATGGAGACGGTATCCGTGATGTTGCAGGTGGCCTCCTTCAAGCTGACAGGTCGGCGCGTCTTCCGCATGGCCCCCCTGCATCACCACTTTGAGCTCAAGGGCTCGCCGGAATCCCGGGTCATCGTGCGGTTTTGGATCCTGACCGTGATCTTGGTATTGATCGGACTGGCCAGTCTGAAGATCCGGTGAGAGCCGGAAACTAAAGCAGGAATTTTCCGGAAGATATAGCTGCAAATGAACGCAAATGGACGCAAAGAGATCAAGAACGGATAATCATAGTCGGGTGAGTGCGTATAAATCGGAAGACATTGCCTTATAACCCGTTGCGTCGTGGTGCCGTTGCATGAGTTGGAAAATTCACAGGAGGGGCGGAACCCTAGTATGTCCTGGTACCTTACGCAACGGCGCTACGTAAAGGCAGTCGACTTAATGGCATTGGGATAGGACAGCAGTCGTCGACGAACATCATTGCTGATCATGAATAGCGTTGAGAATGATCTTACTGGGCTGCGTTAATTGGCTCTTGGGCCATAGTGACCAGCGGTATTTGGAAGCTCTTTGAGAGCATTGAAACAGTAGTCTCGCCGGAAGCCAAAGAAAGCACTTCAAAATGGTTAGCGCAATTGAGCTTGGAAGATCACTTTACCAGTTGGGCCAAGATATTTTCCGGAGTCTTTGATCATATTTTCGGGACCCGCCACCCTTCAAGGAGGTGCTTCCGTCGATCGTCGATTGCATCACTAATTGCCGTTTTAGTGATGACCCTCTTTTGGGCCTATCTCAGAACGGAAGAATTCATGGCTTTTATCGATGAGGATGGCACTGTTGTGGGGATTTTGGTGATATTTATAACATCGGTTATTTTGAATTTAGTGCCTGATTATCTTTCACTCCTTGAAAGTCGCTACGTCCTATCCCGTTTGTAACTATTCAACTACTCCAATTGGGACATTGGGGGGCGGCCCTGGAAGGTCAGGACGAGCGAGTTGAAAAGATCGTCGGATTGTTTGCGGAGAGTTGAGAGGTAGGAGCGGATGATGGCAAAGTGCCCCGGCGCCGGTATCGGAGCGGAAGCAGCCAGAGGTTTTCTGCTTGAGCTTGGGCATGCGCAGGTCGCGTTCGGCCTGGTTGTTGTTGAAGGGAACGCGCAGGTCGGTGAGGAAGCGCAGGACCTCGTTGCGGCGCTCGCGTAGCCGCCGAATGAGGTTGTAGGTCGGGGATTGTTTGACCCACCCGCGGGTGCTGGGACGGTGGGGACGGGGAGGATTGCCGGCTTCAGCTTTGCTAAGGATGGTGTCGTAGCGGGTCCGCAAGTGCTCGACGTTGCTGGCGGGCAGCGTCTCAAGGTCCTGGGCCTGGGCCTCGCCGACCACGGCATTGGCTTGGCATAACAGCGTGATCATATCAGTTTCCCACGGCTGGCTCGGGGACCTCTCGGCGATGGCGGCCAGCTTGCGCCGATGATGGGTATTGCAGAAGGCATGCAGACATTGGTAGCGCTCGTAGGCTGACCCGTGGTCATGCACCAGTACGCCCACGAATTGGGACAACAGGCCGAACGCATCCAGGGCCTCGACCCCGCGTTAAGCCGGTTGGTGCTGAGCACAGGCAGCCAGTGCAGAGTGCCGTTCACGCGCCGGCTGGTTTCATCGGCATGGGCCACTGGCGCCGCGACGAGGGTGTCGCGAATAGCAGTGACTAGCGCCTCCAGGCGGGCGGCGGCCACCCGTACGGCGGCGCTGGAGGGTACCCGGTGAGATCGCCAGGCCGGCCAGCTCATTGAGCACCCCGGCAGTGCACTGGTAGGGCAGCAGCTGATATTGAGTCATGTACACCGCAAAGGCCGACCCGCTCGGTCCGTATTGCACCGGGGCCTCGATCCCCGCGGGAAACGTGCTGCGTTGCGCGCGCCCGCAGGCACAAGTCCCGCTGACAATGCGGTACTCCATGACCTCACGTTGGATCACCGCCTCGACCACCGGGCGTCGTTCTGTGAGCCCCGTAGTGGCGATCTCGGTGCCGCCCCGCGCCCGCAGGCACAAGTCCCCGGCAGCGGGATGATCGCGCACTGATCGGGAGCATCGACCAGGGAGCGGGTGATGCCGCGCCGACCCGGTTGTCCACCGGGCTTGTGTCCGCTGGGTTAGCGCCACGAACGTGGTAGTGGCTTCTTGAACGGAGAGTCTGAGGATGGTGGCCGGCTGGAGTTATGGTTATCCTTAGCCAGACGTGCTTCAAGTTCCTGAATGCGCTCATGCATCTGCTCAATGATCGCCGTTTGCCCCTCAATGATCGCAGCCTGCTCCGCAACCCGTTCACGCAGCCGTTTAAGCTCATTGTCAGGGCTTTTTAAGAATGAATTAGGGCGTTCTATTCAGACATAGTTCCAGGGTACGCGCATAGCCTACTGTTTAGCAAGAGGTCCTGAATAGTTACTCCCGTTTAAGCAATAGCCGCTCTGTACCGAAATATATGGCACTGATTGTCTTGGATTTCATAGCCACTTTCTTAATAGGTATAATCGCTCTGTTTGTGGCTTTACATATACCCTCAATAGTTTTAGGTAAAGGTATAGGTGTAATTCCATTCTTAGTTGGTTTTTTCCTCTATGTATTACCGTTATCGCCTATTGGTATGGTTATCCACCACTTGGGATTTAGTTTTATTCGACATTGCTTTATATCGGTTTGGGTTTGGATCTACATATTGAGTGGAACTTTGCTCTCTACTGGAAAGTCCATCAACCTATCTCTATCCATATTCAAGCGATTTTTCGGTATTGAGCATAAGCTTTTTCTGTCGATGGGTGGAGCTTCCATCGTTGCCATTATGGCTGTGTACCTGATTATAGTTCCTGTTGTTTGGGTGTTTAACGGTGATTGATAGGTGTTTCGACCGGGCAGAAAATTGGTGCGGCAGCCCATGGGTTAGGGGGCAAGGAACAGGCCCCGATAGCCGACTGAATCCTATCGGTGAGTGAATGGAAGGTTGCTATGGAATGGCTAGTACGGAAGCTCTCAACAACCGATAACAAAGAGCGGGCAGAAATTTCCCGGAAGATATAGCCGCAAATGAACACAAATGGCCGCAAATAAGTCAAAAAATATTCGGCTGCGGACTATCGATTCCTTTCGCCGCTCGAAAGGAATTCATTACTCGGCCAGCTCGAGGCACAAAGCCTTCTCGTACACGGACTCCAAAAATCCAGGACCTAAGACATTGCTGACCTCAAATGCACACCCGATAGCACGCCGAGAGGTGGGTTTATCTTCATCGACTTTTCTTGAATCTATTTGTGTTCATTAGCATTTATTTGCGGCTATATCTTCTCCCTGCAGTGCTTACGCGGTATTTTTTTCCGCCAAATGAACGCAAATAGATCGAGAACGGACTATCATGGCCGGGTGGGTGATATAAATCAGGGGACATGGTTTTGTAACCACCGGATTTGGTAGACGCGGGCTTGCCCGCGCTTTGGGGCGTGTGCTTGGCATGACGCACAGGCCGCCGTTCCAGGCGAAGCCTGGGACAAAATGGTCCGCCGTTACTGGACGGAAAGACGATGTCAACAAGGCAAGGGCATCACCGGAAACGGGATGTCTGAAGGAAGCCTGAGGCAGAACCTGTGTACGTAGTGAACAGCGAACCGGCTGGATGGTGTTGGGGAGGAGGTCGAGCAGGCGCGCGAGAGCAAGACCGGATATCCGGAGAACCGACCTGACATGAAGCCGGACGGGATGTGGGGAGGTGGTGCGTCTTATCCAGGGAAGCCGTCCTGTCCAGTTGTTGATGTTGCCAGAGACGACAGAAAAACCGAATCGACGAGGAGATCCCGAAGCGAGGAGGGACAGACGGTGGCAGATTCACGGATAGTATCGAAGAGACAGGATCGATGAAGCATTGGTAACAGTGTGGAGGAGAAAATCCTGAAGACCAGACAAAAGGGGAGGAACATACAGGGGACTAAAGCCGGTACGCCGCCGTCTGGCGATCCTGAAGGCGCCATCGGGGTTGGGGAAGCCGTGGACGAAAGGTTGGTCATGATCGCAGCGAGGAGCCGACATAGAACTGAGACGGACATGGACCAGAAAACGAGTTGGGGCAATCGAATCGCACAGCGATACCCGGGTGCGAACGCACGCGGGCCAAGCAGGTTGTCCGGTCCAGACCAAGCGGCGGCCGCCAGTGCGGCAATCCTCAGTGTCGAGGGAGATCATGGAGAAATCGAGATGAAAGAAGGAGGAGTACTGAGGAGAGAACCCTGGGGTGCTGCCGGTGGGCGGATGACTTCGTGATCGTCGTCAGATCCGAGCGAGCCGCACATCGGGTGATGAAGGGAACGATAGGGTATCTGGAGGAAGAGCTCGGACTCACGGTGAATCGGGGAAAGAGCCAGGCGGCACCGAGTAAGGAGATTAGCTTGTCTGGGATTTCAGGTCCGGCGAGGAAAGATCCGGGTAAGCACCAAGGCACAAAGCCGGTTCTAAAGACCGCGTTCGGGAGCTGACACGCAGAAACAACCCGCTGTCGATGTACCAAGTGATCCACGGGCTGAACGAATACTTGCGAGGTTGGGTTGGATACTTCGGGATACAGGAGTTCAAATACCTGTCCCGCGACCTTGATGCCTGGATTCGTAGTCGGATGAGGCCGATGCAACTGAAGAAATGGAAGGAGCCCGGAAAGTTCCAACGGATTACGATCAAGGCCGGATTCGACCCTTACGAGGCGCACCGCGTATGGGTCAAGATGAACCGCTGGAAGTCGGTGAGGCGACGACCGGTACGGTTTGTGCTGAACCTGGAATGGTTCAGAACGAGGGGCTTAGTGTTCCGGCATGACGTTACGATCGCTTTCTCTCGGGCCTGAAGGGCTCGGCTACTGATCGAAGAGCGGTATACCTGGCCGGTACGTACCGTTCTGTTTGGGAGGGGGTAGCCTTCGGGCTACCTCGAACCAGATTTCGGGCTATATCGCAAGCGCGGGCAAGCCCGCGCCTACCGCGTCGATCATGGTGGGTCAATCTCGACCAATTTGCGTTGATTCGCGTTCATTTGCGGCAAAATGATTTCTAATGGATGAACCGGATAGATATTATCAATTCGGAGGCTCTAAGGTTGAGGATCGGAACATGAATGAAGAGGTTTTTGAAGCCCAAGGTCGAGGATTGGAAGGTCGATGGGAAACGGCAAAGGCGCCACCCGGCTTGGTCCGTCCATAGCATTGGAATGGCCCGTATGAGGGTTTCCCGAGTGCTTCCCGATAAGGCCTTGGTTCTGGGGCTGGGCAAGACCGGCCTGTCCTGCGCCCGTTATCTGACGGACCAGGGGGTCGTGGTGGCGATTATGGATTCGCGCCGGGAGCCCCCCCAGCTGGCGGAGGTGCGCCGGGATATGCCGGATCTGGCCTTGTTTCTCGGTGGCTTGGATCCGGACGTGATCCGGACGGCCGAGCAGCTGATTGTAAGCCCCGGTGTGTCTTTGCGGGAGCCGGCGATTTCCGCGGTGGTGGGACGCGAAGTGCCGGTGATGGGGGATATCGAGTTGTTTGCCCGCGCCGCCCGCGCCCCGGTGGCGGCTATTACCGGCTCCAATGGCAAGAGCACGGTGACCACTCTGTTGGGGCAAATGGCCCGTGTGGCCGGTGTCCGGGTGGCGGTTGGTGGCAATCTGGGGCGGCCGGCCCTGGACCTGCTCGACAAGGGCGTGGAGCTTTATGTGTTGGAGCTCTCCAGCTTCCAGCTCGAGTCCACTTGGTCCCTGGAGCCCGAGGTGGCGACTGTGCTCAATATCTCGGCGGATCATATGGACCGTTACGATAACTTATCCGATTACGCCGCGGCCAAGGCTCGGGTCTTGTCCGGTGCTCGCACCGGGGTGCTGAATCTGGACGATGTCCGGGTGCGGGCCATGGCGGGAATCGCGGAGCGGGATGTCGGAGTTGTGCTCGGCCGCCCGCAGGCGGCGTCGGATTTCGGCTTGATCGAGGGGGCAGGGGGGCCCTGGCTCGGCCGCGGCGATAGGCCCTGGCTGCCGGTCGGCGAGGTCGCCTTGAGCGGCCGTCACAACTTGGCCAATGTCCTGGCCGCGCTGGCTATGGGCCAAGCCTGTGGTCTGCCGCGGGCCCCGATGCTGGATGCCCTGCGGACCTTCCGTGGGCTGCCCCACCGCACCGCTCTGGTAGCCAACAAGGGGGGGGTCGATTGGTACGACGATTCCAAGGGGACCAATCCGGGGGCCACTATCGCCGCCCTGGATGGTCTGGTGAACCCGGCTGGTCCGCGGCGGGCAGTGCTGATTGCCGGCGGTGACGGCAAGGGGGCCGATTTCACGCCCCTGGCGGCGGCGGTGGCGCGGGCGGCGCGGGCGGTGGTCTTGATCGGGCGCGATGCCCCTGAGATCGAGCGTGTGCTCGATAGCGGCACGCTGCTCCTGCACGCACGGGATATGTCGGAGGCGGTACGCTGTGCCTTCGCGGCGGCGTGGCCCGGTGATTGTGTGCTCCTATCTCCGGCCTGTGCCAGCTTCGATCTGTTCGAAAACTATGCGCATCGCGGGCGGGTGTTCGCGGCGGCGGTGGAGGCGCTCGAGGTATGAGTGCTGGGAAACGGGTCGGGCGGATCGACTCGGGTGCCCGTTCCGGCGTTGCCGGTAAGTCGGTCGGTCACCGTATGCGGGGACGGGGGCTCGGTCGGCGGCGTGCCGATCGATTGCCGGATCTGGATTGGCCGCTCCTGCTCTGTGTCTTGCTGCTGCTGGGTCTCGGTTTCGTGATGATGTCGTCCGCATCCCTGGCCGTTGCCGACCGTGCCTTCGGGACCCCTTTCCATTTCATTGTCCGGCATGGGTTGGTTTTGGGGGTGGCCGCGGTGGCGGGGGGGCTGGTCTTTACCATGCCCTTGTTCTGGTGGGAGCGCTCGGGACCCGCTTTGTTCTTCTTGGGTTTGCTCCTGTTGGTGCTGGTGCTGGTGCCAGGTATCGGGCGTACGGTGAATGGGGCTACCCGTTGGATCCCTTTGGGTCCGGTGAATCTCCAGAGCTCCGAGCTCGTGAAGCTCTTTGCCGTGATCTTCGTGTCCGGCTATCTAGTGCGGCGGCGTGAGGAAGTGGCCACCAGTCTGTGGGGTTTTCTCAAGCCCATGTTCCTGATGGTGCTGGCCAGCGCCTTGATCATGTGCCAACCGGATTTCGGGACGATGGTGGTGTTGCTCGCCACTGTGCTGGGTCTCTTGTTCTTGGGTGGGGTCCGGATGCCCCATTTCGTCGTTTTTCTGGGGATGCTGACGATGGCCGCCGTGGTCTTGGTGGTGGTGGAGCCTTACCGGTTGGAGCGCATTGCGTCCTTCACCAAGCCCTTCGAGGACCCTTTCGATACCGGCTTCCAGCTCTCCCTGGCGCTCATTGCCTTCGGTCGTGGTGAGTGGTTGGGGGTCGGCTTGGGTAATGGTATCCAGAAGCAGTTTTTTCTCCCGGAGGCCCACACGGATTTTCTCATGGCGGTGATCGGGGAGGAGCTCGGGCTGCTGGGTACCCTGGTGGTGATCGTGGCCTTCGGCTTCTTCCTGTTGCGGGTGTTGTCCATCGGTGCCCGTGCCGAGCGCGCCGGCTGCTGGTTCTCCGCCTATGTGGCCCACGGGCTGGGGTTGGGCATCGGCTTGCAGGCCATCGTCAATATTGGGGTGAACCTGGGTCTGCTGCCGACCAAGGGATTGACCCTGCCTTTCATGAGCTACGGGAGCAACAGCCTGATCGTCTGCTGTATGGGGGTGGGGCTTTTGCTGCGTATCGATCGTGACCTGCGGCTCCGGGGGGTGAGCCGGGATGCCCGGGAGAGTCCGCTATGGGCCCGTGCCTAGCCGTCCTGGCCGGGGGGACCGGTGGCCACGTATTTCCTGCCCTAGCGGTGGCCGAGCTGCTGCGCGAGCAGGGAATGGGGGTGTTTTGGGTCGGCACCCGATATGGCTTGGAGGCACGGCTGGTCCCCGAGAACGGCTTTCCGATGGAGTGGCTGCGTATCGAGGGCCTGCGGGGTAAGGGGCCACGACAGGTGGTCGCGGCCCCTTTTAGGCTCGCCGTGGCCCTGAAGCAGGCCGCGGGTATCCTGCGCCGGCGGCGTCCCGATCTGGTCTTGGGGATGGGCGGCTTTGCTGCGGGGCCGGGTGGCCTCATGGCTAGGCTCCTGGGCATCCCGCTGGTGATCCAGGAGCAGAACCGGATGCCGGGCCTTACCAATCAGTGGTTATCGCGCATGGCTACGCATGTGTTCGAGGCCTTCCCCGACAGCTTTCCCGCCGGACGTGGCGCCATGACTAGCGGTAACCCGGTGCGACCGGAGATCCTCGCCCTGCCGCCACCGACAGAGCGCATGGCAACACGCTCGGGTCCGGGGCGCCTGCTGGTGGTCGGTGGTTCCCTGGGGGCCAAGGTGTTCAATGAGACCATCGCCGGGGCGGTCGCCATTCTGCCTCTCGAGCAGCGACCGCAGATTCGCCATCAGGCCGGTGAGCGTACCTTGGAGGTGGCCCGCCGGTCGTTTCGCGATACCGGCGTAGTGGCCGAGGTGACTCCCTTCATTGCCGATATGGCGGAGGCCTATTCCTGGGCGGACCTAGTGGTGTGTCGGGCCGGTGCGCTGACGGTTTCCGAGCTGGCGGCGGTAGGGATCGGCTCGATCCTAGTGCCTTATCCCCATGCGGTGGACGACCACCAGACCGCCAACGCCCATGTTCTGGCCGATGTGGGGGCCGCTCTGTCCATGCCGCAGGCTGAGTTTTCCGCGGCGTCCCTGGGGGCGGTGCTCGCCGGGCTATTCGGTGACCGGTCGCGTCTGATCGCGATGGCCCAGGCCGCCCGCAGCCGGGCGGTGCCGGATGCGACGGCGCGGATTGCGCAGGCCTGTTGGGAGGTGGTGTCCTAATTTTGTTGCATGCTGGTGTAGCGGGTACCCTAATTCTAAAGTGGCCGTGCGGTGCAAGGACGCATCGCCCTTTTCGATCGGGTTACCGATTGAAAAGGGTGCGGCTCTTTGGGAACGACGCGGAGAAACCTGGAAACGAAGGCTCAGCCAACCAGAGGGTGGACTTTGCCTACTATTGCGCTTACTCGATATTTTCTTTTTTGCCGAAAATGAGCCGAATAATACTCGGCTAAGGTGCGCATTCGACTAGCTCGACGCACAAAGTCTTCTCGTACACGGACTCCAAAGACCCAGGACCCAAGACTTTGCCGACTTCGAATGCACGCTCGATAACACGCCGAGAGGTGGGGTCATCCGCGTCGACATTGTCTTGTATAGATTTGCCGTTCATTGGCGTTTATTTACGGCTGAATTTTCTCCCTGCGTAACTATGCAGGACCTCTTGCCAAGTGGCAGGCTACACACGTAATCTATGCCTATGCTGGAAAAAACTACCCTAACCCATTCTCTGGAAAACCCTGACGACGAGCTTAAGCGGTTGCGTGAACGGGTTGTGGAGCAGACGACACTCATTGAGCAGCTGCGCGAGCACATCCGGGAGTTGGAAGCGCGCCGGGCCAAGGATAACCACAACTCCAGCCGGCCGCCATCCTCGGACTCACCGTTCAAGAGGCCGCCACCACGCTCGCAACGCCAGCCAAGCGGGCACAAGCCCGGTGGACAACCGGGCCGATGCGGTGTCACTCGCTCCCTGGTCGATCACCCCGACCAGTGCGTGATCATCCCGTTGACGGGGACCTGCGCCTGCGGACGTTGCGGCACCGGGATCGCGGCTACAGTGCTCGCGGAGCGACGCCAGGTGGTTGAGGTGGAGATCCAGCGTAAGGTACATCGAGTACCACATTGTCGGCGGAACCGGTGCCTGTGGGCACGTGCAACGCAGCACGTTTCCTGCAGGAATTGAGGCCCCGGTGCAATACGGACCGGGCGTATTGGCCTTTGCGGTCTACATGACCCAATACCAGTTGTTGCCCTACCAGCGCACCGCCGGGGTGCTCAATGAGCTGGCCGGCCTTGGGATCTCACCAGGTACTCTCCAACGCACCGTACGGGTGGCGGCTGTCTGCCTGGAGGCACCAGTCAACGCGATTCGCGGCGCACTCATCGCCGCGCCAGTAGCCCATGCCGACGAAACCGACCGGCGCGTGAACGGCAACCTGTACTGGCTACACGTACTCAGCACCAACCGGCTTACGGCCTGCTTCCCTCATCCCAAACGTGGTGCCGAGGCCCTGGATACGTTCGGCTTGTTGACGTTGTTCGCTGGCACACTCGTACATGATCACTGGTCAGCCTGCCAACGCTACCAGTGCTGGCGTGCCTTCTGCAATGCCCATCATCTACGTGAGCTAACCGCGATCGCTGAGAGGTCCCCGAACCAGCCGTGGGCAACCGATATGATCGCGCTGTTGTGCCAAGCCAATGCCCTGGTCGGCGAGGCCCAGGCCCAGGACCTCAAGGCATTGCCCACCGGCAACGTCGAGCGCTTGCGGATCCGCTACGACACCATCCTCGCTGAAGCTGAAGCTGAAGCTGAAGCTGAAGCCGGCAATCCTCCCCGTCCCCGCCGTCCTGGCGCCCGCGGGCGGATCAAACAATCCCCGGCCTGCAACCTCATTCGGCGGCTACGCGAGCACCGCAACGAGGTCCTGCGCTTCCTCACCGACCTGCGTGTTCCCTTCGACAACAACCAAGTCGAACGCGACCTGCGAATGCCCAAACTTAAGCAGAAAGTCTCCGGTTGTTTCCGCTCCGAAATCGGCGTGGATGCCTTTGCCATCATCCGCTCCTACCTTTCGATCCGCCGCAAACAGTCCGACGATCTTTTCAACTCGCTCGTCCTGACGTTCCAAGGGCAACCCCCAATGCCCCAATTTGAGTAGCTGAACAGTTACCTCCCCGCAGCGCTTACTCGATATTTTCCGGTGGGCATAAGCCCCGCCTAGGCAATCCCCGCCGGTGCGGTAAAGAGGGTCATGGAGCTTTTCGAATCCACGGGGTGGCGTGAATCACGTCTTAGAGGCTGTCTAAAAATTTATTAATAATGAAAACTCAACGAACAGTCATTTTATAGGGTGTCTGATGATTACAAATTTGTCGGAGAAGAAAACGACTGGATGCGAAATAAATCTGTGTTTCGCTCGAAGTTGGTTTCCGTTCATAATCTTTACTCAATCGATGCCATCGATTCAGCCAGGCGAATGTTCTCTCGACCACCCAGCGGCGAGGTAAAACGTGGAAACCTCGCTGTCCTTTTTTCTTTCTAATAACTTCGAGCGGGCACTCGAATTGGGTCAAGACCCAGTTAGATAGGTCCGCACAGGAATAGGCACGATCGCCCCAGATTTTTTTGACGGTATGGAAGATCGAAAATAAGTTCGTAATGACTTGACGAGCGGCTTTACCGTCAAAAACATTGGCGGTGTGTACCCGGACGACGAGCACATAACCGATTGTATCGAAAACGATAGGACGCTTTCTTCCCTTAACGAGTTTGCCCCCGTCAAATCCCGATTCTACATAGGATTCCGGGATTCCCTTGACACTTCGACTATCAATAATTGCTCCCGTTGGATCTGGCTTTCGGTCTTTTTTTAGCGTAACCGCTGACGAAGCACCGTATTGACTTTCTCTGGTAAACGATTATCTGTCCACTTATTATAGTAGTAATTAACGAGCTTGTAGGGAGGGAAGTCTTTTGGCAGATACCGCAAGGGACAACCTGTGTTATTCAGATAAAAAATGGCATTTAGGAGTTCGCGAAGATCACTTTTTCGTGGGCGTCCGATGGTATAGGATTCCAGTTCGTTGATGATGGGCTCAAGGATTTCCCCTTCTTCGTCGGTGAGGTCACTCGGGTACCTGATAACCGATTGAATCTTTTCTTCAGTCATAGAAAACTCCGAGATTACATCGCATAAAGCCACAAAATATACATATTTTATAATTCAAAAACAATGTGTTAATTTCTAGGCAGCCTCTTCAGAGTGAGGTGGCGTGATCGGGACGGTGCGCAAGCTCCACTAAGGTGTCCGAAAAACCGGCCTCGACGCTCGGATTTTGGACGCCCGGTGTCGTTTCAATAGAGCCGCACCCGATTGAAAATGAAGCCAAGTCGAAATCACATTGCGACTTGGCGTAAGGGAAAATTCCAAAGATGGATCCAAAGATGGAATTTTCCCGGCTCTAAACGAAGTTGGGAGGTGACCAGGGCATGAGTGGCGGGAAACCTTTCGGTGCCGATCGGATGGGCCGCGTCCGCCATCTGCATTTTGTCGGCGTTGGGGGCTCGGGTATGAGCGGGATCGCCGAGATCATGGTCAATCTGGGCTATCGGGTCTCCGGCTCCGACCGACGGGCGAGCGAGGTGACCCGGCGTTTGGAGGCCCTGGGCGTCTCGGTCGCTATCGGTCACCGGGCGGCACAGGCCGGGGATGCGGATGCGGTGGTGGTCTCCAGTGCCATCCCCGCGGATAATCCGGAGCTGCAAGCGGCCCGCGCGCAGCGCGTCCCGGTGGTGCGCCGCGCCGAGATGCTGGCCGAGCTGATGCGTTTCTATTATGGGGTGGCGGTGGCCGGGACCCACGGCAAGACGACGACCACCAGCCTGATCGCGAGCATCCTGGCCGAAGGTGGGCTGGACCCGACCTTCGTGATCGGCGGGCTTCTAAACAGCGCCCGCGCCAATGCCCGGTTAGGCACCAGCCAGTACCTGGTCGCCGAGGCGGATGAGAGCGATGTCTCTTTCCTGCATCTGCAACCCATGTTGGCGGTGCTCACCAATGTGGACAGCGATCACATGGGCACCTATGACAACGACCTGGAGCGTCTGCGGAGCACCTTCGTAGAGTTTCTGCATCACCTGCCTTTCTACGGGTTGGCGGTGCTGTGCTTCGACGACGACGAGGTCCGCGCTCTGGTGCCGAAAATTTCACGTTCGGTGCGGACTTACGGGACCGGCAAGGCGGCGGACGTGCGGGGCGAGGATATCCGTCAGGAGGGTCTACGTATGTCCTTTTCGGTCCGTTGCGAGGGTTGGGACCGGTCTCTCCCGGTGACCCTCAATCTGCCCGGTCGCCACAATGTGCTCAACGCCCTGGCGGCGATCACCGTAGCCTGGGAGCTGGGCGTGGAGGATGCCGCCATCCAGCGGGCATTGCGGGGCTTCGAAGGGATCGGTCGTCGCTTTGTCATTACGGAGGTGAGCACGGGGGATGGTCGCGAGCTGATCCTGGTGGACGACTATGGGCATCACCCGCGGGAGGTGGCGGTCACCCTCGAGGCCGTACGCCGTGGCTGGCCGAAACAGCGATTGGTGCTGGTGTTCCAACCGCATCGTTTTACCCGGACCCGGGAGCAGTTCGAGGAGTTCGTCCGGGTGCTGTCGAGGGCGGACATTCTGGTCCTGTGCGATGTCTATGGGGCAGGAGAGGTGCCCTTGCCGGGTGCCGACGGCCGTGCCCTGAGCCGGGCTATTCGGGCCCGCGGTGAGGTGGACCCGGTGTTCGCGCGGGAGCTGGAGGAGGTGCCCCGAATCCTGAAGGCTTTGTTGACGGATGGTGATCTGGTTCTGACCATGGGGGCCGGCGATATCGGCGCCCTGGCGGCCCGCTTGCCGGAGCTGTTGCCGGCGGAGGGGGGTGGCGATGAAGAACCACCGATGGATACGAATGGATACGAATAGGAAATCACGAATCAACCTCGTGGACTGTGTCTGAGCGTCTTGAGGGTTTTGCAGAGCTGCCGTCCCTGAACACCGGAGTCCGGATGCCGGGGATGGCAAAAATGGTGGGGGTTCAAAGGAGGAGCACAGGAAAGCGAGGGAGCGTAAGCGACGAGCGGAGTGCGACGACCCCCGCGTAGCCGTAGGGCCGGGCGTTTCGTCGGAGTGCGGCGCGGGAGCGCCGGCGGAGACGAAAGGCAAGGCCATGCGACACGGCGTCAAGTCCTTGCGGGAGTCCTGGCGCCGCGCGGAGTGTGCGCCGGGACGGACGCAGGACGAGCGTGGGCCGCCGAAGGCAATGGCCGTTGCCTGATTTTTTGCACCCGAAATCGGATGGACCCCATTTCGGGTTTCGCAAAAAATGGCGACGCTCCGGCAATTGCGGCTGCGAGGAACAAGCAAATGTACGAGATTCAAAAAGGTATTCGTGATGAATCCGTTGACAAGGCTCTCCGGGAGGCATTGACCGACAATGCAAGAATATCCGAGAAAGAGTTCAGGGCAATTCTAAAAAGCACTTTGGATGGAAAAGGTGAGAGTAGGGTAAATGATAATGAATACCATGATTTGATGAGGATACTGAGGATGTCGAAATCTATAATGGATAGTTCTCGAAATCCAATAATGGATCATATAGCGAGATATTATGCCTTAAAAGGCCCTTACGTTCATTCGAAAGTTAAAGAATTAGAGGGAAAAGCAAAGGTATCCAATAAGGCAAGTGCCGGGTTGGTGCAGTGGTATACCAAAGTGGGATTAACAAAAAGCTGGAGACAGGGTATTGCCGTTAAAGGCAATGGGGGAAAGATAAAAACAGGCACGGTGGTCGCTACCTTCGTGGATGGATTCTATCCAAATAAGCCTCCCGGAAACCATGCTGCGTTTTACATATCCCAAAATAATCAAGGTGTCTTGGTAATGGATCAGTGGAATGGGTCAAACAAGCCGACTATTTCTTCGCGCCGAATGATGTTCAAAGCCCGAAACTCGGATGGCATATTCGTCGATCCCAGCAATAACGGCGCTGCGCTTTCAGTGGTTATGACACGTTAGTACCATGGAATTATGTGTAATCGTTGCTTGTGCCTTTTGATTGCGGCGATGACCGGTACCTGTTTGGCGGAAGATGGCGACTTTGTTTGTCCTCCTGTTATCAGGGCGGCGGCATCGATCGAATCACTACCACTTGGCTGGTCGGCATTGAATCCGGACTCCGATGCGAGTACCGAACATTTTCTCGAGTATGCCGTGTTTACCGATGGGCACCCCAGGGACTTGGCTTATCTTCGGCCTGTCCGGGAGGAAAAAATAAGGTCCGGGGGAAATGAGGTTATTAAGAGAATTTTTGATTTCACCGGTGCCGTATCGGATTCTACCTATTTGGTCTGCAGTTATGCACGAACGACGGAAATTCTGCTGAAGCCAATCGGAAAGGCGCATAGAGCTTGCGAGGTCTTGAGTTCCGAAGTAACCAAGACTATCGAATCTATCGGATGTAGACGGCAATTAGGAATATTTATGGGCACCTTGAAGGATTCGGGTGCGATTCTTTCTGAAACGACACCGGACGTCCAAAATCCGAGAGTCGAGGCTGGTTTATCGGGTACCTTGTGGAGCTTGCGCATCGTCCCTATTACGCCGCCTTGCTCCAAGATGTGGTGGTGTTCTGATCTTGTTGTTGCTGAGAATGGGCAATCGCAAGGGTTATCCCTAATGACCGCGGACTAGCCGATTGTGTAGGGGCGATTCGTAAATCGCCCCTAACATGTTCCCTACACACCAGAAACAACGAAATCATAACACCACCAAAGATTCCAGGGATAGAATTTTTCAAGGTCCCCTCGATGTATACCCGTTGCCCGTGAATATTTTGGTAAGCGAGTGCCTGTGAGCAAGGTGCGACGAGGAGGAGTAGCCAGCCCGATTGCGACGGGTCACAACGCGGCTATCGGGTACGAGCGGCGTGCATCACGGCGAAATATTCACGGGCAACGGGTATACCCTCATGAGACCACAGAGACTCGGAGAATATTAGGAGGATCGGAATGGGGTGTAGGCAATCCGGGCTTCTTGTTAGGAGTGTTCTTACCCGCCCTGTCTGCTTTGCCTGTTTTGTCCACCTGATCCACTTTGTCTACTCTGTTTGCTGTGTCCATCCCCGGCTCCGGGCTCCGAACCCTATGTCATGTGCCGAATGAGGGCATCTTGGGTTTTTCTAAGGTATCCCGAGTACGCTATTTCGACTGATGTTGCAAATTTATGGCCTCTGTTGGCCCTCATGCTCTGGGGTAGGATGCAGCAATGTCAATCGAAATGGTGTGCTAGAGGAACATTCGTGTTCATTCGCGGCTCCGTCGGATTCTAGGTCCCGGAGCGCGTACGGAGTGAGATGAAATCGGGTACCGGAGGCACAGCGGACCTCCGCGGCGAGCTGTGCAGGGACGAGCCATTGTCCCGGCACACCAGCTGGCGAGTGGGGGGGCCGGCGCGTCTTTTGTTCCGGCCGGCGGATGCCGCCGATCTGGCGATCTTTCTGCGTGACCTGGACCCCGCCGAGCCTCTGCTCTGGCTCGGGCTGGGGAGCAACCTGTTGGTAAGCGACGAGGGCTTCGCCGGCACCGTGATCCAAACCCAAGGCCGCTTGAATACCTTGGAATACACCGGAGATCGGGGTGTCCGGGCCGAGGCTGGGGTCTCCTGTGCCCGGGTGGCGCGTTTTGCCGCTAAGTGTGGTTTGACCGGAATCGAGTTTCTGGCCGGGATTCCCGGCACGATCGGAGGTGCTTTGGCTATGAATGCCGGGGCCCATGGTGGTGAGACCTGGGATCGGGTCGTCCGGGTGCGCACCATCGATCGTCGGGACGGGCTACGGGTCCGTCCGCCTAAAGATTTTCGCGTTGGCTACCGCCAAGCTCAGGGTCCGCCGGGGGAGTGGTTTCTGGAGGTCGAGCTGGATTTGGTGCCGGGGGACGCCGCGGATAGCCTGAGGCTTATCCGCGAACTGCTCGAAAGGCGAGGGCGTACCCAGCCAATCGGGCTTCCTAGCTGCGGGTCGGTGTTCCGTAATCCGCCCAGAGATCATGCCGCGCGGCTCATCGAAGCGACGGGCCTGAAGGGGCTATGTGAAGGAGACGCCCAAGTGTCGGAGAAGCATGCGAACTTTATTGTCAATATGGGGGCGGCCAGTGCCAAGGACATCGCCCGGCTCATCGAACGGGTGCAGACGGAGGTGGAGGATGCCTGCGGTGTGCGCTTGATACCCGAGGTGTGCCGAGTCGGGGGATGATGACCATGACATCGGCGGATCGATTCGGCAAGGTGGTTTTGCTCCTTGGCGGGCAATCGGCCGAACGCGAGATCTCCTTGAGGAGCGGTAGGGCTGTGTTGGCCGCCTTGGTACGTCAGGGGGTGGATGTGCAGGCCTTGGACCCGACCCGGCCCGATGCTCTGGAGCAGCTGCGCCACGGCGGTTTTGCGCGGGCCTGCATCATGCTCCATGGTCGAGGCGGCGAGGATGGGCGGATTCAGGGTGTGCTCGATACCCTCGGGTTGCCCTATACGGGCTCGGGCGTACTGGGCTCGGCCTTGGGGATGGATAAGTACCGATGCAAGCTCCTGTGGCAGGGCCGCGGTCTGCCCACCGCGGATTTTGTTCTGTTGCAGGATAAGTCGGATTTGGCCCGGGCGCAGGCGCTGGGGTTTCCCCTCATGATCAAGCCGGTCCGCGAGGGCTCCAGCCTCGGGATGGCTCGGGTGGAAGACCCGCAAGTTCTGGTTACCGCTTGGCATGCAGCGACGCAATACGATGCCCTGGTCCTGGCCGAGCGTTGGCTCGAGGGCCCGGAATATACCTGCGCCCTGCTGACCGGTGAGGCCCTGCCCGTGATCCGCTTGGAGACGCCCCGTACCTTCTATGACTACGAGGCCAAGTATCTGGCCGATACCACCCGCTACATCTGCCCCTGTGGCCTGGATACCGCCGAGGAGTCGCGCCTCCGGGTCATGTGCCTGGAGGCCTTCGAGGCGATCGGTGCGGCCGGTTGGGGGCGGGTGGACTTGATGCTCGACGGCGACGGACGGCCGCACCTGTTGGAGGTGAATACTGTGCCCGGTATGACCGACCATAGCTTGGTACCCATGGCGGCAAGGATCCATGGCTTGGATTTCGATACCCTAGTGTGGCGCATTCTGGAGACCAGCCTTGGCCCGTGCTGAGTCGGCGACGATCCCGATGAGGGGCACCTTGAAAAATTCCAGGCTTGGAGTTTTTCAAGGTGCCCTTGTGTGGTCCGGCCAGCCCGGTCGGCGGTTGTTACCGGGGTGGCGGTTTCGGGTGAGCTATGCAAGCCGGTAAGGGGTGGCGGTTGGTGCGTTGGGCGGGGACGATCGGTCTGCTGTCCGTGTTGGGTGGCAGTGGCTATCTGTTGTTGCTTCGGGAGCCTTGGCTGCTGCCGATACGGGTGGTGACCGTAGCTGGGGAGCTCGACCGTCTGTCCGCGCATCACCTGCGGGGGACGGTGAGCGCCCACTTGGATGGGGGGGGGCTCCTGACCCAGGACCTAGTGGTGATCAAGACCGCGGTGGAGGCTATGCCCTGGGTACGGTCGGCCGGTTTGCGGCGTCTCTGGCCGGATCGTCTGGAGTTGGCCATCGTGGAGCGGGTGGCGGTGGCGCGTTGGGGTAAGGATGCCTTGGTCGATGCCGATGGCGTCGTTTTCAAGCCCGAGAACGGCATTGAGTCGCCGGAGCTTCCCAAGCTCGTGGGCATGGACGGACAGGCCCTGAAGTTGGTGCGATGTCTCTTGGACTGGGGGGCGCGGCTGCGTCCTCTGGACCTGGAGATCGAAGCCCTCGCCCTGGATGCCCGCGGGGCCTGGACCCTGCGCCTGAGTGCGGGATTCGGCTTGGCCTTGGGCACGGTGCAGGTCCAAGAGCGGATCGCTCGGTTTGTTCGGGTCTACCCGGTGCTGGCCGCGGCCGGCACGCCGTTGTGGGTCGATATGCGTTACGGCAACGGGCTGGCGATCCGTTGGGCGGAGGCGGCGGGTGATGGCCAGGGGCTAGGCGTCGGGGAAGTGGCACGGTCGGCACAATCGAGGTCCCGGTCCCCGGGGCCCTACAGGGGTTGAATCGAATGGTGAGACGAAGCGAAAAGAATCTCTTGGTCGGGCTGGATATCGGGACCTCCAAAATAGCCGCTTTGGTGGGGGAAGTGAAGGACGATGAGGGGATCGAGATTATCGGTCTGGGTACCCACCCGTCCTGGGGACTCAAGAAGGGTGTGGTGGTGGATATCGAGTCCACCGTGCAGTCTATCCAGCGGGCGGTGGAGGAGGCGGAGCTGATGGCGGGGTGCGAGATTCACTCCGTCCATGCCGGTATCGCCGGTAGTCATATCCGCAGCCTCAACTCGCATGGCATCACGGCGATCAAGGAGCGGGAGGTGTTCCAGGCGGATGTGGACCGGGTGATCGATGCGGCCAGGGCGGTGGCGATTCCCGCCGATCAGAAGATCCTCCATATCCTGCCCCAAGAGTTCATCATCGACAATCAGGAAGGTATCCGCGAGCCGGTCGGCATGTGTGGGGTGCGGTTGGAGGCCCGGGTCCACATGGTGACGGGCGCGGTCAGCGCCGCCCAGAACATTGCCAAGTGCGTACGCCGCTGTGGGCTGGAGGTGGACGATCTGGTCTTGGAGCAGCTGAGCTCTAGCCTCGCGGTTCTGGGCGAGGACGAGAAGGAGCTCGGGGTCGCCCTGGTGGATATCGGCGGTGGTACCACCGACCTAGCGGTGTTCACCGACGGTGCTATCCGCCATACGGCCGTGATTCCCATCGCCGGCGATCAGGTGACCAACGACATCGCCGTTGCCCTGCGTACCCCGACCCAATACGCGGAGCAGATCAAGACTCGCTATGCTTGCGCCTTGACCCAGCTTGCGGTGAGCGGCGAGACCATTGAGGTCCCGAGCATCGGAGAGCGTCCGGCTCGGCACTTGGCCCGCCAGACTTTGGCCGAGGTCGTGGAGCCGCGCTACGAGGAGCTCCTGAGCCTGATCCAGGTGGAGCTGCGCCGCAGTGGCTTTGAGGACCTGATCGCCGGGGGTATCGTCATGACCGGTGGCAGCTCCAAGATGGAAGGGCTCATCGAGTTGGCCGAGGAGGTCTTTCATATGCCGGTTCGGCTCGGTGTTTCCCAACATGTGACCGGTTTGCAGGATGTGATCGGCAATCCGATCTATGCCACCGGTGCCGGGTTGTTGATGTACGCTCGGCAGCATCGGCTCCTGCGACGCTCGGAGCTTTCGGAGTCCTCCGGTCTGTCGGCGATCTGGAGGCGGATGAAGAGTTGGTTTCAAGGCAATTTCTAAAATTGTCCGAAACCCAAAGGCGCGAGGTTGATCGAGCCGCGAGCGAGCCAGGGACGGAATTGTTCGGCGTTTCCCATCGGTGCTCTTGGGAAGCCGGCCGTGCGGATAAACGACAGTGTGGGCGAGCTCTCGGGAAGTCTCGCAAGCAGGCGATCCAATCAGCTAACAATCGAAAAAAATCAGGAGACGACCTATGTTCGAGCTCGTGGATACCAACAGCCAAGAAGCTGTTATCAAGGTAATCGGGGTCGGCGGTGGCGGCGGCAATGCGGTCAGCCAAATGGTGGATTCTTCCATCGAGGGTGTGGATTTCATCTGTGCCAATACGGATTCCCAGGCCCTGAAGCAATCCACAGTCAAGACCATCCTCCAGCTGGGGGCGGATATCACCAAGGGGTTGGGGGCCGGTGCCGATCCCGAGGTGGGCAAGGAGGCCGCGTTGGAAGACAAGGACCGTATCCGGGATACCCTGGATGGTGCTGACATGGTCTTTATTACCGCCGGTATGGGCGGTGGCACCGGGACCGGTGCCGCTCCCGTGGTGGCCCAGGTAGCGCGAGAGCTGGGCATTCTGACCGTAGCTGTCGTGACCAAGCCCTTCTCGTTCGAGGGTGCCAAGCGGATGCAGGTGGCGGCGGAGGGGATCTCCGAGCTGGCGAGCTACGTCGATTCGCTGATCACCATCCCCAATGAGAAGCTCCTGGCCGTGTTGGGCAAGGAAATGAGTCTCTTGAATGCTTTCAAGGCGGCCAATGATGTGCTCCTAAATGCCACCCAGGGTATTGCCGAACTCATCACTCGTCCCGGTCTCATCAATGTGGATTTCGCGGACGTCAAGACAGTGATGGCCGAAATGGGTCAGGCCATGATGGGGACGGGTATCGCCAGCGGCGATCAGCGGGCTCGGGAAGCCGCCGAGGCGGCTATCAACAGCCCCTTGCTGGAGGATATCGATCTGGCCGGTGCTCGGGGTATCCTGGTTAATATCACCGCGGGTCCCAACCTGTCTATCGGCGAGTTCGACGAGGTGGGTAATACGGTGCGGGACTTTGCGGACGATGATGCCACCGTGGTGGTTGGTACGGTCATCGATCACGATCTGAGCGAGGAGCTACGGGTGACTGTAGTCGCCACTGGCCTCGGCAAGGGGCACGCTGCACAGCGATCCCAGTTAAGTGTGGGCGGACCCTCGCTTCATCTGGTCGCGGGGAGTGCGGATTCAGTTATCCCCGATTATCGGGACCTGGAGCGTCCGGCTGTCTATCGTAATAAGGATAACCAAGCCGCTGCTGCGACCACCCCCACCCCCGCCCTCGCGGAGCCGGCCGACGGGAAGGATATGGATTACCTGGATATCCCGGCATTTCTGCGCCGTCAGGCAAACTGAACCAGGGTAATCCAGAATAGAGTATCACGAGGAAAATCAAGAGATTTTCTTGCAAATACATTACGTACCTGATTAAATTGAGGGAAAACCCTAATCGGGGAGCTCCCGGGCGGTTCCGGATGAAAGGTCAGCTTGGGGTCTCTCGGAGCCGGCGTCGAGCTTTCGGTGAGGAAATGCTTCCGAGGCTGGGAGCCTGGGTTTCAGGAAGGCCATGGGTTATGGCGGAAGGTACGGTAATGATCAGGCAGCGAACCCTGAAAAATGTGATTCGGGCTACCGGCATCGGGCTGCATACGGGCAGTAAGGTTTATCTGACGTTGCGTCCGGCGGCACCGGAGACGGGGATCGTCTTTCGCCGTGTCGATCTACCGCGGCCGGTGGAGATCGGTGCCCGTCCCGAAAATGTAGGCGATACCCGACTGTCGACCACATTGGTGGCCGGGAAGGCCAGTGTCTCTACGGTGGAACATTTGCTTTCCGCTTTCGCTGGTCTGGGGATCGACAATGCTTATGTCGATGTCAGCGCCCCCGAGGTGCCCATTATGGACGGCAGTGCAGGGCCCTTCGTATTCTTGATCCAATCGGCCGGAATCGAGGAGCAGGATCGGCCGAAGCGTTTTATCCGTATCAAACGTCGGGTGGTCGTAGAAGATGGGAGTAAGCGCGTGAGCTTCGAGCCCTATGAGGGGTTTAAGGTGGACTTTTCCATCGATTTCGATCATCCGGCCTTCCTATCACGGGCACAGAGGGCCTGTATGGATTTTTCCACGACCTCCTTCGTCAAGGAGATCAGCCGTGCGCGCACATTCGGTTTTCTGCGCGATATCGAGACCTTGCACCAGAATAGACTCGCCCTCGGCGGCAATATGGACAATGCCGTTGTCCTGGACGACTATCGAGTGCTCAACGAGGAAGGTTTGCGCTACGAGGACGAGTTCGTCAAGCATAAGATGCTCGATGCCATCGGCGACCTCTATCTGCTCGGTTGCTCGTTGATCGGCGCCTTTCGTGGACACAAGTCCGGTCATACCCTCAACAACCGCTTGCTGCAAGCGCTGATGGCCGACAAAACGGCTTGGGAGCAGGTCGTGTTCGAGGATTCCGAGTCCGCCCCCATATCCTACGAGCAGCCGGTGGTTGCTGCTTAGGCGATTTCTGTCCAATGAAATACCGTCTTGCTGGTCTTTTCGTCCATCTTCCGTGTTGCGTCAACCGTTACATAGTCCACTATGCGCCGGTTGCCGCGCCTTGAATACGAACGAAAATCCGGCCCAATCCGGTACACCATTTTCCGGCAATCGCACTTTGGGTGCGGCTCTTTTGGAACGACGCGGAGAAACCTGGCAACAAAGGCTCAGCCGACCAGAGGGTGGGCTGTGCCTAACCCTTGCGCTTACTCGATATTTTCTTTTTTGCCGCAAATGAACGTAAATGAGCTGAAAAATACTCGGCTAAGAGTTTGTCTAAAAAGGCAGGCTCTAAGACTTTGCTGACTTCAAATGTACATCCGATAACATGTCGAGAGGTAGGGTCATCCTCTTCGACTTTTCTTGAATACATTTGCGTTCATTAGCGTTTATTGTTAGTCGCTAATAAAAACTATGGACTTTTAGCCCGAGGGCTTTAGTATTTTGATTATGAGACCAAAGAAGCCTGCACCCCATGCCGTTTACGATCTGAAGGTTGATCTGGCATGGATCACGAAGTATCGCGATAAGGTATTCACCAAGGGTATAGGGAAAAGATTGCGGATATTGGTTCGACAGACCTGTGTGGCTAACGATATAGAAGTCACCCAAAGGGAGTAGTAAGCAAGGACCCTGTGCATCTCTCTATCTCTTATCCGCCCTGGTTGTCGGTGAGTGAACTCATGAAGTGACTGAAAGGTGAGGACGTCTCGTACACTCCAACAAGAATTCCTGCATTTGAGAAAACGGTATTGGGACCGTCATTTTTGGGCTATTGGATTAGGGTGCTTTCAGCTCAGGATAGATTACAGACAATATGATTAGAGAGTATATGGCAAGTCCCGCCAGATTATAGACTCTCTTTTTGAACAGGGTCGGCTGTTTTTGGTACCAGTTTTTCATCGCCTAAAGGGGAGGAATATGGCCCAATGCCTTCTGCGGGATATGCTGATATAGACCTGGACGTAGCGTTTGAAGGTATCGGTCAAGTGCTCGGAGGAGTCGAAGCGGGTGGTGTGCAGCACGTCGGCGATGCGGCCGTTGAAGCGTTCAATGCAGTGTACAGAGTACTGAGGCTTTGCCGATAGCACGACTCAATGGTACTCCTAAGTCTGAGCTGTCCCCACAGTCTCGAACGAGGAGTACACCAATGAGTCGTTTTCGCAAGCGATCACATGCTATCTGGCCTTGTCAGTACCCTCTTGTTTGGACGCCCAAATATCGCTTTCGGATCTTGAGTGGTCCGGTGGCGGAGGAAGTGAGCCTCTATATCCGAACGGTTTCGGAGCGGTTAAAGTGGGCGGTGGTGGAGTTAAACGTACAAATCGACCATGTACACCTGTTGGTGATGATTCCGCCAAAGAGTTCGGTATCGGATTATGTCGGGACGGTGAAGGGTCGAACGGCGATTCGAGTTTCCAATCGGTTTTAGCATTTAAAACGTAAGCCCTATTGGGGTAATCACCCTTGGGTCAAGGGTTACTGCGCCGACATGATTGGGCTCGATGCCGAGAAGATTCGGACTTACGTCCAGTACCAAAAGAAACGGGAACGCCTGATGGAGCACGGTAGGCTGAAGTTCTAACTGACCGAACTCTAATTCCTGGGGACAGCCGGACCTTGCCTCCTCTGGAGGCAAGGCAAATTTATCCCCTTCTAGGGGTTATATCAAAGCCCCCCTTACCTAAGGGGGGCTTTTTTACTCATGCCGTTGGTGCGCAGGGTTCTCGGCTTGATCAAACGGTGCTCAATGTGGTTGATGGCACAGACCTGATCGAAGACGTGGGAGCCGGTCGGTTGGTGCTCGCCGGTGGCGCAGAAGCGATCGATAAATTCTTTGCCGTTGTCAGTGAGGACCTTGTTGATCTTGAATGGGGACTTTTTAATCAACCGCTTGAGAAAGATTTTCGCAGGGGTAGCGGTCTTATCTTCGAGGACTGCCACATAAACCCAGGGGGTAGCGCGATCGATGGCCGCAAAGAGATATTTGCGGCGCGTCTCGTCGGGCATTCGGGGCCGATACTTCACGACGTGGACGAAGCCGGGCTCGTAGTCCTTAGAATTTCTTATGGGTGGCTTCTTCGCCCCGTCCTCCGTGGGAATCAGCGCCTTGAGGTTAGAGACCCCATGATGGCGCAAGCAACGGTCGAGGCCGGATCGGGAGACCTCGGGGTGGATGAACTCGCGGGTCACGGCTAGCCGGTCATCCAGGGGTAGTAGGAGGGTCTCACGCAGGGCCACCACCACTTCCTGGGTCGCGCTGAGCGTGGCGTAGAGCCGATGGGGGCGGTGTAAAGCATCGGCGGTACCCTCGCGTTGGCGCCATTTGGCCACGGTATGGCGGTTCCGGTTGTAAGTTTCGGCCAATTCCCGGTTACTGATCGACCGGGGCTGGGCCTGTAATTCCAGACGGATAGCCGGTGTGGTGCGGGCGTTCGAGTGCAATTGGAGGTTCATGAGGCGTGAGACCTTTACTCAGGATTCAGGGGATGCTGCAGGCTTGGTCGAATCACGGCCGACCGGCCGCTCGGCTTCCTTCAGTCTGTCCTCGACTCCCTCCTTGGCAAGCCGGTGTAAGACTTCTCTGGCCTGCAACAGAGGGTAGTTCTTTCTTGGAATATAATCACACAGGACCTGACAGGTATATTGAGGCATTGAGAACATCCGGGTCATAATGATGATGATTTTCCAATCGAGTGAGCCTGACTTTCAGTCATTTCGAGCTGACTTCAGTCTGAGGCTTTCAGTCGGCTTTAGCCGAAACAGCGACTTTTAGTCGCACTCCAGACTATGGACTTTCAGTCCATAGTGGTTGATAGTGGTTGATTGCGGCTGAATTTTCTCCCCGCAGCCTTTACTCGATATTTTCCGGTAGGCCGCAGCCACTCTAGGCAATCCCCGCCGGTGCGGTCAACTTGGCCACGGAACTTTTCGAATCCACGGGGCGGCGTGGATTGCTGGGTCTCAGAGTGAAGCGGTGTGATCGGGACGGTGTGCAAGCCCCACAAGGTGTCCGAAAAACCGGCCTCGACGGAGGAGCGCAGGAAAGCGAGGGAGCATAAGCGACGAGCGGAGTGCGCGCCGGGACGAACGCAGGACGAACGTGGGCCGCCGAAGGCCATGGCCGTCGCCTGATTTTTCGCACCCGAAATCGGACGGACCCCATTTCGGGTTTCGTAAAAAATGGCGACGCTCCGGTCTCGGATTTTCGATGCCCGGTGTCGTTTCAAAAGAACCGCACCTATCGCCTTTTAAGGTGCCTGAACGGTTCCATTCCCGGTGCCGTTCCGTGCTAGGCGGCGTAATGCCGCGGCGATCCGGGGGTCGTCGATGCTTGCCGCTGCATCCATCAGGTGTCGAGCCGTTTTGGGAGACAGCCGGTTGCTCGGGGTCTTGCCCGGAGCTCCGATGGAGGTGCTGTCGGCCTGCGGCTGCACGCGGATGCGGCATGCGACGATAGCCCCATGGTGGGGGATGAGATGACGTTTGAGCTCCGGGCTAAAGAAGCGTAAGCGTGACGACCATACCGGAGAGTCCGTAACTAATGTCAATACCCCGGCGTCGAGGGTGGCATGCAGGCAGTGTTCATCCAGGGGCGGGGGCAGTGCGGCTCGGATCTCCCGCAACAGCTGCAGGTGCTGCTCGATCGCAGCGAGATAGCCGGCGATCCTTGCGTCCTGTTGCAGAAATCGGCAGGCATGGTGTAGATGCTTGGACACGAGCTTAGCCGGGTTGCGGATGGAAAACCTTCTACTAGTCGAGTATTCGGGGTTTCTGCTAGAGTAGATCCGATTTTTTCGGCTAGTGGAAGACGCGGTATGTATTTCTATATGGAGGAGGAAAGGCGGCGGCGGAATTCCCGCGTCAGGGGGGCTCTGCTCGGGATTATCGTCTGGTTGGTAGTGGCTGTCGCGGCGGCGGGGGTCGGTTTTTGGTATGGCCGAGCCTATACGCTATCGGGCGGCTTGCTCCCGCAAGTCCTTACTTGGCTCGATGCGATATTCGATACGGAGCCCGAGAAACCGGGAATAGCGAGCCGAGAATTTCAGGCCCGGATCGCAGCCGTTGCCGAGCGCATCGATGAGATGGAGGCGGAGCTTCGGCGTTCGAGTGCGTTGGGTCGGCGCGTGGTGCTGCTGGCCGGATTGGATCCCGCGGAGTTCGATTTCGACCGTTCGGCTTCCGTGAGTGGCTCTGCCGATGCTTGGTTGGCCGGGGAGATGGGTTTAATGGAGCTGGTCACCCTTTCCGAGTTTATCACCGAGCACAAACGCAGCCTGCTACGACTCGAGCGGTTGGTCAAGAAGAAGGCCCCCGGGAAACGGACCGTACTCTCCGTTTGGCCAGTCCGTTCCGGCTATGTCTCCTCCGGATTCGGACGTCGTATCCATCCTATTCTCAAGAAGCCCCATTTCCATAGTGGTATCGATTTTGCCGGTAAAATGGGGGCGCCTATATTCGCCGCTGCAGACGGAGTTGTCATCTACAGTGGTTGGCGGTCCGGATATGGCCGTACGGTAGAGATCCGTCACCAGGATAACTTGGTAACCCGCTATGCCCATAATCAGAAGAACTTGGTCAAGCAGGGTGAGCGGGTGGCAAAGGGACAGAAGATCGCCAAGCTCGGCTCCAGCGGGCGTTCCACCGGACCGCATGTTCATTTCGAGGCCCGACGGGATGGCAAGGCCGTCGATCCCCTGGATTACATCGCTGTCCCCATGAGTTACGCCGGTATCGGATCACGTCAAGGGCGTGGCGGTTGAGTGATGGTCGGTCGGTCCCGGGATTAAGGCGATTTCTGTCCAATGAAATACCATCTTGCTGCACTAGTGTCCCAACGTTTAGTTGGGTAAATTCAGCTGATTATCGTGTTTGTGCTCGTCGGGATTGTAGATTTCTTCGTTAACCGGTTTATTTTGTTGATCTTTCTCAAGACGAATATACCTGTGTACATGCGTCGTTTGTACATGCGGCGTTGTTCTCAGCCCGCAATTTCGCGGGAGAGGCTGTCACCTTAGCCTACCTCAGCTCAAGTCGGTAATCGGCATAATTCTAAATATTCCTTTTTTAATATATGGGTTATCCTGAATTGTCGGTCATGACGTTGGGACACTAGTGGCTAAAGGTGGAGTTTTTCAAGATCCTTGTAATTGCCTGTCGCGAACGAGGAGTAAAAGATGACCGAACAATCGAGAACCGTGCCTACGAACCGGGCCGGGAGTCAGGCGCCTTATGGGTTCGAGGCCCTGCTGTTGGATGTGGATGGGACTCTTGCTGATACGGAGCGGGATGGGCACCGATGTGCGTTCAATGCCGCCTTCGCCGAGGTCGGCCTCGACTGGAGCTGGTCCGAGACGCTCTATGGTGAACTGCTCTCGGTCACGGGCGGCAAGGAGCGGATACGCCATTATCTCGATCGGTGGCAGCCTGGGTTTCAGGCCCCCGCGGATCTCGATGGGTTCATCGCCGATCTCCACCACCGCAAGACCCGACACTACCTCGATATCCTGCGTTCTGGCCGCATTCCTTTGCGTGCGGGGGTGATGCGTCTGTTGCGCCAAGCCCGGGATGCCGGGGTGCGCCTAGCCATCGCGACCACGACCACGCCGGAGAATGTGAGCACCCTGTTGACATGCAGTGGTGGCCCGGAGGTGGTCGACTGGTTCGAGGTCATTGCCGCCGGTGACGTGGTACCGGCCAAGAAGCCGGCACCGGATATCTTTCATCTGACGCTGGATCGGTTGCAGCTTCCGGCTGCCGCCTGCGTCGCCGTGGATGACTCCGCCAATGGTGTCCGTGCTGCGCTCGCAGCCGATCTGCAGGCCCTGCTGGTGACGGTCAACGACTATACCCGGAACGAGGATTTCTCCGCCGCGGCCTTGGTGACGGATGGATTGGGCGAACCCGATGCCCCGGTGCAGGTGCTACAAGGTGTCCTGGAGGGGTCGGGCCATATCGATCCGGCCGTACTAGGGGCCATGCATCGGCGGGTCTATGGAGGCCGATAAATTCGATGGTGTCAAAAGGTGACATCGAGCGGCTAATCACCAGTCAATGACGAACACCAAGCTACCCCCACCCCCACGGCCGTTTCATGAAGGAGCTGCTCTCCCATTCGGAGACCGCAGGGGCTCTGCTACGGGAGCGCCTGCTGAAAGCCGTAACCGAGTGCCTCTCGCCAAGCTGCCCAAGCTAATTGCGGGTTCATTTATGGATGAAGCTCTGCGCGGGCACCTGAGCGATCGGCTGTTCGATGTCGAGACCATCAACAGCAAGACCGCTTTATCTTTATGCATACCCGTCGCACATGGGTTTTGCGAAAAGCGAGGTGTGTTTATCGTGCCCGAGAGCTAGGCGCGACGAGGGGGAATAGTCAAGGCCCTATTGCGACGAGTTGCAAGCCGCTATCGGGTGCGAGCGCCGTGCATCGCGGCGGAAAATCCATGTGTGACGGAACTAGTGTCCCAACGTTTAGTTGAATAAATTCTGTTGGTTATTGTGGTCGCGTTCGTCTGAATTGTCTTCTTCGTATTTAATAGGTTGATTTCATTTTTCAGCCGTTTCTTGATAATGGCCACGAGCCCATAGACGGAAATGGCGATCTCGAGAAGACGAATATACCTGTGGACATACGTCGTTGTTCTCAGCCCGCAATTTCGCGGGAGAGGCTGTCACCTTAGCGTACCGCAGCTCAAGTCGGCAACCGGCAAATTCCAAATATTTCTTTTTTAACGTTGAGACACTAGTGTGTGTGACGGGTATATTTGTCGAGCAACAAGAGCACGCCGGATCGCAAGGTCGGTTGACAGCTACTCAGATACTTGGTCGAGATCCTCAAGCAGTGGGAGAGGAGCCCTCCGAATTGGAATCAGCTTCCGGCGATCGTGCCTTTTGTCTTCTACCATGGCCTCGACGAATGGAAGATCCCTGAAGAATTTCTGTCCCTGGTGGACGCCGAGCAGGGCTAGATGCCCTACCTACTCAACTTCCGATTTCCGGTGTTGGATCTGGGCCGATTCCGGATCGAGCTTTATCCGCAGACCCCCGCGTGCAGGCCCGGCTGTGGGCCATGAAATATGCCACCAGAAAGGCACAGCAGATGGCGATTCAAAGCCTCTTGATCGAGGCATTCCGAAGGGCTTCCGAAGACCTTCGTCCGATCATTCACTACCTGATCCAGGTCTATTGCTATGACGAGCAGACTTTACGCAACCTCCTCCATGAGGTACGACCCGAGGAGGAAGCCGCCATAATGCCCCAATTCGCTCAGGATATCCGCCAGAAGGCTTTACAGGAAGGCCATAGTACAGGACAAAAAACCGCAATATATTGATTTATAATAAGTATTTTTGTTACAGTTGAGCCGGGTATTCAAGCTACCCTTGCCGGGTTTTGGCATAACGCTTTAATAATAGATAAATTTTCCCGGAGGGCTCCCAGCGATGGATCAGAATGTCGCCGCTCTTGTGCCTCTGTTGTCTGGCTATTTCGGTTGGAACTTGGCCAGAACCAAGTGCCTGGCCGGTCTGATTACCGCTTTAATCAAGGGCAGAACCGCCAATTTCGCGCAATTAGCCACTGCTCTTCCCAGTGGCGCCTTGCAAAGACTCGAAGTATAAACGTATTCAACGCCTGTTCAGAACCTTTCCTCTCGACTTCTCCACCGTGGCTCGGTTTATTGTCCGTCAGTTGCCCGATGGTCAGTATCTGCTGACCCTGGATCGGACCAACTGGAAATTCGGTCAAACCAATATCAATATTCTGTACCTGGCGATCGTCCAGCAAGGTGTGGCGATCCCCGTGTTATCGATCCTGTGAGATAAAAAAGGCAATTCCAATACGGACGAACGCATTCCATTCATCCACAGGTTTATTGAGCTATTCGGGGTGGAGAAAATTGATGGCTACCTCGCCGATAGAGAATTTATCGGTACGGAATTTGTTCGCTATCTCATTAAAAATAAAATAAATTCAGGATTCGCATTAAGAACAACACATGCGTCGCTCGGCGCCGGAATGGTACGGCACCGGCCCGCAATTTCTTTCGTAACTTGGCACGCGGCGAAGTCACCCAACTGAGGGGACTTGGGGTCAGAAGCTCTCGGTTACGGGAACGCGCTTGATGAGTGGTGAATCCCTCATCATTCTCAGTCCGGATGCCTCTCGGGTCACCGCCATCCTGGGCGACGATAAACGGCGTTGGGAAATCGAAACCTTATTCAAAGCCTTGAAGAGCCTAAGGATTCGATTTTGAAGCAACCTATCTAACCGAGTTGGATCGTATTGAGAAGCTTCTGGCCTTGTTAGCGATTACCCTCTGCAGGGCGCATCTCCTCGGGGAATGGTTACACGAGCAAAAACCGATCCCAATCAAGAGTCATCACCGTCCGGCCATCAGTATTTTCAGGTATGGTTTGGACTGGCTGAGAGAGATTTTATTCAACATGACGGAAAAGCTTGAGGCGTTTTACCAAGCCGTCGCTTTATTCGAAGAATCACGAAGATCAATCTATCTATCTGATTTTAAAGGGAGATTTTTTCCTGTACTGTGTAGGAAAGGCATATAACAAGGCATGGAGCAAGGCGTGCAACAAGGCATCCGGAAAGGCCGGCTGGAAGGGGAAGCCAAGCTCTTGCTTCGGATACTGCCCCGTCGTTTCGGACCCTTGCCCGACGAGATCTCCAAGCGCGTCTACTGGGCCGACCCCGAGACCATAGAGACCTGGGTCGATCGCGTCTTGGATGCCGAATCTCTGGAGGATATCTTTTCGGAATGACTTATGGGGACCTGACAAGAGAAGCCCCCCGATATTTGCCCTGCCGGTAGTGAATCGAGGGTGTCCATCAGGTCCGTCGGTCATTCAGCCGCGCGATGAGGGCGGTCGTGCTGCGGTTTTCCACCAGGGGCACCAGCACGACCCGGCCGCCCCAAGACTCGACCGTTTCGGTGCCCGCCACTTGTGCTTTCCGGTAGTCCGCGCCCTTGACCAGCACGTCGGGGCGTAGCTGCTCGATAAGTGCCAGTGGCGTGTCTTGGTCGAACAGGACGACCATATCGACGGCGGCCAGGGCCGCCAGCACGCGCGCCCGGTCCGCCTCGCCGACGAGCGGTCGCGTCGGTCCTTTCAGGCGGCACACCGAGGCATCGGTATTGAGCCCGACTACCAGCCGGTGACCTTGGCGGCGGGCTTGTTCCAGGTAGGTCACATGGCCTAGGTGGAGCAGATCGAAGCAGCCGTTGGTGAATACTATCTGCTTGCCGTCGGCTTGCCAGCGTTGGACCTGGGTCCGGGCGGCCTTGAGCGCGTGGATCTTGGTCGCCTGCTCGCTGCCGGTCTCCGCGGCCAATGCCATTGCCAGCTCCTGTGACTCGATGGCCGCGGTGCCCACCTTGCCGACTACGATCCCGGCGGCCAGATTCGCCAAGTGGGTGGTGGCGGTCCATTCCAATCCGGCGATGAGGCCAGCGGCAAAGGTGGCGATGACGGTGTCTCCGGCACCGGAGACGTCACAGACCTCTCGGGTCATGGCCGGTAGTCGATGATGGCCGTCCGGCCCAATGAGCACCATGCCCTGCTCGCTCAGTGTCAATACCAGGGCTTCCAGGTGCAGAGTCTCGCGCAGTGCGGAGCCGGCCACCAGCAAGGCGTCCAGGTCCTGCGCGGGTACTCCGGTGGCGAGGGCTAGCTCGTTGCGGTTGGGGGTAATCAAGGTGGCTCCGGCATAGCGACCGAAGTCCTTGCCCTTGGGATCCACCAGCACCGGCAGGCCGCGGCTACGAGCGGAGGCGATCAGGGTTTGGCACAGGCCCCGGCTCAAGACCCCCTTGGCGTAGTCCGAGAGGAGTAGGGCATCGGCCTGTGCCAAGTGGGCGGTGGCGGTGGCGAGCAGGTGCTCCCGGTCGCGCTGGCTCAGGGGCGCGGTCTGCTCTTGGTCGATACGGGCTATCTGCCGTTGATTGCTCACCAACCGGGTCTTGACGGTGGTGCCGCGGTCCGACACGGTCAGTACGCCTTCGGTATCCAGGTCGGCCCGGGTCAGCTCTGCAAGCAACCGGTCGCGGTCGGTATCGGCACCAGCCACCCCCACCAGGGCGACTTGGAGTCCCAGCCCCGACAGGTTGCGGGCGGCATTGGCCGCACCGCCCGCGGATCGTGTCTCCCGTTCCAGATCGACCACCGGCACCGGGGCCTCCGGCGAGGTTCGCCGTACCTGTCCCCACAAAAAACGATCCAGCATCAGGTCGCCGACCACCAGGACCTTGCGTTCGGTCAGGCTATCGAAGACCTCGACGGGTGTCGACGTCATCCGGTTCTACCCATCGTCCACGGGTATTGCGGCAGGGATGGCTCCCTTGCAAGCGCCGCGTGCCCTGCAAATGAGACGGTTCAACACCTCAGCTCCGCAACGAACCGGTCGGGGAGCTCCGGACTTCCGGATAGGAGATTAGTGAAAGGAATCACCAATTTCGCGGTCTTACCGGCGTTCTCTATCTGCCCATTAGTCGTCGTCAGCACCTCTTGGGCGGTAATCGTTAGGACGATGCTGTGTCCCGCAAAGGCTACGCGCATTACCTCCTGCATTTGTTCCGGCAACGGCGCATTGACCGGCGATGGTCCTCATGGTTCCGGCGAAGTTAGGGACTCCATCTTCTCCTTAGAATTCGCTGAGATCAAGCGGAAAGATGAGCTTGACCCGCCGGTCGCCGAACCGTTCGATCCGGATGGTTTGGGCCACACCTATATCGTCCGCTTCACCGCGATTCGCCTCGGATATCGCCGCGAGCGTCGTGGAGGCGAACAGCGTGCAGAATACCGTCTCTTCATCCACCGTCTTGATGGCCCCTTCCTCGGTACAGAATTGCTTCTGCACGTCGGGAGTGAGCTCATACAGCTGCCGCGCCATCTTCTTGAACCATCGTGGTTTCGACCGTACCGTCATCCAGGATGGTCATCTCCAGGTCCGTATTGAGGCACCCGGACAAGAAGACCGATAACAACAAAACAATCATCGTCTTACGCATGGGGCATCTCCGCCTTGCCGGCTTCTCCAGGAGTATGGTGCATCACCGGGCCTTTTCGGTCATGGGGAGTTAGGCATTGAGGATCCATTGCTCGGCCAAGTCGCAGAGGATGTGTCCCACCAGGATGTGGGCCTCCTGGATGCGTGCCGTGTTATCGGAGGGAACGATCAGACACAGGTCCGTCGACGATTCGAGCCTGCCGCCGTCACGGCCGCTGAGCCCTACGGTCTCGATACCCAGATCGCGGGCACTTCGAACCGCCGCGAGCAGGTTGGGGCTATTGCCTGAGGTGCTGATCGCGATCATCAGGTCGCCCACACGGCCCAGGGCCTCTATCTGACGAGCGAAGATCCGGTCGAAGCCTTCGTCGTTGCCGATCGCCGTCAGGGCCGAGGTATCCGTGGTCAGGGCGACTGATCGGATGCCGGGTCGTACCTGCTCGAAGCGTCCGATCAGCTCGGCCGCCAGATGCTGGCTGTCCGCAGCACTGCCGCCATTGCCGAGCCAAAAGAGGCATCCCCCGTTCTCGATGCAGGCGGTCATCCGGTGTGCGATGCGCTCGATAATGTGAATCCGGGAACGCAGCGCCTCGACGGTGCTCAGGTGGGCGTCGAGGTGGCGGTCGATCCGGAGCAACTCGGGTTGTCCGGGGGTTCGCTGAAGATGGGGCGGGGTGTCCACGGGTGCTGAATGGGGGTCGATGTCCATGTGGGTTGCCGGTCACTCCCAGCTGGGTCGGTACCGGGAAGTACGCCGTTGCGACCATTGACTGTAACTATTATAACATCCCTCGTACATGGGCCGTGCGGCAAGCCGGGTGTGTTCCAGCCGTGGTGTACAGGCAGGCTCGGCGGTATCATCGATGGCCATCGAACAGTGGTCGAGGCAAGGTGCGCGAGCGAATCATGCAGGCGGTACAGGGGAGCCGGAATGCCTTGAAGGAGATCTATCTGGAGCGGGCGCGGCAGGTGCTTCGGATCGAAGCCGCCGCGATCGATACGCTGATCGAGCGGCTGGACTCGGATTTGGTCGCCGCCGTGGACGCCATTCTCGCCGTTCGGGGTCGGGTGATCGTCTGTGGTATGGGCAAATCGGGTCTGATCGGGAACAAGATCGCGGCGACCCTGGCCAGCACCGGCACGCCTGCGTTCTCTATGCATCCGGGGGAGGCCTCCCACGGCGATCTGGGCATGGTGCGTCCGGAGGACATCTTCCTGGCGCTTTCGCACTCCGGGGAAACGGATGAAGTTATCCGGCTGATCCCCTTTCTCCAAGACAACGGGAACCAACTCATTGCCATCACGGGCCGGCCACATTCGACATTGGCTCGGCACGCGAACTTTCACCTCAATGCTGCCGTACCCGAGGAGGCCTGTCCCCTCCAGCTTGCTCCTACGGCCTCCACCACCGCGGCCCTGGCGCTCGGCGATGCCCTGGCTATCGTGCTGATGGAGGCGCGGGGTTTTCGTCCCGAGCACTTTGCCCGCTTTCATCCCGGCGGCGATCTGGGGCGGCGTCTGTTGACCCGGGTGGGCCATGTGATGCACACCGAGCATCTGCCCATTGTCCGTCCGGAGGACTCCGCCGCTCACGTCGTCCAGGTTATCAGTGTCGGACGCCTGGGCGTTGCGGTGGTCTGCACGGATGGGGAGCTGATCGGTATCATCACCGATGGTGATCTACGCCGCGCCTTGGAGCGCCACCGTAGGGATTTCTCGGAGCTATTGGCCGACGCCATGATGACCAAGGACCCCATCTGCGTCGACCGGGAGGCACGCCTGCAGGATGCCGTCGATCTGATGACGGCCCACAGCATCACCAGCTTGGTGATCGTCGACGACCGACGGCTGGTCGGAGTGGTTCACCTGTTCGATTGCACGATATGAAGTTGGGTCGAGGGGTCGACCGGAAAGCCGATTTCTTGCAGGGCCTTGACAAAGACCCGTCCTTGGAATTTTTCAAGGTGCCTTCCGAATGACCGGATGCGGTCGAGGTGTCATCCGAGCCAAGGGGTATGCTCCAGGTCTACCACAGCAATCGGTTGGAGGTGTTGGCCGAGGAGCTGGCTCGGATCCTCGCGGTGCCCCTGACCGATCCCTTCCGACCCGAGACCATCGTCCTACGGAACCAGGGCATGGCCCGCTGGGTCGCTTGGCAGTTAGCGCAGCGTAACGGTATCAGCGCCCACCTGGAGTTCCTGCTGCCGACGAGCTTTCTGTGGCGGATATTGCAGGCGTGGTTGCCCGATGCGCCGGATACGCTGCGGTTCGACCAGGGCGCTCTGCTGTGGCGGGTGCATAAGCACCTGCCGGACTTGCTCGATCGGCCGGCCTTCGCTCCCCTTAAACGCTATCTTGCCGACGACACCTCGGGACTCAAGCTATATCGTCTGGCGCAGCATATCGCCGACCTGTTCGATCGATACTTGGTCTTTCGACCGGATTGGATCCTGGATTGGGAGCAGGGTGCGGACCAGCAGTGGCAGGCCGAGCTGTGGCGGACCCTGGGTACCGATGCCGATCATGCCCACCGGGCCCGGTTTTTGGCCGACTTGGAGTCCGCCTTGGCTTGGGGCGGACCTGCCGCGGCCGAGGTGTTACCGGAACGGGTATGTCTCTTCGGCTTGAGTGCATTGGCCCCGGTCCAAATCCGGATGCTCGGCGCCTTGGCGGACCGGATTCCGGTGCACCTGTTCTTCTTCAATCCCTGCCGTGAGTATTGGGCCGATCTGGTCGATGAGCGCGGCCAGGCCCGTCGCTGCGCCCGTGCCCGGCGGGCCGGTCAGCCGGACCCCACCGGGCTTTTGGATCTGGGCAATCCCCTGTTGGCCGCCCTCGGTCACACCGGACAGGTGTTTCTCGATCAGCTACTCGAGCTTGGTGGTCCGAACCGTGACCGCTTCGTAGCCCCGCGCGGTGACGGCCTGTTACCGCAGATACAGCGGGATTTGCTGGATCTAGTCGATCCGCGCGGGTCGGAGCCGCGGGTCATCGCCCATGACGATGAGTCCATCCAGCTGCATAGCACCCATGGTCCGCTGCGTGAGGTCCAGGTCCTGCATGATCGCCTGCTGCACTTGTTCGAGTTGCTCGATGGCTTGGAACCGCGGGATATCATCGTTATGGCCCCGGACATCGACCGCTATGCCCCCTATGTGGAGGCGGTCTTCGGTACCGCGGAGGTATCCACGGCCATCCCTTGGTCCTTTGCCGAGCGGCGACTAGTCGATGAGCAGCCCGTATTGAAGGCCCTGCAGTTTCTGCTCACGCTGCCGGGCAGCCGCTTTGAGGTTGGGGCTCTTCTGTCGCTGCTGGAAGTCCCTGCGCTGCGCCGACGCTTCGAGCTCGACGACCAGGGCTTGGAGCGTATCCGCGTGTGGGTGCGGGAAAGCGGAATACGCTGGGGTGCGGACGGGGCTATGCGCGCCGACCTGGGGCTTCCGGACGAACCGGCCAACACCTGGGCCTTCGGCCTGGAGCGCCTGTTTCTCGGCTATGCCCTGCCCCTGGATGCGGACGACGAGCTTTATGCCGGGGTCTTACCTTACCCGGACCTGGAGGGTAGCGAGGCCGTCTATCTCGGGCAGCTGGCGGCCTTCATTGAGACCCTTGGCGTCTGGCGCAAGCGCCTAGCAGTGCCGCGCAGTCTGGCCGGTTGGCGGTCCGTCGTGAACGAGCTATTGGCGGCATTCTTCGCCCCCGACGACGAGGAGGCGACTCGGTTGCAGTCGGTGCGCGCCGGGCTCGACGAGGCGGTGGCTCGGGCCAAGATGGTCGGATTCGATCGGCCCGTAGCCCCGGATGTGCTGCGCGCCGTGCTCTTGGATGCGCTGGATGCCGGCGACGAGGGTCACCGCTTTCTGAGCGGACAGGTCGATTTCTGCAATCTGGTACCCATGCGCAGCATCCCGTTTCGGGTCGTTTGTCTGATCGGCATGAACGGGGCCGATTTTCCACGCGCGCAACGGCCCGTATCCTTCGATCTCATGGCGCAGCACCCGCGGCGTGGCGATCACTCCCGCCGCCGGGACGACCGCTACCTCTTCCTCGAGGCCCTACTCTCGGCCCGCGATGTCCTCTATCTGAGCTGGGTCGGCAACGACGAGCGCGACAACAGCCCCAAGACACCTGCCGTCGTGATCGATGAGCTCCTGGACTATCTGCGCCAGGGCTATCGGCTACCCGACGGCACGGACCCGGCGCGGCGGCTGGTGCTGCGCCATCCCTTGCAACCCTTTAGCTGTCGCTACTTCGATGCCAGCGACGACCGCCTGTTCAGCTATGGCCGGACTTGGCTGGATGCGGCCCGGACCCAAGTCGAGGCCGGGATTCCGCCCTTCTTCGACACCGCCCTGCCGGAGCCGGACGCGGCATTCAAGACCTTCGAGCTTACGGGGCTGATCCGCTTTCTGCAGGATCCGGCTCGGTACTTTCTTACCGAACGCCTGGGGCTGCATCTCCCGGAAGATGCGGAAGTGCCGGAAGATACCGAGCCCTTCGACGCGGTACAGATCGAACGCTATTGGCTCGATCAGATACTACTGCACGGTCTATTGGCCGGGCAGGGACATTCCGCCCTGTTGGCCCGCGTCCGCGGTACCGGGAGTCTGCCCCATGGCACGCCCGGCGATCAGCTCTTCGACGAGCGGTTGGAGGCGGTTGTCCCCTTCGTCGAACGGTTGCAGGCTTATTCGACCGCGGCGGCGGTGGAGCCCATCGCAGTGGATCGAACCCTGGCCGGCTTTCGCCTGCACGGGCAGCTCGGGGACCTGCATGCCTCCGGACTGATCGACTATCGTTTCGGCAGGCTCGGTGCCAAGGACCGGTTACGGGCCTGGGTGCGTCATCTGGTGCTGAATATGCTGGTACCGCCGGAGATCGGATTATCGAGCCTCTTCGTTGCCACCGACCTGACTTGGCACCTAGCACCGGTTGCCGCCGCGGAAGACCTGCTCGCCGACCTGCTCCGGCTGCGTTGGCAAGGTCTCGGCAAGCCGCTTGCTTTCTTCCCCGAGAGTGCCTGGGCCTGGATGGGACAGGGATACGGCAGCCGCTTCGAGTATACTTGGTCCGGGCGCTATAACTCTGCACCGGAGCGGGACCGGGTAGCAGTCCGTATCGCCTTTCGTGGGCGCGACCCCATCGGTGAGGAATTCGAGCGGACCGCCATGCGCGTCTTCGTGCCCATGCTGGAGTCGTCGGAAGAAGAGGCTGCGGACTGATGGGCACTTTAAAAATTCCAAAGAAGGAATTTTTCAAGGTGCTCTTTACCCGGGAATCCGGACCGGCCGGTCCTTGTCTTCGCCAGCTTATTTTGATAGCATGCTTCCGCATGCTTCGGTTTACACGGGGCTTTCTTTATGGTGGCCCCCGTCGGTCCCCTCGCAATACAAAGCCGTGAACCCGGTCAGGCCCGGAAGGGAGCAGCCGTAGCGGTGGCCGTGTGTGCCGGGGTGTGGCTGGCGGGGGCCACCTCTCGAGTGCGTTCGGAAAATCTACCTATGCTGATGATGAGAGAGGCCGAAATTAGGCGGAACGCGCATAACAAAGCCGTAGATTCGGAGTAACTATTCAGCTACTCCAATTGAGGCATTGGGGGGCGGCCCTGGAAGGTCAGGACGAGCGAGTTGAAAAGATCATCGGATTGTTTGCGGAGAGTTGGGAGGTAGGGGCGGATGATGGCAAAGTCCCCGGCGCCGGTATCGGAGCGGAAGCAGCCAGAGGCTTTCTGCTTGAGCTTGGGTATGCGCAGGTCGCGTTCGGCCTGGTTGTTGTCGAAGGGAACGCGCCGGTCGGTGAGGAAGCGCAGGACCTCGTTGCGGCGCTCGCGTAGCCGCCGAATGAGGTTGTAGGCCGGGAATTGTTTGACCCGCCCGCGGGTGCCGGGACGGCGGGGACGGAGAGGATTGCCGGCTTCGGCTTTGCTGAGGATGGTGTCGTAGCGGGTCCGCAAGTGCTCGACGTTGACGTTGCTGGCGGGCAGCGTCTCAAGGTCCTGGTCCTGGTCCTGGTCCTCGCCGACCACGGCATTGGCTTGGCATAACAGCGTGATCATATCGGTTGTCCATGGCTGGCTCGGGGACCTCTTAGCGATGGCGATCAGCTCGCGTCGATGATGGGCATTGCAGAAGGCATGCAGACATTGGTAGCGCTGGCAGGCTGACCCGTGGTCATGCACCAGTACGCCCACGAATTGGGACAACAGGCCAATGCATCCAGGGCCTCGGCCCCGCGTTTGGGATGAGGTGAAGTAGGCCGTAAGCACGGTTGGTGCTGAGCACAGGCAGCCCGTGCAGAGTGCCGTTCACGCGCCGGCCGGTTTCATCGGCATGGGCCACTGGCGCCGCGACGAGTGCATCGCGAATCGCGGTGACTGATGCCTCCAGGCGGGCGGCGGCCACCCGTACGGCGTGCTAGAGGGTACCCGGTGAGATCGTCAGGCCAGCCAGCTCATTGGACACCTCGGCGGTGCACTGGTAGGGCAGCAGCTGATATTGAGTCATGTACACCGCAAAGGCCGACATGCCCGGTCCGTATTGCACCGGGGCCTCGATCCCCGCGGGAAATGTGCTGCGTTGCGCGCGCCCGTAGACACAAGTCCCGCTGACAATGCGGTACTCAATGACCTCACGTTGGATCACCACTTCGACCACTTGGCATCGTTCTACGAGCACCGTAGTGGCGATCTCGGTGCCGCCGCGCCGCACGCACAAGGCCCCCGTCAGCGGGATGATCACGCACTGATCGGGGGCATCGACCAGGGAGTGGGTGACGCCGCGCCGCCCCGGTTGTCCACCGGGCTTGCGCCCGCTGGATTGGCGCCGCGAACGTGGTGGTGGCTTCTTGAACGGAGAGTCTGAAGGATGGTGGCCGGCTGGAGTTGTGGCTATCCTTAGCCAGACGTGCTTCGAGTTCCTGAATGCGCTCATGCATCTGCTCAATGGTCGCCGTTTGCCCCTCAATGATCGCAACCTGCTCCGCAACCCGTTCACGCAGCCGCTTCAGCTCGTCGTCAGGGTTTTCCAGAGAATGGGTTAGGGTAGATTATTCTAGCATAGAAATAGATTACGTGTGTAGCCTGCTGCTTGGAAAGAGGTCCTGAATAGTTACGATTCGGACTCCCAAAAACGCCGATCCTTCATCGCTCTATTTTTAGACTCGATTATAGTTGGTGTTGGCCGTAGAACACACATTGACAGTGCATGAGCATTCGCTTTTTCATAGACCCACAAACAAATGTTCCTCACATTTACAAGCATCGCGACAAGCATCGCGTCTCTGAAGAAAAAATCGAGGAAATACTGGTCAATCCGGCAGAGGATCGCCTAGGCAAAGAAGGATCACGGATTGCTCTTGGCCGAACGTCCTCCGGGCGATTCTTGCGAGTCATTTACGTACCGGATCCAAAACCAAATAGCGTTTTTGTGATCACAGCTTATGAGCTCAAAGGCAAGCCGTTGACAGCGTTTCGGCGCAGACACCGACGAAAATCGATTATGAAGAGAAATGCTTTTCCACTAGGTTGGGACAAAGAGCGTGGCGCCAAAGTTCTAGAACATTACGAAACCCAGGCGAAGGGAGAAGCGGTAATGGAAGACGAGGCCATGCTCGAATTGTCCGGTCAAGCATTCATCGAAGTTCCAACGGAGCTCGTGCCTATGGTAAGGAAGCTTCTCGCAAAACACAAAGCGGGGGAGTGGCTAACAATCGAATAAAGGTTAATGGATTAGGGAGCACCTCTGTTGGTGGTCCGGTCTCGACCGATTTACGTTGATTTGTTTGCGTTCATTGGCGGCAAAAAGGAGCTTCCGAGGGATGAACCGAACCGATGTTATCGGTATTTCGGTATGGCTGTACTATGGACTTCCAGTCCGATAGTGGTTGATTGAAGCACGATGCATACTCAACGCATGAGCCAAACCGCTGATGAACTGTTGAAGCAATCGCTTTCTCTGGGCAAGTTCGATTACGAATCGCTCGCCGGTGCTCTCACCGAAAACTTGCTTGGGTATCGGAGCCGACGAACAAGCAGATCAGGCGTGGGATACTGAAATCCGACGGCACCCGAACGCCCGTATCACACCAGCCTCGGTCGATCAGTAACCGGGAGCTAGCCGATACTTACAGCCTGTCCAATTTTTGAGGTCCACTTCTGCGTTGACAATCCGATCGGATCGATCGGGGAAGGTTCGGGAATCTGCTGTTTGGACCGAGCGTCGAGTTCTGTTCCCCATCTAGGGGATACGACGGCTCGAGTTGGCGTAGAGCCGAACGGCGGTGTCAACCTAAAGCACAGATATCCCCTTTTAACCCAAGCAGAAATGTAAACTATTCAGGACCTCTTGCCAAGAAGCAGGCTACACACGTAATCTATTTCCATGCTAGAACAATCCACCCTAACCAATTCTCCGGAAAACCCTGACGACGAGCTTAAGCGGTTGCGTGAACGGGTGGCGGAGTAGACGGCGCTCATTGAGCATCTGCGCGAGCGCATCCGGGAGTTGGAAGCGCGCCGGGCCAAGGATAGCCACAACGCCAGCCGCCGCCATCCTCGGACTCACCGTTCAAGAAGCCGCCGCCACGCGCGCAACGCAGCACGTTTCCTACAGGGATTGAGGCCCCGGTGCAATCCCGTCCTCGCCGTCCTGGCACCCGCGGGCGGATCAAATAATCCCCGGTCTACAACCTCATTCGGCGGCTGCGCGAGCACCGCCAACGAGGTCCTGCGCTTCCTCTCACCGACCGGCGCGTTCCCTTCGACAACAACCAAGCCGAACGCGACCTGCGAAGGCCCAAACAAGCAGAAAGTCTCCGGTTGTTTCCGCTCCGAAACTGGCGGAGATGCCTTTGCCATCATCCGCTCCTAACCTTTCGACCCGCCGCAAACAGTCCGAAGATATTTTTAACTCGCCCGTCCTGACGTTCCAAGGGCAACCCCCAATGCCCCAATTGGAGTAGCTGAGATAGTTAAGCAGAAATGTCCCCTTCGAGAACGAGGATTACCGCTGTGAGGCCCGATCCACAGCGATTCTGGCTGAGCGATTCCAAGGATGGTCCGGGGCGTGCTTATAGGCGGGTCTGGCTTGTTGTTTGCCCCGGGCTTGCTCAACGCTGTGAAAGAGACTTTTCTCGTCTTGCAAGGGGATTGGTGCCGGCCCCTCCGACCAAGAGTCGATAGGGCATCCGATGGCCTTTATGCCA
>Ga0209457_1000042_pt1 | contig 52960 bp, 48 predicted proteins | sample WorMetHEROISLAND_5_FD_187410 | JGI IMG/M metagenome (GOLD analysis project Ga0209457, IMG submission 187410) | Marine gutless worms symbiont microbial communities from Max Planck institute for Marine Microbiology, Germany - Olavius sp. 5 HERON... ... | reverse complement strand
AGCACCGTAGTGGCGATCTCGGTGCCACCGCGCACGCACGCACAGATCCCCGGCAGCGAGATGATCACGCACTGATCGGGGTCATCAACCAGGGAGCGGGTGACGCCGCGCCGACCCGGTTGTCCACCGGACTTGCGCCCGCTGGGTTGGCGCCGCGGACGTGGTGGTGGCTTCCTGAAACGGAGAGTCTGAGGATGGTAACCGGCTGGAGTTATGGCTATCCTTAGCCAGACGTGCTTCGAGTTCCTGAATGCGCTCATGCATCTGCTCAATGGTCGCCGTTTGCCCCTCAATGATTGCAGTCTGCTCCGCAACCCGTTCACGCCGCCGCTTCAGCTCGTCGTCAGGGCTTTCTGGAGAGTGGGTTAGGGTGTGCTGTTCAGGCATGGGTACCATAGGTACGCGCGTAGCCTACTGCTTGGCAAGAGGTTCTGAATAGTTACAAAAATTCCAAGAATGGAATTTGTCAAGGTCCCCTCGATCTCTCCGTAAGCTCGGTAATACTCAGGAGTCAATCGATGGTTTCACTTCAGACCCCAGTATGTGCGTTTGGAATACCGGCGCCGGATTTCTCTCTCCCGGGCGTGGATGGGAAGACTTGGTCCCGCGATCAGTGCAAAGGCCAGAAAGGCCTGCTCGTCATGTTTATCTGCAACCATTGCCCCTACGTGCAGGCGGTGCGCGACCGGATCCTACGTGATGCCCGTGAGCTGGCCGACTACGGTATCGGTTGTGTGGCCATCATGGCCAACGATCCGACGGACTACCCGGGGGACTCGTTCGACAACATGAAGCGGATAGCCGAGGAGTACGATTTTCCGTTCCCCTATCTGATGGACGAGACCCAAGAGGTGGCGAAGGCCTATGATGCCGTCTGTACACCGGACTTTTTCGGTTATAACAGCGAGCTGGAGCTCCAGTACCGGGGCAGGCTGGATGAGAGCCGCAAAGAGCCGGCACCGCAAGGCGTGCGCCGAGACCTGTTCGAGGCCATGAAGCAGGTGGCCAAGACTGGCAAGGGTCCCGAGGAGCAGATTCCGAGCATGGGCTGCTCCATAAAATGGAAGGAATCCTGAAAATGGAAGGAATCCTGGCCGACAGGTTCCCCCGGAACGGATGGAGCTATTCTGTATATAGGGTTTTCTTATGAGAGCACTTGAAAAGTAGCGGGTAGTGTTCTGATTTTGTTGCATGCCGGTGTAACGAGTACCGTGAAAAATCCCAGGGAGGCCGTCTTGTTAGAGACTGCCTTTCTAGACAGCCTCTTAAGGTCTCCTTATACGGCAACAACAAGTTTAGAACACCACGCCGCACTTCGATCTGCCGATGTTCCCGTTCGCCGGCCTTTGCCACTAAATCAAAATATAAACAAATTATAAATTTCTATATTTCCATAAGATGTGCTTCTTTGTTCCGTCCTACCTCTTTGCGCCAGAATAAATGGCCTTCCAAATCATCTGGTTTTCGGCCCCGCTCGAGGGCGAAGTACCAGGGTAGCGGATCGTATACCGGCTCATACCGGGGGAGCCAGCCACCTGTTCTCCGGATTCGCCGCGCCCCCCGGCGTTGGGCGAAAAGGACATATCTGGTTTGCAAGAGGTCTTCGTCGTATCCGAGGGCGCAGGGCAAGCCGATGCGGCTGCCGGTGCAGCCTGAGAAAGGGACAAGCCGGCGGGCCAGCGGTGTTTTCGGCAGAGATGGTCCTTGGAGTCGCGGGTTGTTGCCGGGCGCTGCGGCGTGCAGGTGCGGCCGGCGGAAGCCTTAGGTTTCAAACAGCGAAGAGGAGAGACTCGATGTCCTCACGTAGAGAACTCGCCAACGCCGTCCGCGTCCTGAGCATGGATGCGGTCGAAAAAGCAAAATCCGGTCACCCCGGTGCCCCCATGGGGATGGCCGATATCGCCGAAGTATTATGGAACGATTTTTTAAAACACAATCCGGCCAACCCGGATTGGGCGGATCGCGACCGCTTCGTGTTATCCAACGGGCACGGCTCCACGCTCATATACTCGCTGCTGCACTTGGCCGGCTACGATATGAGCATCGAGGACCTGAAACAGTTTCGCCAGCTCCACTCCAAGACCCCCGGCCACCCCGAATACGGCTATGCCCCGGGCATCGAGACGACTACCGGTCCCCTCGGCCAGGGCATCAGCAATGCCGTGGGCATGGCCCTTGCCGAAAAGATCTTGGCTGCCCAGTTCAACAAGCCCGGCCATGAAATCGTCGATCACTGGACCTATGTCTTCCTCGGTGACGGCTGCATGATGGAAGGCATCTCCCATGAGGTCTGCTCCCTGGCCGGCGTATGGGGGCTAGGCAAGCTCATCGCCTTCTACGACGACAACAACATCTCCATCGACGGTATAGTACGCGGGGATGCCAACACGCCGCCCTGGTTCCTCGACGATACGCCGAAGCGTTTCGAGGCTTATGGATGGCATGTGATTCCCAAGGTGGATGGCCATGATCCCGGTGTCGTCAAGTATGCGATCCAGCAGGCCCGTGAGGTTACCGACAAGCCGACCCTCATCTGCTGCCAGACTGTCATCGGCTGGGGCTCCCCCAACAAGCAAGGCAGCGAAGAATGTCACGGTGCCGCGTTGGGTGAAGACGAGGTCGCCCTGACCCGCCAAGCCCTCGGTTGGACCTATGGCCCCTTCGAGATCCCCGAAAACATCTACCAAGCCTGGGATGCCAAGTCGGCCGGAGCCACCGCCGAGGCCGACTGGAACCAGCGCTTCGCTGCCTATGAGGCCGCCCATCCCGATCTGGCGGCGGAGCTCAAGCGCCGCTTGGCCAACGAGCTACCCGCCGACTGGGAGCGGAAGGCCTGGGAATTCATCGAGTCCGTGGACGCCAAGGCCGAGAAAATCGCCACCCGCAAGGCCTCTCAAAACGCACTCGAAGGCTATGGTCCCATGCTCCCCGAATTCCTTGGTGGCTCCGCGGACTTGGCTGGCTCGAATCTGACCATCTGGTCCGGGAGCAAAGGCATCTCCCGGAGAAACGCCAGCGGCAACTATGCCTACTACGGCGTGCGTGAATTCGGCATGTCGGCCATCATGAACGGGGTCGCGCTGCACGGTGGCTTCAAGCCCTACGGCGCCACCTTCCTGATGTTCATGGAGTACGCCAAGAACGCTCTGCGCATGGCCGCGCTCATGAAGATCAACCCCATTTTCGTCTACACCCACGACTCCATCGGACTCGGCGAGGATGGCCCGACCCATCAGCCGGTGGAGCAGATCTCCATCCTGCGTTTGACTCCGTGCATGACCACTTGGCGGCCGGCGGATGCGGTGGAAAGCGCCGTAGCCTGGAAGCTGGCGGTCGAACGCAAAGGCGGGCCTACCAGCTTGGTCTTCTCCCGCCAGGGTCTGCCGCATCTGGAACGCACGAAGGAGCAGCTACAAGCCATCACCAAAGGTGCCTATGTGTTACGGGACTGCGACGGCCAGCCCGAAGCCATCATCATCGGGACCGGCTCCGAGGTCTCCCTGGCGATCGATGCCTACAAGGAGCTGACTGCCAAGGGCCGCAAGGTCCGCGTCGTTTCCATGCCCTCGATGGATGCCTTCGACGCCCAAAATGCCGCCTACAAGGAATCCGTGCTACCGGAAGCGGTCAAGGTCCGGGTCGCGGTGGAGGCCGGCGTCACCAATCTTTGGCCCAAGTACATCGGTACCCAGGGCAAGGCGGTCGGAGTTGACAGCTTCGGCGAATCCGCTCCCGCGGGGGACGTATACAAGGCGTTCGGCGTCACCGTGGAAAATGTGGTAGCAGCGGTCGAAGAACAGCTCTGACGGGCTGTCTCGATCTCCCAACCAAGTACAACACCCAAACCTGGAACAGACTGGAGATTATTCCATGACAATCAAAGTTGGCATCAATGGGTTCGGTCGTATCGGTCGGATGGCCTTTCGCGCGATCGCCAAGGACTTTCCGGGCATCGAGGTCGTTGGCATCAACGACCTGCTCGATCCCGACTACTTGGCCTACATGCTCAAGTACGACTCGGTCCACGGCAATTTCAAGGACGATATCGCGATCAATGGCGACAAAATGGTCGTCAAGGGCAAATCCATTCGCCTAACCGCGGAAAGAGACCCCGCTAACCTGAAATGGGGTGATGTCGGGGCCGAGCTGGTCATCGAGAGCACCGGATTCTTCCTGACCAAGGACACCTGCCAGAAGCACGTCGATGCCGGCACCAAGAAGGTCGTTCAGTCCGCTCCCTCCAAGGACGACACCCCCATGTTCGTCTACGGCGTCAACCACAAGACCTATGCTGGCCAGACCATCGTCTCCGCCGCCTCCTGCACTACCAACTGCTTGGCCCCGGTGGCCAAGGTGCTGCACGATAACTGGGGCATCAAGCGCGGCCTCATGACCACGGTCCACGCCGCCACCGCCACCCAGAAGACCGTCGACGGCCCCTCCATGAAGGACTGGCGCGGTGGTCGCGGCATCCTGGAGAACATCATCCCGTCCTCCACCGGTGCCGCTAAGGCCGTTGGCAAGGTCCTCCCCGAGCTCAATGGCAAGCTGACCGGCATGGCCTTCCGCGTGCCGACCTCCGATGTCTCCGTGGTCGACCTCACCGTCGAGCTGGAAAACGAATCTAACTACGAAGACGTCTGTGCCGCCATGAAGGGGGCCTCCGAAAAGGGTGACCTCGCCAACGTGCTAGATTACACGGACGAGAAGGTCGTAGCGACCGACTTCCGTGGCCGGAGTACGCCCTCCATCTTCGATGCCGAGGCCGGTATCACCCTGGATCCCACCTTCCTCAAGGTCATCGCTTGGTACGACAACGAGTACGGCTATACCTGCAACATGCTGCGCTTTGTGGAGCATGTGGCCAAGAAGTAAGCCATCCAGGAAATAGGTGCGGGGCCCAGGGGAGAATGCTGCGGTGTTTTCCTTTGGGTCCTGGTTTTCGTGTGATGTGTAGGTCCCGGATGATTGCGTGGGATTTTATTGAACAGATTGGGCTGTTGTGCGTACCACTGTTTGAGTGTCTGGAGGGGCGTTTTGTGATGTAAGCTTTCTGAGGGATATGGTAATTATAGAGTAAACAAAGCATTTGAGCGTAGCGTGCAGGGAAGCGGAGGAATCGACGGTGACCCAGGACCTCGAGGATCGCAAGGGGACATCCTGGCCCTCGAGGTGTGAAAGGTGTAGATAGAAGAGATGGAAGCGGGGCGATCATCTGCGATAGAAACTGTAGCTTTACAAGGTAGAAGAGGGACAGGCGGGTATATAGGAGAGAATGGTGGTCGTGTGTATTCAAAGGGTATGCCTAGTGGGCTTGGGTTATGAAAAACATTTAAAATTCGTTGTAAATAAAGCTGGGTAAGTCGGGTTAGGTGCGCATCTATTGGCTCATTCCCACGTTCCAGCGTAGGAATGTACCGTTGGGATGCTCCAGCGGCGCGTTTCTCGTGATGCTGGAGCGTCAAGATCTCTCCTTCGTCGGGACAAGCTTGCTCCCATGTCGGAGTGTGGGAGCCAGATGAAATAAGGCAATTAGAAGAAGATGATGGATACGTGGCACTATGCCCGAAGATCGATGTTGCGAGTCAAGGTGATACGGTTGGAGAGGTTAAGGGCAAATTTGTAAAGAATCATAGGAACTGTTTTTTGAAGTTGCTTTATAAGAAGAAATCGATTCAAGACTCCATGGTGAAGTGTATGTAACTCATGTTAAACTCAAGGCTTTCTCAGGTAAGGAAATATGCCGACTACTTCAGAGACATGGATTCCAAGAAGTAAAAAGAAAGGGAAGCCATGTCATTATGCAAAAGCTAAACAACGGAATCTCAATTACTGTTCCGATTCCGGATCATAAAGAAATCAGAGTAAGAACGTTACTGTCTATTATCCGTCAGTCGGGTGTCCCGCGTTCGGAGTTTGAGTAAGCCCGCGTAGGTTGGGGTGAGGAATGAACTTCAGCCTACCTAATGAGGTAGGCATTTACTCGATGGTTTCCGGTGGGCGCAGCCCACCCTACAAATCCCTGCCGGTACTGTGTTGCGTCGGAGGAGCACAGGAAAGCGAGGGAGCGTAAGCGGTGAGCTGAGTGCGACGACCCCCGTTGTAGCCGTAGGGCCGAGCGTTTCGTCGGAGTGCGGCGCGTGAGCGCCGGCGGAGACGAAATGCAAGGCCATGCGACACGGCGTCAAGTCATTGCGGGAGTCCTGGTGTCGCGCGGAGTGCGCGCCGGGACGGACGCAGGACGAACGTGGGCCACCGGAGGTCATGGCCGTCGCCTGGTTTTTTGCACCCGAAATCGGACGGACCCCATTTCGGGTTTCGCGAAAAATGGCGACACTCCTGCGAACAGACAGGAAGAATCTTTGGAGCCTATTTTTCTACCAGACGACTCGTTGCCTTTGCCACTTCCAATTCACGCGACGCGAATAATTTTATCCAAACGATATGCCATGAAATTCTTGGCCACTTTGGATTCAACACCTTTAAACCCTCCGAAAAAAAAGCACTCATAGCGATTATCTCGGAGACTCGCAATCAACCGACTCTATGTGAGTTATGGTCAGACGTTGATATGTGCTACTCCCATTTCCCAGAATCATTCAAAGGCCGAGGAGATTTAGATTTTCTGTCTTGCATGTGAAGCAGTCGAGCTAAATTCGACCGTCGACAAGATTAAAATACAACGCATTTTCCACTAGATCGTTCTTGCACGTTTGCGGCCCATAGAGTATGACGATCTCTTTGCAATCGCCGTTACAGTTGCCGGTGGATTCAAGAATCGCAGATCGTGATCAATAGTTTGCACTATATGCAATAGACGATATCATCAATGATGAAGTTTTCTATGGATAAAGTGAAGCGCGGTCTATTTCGACTCCACCCTGAGGGATCGTTTGGTAGGAACGATGGGTGTATTGTTATTGAAAAAGAATCCGATTTTTTGTTTTTGCGAATGATACTCAAATATATCTAAAGAGCTTTATTCCCGTACTCAGATCGAATCATATGGTCGCTTGGTGGTCAAGTGAGAAAAATATCCTCTAGGCTACTTTCTTGGGGATGGATCATAATAGCTTCGATCCTAATCTCATATTGGTGGTTCAATAGCATTCATACCATTCCCGAATCTTTGTGGTCTCAGTATAATCGATTGATTGGATGACAAAACCCCGGATTGGCTTCCGATTTGGAGTTCTTGACAGTCATAATGGGAGCTGGAATTGTTGTGGCTTTCTTGACAAGGTTGACCTCATGGGCAGTTGGGCGGGTGAGAAAGCATCGACAATAAATCCGCTATGCCTCCTTAGAGGTTGTCTGAAAATATAATAATGAACACTCAACACACAGCCATTTTATAGGGTGTCTGATAATTACAGATTTGCCGGAGAAGCAAACGACTGGATGCGAAATAAACCTGTGTTTCTCTCGAAGTTGGTTTCCGTTCATAATCGTTACTCAATCGACGCCATCGACTCAGCCAGGCGAATGTTCTCTCGACCACCCAGCGGTGAGGTAAAACGTGGAAAAGCCTCGCTGTCCTTTTTTCTTTCTAACAACTTCGAGCGGACACTCGAATTGGGTTAAGACCCAGTTAGACAGGTCCACACCGGAATCGGTACGATCGCCCCAGGTTTTTTTGAAGGTATGGAGGATCGAAAACAAGTTCGTAATGGCTTGACGAACGACTTTACCGTCAAACATATTGGCGGCGTGTACCCGGACGACGAGCACGCAACCGATTGTATCGACAACGATAGGACGTTTTCTGCCCTTAATGGGTTTGCCCCGTCAACTCCCGATTCTACATAGGATTCCGGGGTTCCCTTGGCACTTTAACTATCTAATTGCTCCTGTTGGGTCTGGTTTTCGGTTTTTTGTTGGTGTAACCGCTGACGAAGGCACCGTATTGACTTTCTCTGGCAAACGATTATCTGTCCACTTATTGATAGTAGTAATTAACGAGCTTGTTAGGGAGGGAAGTCTTTTGGTAGATACCGCCAGAGACAACCTGTTTTATTCAAATAAAAAATGGCATTTAGGAGTTCGCGAGGATCACTTTTTCGTGGGCGTCCGATGGTATAGGATTCCAATTCGTTGATGATGGGCTCAAGGATTTCCCATTCTTCGTCGGTGAGGTCACTCGGGTACCTGACAGTCGATTGAACCTTTTCTTCAGTCCTGGAAAACTCTAGGATTACATCGCATAAAACCACAAAATGTACATATTATTATTAAGATTAATGTGTTGCTTTCTGGGCAGCCTCTATTAAGATATTCTAACTTGATTTCGTTCATTCCGGTTTCCCAACCGCCCTATTCCACCAAAACATCGCGGAGGACTCCATGTCATTCATCAAGCTGACCGATCTCGATCTCACCGGCAAGCGCGTGCTGATCCGCGCCGATCTCAATGTCCCCGTCAAGGACGGCAAGGTGACATCTGATGCCCGCATCACCGCCTCCATGTCCACTATCGAGCACTGTATAAAGGCCGGTGCCAAGGTCATAGTGTTCTCCCACCGCGGTCGCCCGGAAGAGGTGATGGACGAGGAGAACTCCATGCAGCCTATTGCCGACGACCTATCCGCCAAGCTCGGCAAGCGGGTGCCTCTGGTCAAGGACTACCTGGACAAGACCCCAACCGTCGCCGCGGGCGAAGTCATCCTGCTGGAGAACGTACGTTTCAACAAGGGCGAAAAGAAGGACAACGAAGGGTTGGCTAAAAAGTATGCCGATCTGTGCGATGTCTTCGTCATGGACGCCTTCGGCACCGCCCACCGCGCCCAGGCCTCCACCCACGGCGTTGGCAAGTTGGCCCCGAAGGCCTGTGCCGGCCTGTTGCTCTCCGAGGAGCTGGACGCCCTGGCCAAGGCCCTGGCGAATCCGGCCCGGCCCATGGTCGCCATTGTCGGCGGCTCCAAGGTCTCCACCAAGCTGACCGTGCTCGAGGCCCTGTCGGAGAAGGTCGACCAGCTGGTAGTTGGTGGCGGCATCGCCAACACCTTCCTCAAGGCGACGGGCAAGAACGTCGGCAAGTCCCTATGCGAGGACGACCTAGTGGACACCGCCAAGGCCCTGATCGACAAGATGGCCAAACGTGGAGCCAGTATTCCCATCGCCGTGGATGTGGTGTGTGGCAAAAAGTTCGACGAGAAGGAGCCCGCCACCCTCAAGGATGCCGGCGAGGTGACCGATGACGACATGATCTTCGATATCGGCCCTAAATCCGCCCAAGAGCTGACCGACATCATCGCCAAGGCGGGCACCATCATCTGGAATGGCCCGGTGGGTGTCTTCGAGTTCGATCAGTTCGGCGAAGGTACCAAGAAGGTCTCCATGGCTATCGCCGAGACGTCTGGCTTCAGTCTTGCCGGCGGCGGCGATACCATCGCGGCCATCCAGAAGTATGACATCTACGACAAAGTGTCCTATATCTCCACCGCTGGTGGGGCTTTCCTCGAATACCTGGAAGGCAAGACCTTACCGGCCGTGGCGATGTTGGAGGAGCAGGCCAAGAAGGGCTAAATGGCCCGATCGTCCGGACCCCACCTCCTCGTTCCGGCAGGAACCGCCGGAATCCGCCGGGGGGGGGGCGAGCCGGTATTGATTACGGTAGACAGGAGGAGGCATCGGCTAGGTCCCAGAGGGTTTTCTTATAAAGATAGGAATCAATGGTTTATTGATACCCAAGCTTGATGTCGATGAGCAGGATGTCCTGGACTTTACTGGCAATTTCCCTTCATAAATACAAAGGGATACATGGCTCCCCCGCGGGAAGCTGAGTGGAAGAACGGAATCCGAATTTCATTCGCTGATCGCTAAGAAAGGCGAAACCATCAATTACGATGTGGATGATCTGATCGACGACATCAGGGGAAAGCAAAAAACATCCGGAATAAAGCCGTACCTGAATAGGCTGAAAAATGCAGGATTCGGAATAAGCGAGGACCTTTACAGGCTAGCTCTGGAGAAGACCGGAGAAACGGAATAGATGACTCCATGTTTTCGCTCCAGAAAAAGGTCATGATCTTCAGATTTTCTCATATACGCCGTATTTTCATATACCCGTTACATGTGAGTCTTCTGCAGCAGTGAGACACGACTCTCGATACCCGGGGCGGGCCGCAATGGTGGGTCATAGCAAGCTCCATTGCAAGATGAAGCATTCGAGGTACCCATGAGACTCCGCGGATGCAAGAGGCCCGTATCGCAGCGGAAGATTCACATGTGACGGGTATATCCACCAACCGACAAGATGGAGAATCATCATGGCCTTGATCTCGATGCGTCAAATGCTGGACCATGCCGCCGAGAACGGTTACGGCGTCCCCGCCTACAATGTCAACAACCTGGAGCAGATGCGCGCCATCATGGAAGCGGCCGACGAGACCGATTCCCCCGTCATCGTCCAGGCCTCCGCCGGTGCCCGTAAGTATGCCGGCGCCCCCTTCCTGCGCCACCTGATCCTGGCCGCTATCGAAGAGTGGCCGCACATCCCGGTATGCATGCACCAGGACCATGGCACCTCCCCGGCAGTGTGCCAGCGCTCCATCCAGCTCGGCTTCTCCTCCGTCATGATGGATGGGTCCCTGGGCGAAGACGGTAAGACGCCTACCAGCTATGAGTACAACGTGGAGACTACCAAGAAGGTGGTTGATATGGCCCATGCCTGCGGCGTTTCGGTAGAAGGCGAGCTGGGTTGCTTGGGCTCCCTGGAAACAGGGCAGGCGGGTGAAGAGGATGGTATCGGCGCCGAAGGTACCCTGTCCCACGACCAGATGCTGACCGATCCGGAAGAGGCTGCGGACTTCGTCAAGAAGACTGGCGTTGACGCCCTGGCCATCGCCATCGGCACCTCCCACGGTGCTTACAAGTTCACCCGTCCGCCGACCGGTGACATCCTGGCCATCAAGCGCATCAAGGAGATCAACAAACGCATCCCCAATACCCATCTGGTGATGCACGGATCTTCTTCGGTGCCCCAAGAGTGGTTGAAGATCATCAACAACCACGGCGGGGCCATGGGCGAGACTTACGGTGTACCGGTCAAAGAGATCGTCGAAGGCATCAAGCACGGGGTACGCAAGGTCAACATTGATACCGACCTGCGTATGGCCTCCACTGGTGCTATCCGCAAGTTCATGCACGACAATCCGGCCGAGTTCGATCCGCGCAAGTATCTCACCGCCGCGACCCAGGGTATGTACGAGATCTGCAAGGCGCGCTACGAGGCCTTTGGCACGGCCGGCAACGCCTCGAAGCTCAGGGCCCTCTCGTTGGAGGCCATGACCGACCGTTACACCAAGGGCGAGCTGGATCCGAAGGTTAACTGAGTTTGGCTCCGATCCTGCTATCGAGAACCGGAAAGGGGCGCTGCGGCGCCCCTTTCCGCGTTGAGTTTCCCCATGCGCCAGCGCCGGAATAAAGACAAGATTTAGGAGAAAGCTATGGACCTCATAGACCGTATAAAAGATCTTGCCTCGAGAATTCCGAAACAAATCGAATATATCCAAACCGAAGAAGCTACAAAAAATGCTTTTGTTATGCCATTCATCAATGCTCTTGGTTATGATGTATTCGATCCAGCCGAAGTTATTCCCGAATTTACAGCGAACGTCGGATCAAAAAAAGGCGAAAAAATAGATTATGCAATTAACAAGGCAGGTGACATCGTTATCTTGATCGAGTGCAAACGGTCAGAGGCCGATCTTCATCAAGATCACGCACCCCAACTTTACAGGGATTTCTCTGCAACCGAAGCCAGATTTACAATTCTTACCAATAGCATAGACTACGAATTTTATTCGGATATTGATGGGCTGAATAAAAAGGATTCAAAGCCATTTTTTTACTTTTAACATCCTTGGTTTTCAGGATCATTAATAACAGAGCTTAAAAAATACAAAATCGGTATTTCCACTAGATGATATTTTAATCACTGCAAGAACTCTGAAAATATACAGGCGCCATAAAAAAGATTTTAAAAACTGAATTATCAAGCTCATCAGAATCTTTTGTCCGTTTTTTGCGTCTCAAATTTTTGATGGAAGATTAATCCGTCATTGATCAATTTACTCAGATTTTAAATGAAGAAAGAAAGCAATTTATAAATGAACGGATTAACAAATACGCTGGAATTAGCGTTGTCAGAAAATGACGGATCAAGCGTGGAGGTTGACGGGGAAAATGTAGAAGATGTGCGGGAATATTAAAGAAGGAATCGTTACTACCGAGGAAGAAATGGAAGGATATTACATAGTCAATATTTCATGAAATACTGGATGTTTCAAGAGTGGTAATGAGAGACGCCAAAAGTTATTGTGGCATACTACTTGATGGTAACAAAATCACTATGTCTCGTGCATTTCAACCGTGCCCAAAAGTACATTAGTGCTACATTCGACAACAAGGAAGAACGTATAGCCATTTGATTCCGTAGGTGAGATTTAATAGGTACTCAGAACAAATCAAATCTATTTCCCCGAAGTATGAGCAGGAGCAAAACACCTAATATTCGGAGTCTTCGGTACAATTTGAGCGGGGGGAGTAACAAGCAAGGTTGTAAAGGAAATCGAGGGGACGGATTTACGCGGCTAAAGGGTTTCGGTGAACAAAGTTTCCAAATCGGGATTTGATCCGTTTTGGTACCAAGTGAATGCTCTACGACCAGAACAAGTTTCCTTGTCCCTGCTGTGGCCATCTGGTTTTTGAATGGGAGCCCGGTTTTCACCAAGTATGCCCCATCTGTGGCTGGGAGGACGATCTCTCACAGCTACGCTTCCCGCTCATGCCGGGCAGTGCCAACGGGGTGGGCCTGTTCGATGCCCAACAGAACTTCCAAAGCTACGGGGGGTCGGAACGACGCAATCTTAGCCTTACGCGCGACCCGGTGGAAGGCGAGGTGGTCGAGCCGGGCTGGCGTCCCTTGGATCCGATCGGGACAACCCGGAGCAGCCCAGCCGCGGCAACCGCTACGGGGATTCCTCTCCTTGGCCGGATAACATCGTCCTCTACTATTGGCGTGCCACCTATTGGCCGCGTTTGGTTGGATAAGGGCACCTTGGAACATTCGTAACTATTCAGGACCTCTTGCCAAGCAGTAGGCTACGCGCGTACCCTGGAACTATTCCTAAACAGCACGCCCTAACCCATTTTCCAGAAAGCTCTGACGACGAACTTAAGCGGCTGCGTGAACGGGTGACGGAGCAGACGGCGCTCATTAAGCATCTGCGCGAGCGCATCCGGGAGTTGGAAGCGCGCCTAGCCAAGGATAGCCACAAGTCCTGCCGGCCGCCATCCTCGGACTCACCGTTCAAGAAGCTGCCACCACGCTCGCAACGCCAGCCAAGCGGGCGTAAGCTCGGTGGACAAACGGGTCGGTGCGGCGTCACCCACTCCCTGGTCGATGACCCCGATCAGTGCGTGATCATCCCGCTGCCGGGGACCTGTGCGGGCCCCCGCGGGGGCCGGGCGCGGTGGGCACCGAGATCGCTACTACGGTGCTCGCAGAGCGACGCCAAGTGGTCGAGGTGGTGATCCAACGTGAGGTCATGGAGTACCGCATTGTCAGCGGGACTTGTGCCTGAGGGCACGCGCAACGCAGCACGTTTCCCGCGGGGATCGAGGCCCCGGTGCAATACGGACCGAGCGGGTCGGCCTTTGCGGTGTACATAACTCAATATCAGCTGCTGCCCTACCAGCGCACTGCCGGGGTGCTCAAGAGCGGGCCGGCCTGGCGATCTCACCGGGTACCCTCCAGCGCGCCGTATGGGTGGCCGCCGCCCCGCCTGGAGGCGCCAGTCAACGCGATTCGCGACGCACTCGTCGCGGCGCCAGTGGCCCATGCCGATGAAACCAGCCAGCGTGTGAACGGCACTCTGTACTGGCTGCCTATGCTCAACACCAACCGTGCTTACGGCCTACTTCCCTCATCTCAAACGCGGGGCCGAGGCCCTGGATGCGTTCGGCCTGTTATCCCAATTTGTGGGCGTACTGGTGCATGACCACGGGTCAGCCTGCCAGCGCTACCAATGTTTGCATGCCTTCTGCAATGTTCATCATCGGCGCGAGCTGATCGCCATCGCTGAGAGGTCCCCGAGCTAGCAACCGATATGATCACGCTGTTATGCCAAGCCAATGCCGTGGTCGGCGAGGCCCAGGCCCAGGACCTTGAGACGTTGCCCGTCAGCAACGTCGAGCACTTGCGGACCCGCTACGACACCATCCTCAGCAAAGCCGAAGCCGGCAATCCCCGCCATCCCCGCACCCGCGGTCGGGTCAAACAATCTCCGGCCTGCAACCTCATTCGGCGGCTTCGCGAGCGCCGCAACGAGGTCCTGCGCTTCCTCACCGACCGGCGCGTTCCCTTCGACAACAACCAGGCCGAACACGACCTGCGCATGCCCAAGCTCAAGCAAAAAGCCTCTGACTGCTTCCGCTCCGATACTGGCGCCGGGGACTTTGCCATCATCCGCTCCTACCTCTCAACTCTCCGCAAACAATCCGACGATCTTTTCAACCCGCTCGTCCTAACCTTCCAGGGCCGCCCCAATGCCCTAATTGGAGTAGCTGAATAGTTACGAAAATTCGGCAAATGGGTGGGATCCCCGTAGGTAGGGAGCCAAGTAAGGGCGACCGGCTGGTCGCCCCTACCCCTCCCCAACCCCTCTCCCCCCGGGGGAGAGGGGTTTATAGCTGCCGACGGATCGGTTGGTGGAGTCGAGTGTGTGCTGAGACCAAGCAGATATGGAACCATGACCGCGTGATGCCGGATAGAGTGCGGACCCGCCGCATGATATTCACGAATACCTCGGCGCGGCTGTCCTAAGCGGTAATCATCTTGGCACCCTCCTCGGTGCCCAGAATCAACACATCCGCCGGTCGCAGGGCAAAGATACCGACGGTCACCACCCCGGCGATGTTGTTGATTTCTTGCTCCAGCTTCGTCGGCTCGAGGATTTCCAGGTGCTCGACCTCGAGGATCAGGTTACCGTTGTCGGTCACGAACCCTTCGCGCCAGACTGGCGTGCCGCCAAGCTTGACCAGCTGCCGCGCTACATGACCGCGGGCCATAGGGATGACCTCCACCGGCAGGGGGAAGGTGCCCAGCACATCCACCAGCTTGCTGCCATCGCCAATGCAGACGAACTGTTTGCTGGCCGCGGCGATGATCTTCTCGCGCGTGAGGGCACCGCCGCCCCCCTTGATCAGCTGGAGGTGATGGTTCGATTCGTCCGCGCCATCCACGTAGAGATCGAGTGCGCCGGTGTAGTTGAGGTCGAGCACTGGGATGCCTCGTTCCTGCATATGTGCCGTCGTTGCCTCGGAGCTTGAGACGGCACCCTGGATGCGGCCCTTGACGGTAGCTAGAAGGTCGATGAAGTGATTGACGGTGGAGCCCGTGCCGACACCGATGAGACCGTCGTCCACATATTCCAAGGCAGCCTTGGCGGCGAGCTTTTTCATTTCGTCCTGGTTCATACCAGTCCTCCACAGGCAGGTTCCGAAGCGGCCGATATCCGGCCAACCCTCGGGCGCGGTAAATGCTTGAAAGCCGGGAATGAAGCTAAGGCGATTTCTATCAAATGAAATACCGTCCTGGTGGTCTTTTCGTCCGTTTTCCGGGTTGCGGCAACCGTTACCTAGCTGACTAGGCGCCGGTTGCCGCGCCTTGAATGCGAACGGAAATCCGGCCCAATCCGGTACTCCATTTTCTGTCAATCGCCTAAATGTTTTCGCTTCGTGACTCGAAAAGCTCCAAAGATGGAATTTTTCAAGGTCCCATCATAGCAAAGCCTAAACTGATAAGCTTTGTCCGACTCTCCGTAGACAGGGCTACCGAATGATAATTCGATGAAAGCAAGGTCTTGTCGATTTCAGACGCTTAAGCACGCCGAGGGACTAAGGCGATTTCTTTCAAATGAAATACCGTATAGCCGCCATCAGTTACCCCTTGTGAGTACGGATTATCGGTAACCTCGAGCGAGCAGGATTTTTATGGAAATTTCGGCCGCAAATAAAGGTCAAGGGGCCAGGAAACGTCGCTGATGGCGGGCCAATCTCGACCGATTTACGTTGATTTGCGTTCATTGGCGGCAAAAAGGAGGCTCTCTTACGGATTGTGTGGGTAGAATGGAAAAGAAAACCATCCTTGGCAGGCAGGCAGGATAGGCGCAGAAGAAGGGTCTGCAAGAGGGGATCGGGGCGTTTTTTCCGCGAGGCCACCATCACGGTAAATTCAACAATAGCAGGACATTAGGATTGATCCGCCGGGTGCCCCGATCCCCTCTTGCCCGCATTTTGTTGCGTCTATCCAGCCCGTCAAGGACGCAGCCGCTACGCGGTGGTTTCCTTTTCCACCCACACCAAACGTAAGAGAGCCAAAAAAGAGCTTCCGATAGAAGAACCGAGCCGATGTTATCGGTATTGCTGTATCAGTAACCCATACTCTCGGGGTCCGATCAAGCTAGGACGTTCGAGCCGGCGCACTCTGAAGAGTCGGGTAGATAACCCGACCTTCCCAGCTTGATTCTCTACCAACAGCTTGTTTCAGCAATGATTGGCATTCGGTAGCCTTGCCTCCGCAGACTACATGCGGGGCCTCCGTCCGCACCATCGATCGGCCGGTCCGGGTAGCCGGCTCGGCTAGGGGCTGTCAGTCGGTAACCGATAAGGTTCTCGGAGATTCCGGTGCCCGTTACCCATAAGGGTCGACTCGGCCATGGGGACCTGATGTCGCCGCAGGTGTCCGGACTCCCGGCGGTACGTCAGGGTCTCGCGATGCCGGTGGGTCCGAGCCGAAAGCTGATGGCACCCGCACTCGCCGTGCCGAGCTGCGCTGTGCCCTGGGCCACTACCCGCGCCGCACCGCCAGGCGTAACGGTTCGCATAGCCGGCGGCATAGAGCATGAAATCCGGCGCGACCGCGGCCAGAAAGGGGGCCCCGGTGGAGTGTGCACTGCCATGGTGATCGGCCACCAGGATATTGCTTGCTAGGCGTCCGCCTTGAGCCGCCACCAGCCGGTTCTCCACACCCGTGTCGATATCCCCGGTTATCAGGACACCGGGGCCGGCCCCCGGTAGGCTTACCCGCAGGACGCAGGAACTGCGGTTACCCGCAAGCCTAGCGGTAACCGGATGGAGAATCTCGAAGTCTACCCCGTTCCAGCTCCAGTGATCGCCGGCTAGGCAAGGCCGAGCCCGCCCTCCCGGAATCGCCTGCGGCTCCCCGCCGAGGATGCATCCGGTGGGTAGTTTGCCGTTCAGCCCGGCAATCCGCCGGCGTGGTCCCGGTCCCCGTGGCTGAGGATGAGGGCGTCTATATGCCGCACACCCTGGTGAGTGAGATAAGGGAGCATCACCGCTGTGCCCGTATCGAAGCCGCTGGAGAACCTAGGCCCCGTGTCTATAGACGAGACATGGTGCCGGGTCCGGACCACGGCCGCCAAGCCCTGCCCCACGTCGAGCAGAGTGCCGGGGGGGCCGGGGCCAGCGAGCGTATCAGGGCCAAGGGTAGTAGGAACAAGACCCCGAGCCGGGTCCCCGGAGGCCCCGTGGCGCTAAGAGCAGCAAGGCACCGACAAAGGCACTGGCCCAGATCCAGCCCGGACGAGCGGACAGGGTCACCGTCGCCCAGCTCCACCCGGAGATTGTTTCCAGCAACCCGAACCCGGCTTCCAGGACCTGGACGGTCAGGACCAAGGGCAGGTCCGGGTACTAGGCTCAGGAGGCTGGTTATCAGGATTCCCGGCAGCAGAAAGGTGAACAGGGGGATGGCGATCAGGTTTACCAGGGGTGCGATCAGGGAGGCGCGGCCGAACAGGAGCAGCAGCAGGGGCAGCAGTCCCAGGGCGACGGCCCACTGGGCCTTGCCCCATCGGCTCCGGGGCTTGCCGGTCCCGAGTCTTTGCCCGAGGGCGAAGAAGAGGGCGGCCACGGCACCGAAGGATAGCCAGAAGCCATAGGCCAGCACCGCCTTGGGGTCCAGTCCAGGACTAGCACCCCGACCAGCACAAGTAGGATTCCGCTCGCTGGACGCACGGTACGTGCCCGGAGCACAGCTCCCAAAGGTACCGTTAGCATGATCGAGGCTCGCTGGGTGGAGACGGCGAATCCGACCAAGGTGCTATAGGCCACCGCCCCGCCCAGGGCGGCCCGCGGGGCCGTGATCATCAGGACCACCTGACGTTCCAAGGGCAACCCCCTATGCCCCAATTGGAGTAGCTGAATAGTTACCCTGGGGATATACATCCTGACGTAGCCAAAGAATGGGACCCCGGTCCTGGAGCTGAAGTGGCAGTTGGGGATCTCCTACAATGCCGCGTGGCGTCTGAAACACAAGCGGATGCAGGCGATGAAAGAGCGCGATAATAGCCAGCCGCTGTCCGGCAACGTCCAGATGGACGATGCCTGCTTGGGTGGCGAACGTCTAGGGGGAAGTGTGGGCGCGGTGCCGCCGGCAAGCCCCCCTTTACCGCGGCCGTTCAGACCAACGGTGACGGCTACCCCATCGCCATGCGCCTGAAATAAGCTCCAGGGCTTTCGCAAGGCTGAGCTCGCCGCCTGGGCGCAGAAACCATCTGCGGGCCGCTACCTACGTCGTCTCCGATAGCCTGAGTTGCTTCGCCAGTGTCACGACGGCCGGGTGTACACACGAGGCCATCGTCACCGGCGGCGGTCCAGCTAGCGTCAACGCAGGAAGCCTTTACCTGGGTCAACACCATGCTCGGTAACGTTAAGAACGCGATTCAGGGGACATACCATGGCATCAGTGACCAGCACGCGCCGCGCTATCTCGTCGAGTTCGGCTCTCGATTCAACCGTCGCTTTGATTTGCCGGCGATGATTCCGCGCCTCGGATACATCGCAACTTGTACCCCTCCGATGTCCGAGCAGCTCCTTAGATTGGCTGAACCTTCAGGGTAATCAGGAACTCGTATCTGGGCCCACAGGAAACCGATGGCGGCGAGAGGGCGAAGGGTCGCAGCAACGGCCGGCGCTAGGCCGCCAGCACGACGGAGGAGCACAGGAAATCGAGGGGGCGTAAGCGACGAGCGAAGTACGATGATCCCCGCTGTAGCCGTAGGGCCGGGCGTTTCGTCGGAGTGTGGCACGTGAGCGCCGGCGGAGATGAAATGCAAGGCCCTGTGACACGGCGTCAAGTCCTTGCGGGAGTCCTGGCGCCGCGTGGAGTGTGCGCCGGGACGGACGCAGGAGGAATGTAGGCCGCCGAAGGCCATAGCCTTCGCCTGATTTTTTGCACCCGAAATCGGACGGACCCCATTTCGGGTTTCGCGAAAAATGGCGACGCTCCGGATTCGATAGAGAGATTCCCTCACATTACCTATACCCGAAAACAACAGAGTTATAATCCCACCCATTCGCGTTCATTTGCAGCAGCAGTGAGTGTTCTGTGGGAGCCTTGAACAATTGCTTTCCTGGCAAATTTCCAAGATGTGAAGTGAGAAGAGGGCTTCCACTTCGCTTCATTTGCAGTCGGTGACCTGATTAAAAATGAGGGGATATCCCGTGCCTTGCACGGGCGCCTTGAATTTTTCAAGGTATCCTTTTGCTCTGAAGGATCGGCTCTTCCGGACCGGTGGATTCAATGATTAGCGCTAAACAGGATATTTATGAACGATAATCCAAACCCGAGACCCACCTACAGCTGCGAGCTCTTCCCCCCCAAGACACCGGAGGGTATAGTCAAGCTCGCGGACAATGTGCAACGACTCAACACCGTTGTCCCTGCCTACTTCTCCGTGACCTACGGTGCCGGTGGCTCGACTCGCGAGCACACCCTCGAGACCGTGTCGCTTCTACGCGCACGGGACATCGATACCGTCCCCCATCTTGCCTGCATCGGCTCCTCGCGGGCGCAGATCCGGGAGCTTCTGCACCACTACCGGAGTTTGAATATCCGGCGTATCGTTGCCCTGCGTGGCGACCTACCCTCCGGTATGGGTGCCATCGCCAGCGGGGAGCTGGCCTATGCCAACGAGCTGGTGGCCTTCATTCGTGAGAAGACCGGCACGGCCTTCCGGATCGAGGTCGCGGCCTATCCGGAGGTCCACCCGCAAGCACCGGGGGCCCGGCAAGACCTCGAATACTTCAAGCGCAAGGTCGAGGCTGGGGCGGATGCCGCCATCACCCAATACTTCTACAATGCGGATGCCTATTTCGCTTTCGTCGATGCCTGTTGCCGGCTCGGCATCGAGATCCCGATCGTCCCCGGCATCATGCCCATCACCAACTACGGCCGGCTCGCCCGCTTCTCCGCGGCCTGCGGTGCAGAGATTCCACGCTGGGTGCTCAAGCGATTGGAAGATTTCGGGGACGATCAGGACAACATCCGCGAGTTCGGACACCAAGTAGTCCTGAACCTCTGCCGGCGGTTGCTCGAAGGCGGTGCGCCGGGCATCCATTTTTACACCATGAACCAAGCCGCTCCGACCCTGCGGCTGTGGCGGGACCTGGGGTTGCCCGGTGCCGAGCCCTGAGGGCACATTGAATGTGGGTGCAGCTCTTTTGGAACGATACCGGGACGGCCAAAATCCGAGTGTCGAGGCCGGTTTTTCGGACACCTTGTAGAGCTTGCGCACCATCCCTATCACGCCGCCTTGCCCTGAGACCTAGCGATCCCGCCCCGTGGAATTGCGAAAAGCTCCGTGGCACGGTTGACTGCACCGGCGGGGATTCACAGGGGGCAGACTGTGCCCATCGGAAAATATTGAGTAAGTGCTGCGGGGAGAAAATTCAGCCGCAAATAAGCACCAATCAACGCAAATAGATTCAAGAAAAGTCGACGAGGATAAACTGACCTTTCGGCGTGTTATCGGGTGTGCATTCGAGGTCGGCAAAGTCTTGGGTCCTGGGTCTTTGGAGTCCGTGTACAAGAAGGCTTTGTGCGTCGAGCTGGCCGAGCGCGAACCTCAGCCGAGTATTAGGCGATTTCTGTCCAATGAAATACCATCTTGCTGGTCTTTTTGCCCGTCTTCCGTGTTGCGGCAACCATTACATAGTCCACTAAGTTCCGGTTGCCGAGACTTGAATACGAACGAAAATCCGGCCCAATCCGGTACATCATTTTCCGGCAATTGCCTTATTTGGCCCATTTGCGTTCATTTGCGGCAAAAAAGGAGATATCGAGTAAGCTCAATGGTGGGCACAACTCATCCTTTGGTCGGTTGAGCCTTTGTCTCCGAGTTTCTCCGCGTCGTTTCAAAAGAGCTGCACCCATAGCTTTTGAGGTGAGACTCCCAGCAGTTCGGTGTCGGCAACCTCGAACAGTTGGACCGCCGAGCCGAGCCACTGCACGCCGCGCCAAAGTGCCGGGGCTCCGTTTTGCTTCCCTTCTCCCCAAACCCCTATTCCTCCAGGGGAGAGGGGCTTACAGCCGCCGACGGATCGGTTGGTGGAGTCGAGTGTGTACCAAGACCAGCTTCGAGAGGAGGGTTGGGGAGTGGGGAGATAAGAGGGAGTTCCCATCAGTACCCGATCAACCGTTCTTTATCGGTATCTACCTCCGTCAAGGTTACTCCGAGGATGCGGTTGGTCGGGTCCTGTTGCTCGTCGCTACGGATTCTGACCGGAAGATAATTCGGCGTGTAGCCGAACCATTCGCTGGCCACCGCGCCGCCATAGCGGCCCTCTACCAGGACCGGCAATCGCCGACCGAGGTAGCGCGCCAGGGTGTCGGCCTTCATACGACGCCCCAAGGCATAGATTTGGCGGCGGCGGTCCTTTTTCGTGCGGTCGTCCACCTGTCCCGGCAGGACTGCGGCCCGGGTGCCTGCCCGCGGCGAGTAGGGAAAGATATGGAGGTGGCCGAAGCCTAGTGTTTCCACGAAGGTCAGGGTCTGTCGCCACTCGGCCGGGGTCTCGCCGGGGAAGCCGACGATGATGTCGGTGGTCACGTTGAAATCCGCCACCCGCTCCCGCGCCATTCCGATCAGGCTCGCGAAATCCCCACTTCCACAACGCCGAGCCATGCGGCGCAACACCGTATCGGATCCGCTCTGTAGGGGCAGATGCAGATGGGGCATCAGCCGCCGGTCCTTGAACAGGTCCCAGAAGGTCTCCGGCAGGTCCCAGGGCTCCAGGGACCCTAGGCGTACGCGAGGTACATCGGTGTCGGCGAGGACGGCTCGGATCAAGGCCACAAGGTCGCCCCGAATGTTGCTCCCGTACCCTCCGAGGTGGACACCGGTGAGTACGATTTCCCGGACCCCTTCCGCACTCAGCCGGTGGATCTCCGCCAGGATCTCGACGATCGGTCGGCTGCGCTCCGGCCCCCGGGCGAGGTTCACGATGCAAAAGGTGCAGCGGTAGCGGCAACCGTCCTGGACCTTGACAAAGGCGCGTTGGCGACCGCGGAGGAACAGGGGATCAGTCGTCGGCTGCGGGGCACTCCCGACCGCGGCATCCAGGCCCAGCTCACGGGTGGCGATGGCCGTCAGACGGTCCTTGTCCCGATTGGGGATCACCAAGTCGATGCCTTGCTCGCGGGCCAGGGCCTCGCCGTCCAGGGAGGCGAAGCAGCCACTGACCACCAGCCGAGCCTGGGGGTTGGCGCGTCGGATGCGGTGTAGCAGCTTGCGGGATTTGCGTACCGCCTCGGCGGTTACCGCGCAGGTGTTGATGACCACTAGGTCGGCCGCTGCCGATTCCCGGATAATCTGATGGCCCTGCTGTTGGAGCTGTCGCGCCCAGGTTTGCAGCTCCGCCTCGTTGAGCCGGCAGCCCAGAGCTTGAAGCTTGACCCGCATTGATTAAGGATTCGGAATTTTTCGGTATTTTTCGGGAGCCTCGAAAAATCCCAAGGATGGAGTTTTTCAAGGTCCCCGTGAGTCGCCCTGCGGGGACTATTCCAGACTGGCTTGGGGGCTACCGCGCCGTGGGATACGGATACGAACGCTGTCTTCGCCGTCCTCACGGCTCATGGCGTTCAGGATGGCGTCTCCGGGCACCGCCAAACGCCGGCTGACGGTACCGGACGAGTAGCTGAAACGACGCGTAAAGCCACGATCACCGGAGTCCTGGCTCCGCACCGTTTGCGTAGTGTGGGTCCGGCGCACGAGGAGCCAGCGGCCTTGAGTGTGAATCCGGACACTGTTCGGGTCCAGGCCGTCCGCTTCGATGGTGAGGAGGTAGGCATCATCCGTAGTGATGCGGGAGAGTCGAAGCCTCGTTGGCCTACCGTGGCTTCGGCTCGTGGGACTTGAGTATCCCCGAAAGGAGGGGGTGCGTGGCCCGTAACCCGGATACCCGGGTGTCGGGGGTAGGGCGTCCGGAGGGACAGCCTGCCGAGGCCGGAGCACCGGCGTCTCACTTCCGCCAGGATGGCGATCGGCGAACGGAAAGCCGGGCCCGAAGGTCTCCATTCCGGGCGGTGGCTCCGGATATCCACTCCAAGGGCTGGGACCATAAGGACCCCAGGCCATGGCCGGCCCATTGCCTAAAAGAGCGACCAGGAGACAGATCGACCAAGTAGTTCTCGACATTACAGGGGGCCTCACTAGGTTGGATCGGGTTGGGTGGGGAGGATTATCCGCAGGTGGTGGGACTTCCGATCCGGAAAGGTCCCTCGATCCGGACTTCGTTCCAATTTTGTTGTTCATGATTTCAATTGGGTGCAGTTCTTCTGAAACGACGCGGAGAAGCCAGGAAACAAAGGCTCAGCCGACCGTAGGAGGTGAGCTGTGCCCACTATGGCGCTTACTCGATATTGTCTTTTTTGCCGCGAATGGGCGCAAATGAGCTGAAAAATACTCGGCCAGCTCGAGGCACAAAGCCTTCTCGTACACGGATTCCAAAAAACCAGAACCCAAGACTTTGCCGACGAATCCTGGAAATAACAAAGCCGGGAGAAGTTCTGGATTTCCTGTCTCACGCCACGGCGCTACGACGCAACGGGTTATCAGATACGGCCTTTGCGTGAGTTGTTCTTCTCAACTAATCGGTCAATCCGTTTGCGACACGCTTAGAGGCCGTACAGAAAGTAACAAATTGATTTTAAATAATAAAATATGTACATTTTGTGGTTTTATGCGAGGTAATCCCGGAGTTTCCAGGACTGAAGAAAAGATTCAATCGGCTGGCAGGTACCCGAGTGACCTCACCGACGAAGAAGGGGAAATCCTTGAGCCCATCATCAACGAATTGGAATCCTATACCATCAGACGCCCACGAAAAAGTGATCTTCGCGAACTCCTAAATGCCATTTTTTATTTGGATAAAACAGGTTATCCCTGGCGGGATCTACTAAAAGACTTCCCTCCCTACAAGCTCGTTAATTATTACTATAATAAGTGGACAGATAATCGTTTGCCAGAGAAAGTCAATACGGTGCTTCGTCAGCGGTTACGCCAAAAAAAGCCCGAAAGTTAGATCCAACGGGAGCAGTTATTGATAGTCAAAGTGTCAAGGGAACCCCGGAATCCTATGTAGAATCGGGATTCGACGGGGACAAACCCGTTAAGGGCAGAAAACATCCTATCGTTGTCGATACACTCGGTTGAGTGCTCGTCGTCCGGGTACACGCCACCAATGTGTTTGAGGGTAAAGTCGCCCGTCAAGTCATTACGAACTTGTTTTCGATCCTCCATACCTTCAAAAAAATCTGGGGCGATCGTGCCGATTCCGGTTCCGGTGTGGGCCTATCTAACTGGGTCTTGACCCAATTCGAGTGCCCGCTCGAAGTTGTTAGAAAGAAAAAAGGACAGCGAGGTTTCCACGTTTTATCTCGCCGCTGGGTGGTCAAGAGAACATTCGCCTGGCTGAATCGATGGCGTCGATTGAGTAAAGATTATGAACGGAAACCAACTTCGAACAAAACACAGGTCTATTTCGCATCCAGTCGTTTGTTTCTCCGGCAAATTTGTAATCATCAGACACCCTATAAAATGGCTGTTCGTTGAGTTTTCATTATTAATTAATGTTTAGATAGACTCTTAATTTCTTTTTTCCCACCAATAAACGCGAATGAGCCAAAAAGGTCGGGTCATCCTCGTTGACTTCTCTTGAATACATTTGCGTTCATTTGGGGCTGAATTTTCTCTCCGAGCCCTTACTCGATATTTTCCAGCGGGCGCAACCTGCTCCCTACCAATCCCCGCCGGTGCGGTAAACAGGGCCACGGAGCTTTTTGAATCCACAAGGCGGCATGGATCGCTAGATCTCAGAGCGAGCCGGCTTCGACTCTCGGATTTTGGACCCCTGGTGTCGTTTTAAAAGAGCCGCATCCGTAGGGTTTTCAGACCAACCCGAAGCAACCGGTACCATGCGCCACGGCTCCGGAGATCAGGGTTTGGGCAGAGTTACTCCCCGCTGACCTTGATACTTGCCACCACGGTCTTTGTACGAGGATTCGCAGACTTCATCGGATTCGAAGAACAGGAGCTGGGCTACGCCTTCATTGGCATAGATCTTGGCCGGCAACGGCGTGGTGTTGGAGAATTCCAAGGTGACATGGCCTTCCCATTCGGGCTCCAGAGGTGTGACATTGACGATGATTCCACACCGTGCGTAGGTGCTCTTACCGAGGCAGACAACCAGTACATTGCGGGGTATACGCAGATATTCGACGGTTCGTGCCAAAGCGAAAGAGTTCGGGGGAATCATGCAGACGTCCGCCTTGACGTCCACGAAGCTATCGGCATCGAAGTTCTTGGGATCGACAATGGCCGAGTTGATGTTGGTGAAGATCTTGAATTCGTCGGCGCACCGGATGTCGTAGCCGTAGCTCGATGTACCGAAGGAGATGCGTCGACCGCGGTCCTCGAACTGGCGAACTTGAAACGGCTCGAAAGGCACGATCATGCTTGCCTGCTCCGCCATGCGGCGGATCCAGCTGTCGGATTTGATCGCCATTGTGGATACCCCTCCGGCCGGTCAGGAGCAGATGTGCTTGATGGCCTCGGCAAGCTGCTGCGGCTCTTGTGTATCCAGGTGCATGAAGAGCTCTTCGGTAGCACACTCTAGGCGAGCGATGTGAGCGTCGCGCACACGCTCTTTGACTTCCAACAACGAGCCCGGTTGCATGCTGAGCTCGCGCAGGCCAAGTCCCAACAGCAAGGGTAGATAATGGGGATTGCCTGCCATTTCGCCGCACATGGAGACGGGAGTGCCGTAACTCTGTCCGGCCCGGATGGTCATCCGGATCAGGCGCAGTATGGCCGGGTGCAGGGGTTCGTAGAGGTAGCCGAGGGTATCGTCCATACGGTCGATAGCTAGGGTGTACTGGATGAGATCGTTGGTACCGATGGAGAGGAAATCCAGTCGGTGGGCGAATGCCGCGGCACATAGCGCGGCAGCTGGAACCTCGATCATTCCACCCACCGGCAGGTGTGGGTCGAAGGCCAACCCCTCGTGATCGAGTTCCCGGCGCACCTGCTCGATGAGGGCGAGGACCGAATCGAGCTCTTGTATGCTTGATAGCATGGGAATCATCAGCTGCACCGGTCCCGAGGCAGAGGCGCGTAGAATAGCACGCAGCTGGGTCCGAAAGAGCCCGGTCTCCTTGAGGCATAAACGGATAGCGCGCAGGCCTAACGCGGGGTTACGGACCGGCGAGCAGGTCACCGAGCTACCGTCTATCTGTTTGTCCACCCCTAGGTCCAGGGTGCGTATCGTGACCGGAGTACCTGTGAGTTCACGGATGACGGCTAGGTATGTCGCTAGGTGTTCCTCCTCGTCCGGCGCCTGGTCTCGATTCATGTAGAGAAACTCGGTTCGGTACAGACCGACTCCGGCGGCTCCGTTAGCCCGGATGGTCGATGTATTCTCCGGTAGATCGAGATTACCCAACAGGCGCACTGGGATGCCGTCGGCACTGAGCGATGGCTCTCTAACCAGACGCCGGAGGCGGGCTTTGCGTGCCTCCAGTACCTGCATGCGCTGCTGGTAATGCTCCAGGATACCGGCGTCGACATCGGCCAGTAGGCTGCCGGCCTCGCCGTCGACTACAACCGTTTCGCCCTGGCGTAAATAGCTGGTGACATTGCGCGCCCCGACCACGGTGGGGATGTTCAGGTTGCCGGCCAAGATGGCGGTATGGGACATGGGGCCACCGTACTCGGTGACCAAGGCCGCGACATGCCGATGCCTCAGCGCTACCATGTCCGCCGGTGAGACGTCATGGGCGATGACGACACACCCACGCAGATCGGCCGCTTCCGACCGGTCCGCGATGCGGCCGCCGAGCAGGAAGTCGAGGATGTGTTGCACCACATGGTCCACATCGTCACGGCGGCTACGTAGATAAGGATCCTCCATGTCTTCGAACACCTTCACTAGGCTCATCCGGTGGTATTCCAACGCCCACTCGGCGCCGAATAGCCGTTCCCGAATCAAGGCTCGCGCCGGATCGACGAGGGCGGCGTCTTCGAGCATCAACAGGTGTGAATCGATGAATTCGGCGATCTTGACCGGGGTCGCGCGCGGGATCCGGTCGCGCGCGGCTCGCAGGGCTTCCCGTGTTGCCGTGAGCGCATCTTCGAGCCGTTGCAGCTCGCCAGCGACCTCGGTCGAATCTATGCTACGGGGGGCGACCGCCAGAGGGTTACGTCCGAGTAGGAAGGTGGGGCCGATCGCGATCGTGCGGGTAGTGGCGATGCCGAGGCCGCAGCAGACGAGGGTCATTCGTTCTCCCCGAAGCGGTCGACGATGAGCCGTTCCAAGGCGATACTGGCTGCCACCTCATCCTCGCCTTCGATCGACAGTGTAATGACACTACCTTGTGCCGCAGCGAGCATCATGACCTCCATGATGCTCTTGCCGTTCATCTGCCGCCCCTTGCATTCCAACCGAATTCGGCTGGAGAAGGTTCCGGCACAGGTGACCAACTTAGCTGCGGCACGGGTGTGTAATCCGAGTTTGTTGGTGATCTTGAGCTCTTTACGGATCATGGTGCAGGTTCCCGATCCCGGTCAAGGCCGAAGCTTTTCCGGGCACCGCGAATTTTCCAAGCCGCAAAGCCAAAACATGGTTTTCGCTTTGCTCCCATTTTTCAAGCATATACATGCTTGAAAGCTAGCGGAACATCCCTGCTCCGCACGGGTACCCCGAATCCCGGCCAATGGTCAGGCTAGGTCTCGATGATGAACCGTGACTTTGTGCCTACCGGCCTCGAAATGCCTACTCAGCTGCTTGGCGACATACACGGAGCGGTGTCGGCCACCGGTACAGCCGATGGCAACGGTCAGATAGCTTCGCCCGTCCACCTCGAACCGGGAAATCCAGCGGTCGAAAAAGCGCGACAGATCCTCGTGCATCTCGCCGACTTCCGGTGCTTGTTCCAAAAAGCGGGCTACCGCGGGATCCAGACCGGTCAGGGTGCGCAGCTCCGGCTCCCAATAGGGATTGGGTAGACAGCGCACATCGAAGACGAAATCCACGTCATGGGGTATACCATGCTTGAAGCCGAAGGTCCGGAGCAAGATCGAGGCCTTGTAAGGGGTATTGCCACGGAGGTGTGTGCACACCAGATCCCGCAGCTGATGGACATTGGTACGGGTGGTGTCGATGCGCAGATCGGTGGTATTCAGCATGGGTTCAAGCAGCTTGCGCTCGAGCTTGATCGCCTCGGCCAGAGGACGGTCGGAGGTTGTCAAGGGGTGCCGACGCCGGGTCTCGCTGAAACGTTTGATCAAGGTTTCCGTCCGGGCTTCCAGATAGAGCACGAGACACTCGAAAGGCCCGTTGCGGAGCACTTCCAACAGATCCGGAAGCTCGCCCAACTGCTGCGGTTGATTGCGGGCGTCGATGCCGACCGCCGTGTTGATGAAGGTCTCGTCACCGACTCCCTCCAGCCCCTCGACCAATTCCCTGAGCAGGAACAGAGGCAGGTTGTCGATGCAGTAATAGCCGAGGTCCTCCAACGTATGCAGCGCGATGCTTTTCCCCGACCCGGATAGTCCGCTGACGATCACCAGCTGTTTCGTATTCATCTCGGACCTACTGCCGCGCAAAGGTAAGGGCGGCACCTTGAAAAATTCAAGGTGCCCGTGCGGTGCAGGGATGCACCGCCATTGATCGAGCACGCCAGTGCTCGATCAATGGCGCGAAGCGAAAACCGCCTTTTCGCCTCGCGTAAGGGAAAATTCCAGGGATGGAATTTTCCCGTTCTAAAACAAAGCAAAATTCGAGCCCTTGCAAAGGGCTGAACCCGAGTCATAGGTTCCGGTGATCATGCTTCGGGCCGCTCCAAGAGCGCGAGGATCTGCTCCGCCGAGGCGGCTGTGCGTAGGTCTTGGATGAGCTGCGGGTTACTGAACATGGTGGCCAGCTGTGAGATCAGCTGCAGGTGCGTCTCATTGGCCGATTCGGGCACCAGTAATGCAAAGGCCAGATCGACCGGTCGATTGTCGATAGCATCGAAGGCAACTCCCTCCCGGAGCTGAACGAAGGCACCCATGGCTGTAGTGATCTCTTGCATACGGGCGTGCGGTAAAGCAACACCCTGGCCGAGTGCCGTACTGCCGAGCCGCTCTCGGGCACACAAGCGATCGAACACGATTTCCGGGCTCAGCTCCGGGACGTCACTCCCAAGCAAGAATCCGAGCACCTCCAAGAGACGCTTTTTGCTATTGAGCTGCAGATGGTTGCCGATGCGGCCGGCAACGATGAGTCGGGCAGGAAACATCGCATGCGGTTCCCGATAAATAGGCCATGAAGACGGCGAAATATAACCCATCGCCCACGGGTGGTGTGCAAAGCAATCGGGTCCGGCGGGTCCGAGGGGTGCCGCCTTCAGGTCGTTTCCGGGTCCCTGTCGAATGCCCTATGGCCGTTGCCCCGACGATCCCTGCGCTTTTCTTTGTGCTTGAGGACCTGACGGTCGAGCTTATCGACGAGTCCATCGATCGCCGCGTACATGTCCTCATGAACCGCATCCGCGAATACCTTGGCACCATTGACGTGCAATGTCGCCTCCGCCTTTTGGCGTAGCTTCTCCACGCTGAGGATGACATGGATGTCGAGGACATGGTCGAAGTGCCGCGACAAACGCGCGAACTTACCGTTTACATAGCCTTTGAGGGCCTCCGTGATATCGACGTGGTGACCCGTCAGGTTGATTTGCATAGCTCGACTCCTAAAAGTCTCGGAAGTGACGCCGGCCCCTCTCCCCGAGGTCCTCAGCGGCAGGAACGAAATTTCAGGGCCCCTTGCAAGGGTGCCCTGTAAAATTGATGACGCTCGATGTGCAGTGATCGTGAAGTTATCTTCTTCGAAGAAGAACGAAGGTTCGGCAGGAAGTCGAACACTACGAATTAAGGGTACCTTACATAGTACAGGACATAAATTCCCCATTAAAATCAGATGGCTAGGTTGTTCTTCGTGGTTCTTTCGAATAAAGCGACGGCCTGAATGTTGAATAAAATCTCTTTCAAGCCAGTCCAAACCGTACCTGTAAAATACGGATGGCCGGACGGTGATGACTCTTGATTGGGATCGGTTTTTGCTCGTGTAACCATTCCCCGAGGAGATGCGCCCAAGCAGGAGGCGATCGCTAACAAGGCCAGAAGCTTCTCAATACGATCCAACTCGGTCAGATGGGTTGCTTCAAAATCGAATCCTTGGCTCTTCAAGGCCTTGAATAAGGTTTCGATTTTCCAACGCCGTTTATCGTCGCCCAGGATGGCGGTGACCCGAGAGGCATCCGGACTGAGAATGATGAGGGATTCACCACTCGTCAAGCGCGTTCCCGTGACCGAGAGCTTCTGGCCCCAACGCCGCGTGGCAAATTACGAAAGAAATTACGGGTCGGTGCCGTGCCATTCCGGCGCCGAGCGACGTGTGTGTCGTGCTTAATGCAAATCCCGAATTTTATTTTATTTTTAATGAGATAGCGAACAAATTCCGTACCGATGAATTCTCTATGGAGGAGCACAGGAAAGCGAAGGAGCGTAAGCGACGAGCGGAGTGCGCGCCGGGATGGACGCAGGACGAATGTGGGCCGCCGAAGGCCATGGCCGTCGCCTGATTTTTTGCACCCGAAATCGGACGGACCCCATTTCGGGTTTCGCAAAAAATGGTGACGCTCCGGCGACGATGTAGCCATCAATTTTTTCCACCCCGAATAGCTCAATAAACTTGTGGATGAGTGGAATGCGTTCGTCCGTATTGGAATTGCCTTTTTTATCTAACAGGATCGATAACGCGGGGATCACCACACCTTGCTGGGCGATCGCCAAGCACAGAATGTTGATATTGGTTTGACCGAATTTCCAGTTGGTCCGATCCAGGGTTAGTAGATACTGACCATCGGGCAACTGACGGACAATAAACCGAGCCACGGTGGAGAAGTTGAGAGGAAAGGTCCTGAACAGGCGTTGAATACGTTTATACCTCGAATCTTTCAAGGCGCCAACCGGGAAGAGCGGTGGCTAATTGCGCAAAATTGACGGTTCTGACCTTGATCAAAGCGATAATCAGACCGGCCAGGCATTTGGTTCTAGCCAAGTTCCAACCGAAATAGCCAGGCAACAGAGGTACAAGAGAGGCGACATTCTAGTCCATCGTTGGAGCCTACAAAAAATTTTATCTATTATTAAAGGGTTATGCTAAAATTCGGCAAGGGTGGCTTGGACGTCCGACTCAACTGTAACAAAAATACTTGTTTCTAAGTCAATATATTGCGGTTTTTTGTCCTGTACTATGGGGCACCTTGAAAAATTCAAGGTGCCCGGGTGGGACGAGGATGTCCCGCCAGCCCTTAGGCGATTGCCGGAAAATGGTGTACCGGATTGGGCCGGATTTTGGTTCGGATTCAAGGCGCGGCAACCGGCACCTAGTGGACTATGTAACGGTTGACGCAACACGAAAGACAGACGAAAAGACCACCAAGATTGTATTTCATTGGACAGAAATTGCCTTAAGCACACAAGTGCATGAAAGCTGAGAGCAAAGCGAAAACTACGTTTTCGTAGCGAGAATCGAGATATTGCAGGGATGCAATCTTTCAGGGTCCCCGGCATTCCGAACCGGTTCTAGCCCATTCACAGGGTGAAGTGCTCACCGAGGTAGACTGCTCGGACCTCCGGATTGTCCAATAGCTTGCGCGGCTTGCCTTCGTCGATGACTCGGCCCTCATTGATGATGTAGGCCCGATCGCAGATATCGAGGGTTTCGCGGACATTGTGATCGGTGATCAGGACCCCGATATTGCGTTCCCGCAAATGGGTAACGATGTTCTTGATATCCCGCACGGCGATAGGATCGACCCCGGCAAAGGGCTCGTCGAGCAGCATGACTTTCGGCTCTACCGCTAGTGCGCGCGCGATCTCCAAACGCCGGCGTTCGCCACCCGAGAGGCTCAGGGCCAGAGAGTCACTCACATGGGCGATACCCAGCTCCGCGAGCAGATCTAGACCCCGGTTCTGCCGCGCCTCGCGGTCAAGGTCGGTGCGTGTCTGGAGGATCGCCATCAGGTTGTCTATGGCGGTGAGCTTGCGGAAGACCGATGGCTCTTGGGCTAGATAGCTCAGGCCCTGGCGGGCACGGGCGTGCATCGGGAGCAAGGTGATGTCCTGCTCTTGGAGATGGATACTCCCTTGATCGGAGTGAATCAGGCCGACAATCAGATAGAAGCAGGTGGTCTTGCCCGCCCCGTTGGGCCCGAGCAAACCGACTACCTCGCCGGCATCGACATCAATACTGACACCTTTCAGCACCACCCGGCGGCGGTAGCTCTTGGCCAGATCGGTCACCTGCAGGGTAGTCATCGACGTGCCGGAGAGATCCGGATCTTTACGCGTTCCTTCCCGGCGGCGATCGTGCCTGCCTTGACCCGGGTCTGCGCTCGATGATAGACGATACGGTCGCTACGGAAGGTATCCTTGCCCTGAGACAACACGACCTGATCGATGAGGGTGATTTCGTCCTTGGTCCGATCGTATTCCATGTGCCGGGCCTCGGCCTCGACGTCCTGTGCCTCTCTTTCCATCCGTTGTCGATAGGTCGCAGGGGTACCGGTGACGCGGATGATCGCGGGGTTGTACTCCGAATCGTGATGTACCGTGACCCGATCGCCGCGGAGCTGCATATCATCCTGCCGAACCAAAACATTGCCCGTATAGATGCTCACAGCCTTGGCCTCCGAGATCTCCGCGCTATCCGCCTCCAGATAGAGCGGTTGCTCATTGTCTTCCATGGCCGGCAGGTACCGCGGGGCGATCAGCAGTATCAGCACTAAAGTCCATATCGCCGAGCTCATTGCAGAGCGAGGGGCAGTCGATGTCCTCATTGCGATAGCCTCGGACGATCATTCGGTACCATCATGGGTGCATCTTCCTGCCCGGTGCGGGGGGTGATCGTCCTGCCGCGGACAGGCCCGGACAGCTTCACCCGCAGCTTGGTCCCCAACCACACCCGGGCACCGCCCGCCGCGCTTATCCGGCCGACCGGGGTCCGGATCCATACCGGCTGATCCGTCCGTGCATAATTTTCGTCTCGCTGCAGCAGTAAATCGCGAGTCTCCATATGTACCGGCCGGGTCGTTGCCCCGGTCCCGCGGTCGACCCACACCTTGCCTTGCATCCGGATCCGTTTATTATCACCCGAGATCCAGGCCGTCTCGGAGCGGATCTGCCAGGGTAGACCCGTTTCCATGTGCAGGGTCAGGTCGGGGGCCTCCAGCTCTTTGCTGCCATCATCGGCATAATGGCGCAGCTCGATGGCGGTCAGAGACCGGTGCGGTACCCCGTACTCGTCCATCGTAGTCAGGCTGAAGTTATCGACCGTGTAGTCGGGACGGCGTTCCCGGTCGGCTGTCACCGGACCCGGAATCTCCTTGCCCCGTTGCAGCCACAAGGCGCAAGCTCCGACTGCGGCCAGAGCCAGGGCCAAGATGCGTTGGCGCGAGGACAGCATGCCAAGTTACTTCACCGCCGGCGGGCTCGATGGCTCCCCGAAGAATTCGAGGTGCCCGTATTGAACATGGAGCCAAGTCGAAATCGCATTTCGACTTGGCGTAAGGGAAAATTCCAAGGATGGGATTTTTCCCTTTCTAAACTAAGGCCCCGCTCTAAACAAGATAAGGTGCGGTTATCGTATCCAGGGTACCCTGGGCCTCCATGATCAGCTCGCATACCTCGCGTGCGGCCCCCCGTCCACCGCCAGCTCGGGTCTGCCAATGGGAATAGTGTTGGGCCAGGGCGTGGGCATCGGCGACAGCCACCGCGAGACCGACTCGGCGCATGATGGGTATGTCCACCAAATCGTCTCCCACATAAGCGATCTGCTCATCGTGTAGATGTAGGCGCTTCTTGATCTCCTCGTAGGCCCGTAGCTTATCCTGCTGTCCTTGATAGACATGCACGATCCCCAAGTGCTCCATCCGGATACGCACGACTTCCGAGCCCCGAGCCGTAACGATGGCCAGGGTGACACCGCTAGCTTGCAACATCTTCATGCCATGGCCGTCCCGGGCGTGGAATGCCTTATATTCCTGGCCATCGTCACCGAGAAAGAGGCGACCGTCGGTCAAGACCCCGTCCACGTCGAAGACCGCTAAACGGATCCCTTTAGCTCGATCGAGAATGTTTGGCTCTCTTGCGTTTGGTATGGGCAGCGCCATTTTTCCCATCGCGTAGGGTAGCCCGCTCCAAGCCTACTCTGTGCCCTTCTTTGCGCCTGTAGGCTACGAACCCGTAGCTAGGCCAAACGTCGGAGGCTTTCAGCATGGCCCCGTTGTCGTTGTTTACCGTTGCGCTCGGCCTTCCGGCTCCTTGGGAGGTCGTTGACGTGGCCTGCGATCCCAAATCGGGCCGGATCGATTTCCACCGCGCCTTCGCCCCGGGGACACGATCACGCCAAGGTGCCCCGTGTGCGCTGCGGGACCTGCGCCAAGACTACCCCCAGGTCATAGCGCTCTGGGCACGCCCCAACAGCGGCTTCAGCCTACGGATGGAGGCCTTACTGGTCACCCTCTGTCAGGCAATAGCGGTCTTTCGGGTAAATTGACTCAGCTGCCGACTTCTCCGTTCGTCGTCAAGTCGGGGCTTCCCATCACAGCTTGAGTCAGGTTGCTATGACCCGCTACCCACACCAAACGCAAGAGAGCCGAATGTTTTGCATGACCTGCTCGCTCGTGACCGAGGCTATCCCGGTTTTTTCCTACCCGGAATCTCTCCTTACCCCGCCGCCAATACAGTCGACACAGCAACGGAAGATAGCGAATAACCTCCCGGACATCCAGCTTGCTTGCTCCCTGTTTTCTGGACCCTAACCGACAGGGCACCTCTTGCACAGACGAATAATGGCCGTTGGCCAGGATACAGAGTAGGGTCTTGTACCCTTTCGTATCGGACCGCATGCTCTCGATGACCGCCCGCTTTGTGAAGAAGCAACCGCTGCCGGAATCCCTGGCCGAGGTCAACGTCCTGGCCAGCAGGGCCGCGATCATTGGAAATGAGTTGGCGTGGCAAGGGCCAACCTTCTACGCGTCCGCCCCGAACATAGCGGCTGGCGATGGCAATATCGTGTCCCTGCTCGACGGCCCGGACAAGCGTGTCGACAATAGCCGGTGGGTGTTGCAAGTCGAAATCCAGGACGCCGACGATATTCCCTGTGGCCTGCTTGAAGCCATAGCGTACCGCGGTCCCCCGACCCGGTGTGCCGGCCTGCCGGAGCACCTTGACCGGAAAGGCCCCGGCTAGGCCCCCGCGGCCAGATCGGCCGTCCCGTCCGGGCTGTTATCGTCGACCACGATGATCTCGAAGCGGCGGGTGTCCATCGCCGCGGCGACCTCCCTGATCACGGTCCCGCTCCTGAATCGAATCCTGGAAATAACAAAGTCGGGAGAAGCGATGGTTTTCCTAATCTCACGCGACGGCGCTACGACGCAACGGGTTATCAGGTATGGCCTTTACGTGGTGTCGTTGTGCCTTTACGTGAGCTGCTCTTCTCAGCTTATCGGTCACTCCGTTTGCGACGCGTAAATACTTTGAAAAATTGCAGAGACGCGATTTTCCAAGGCCCCCTCACTCTCTCTTCAGACCCTCAATACCCGGGTGATCAGGTTGGTCTCATTGGGGAAATTAGGCGCGTCCCAAGGAAACCGTTCGCTTCTCCGCCAACGTTACCACCGATCCAAATCCGCTCTCACCATGAGCTCCACCAACTCATCGAATTTCGTCTTCGGCTTCTAGCTCAGCTTCCGTTTCGCTTTCGAGCAGTCGCCTTGCATGAAGTCGATACCGATCGGGCGGTGGAACAGCTTCTCGACCTTGACATACCACCCCCAATCCAAATCGACGACCTCGAAGCTCTTGGAGACATACTCCATGATGGCATGCTGCTCGCCGGTGGCCACCATATAATCATCCGGCTCATCCTGCTAGAGCATGAGCCACATGGACTCGACGTACTCCGGAGCATAACCCCAATCCCGGCGCGCCTGTAGATTGTCCAGTGCTATTTCCTGCTCGAGGCCCAATGAGATCTTCGCGACGGCATTGAATATCTTCCGTGTCACGAACTCCATCCCGCGTAGAGGAGATTCATGAGTAAAAAAGCCCCCCCTTAGAAAGGGGGCTTTGATATAACCCCATAGAAGGGAATAAATCTGCCTTGCCTCCAGAGGAGGCAAGGTCCGGCTGTCCCCAGGATTAGAGTTCGGTCAGTTAGATTTAGCCTACCGTGCTCCATCAGACGTTCCCGTTTCTCTTGGTACTGGACGTAAGCCCGAATCTTCTCGGCATCGAGCCCAACCGTGTCGGCGCAGTAACCCTTGACCTAAAAGTGGTTGCTCCAATAGGGCTTACGTTTTAAATGTTGAAACCGGTTGAAGACTCGAATCGCCGTTCGACCCTTCACCGTCCCGACATAATCCGATACCGAACTCTTTGGCGGAATCATCACCAACAGGTGTACATGGTCGATTTATACGTTTAACTCCACCACCTCATACTTTATTAACTGCTCCGAAAACGTTCGGATACAGCGGCTCTCTTCCTCCGCCACCGGACCACTCAAGATCCGAAAGCGATATTTGGGCGTCCAAACAAAAGGGTACTGACAAGGCCAGATAGCATGTGATCGCTTGCGAAAACGACTCATTGGTGTACTCCTCGTTCGAGACTGTGGGGACAGCTCAGACTTAGAGGCTGTCTAGGAAGTAACAAATTGATAAATTATAAAACATGTTCACTTTGTGGTTTTGTGCGATGTAATCCTGGAGTTTTCTATGACTGAAGAAAAGATTCAATCGGCTGTCAGGTACCCGAGTGACCTCACCGACGAAGAATAAGAAATCCTTGAGCCTATCATCAACGAATTGGAATCCTATACCATCGGACGCCCACGAAAAAGTGCTCTTCGCGAACTCCTAGCCATTTTTTATTTGAATAAAACAGATTGTCCCTGGCAGTATCTGACAAAAGACTTCCCTCCCTACAAGCTCGTTAATTACTACTATAATAAGTGGACAGATAATCGTTTGCCAGAGAAAGTCAATACGGTACTTCGTCAGCGGTTACGCCAAAAAAAGGCCGAAAGCCAGATCCAACGGGAGCAATTATTGATAGTCAAAGTGTCAAGGGAACTCCGGAATCCTATGTAGAATCGGGATTTGAAGGGGGCAAATCCGTTAAGGACAGAAAACGTCCTATCGTTGTCGATACAATCGGTTGCGTGCTCGTCGTCCGGGTACACGCCGCCAATGTGTTTGACGGTAAAGCCACTCGTCAAGTCATTACGAACTTGTTTTCGATCCTCCATACCGCCAAAAAAATCTGGGGCGATCGTGCCGATTCCGATGCGGACCTATCTAACTGGGTCTTGACCCAATTCGAGTGCCCGCTCGAAGTTGTTAGTAAAGAAAAAAGGACAGCGAGGTTTCCACGTTTTATCTCGTCGCTGGGTGGTCAAGAGAACATTCGCTTAGCTGAGTCGATGGCGTCGATTGAGTAAAGATTATGAACGGAAACTAACTTCGAGAGAAACGCAGGTTTATTTCGCATCCAGTCGTTTGCTTCTCCGGCAAATCTGTAATCATCAGACACCCTATAAAATGGCTGTTCGTTGAATTTTCATTATTAATAAATTTTTAGATAGCCTTTTAGGAGTACCATTGAGTCGTGCTATCGGCAAAGCCTCAGCACTCTGACCACGTCCACAGGACGTGGATTCCTACACTGCATTGAACAAGATACCGTTTACGGCATGAATACCGTAGCTCTCCCGATAAATTCGGGCCATTCAATGGCCACAAAGCTTCGCGGTGGCATAGGGGCTAACTGGCTCGAACGGGGTCGCTTCTCTCTTCGGTCGGGTATCGACGTTACTGTACAGCTCGCTGGTCGAGGCCTGATAGAGCCGGATCTTCGAATTCGTATTTCTGATCGCTTCGAGCATTCTGGTAACATCTAAGCCGGTGATCTCACCGGAGGCGATCGGCTGCTCGAAGGAGGCCCCTACAAAGCTCTGGGCGGCCAAATGGTAAATCTCTCGAGGATCGCTGGTCTCGATTGCTTCGATGATCGAAGCCGTATCGAGCAAATCGGCCGGGATCAATTTGACCTGCTCATAAGATTCCCAAATACCGGAGCCGTCAGAAATTGGGCGTCGAGATGCGCCGGAATATGCCAAATACCTCATAACCCTTGTCGAGCAGAAGCTTGGATAAGTACGCGCCATCCTGCCCCGTGATTCCGGTTATCAGTGCGGTCTTGGCGTTTTTTGGCTCGTTTACCAATCGCGGCGCATATCCATGGCTTGGTTGGATCGAGCCGTTCGTTTCTCCGGGACGGCCGACTATGTACTGTTTTTTCATTATGTTTATTAAAATCGAGGAGTGTTTATCGAAAAACCATGACCCCGTATCACTGTTAACAATTCCTATTGGATAGATCATAAATCATTCTGGTTCGGCCTTCTAGCGTCTGAGATGAAAGAGACAAGCGATGGATGGGAGAAGGAGCGGTGCCTTTTTCCGTTCGAGCGTATGCGATTATCATGGACTATCCATATATCGAGCTTCGATGACCAACATCCAATAGCCATACTATTAGCTTATCTCTTCGATTTCATATATGATTCAGTAGGTTCCAACCCTTGTCATATAGATACCTTGTTGGCCGACAAGCTTTTTCGTATCCGGACCTCGGGGCGTCGATCTCAGGTATCTGAGTTTCTGATCGATACGGTCTTTTACGTTACTTGGTAATCTTTTACAAGCTCTCTCCGCTTTCTTACTAAACTTTATTCTGTATATGACGCTTGTCATCCTTATTTTTCATTACACCCTTTCCGAAGTCCCCGTTGGCTATTTCTTCACGAGAGCGTTTTTGCTCCTCTTTTTGTTTTCTGATTTCTTGGCTATCTCATTAGTATCTTCAGTCAAATCTGTTTTCATCGATTTTTTCCCCTGATTTATGAAATTCTTCAACTGTTTTTAGATCTTAGCGATCTTCTTCCTCTTCTACTATCCTTGTCCACAGGATCATTCTCTTTCAACAACGCGATCAATTCTCAACCAACTTTTTCGATGTTTATTGTTTTCATGCCTCATCTCCTCAGCATCGATCACGATGGGCGGCAAGTCTATAGCCCAGGATGCGATTAAAGGGCGCCTTGAAAAATCCAAGGTTTCCCACAAAGTCACAGTTTCGGCTAAGCTGGCTCGATTCTCTATTCTCATTCCGCATTCGCGTGGACAATGCCATAGTAGAATTTCTCTTCGGGCGCTATTTCGGCACAGTAGCCAAGCGAATCGCTGACCACCGACAAACCCTCTCGAGCTATGACGCCACGGGCCATATGCGAGCACCGATCGGATGGAGATAAATGGCCGCTCCGCAAGTAGTCATCGGGATGCGCGAGAGGACCGGCCACAAGCACGACAAAACCCTGCTCACATGACGATGGGCCGTGGGTTCCGTGACCGCTCCACGCCGAAGGAATCGGCATGGTTCCGGCAGCCAGTCCTATCGCGTGAATCGCGCCTTCGTATTCGATCAGGCACACGGCATTCCACTCGATGAGTCCGAGCCTAGCCCTATCGATCACAACGCTATCCATGGTTTCCATGCGGGATGTCATACTGAGCAAGCCGGCGCGGAGGAAAAAAGGGTGAGTACGATAACCTTCAGCCGAGCTCCCAAAACCATACCTCTACCCCTGCATCGAAGTAACGATCAAAGTGGATACTCCTAAAGATCCATATCCGATGATGGTTTAGCGGCATGACTGGTGGACAGTATTTCTGCATCTCATCCCAGGACAACCGAACGATATACTCAATCAATATCGATATTCAGGTAGCCACCCGATCGTTGCTCGCTCCGACCCTGGATCAGCGTCCCTACGCCCTCGTCCGTGAACAGGTCCAGTAAGAGGGCATGCTCCACTCGACCGTCGATGATATGGGCGGAAGGCACGCCGGCCTGCACTGCCTCTAAGGCGCACCTCACCTTGGGTAACATGCCCCCGGAGATCACGCTCTGCCGGACCAGCTCGGCGGCCTGCTCCGCCTCCAGCTCGCCGACCAACGTGCCGGAGGCATCGAGCAACCCCGGCGTGTTGGTCAGCAACATCAGCTTTTCCGCCCCCAGCACCTCGGCCATCTTGCCGGCGACTAGGTCCGCATTGATGTTGTAGGAGAAACCATCCACACCGACACCGATGGGGGCGATGACGGGGATGAACTCGCCCCGAACCAGCATGTGGACTACGCTCGCATCGATCCGCTCCACCTCGCCCACATGGCCGAGATCCAGGATCTCCGTGGCCTTCAGCTCCGGTGCGTCGTGACGGTTCAGGAACAGCTTGCGGGCATGGATCAGATCCCCGTCTTTGCCCGTCAGGCCGACGGCTGTGCCCCCGTGCTGGTTGATGAGATTGACGATCTCCTTGTTGACCAGCCCCCCCAGCACCATCTCGACCACATCCATGGTGTCGCTGTCGGTAACCCGCATGCCCTGAACGAACTTGCTGTCCTTGCCCAGTCGCTCGAGCAGCTCCCCGATCTGGGGGCCGCCGCCGTGGACCACCACCGGATTGATGCCTACCAGCTTCATCAGCACCAGATCGCGGGCGAAACCCTGCTTGAGAACATGCTCGACCATGGCATTACCGCCATACTTGACGACCATGGTCTTGCCGTGAAAACGCCGGATGTAGGGCAGCGCCTCGACGAGTACCTGGGCGATATTGCGGGCGCGTTCGGTGGCGACTGACATCTCGACTGCTCTCTCCGTCGTGGTGATCAAGAGGCCGCCCGGAAAGCTTCCGGACAACCGTTAATAAGCCCCTCTCCCCTGGCGGGAGGGGGTTGAGGAGAGGGGGAGCAAAAGCGGAGCCCCGGACTTGCTTTCTCTGTTCACCCAGTTACCAGCACCGAACTATTGGAGGTCTCATCCCGACGGCCATCGGCCATTACTTTAGGGTCCGTGATCGTTGAGTTTAAAGACTCAAGTACGGAAGCGGGACGGGCTCGACCAGGATCCGCGGAAAGGCCCGGAAAACCACCCGGATCAGTGGCGTCCCGTGTGGCCGAACCCGCCGGCACCACGTGCGGAGTCGGCAAAATCGGTCACGACCTCCAGACGGGCGTGCAGGACCGGGATCAGCACCAGCTGGGCGATCCGTTCGCCGATCGCGATGCGGAACCGCTCGTGGCCCCGGTTCCAACAGGACACATACAAGGGCCCCTGGTAGTCGGAATCGATCAGGCCCACTAGGTTGCCCAGCACGATGCCGTGCCTATGCCCCAATCCCGAGCGCGGCACGATCAGGGCCGCGAGCCCCGGATCGGCGATATGGATCGCCATACCGGTGGGAATCAACTCGCAGTATCCGGGCTCTAGGTCCAGCGGCTGCTCGAGCATTGCCCGCAGATCCAAGCCCGCGGAGCCAACGGTGGCATACTCCGACAGGGGGTACTCCCGGCCCAGTCGGGGATCAAGGATCTTGACTTGTAGCGTCGGCAAGGTAGCGCTCCACGATCAGATCGGCCAAGGTCTCCGCCAACCGGGCCTTGGGGCTCAGGGGGAGCGCTTTGCGCCCGCCGGGCCACAACACCAGCAGGGCGTTCTCCGCCCGTTCGAACCCCCCCGTGTCGCCGCCGACCAGATTGGCCGCAATCATATCCAGTCCCTTGGCCGTGAGCTTTTCGAGCGCGTGCGCTTGCAGGTCCTCGGTCTCGGCGGCAAAGCCGACGGTGAAGGGGCCCGGGACCAGGGCGGCGACCCGGGCCAGAATATCCGGGTTTCTGACCAGCTGCAGGATCATCTCCGCCCGATCCTTCTTAACCTTTTGCTCCGCCGACACCCGAGGACGATAGTCGGCGACCGCCGCCGCAGCGACGAAGAGCTCACAGCTCCGGATCCGCGCCATCACCGCCGCTTCCATCTCCAAGGCCGACTCCACCGAAACCCGCTCCACCCCTGGAGGCACACTCGAGGCACTCGGCCCACTGACCAAAACCACATGGGCGCCGCGGGCGGCCAGGGATCCAGCCAGGGCGTATCCCATGCGACCAGAGCTCCGGTTGCTGAGGTAACGGACTGGGTCCAGGGCCTCCCGGGTCGGACCCGCGGTCACCAGAGCGTGCCTCCTTGCAAGCGGCGAACCGGCACCGAGCGCCAGGGCTTCCAGAATCTCGGTGGGCTCCAGCATGCGTCCGGGCCCCCGCTCGCCGCAGGCTTGATCGCCCGACCCCGGCCCTAGAATACGCACGCCCCGGTCCTGCAGCCGGGCTACGTTTTCCTGAGTCGCCGGGTGACCCCACATGCGTCGATTCATGGCCGGGGCCAAGACCAGCGGTGCCGTCGTGGCCAGGGCCAGGGTGGTCAGCAGATCGTCGGCCAGACCGGCGGCCAAGCGCGCCATGAGATCGGCGGTCGCGGGCGCCACCAGCACCAAGTCCGCCCAACGTGCGAGCTCGATGTGATCCATCCCCGCCTCCGCACCCGGATCCAGGAGATCGCAGCGCACCTCATGACCCGAAAGGGCCTGGAGCGTCAGCGGCGTTATGAAGGTCCGGGCCGCAGACGTCATGACCACCCGCACCTCGGCCCCCTGTTCACCCAGACGCCGTACCAGCTCGGCCGATTTATAGGCCGCAATCCCGCCGCTCACCCCCAATAACACCCTCATGCTCATATTTGCCCTATTCCATAAGGAAAGACCGAGGATGATACCGAACAAAAGGCGGTGAGCATACCGATTGTTTCCAGTGCGAGACTTCGGACCTCGAATTGTAGCCCATATGGCAAGCAGACTTGGCCCGACCTGTCGATCCGCTCATAATCAGGCTCCGGAGCAAATGCACGGGGGAGGCCAATGTCGATCATGCAACGGCCGGAGACCGAACGACCGCGGGAAAAGCTCTTGTCCCGCGGCGTCCAGGCCCTGTCCGACAGCCGAGCTGTTGGCCATCTTCTTCCGCACCGGGGTAACGGGCAAGAGCGCGGTAGATCATCTGGCCCGGGACCTGCTCGCAGAGCTGGGAGGGCTCAAGGGCCTGTTCAGCGCGAATGAAAAGGGCTTCTGCGCGGTCATAAGGTGTGGGACGAGCCAAATACGCCCAGCGCCAAGCCGTGCTGGCATTGAGCCGCCGTTACCTGGAGGAAGAAATCAAAGATCGGGACCTCCTGACCAGTCCGGAGGCGATGCGCGCCTACCTCAAGGCCTAGTTATACCACCAAGCACGCGAGATCTTCGCCTGCGTCTTTCTCGACAACCGCCACCGTGTCATCCGCTATGAAGAGCTCTTCCAGGGCACTATTGACGGTGCCAGCGTACATCCCCGAGAAGTGGTACGCTGCGCCTTGGAGCTGCATGCGGCCACCGTCATCCTTGCCCACAACCACCCGTCGGGGAATACCGAACCGAGTCAGGCGGACCTGCGGGTTACCCAACACTTGCAAAAGACCCTCGCCCTGGTCGATGTGCGGGTGCTGGACCACCTCATCATCGGCGAAGGGGATACCGTATCTCTGGCCGAGCAAGGGTTGTTGTAAGGCCCGATAGCTGGCTACCCATCAGTGTACCTGGAAGCGGACGGAAACCCCCTATGACGAAATCGAGCCCCCTGGCCGTCCCTTCCCGCGCCACCCCTGAGACCCACCAACGAGGTAAGGACAAGGTCGCGCGTATTCTGGTCAAGGTCGAGATGCCCGAGACACCGCGGCGCAAGCCTGCCTGGATCCGGGCCCAAGCACCGTTCGGGCCGAATGTCGCGCGCATCAAACGGCTGCTGCGTGCGAGCCGGCTCTCCACCGTATGCGAGGAGGCCCAGTGCCCGAATCTGGGGGAATGCTTCGGGCATGGAACCGCTACCTTCATGATCCTCGGGGACCTCTGTACCCGCCGCTGCCCCTTCTGCGATGTGGCCCACGGTAAGCCCCGGCCACCGGACCCGGCCGAGCCGGAGCATTTGGCCCGGGCCATTGCCGCCCTGGGACTCGAGTATGTGGTCATCACCGCCGTCAACCGGGACGATCTGCGCGACGGCGGAGCCGGCCACTTCGCGGCCTGCCTAAGGTCCGTGCGCGCCAGGAGCCCGAACATCAAGCTAGAGGTGCTGGTGCCCGACTTTCGGGGGCGGGAGACGGCCGCGTTGGACACCTTCATGGGTGTGGCGGTACCGGATGTCTTCAATCACAACCTCGAGACCGTGCCCGGACGCTACCACCAAGTTCGCCCCGGTGCCGACTATCGGGGCTCGCTGCGGCTGCTGCAAACCTTCAAGTTACGCCACCCGAGCATCCCGACCAAATCGGGACTGATGCTGGGCCTGGGCGAGCAGCCGGAAGAGGTCTTGGCGACCATGACCGACCTGCGTGTCCATGGGTGTGACCTGCTGACCCTGGGGCAATATCTGGCACCCAGCCGCTCGCACTTACCGGTATTGCGCTACTGGACGCCGGCGGAATTCGAGCATCTGCGCATCGCGGGCGAGGCCATGGGGTTCACCAACGTAGCCAGCGGGGCCATGGTACGTTCGTCCTACCAAGCCGATCGCCAAGCCGCGGCGGTCGTGGCCACCTGATCTCGATGTCCTCCCGAGAAAAAATCCCAGGATGGTCACGCGGCTCCCCACCCCGTACTCCCGTCCCCCTTCACACCCTTACGGCCCCTACGAATCCGCAGCTATGAACGACAAAGCCGGAAGCCGGTAACCGGAGCCGACAACCGAACAAGATATGAGACAGGTTTGATGACGAGCTGAAAGACCTGCAAGCGGAATTGATCGCGCATCCGATCTATAGTGCCGTGGCGACCATGGACGATCTACACCGATTCATGCAGGTCCATATCTTTGCGGTATGGGATTTCATGAACTTGGTCAAACGCCTGCAAGCCATCTTGACCTGTATCCGAATCCCATAGCTGCCTCCGGAAGACGAGTCCGCGGCACGACTGATCAACAACATCGTGCTCGGTGAGGCGTCTGACATCGATCGTGCCGGTAACCCGGCCAGCCATTTGACCCTCTGTTTGACCGCGATGTGGAAGGTCGGCGCCTCGTCGCGGATGTTCGATACCTTCCTAGGCCATGCGGCAAGGGACAGCTCTCGACGCCTTCTTCGAGGCGGCGCAGGTACCCCGGTATGTGCACCGGTTCGTGCATTCGAATATCCGATTGGCGCAGCAGGGATACGTGGAAGAGGTCGCCGGCAGCTTCTTGTTTAGCCGCGAGGACGCCATTCCTAGAGATGTTCCGAACCCTGCTTGCGCGCTGGGGTATTCTCGCCGCGGATGCGCCCAATATGGTCTACTACCTGGAACGGCATATCGCGCTGGACAGCGAGCAACACGGACTGGAGGCCATGACCACTCTCGAAAAGGTGATCGGCGGCGATCGCGACTGCTTTCTCCGAACTCGATACAGTGCCTTCTAGGCGCTCCGGGCACGAATCCACCTGTGGGACGGGCTCCTCTCTGAGATACATACGCTCAGCCGGGTAGATAAGAGCTTCCGGCCTTGGACAAGCGCGGTTTTGGGAAGGGATCTTGAGGGCCTGCCTTTTTAGACAGGCTCTTTCCGGATAGACAGTCTCTATAACCTTTATTTGCGTCCATTTGCGGCTGAAATTTCCATAAAAATCCTGCTCGCTCAAGGTTACCGGAATCCATACTCACAATGGGTAACTGATGGCAGCTATTTCAGTCCCTCTGCGTGCTTAAGCGTCTGAAATATACAAACCATTGTTTTTTAACGAATTATCATCGGTAGTCCTGGGAAAATACCCGGTGGGGTTGTCAAGGATGGTGAGTCATCCCTATACTCGTCGCTCGGACGCGGGTGTAGTTCAATGGTAGAACCTCAGCTTCCCAAGCTGATGACGTGGGTTCGATTCCCATCACCCGCTCCATTTCCTCCCTTTTGAGCTTCCATTGGAGTTCCGGTCGTCCGTGGCGGTGCCATGATCGGATCCGAGTCCCACACCGACTGTATAACACCCGGGCTATGGGCCTGTGGTGTCGATAAGCTGTTTCTGGAGATCCACGACGCTAGCTTTCCGGCCCTACCCCGAGAGGATACGGGGCGCGGTACACCCTATTCCGACGGTGCCGCGGATTTTCTCACGCAGCTGGCTAGGCTCGGCTTCAACGGGATCCAGCTGGGTCCCCAGGGTCTCACCGCCGCCGACAATCCTTCTCCCTACGATGGCACGCTCTTCTCGCGCAATCCCTTGAGTTTGGCCCTCTCGTCCTTACAGCAGGAAGGTCTGCTGACCGCCGCCGACATTGAGTCTCTGACTGCGGAATGCCCCCGGATTCGGGACCGGGTCCATTATGCTGTTGCCTATGAGGTCCAGCGGCGTACCCTGGATCGGGTCTACGGAAAATTCCGCAACAACCGTGCGGCCTACCCGGAGCTGGAAGAGCAGCGGCGGGCCTTCCGGCACGCCCATGGGCAATGGCTGGAGCAAGACGCCCTCTACTCGGTCCTATTCACGCTCAATGGGCACCGGAGCTGGCACCGGTGGCAAACCGCGACTGGCGCACCCCATCCGGACCGCGACCTGTTCAGCCCGGCCACCGAGGCGGAAGCCGCTTGTGCCGCGAGAAAGGCCGAGCTACGGCGAGAGCATGCAGAGACGATCGCCCGCTATGAGTTCGGCCAATTGCTCTTGCATAGCCAGCACCATCGGTTGCGGGAGTACTGCCAAAAACTCGGGATGAAGCTGTACGCCGATCTGCAAATCGGCCTGTCGGATCAGGATGTCTGGGCCCACCGCAAGCTGCTGTTGTCCGACTACCGGATGGGTGCCCCGCCAAGTCGGACCAATCCCATGGGCCAACCCTGGGGCTTTGCGGTATTGGACCCGGCCCAATACCGGAATGCAGACGGGGGGGCCGGCCCCGTGCTCGAATTCGTCCGGCGGCGGCTAGAAAAGGTCTATTCCGAATACGACGGTGTGAGGGTCGATCATCCCCACGGGTGGGTCTGCCCTTGGGTCTATTGCAGCGATATACAAGACCCCTATCTGGCCGTGCAGCGGGGGGCACGGCTGTTCTCATCGCCTAATCTACCGGACCATCCGGACCTGTCGGCCTTCTCCTACGTGGAGGAGGAGCAGCTCGATGTCACGGGCAGTCTACATTCCGACCATTGGGTGAAGGACTTGACCGAAGAGCAGGTAGACGCCTACGCCCAGGTTTTCTCCTGCCTAGTCAGCCCGGATGGCACCTCGAGCCATCACTACGACTTGGTGTGTGAGGTACTCAGCACCCTGCCGCTACCTCTCAAGCGGGTATTGGACAGATTCGGCCTCGGTCGCTTTCGGGTCCTACAGAAGGTGGACCCGCACAATCCCACCGACGTCTACCGCAGCGAGAGGGCTGAGCCCATCGACTGGATCATGCTCGGAAATCACGATACGCCCACCATCTGGCAGTTGGCCGCCCAGTGGGTCCGAGACGGCCGCGCGCGGGACCGAGCCGAGGACCTGGGAAAACGGCTAGCTCCGGCACACACGAGCCGGGAACACTGGGTAACCGATCACGCCGGGCATCCCGGTGCCCTGGTCCATGCCCTGTTCGCCGATCTGCTAATCGGCCGGGGCCGTAACATCATGGTCTTCTTTGCCGACTTGCTCGGCTTGGAAGAGCAGTACAACGTCCCCGGTACGGTAGACGCTTCGAACTGGTCGCTGCGCATCCCCCCCGACTACGCTCGGGCCTATCTACGGCGGCTGGCCGACGATCGTGCCCTCAACCTCCCCTATGCTTTGAGTATCGCACTGCGTGCCCCCGGCATCCAAGCGCCACCGCAGACACTCGCTCGGCTGGAACAGGAGGTCCGGTACCTACGCGCCCAGGGGCTGAGTTTGGAGCATCCGCCAATACTTGCCTGACGGCCTTGGCGATTGGTCGCGAACAGCGTAGACGGCTCGCGAGCCACTTCTGCCGGGGGCCTGGAACCGGAATCCCCCACGGATACCGCCAAGATCCGACAGGCGATCAGACGATCAGGATAGGGTGCGGCTCTTCTGATACGACGCGGAGAAACTTGGAAACAAAGGCTCAGCCGACCATAGGATGAGTTGTGCCCACCATGGGGCATACTCGATATTTCCTTTTTTGCTGCAAATGAACGTGAATGGACGCAAATGAGCCGAAAAATACTCGGCTGAGGTCTGCGCTCGGCCAACTCAATGCACAAAGCCTTCTCGTACACGGCCTCCAAAGACCCAGGACTAAGGCGATTTCTGTCCAATGAAATACCATCTTGCGGGTCTTTTCATCCGTCTTCCGTGTTGCGCCAACCATTACATAGTCCCCTAGGCGCTGGTTGTCTCGCCTTGAATACGAACCAAAATCCGCCCCAATCCGGTACATCATTTTCCGTCAATCGCCTAAAGATTTTGCCGACTTTCAATGCACACCCGAGAACATGCCGAGAGGTGGGTTCATTCTCGTCGGCTTTTCTTGAATAGATTTGCGTTCATCGGCGTTTATTTGCGGCTGAATCTTCTTCCCGTAGTGCTTTCTCGATTTTTCCCGGTGGGCGCAGCCCACCCTACCAATCCTCGCAGGTGCGACCCTCATGGCCACGGGGCTTTTCGAATCCACGGGGCGGCGTGGATCGCTAGGTCTCAGAGCGAGGCGGCATGATAGGGTGCGGTGCGCAAGCTCCACAAGGTGTCCGAAAAACCGGCCTCGACTCTCGGATGTTCAACGTCCGGTGTCGTTCCAAAAGAGCCGCACCCATCGGCTATTTGATCCGCATTCCCGGCTCGGCGCCCGCATCCGGACTCAGGATAAAAAAATCCCGGCCACCGGGACCCGCGGCCAGGACCATACCTTCGGAGCAGCCGAAGCGCATCTTGCGCGGGGCCAGATTGGCGACCACGACCGTAAGTCGGCCCACTAGGTCGGCGGGGTCATAGGCCGCCCGGATGCCGGCGAAGACGGTCCGGCTCACACCGCCCAGATCGAGGGTCAATCGCAACAGCTTGTCGGCACCCGCCACATAGTCGGCGGTGGTAATGCGGGCGACCCGCAGATCGATCTTGGCGAAATCCCCGATCTCGATGGTATCCGCAATCGGGTCCCGGACCGGATGTTCCCCGGTGCCGGACGCGGGGGAATCGGTACGCTCGGTGTCCGTGCTTGCGAGATCGGCCTTAGACGCCGCCAGCATGGCCCGGACCCGCTTAGGATCGACCCGGGTCATCAGGGGCTTGAAGGTCCCGATCTCGTGATTCAGCAACGGCTCGGAGAGCACCTCCCAAGTCAATAGTGGTATCTGCAGAAAGTCCTCCGCAGTCTGCACGGTACCGGGCAGAACGGGACGCAGGTAGCCGACCAGGACCCGGAATAGGTTCAGCCCTACGGAGCAGATATCCTGAAGCTCTTGCCCACGGTCGGCCGCTTTGGCCACCACCCAAGGGGCCCGCTCGTCGATATAACGATTGGCGCGGTCGGCCAGGGCCATGACCTCGCGCACCGCGCGGCTGAACTCCCGTCGCTCGTAGGCCTCGGCAATGACATCGCCGGCCTGTACGAGCTCGGCGTACAGCTCCGGCTCGGCACACTGCTCGGCTAGGCGCCCACCGAAACGCTTGGTGATGAACCCGGCGCAGCGGCTGGCGATATTCACCAGCTTACCCACTAGGTCCGCGTTCACCCGCAGGCTGAAGTCTTCCAGGTTGAGGTCGATATCCTCGATGCCGGGCCCTAGCTTGGCGGCGAAGTAATAGCGCAGATACTCCGGATTCAGGTGCTCCAAATAGGTACGGGCCTTGATGAAGGTACCGCGGGATTTGGACATCTTCTGCCCGTCCACCGTGAGGAAGCCGTGGGCGAAGATAGCGGTCGGCGTGCGGAAACCCGCGCCCAGAAGCATGGCCGGCCAGAACAGGGCATGGAAATAGGTGATGTCCTTGCCGATGAAGTGGTAAACCTCGGCATCCGAGTACGGGCTCCAAAAATCCTCGAAGACCGGACCCTCCGTGCGCTCGCATAGATTCCGGAAGCTGGCCATGTAGCCGATGGGAGCGTCCAGCCACACATAGAAGAATTTGCCCGGATGGTCCGGGATCTTGAACCCGAAGTAAGGGGCATCGCGGGAGATATCCCACTCCTCGAGACCCGCTGCGAACCACTCGTCCAGCTTATTGGCGACCTCGGTTTGCAGGCTGCCGCTACGGGCCCACTGCCTGAGCCTATCCTCGAAATCCCCGAGTCGAAAGAAATAATGCTCGGATTCGCGCATCTCCGGCTCGGCACCGGAAATGGCGGAGCGGGGATGCTTGAGTTCGGACGGAGAATAGCTGGCCCCGCAAGCCTCGCAGTTATCCCCATACTGATCGGGCGCCCCGCACTTGGGGCACTCCCCTTGGATGAAGCGATCCGGTAGGAAGATCCCCTCCACCGGATCGTAGGCCTGAGTAATGGTACGGGTGACTATATGGCCCTGGTCCCGATTACGTGCATAGACCAGACCGGCATAGTGGCGATTCTCCGGCGAGTGGGTCGAATAATAATTATCGAAGCCGATGCGGAAATCCGCGAAATCTGCTTGGTGTTCCTCGGCTACCCGCGCGATCAGCACCTCGGGCTCGATGCGGTCCTTGCGAGCACGCAGCATGATCGGCGTACCGTGGGCATCGTCGGCACAGACATAATGGCAGCGGTGCCCACGCATCTTCTGGAAACGGACCCAGATGTCCGTCTGAATGTACTCCACTAGGTGGCCGATGTGGATGGGGCCATTGGCGTAGGGCAGGGCGCTGGTAACCAGGATATCTCGTGTGTTATTCATGGCTCGGCCGGGTTCGATGGCTGGGTCCGCCCTCGCGGCGGTACGGGAACGATACCTGCCGCGCTCGGATCGAAGGATTGGTCGTTCTCTCCAAGGGTATCTCGAGCTTTTCAAGGGACCCTTCCTGCACCGGAGTTGCTTGGCACGACGGAAGAGAAGGAAAACCGCGAGAGAGCTTACGACGATCGGACCGGATTTGGCAAAAACGGGGCGGAATAGTGAGGTGACCCCAGCCGTTTTGGACAGCCAGCAGCCTGTCAGGTCCTGGATGATCGAGTGGTGTTCTAGTTTTGTTATTTCCGCCGTGCGGGGCCGGGACGATCCGCCAGTTTTCAAGAACGTATGTAATTGAAAAATTATAGAAAAATGAGAAATACGTATTTTTTCTTTGCAGCTTGAAAAATTCCAGAGATAGAATTTTTCAAGGTTCCCTAAAAGGGACCATGAAAGGCGGCCTCCCTGGACTTTTTCACGTACCGCTACACCGGCATACAACAAAATTAAAGTTAGAACATCATTGCCGCAGCGCCGATGTGCGTCGTACCTAGCGCTTCGGTTCCTCCGCTTTCCTGTAGGCTAGGCCCAAATACTTTTGTTTTCCTCTATAATCACCACATCGGAGGAGCATAGGAAAGCCAGGGGCGTAAGCGACGAGCGGAGTGCGACGACCCCCGCGTAGCCGTAGGGCCGAGCATTTCGTCGGAGTGCGGCGTGTGAGCGCCGGAGGAGACGAAATGCTCGGCCATGCGCCACGGCGTCAAGTCCTTGCGGGAGTCCTGGCGCCGCGCGGAGTGCGCGCCGGGACGAACGCAGGACAAACATGGGCCACCGAAGGCCATGGCCGTCGCCTGATTGTTTGCGAAACCCGAAATCGGACGGACCCCATTTCGGGTTTCGCAAACAATGGCGACGCTCCGGCCTCGGAAAGGCTTAGAGGCCGTCTAAAAATTTATTAGTAATGAAAACTCAACGAACAGCCATTTTATAGGATGTCTGATGATTACAGATTTGCCGGAGAAGCAAACGACTGGATGCGAAATAAACCTGTGTTTCGCTCGAAGTTGATTTCCGTTCATAATCTTTACTCAATCGACGCCATCGATTCAGCCAGGCGAATGTTTTCTCGACCACCCAGCGGCGAGGTAAAATGTGGAAACCTCGCTGTCCTTGTTTCTGGCTCTCTTGCGTTTGGTGTGGGTAACGCCATTTTTCCCATCGCGCAGGGTAGCCCGCCCCAAGCCTACTCTGTGCCCTGCTTTTCGCCTATAGGCTCGGACCCGTCGCCAAGCCAAACGTCGGAGGTTTTCATCATGGACCCGTTGTCGTTGTTTACCCTTGCGCTCGGCCTTCCGGCTCCTTGGAAGGTCGTTGACGTGGCCTGCGATCCCAAATCGGGCCGGATCGATGTCCACCGCGCCTTCGCCCCGGGGACATGATTCTCTTGTCCGCATTGTGGGGCGGAACGCCAGCCGGTCCACGACACGTTTGAGCGTGACTGGCGTCACCTGAACTTCTTTCAATTCCAAGCCTGCATCCACGCCAAGATGCCCCGTGTGCGCTGCGGGACCTGCGCCTAGACTACCCCCAGGTCGTGGCGCCGCCCTGGGCGTGCCCCAACAGCGGCTTCAGCCTACGGATGGAGGCCTTACTGGTCACCCTATGCAAGGCGATGACGGTCTCTCAGGTCGCTCAATTGCCTGGCGTCAGCGACGGGCGTGTCTGGCGCACCCTCGATCA
>Ga0209457_1000041_pt1 | contig 54269 bp, 41 predicted proteins | sample WorMetHEROISLAND_5_FD_187410 | JGI IMG/M metagenome (GOLD analysis project Ga0209457, IMG submission 187410) | Marine gutless worms symbiont microbial communities from Max Planck institute for Marine Microbiology, Germany - Olavius sp. 5 HERON... ... | reverse complement strand
TCCACACAATGTGTATCTTTACATCGTAAACGGAATGGGCGCCTTTGCGGTAATGTTCCATGATACCGCAAACCTACTAAAGTCTTCGCCTGAAGGCGAGGGTTTTTCTCCCATTCCCCGAATGGGACAATAACGTTGACGCACCACAAACCCATCGTCTTTAAGACGATGGTAATTTAGTTCCCCGATTGGGTGCAAAACGGTGGTTAACCGTTTTCGTTTGTAAATTCAACTAATTCCGCCAGTTTTGCCTTGGCTGCGCCCGAGTCAATGGCTACAGCCGCCATTTCAATGCCGGCTTTGAGGTTGTCCGCTTTTCCGGCCACCATGAGGGCCGCTCCGCTGTTGATGAGCACCACATCCCGCCGGGCCCCCGCTTCACCGTCAAGAACCGCACGGGTAATGGATGCGTTTTCCTCTGGGCCGCCCCCTTGCAGTGCTTCAGGCTCGGCCGGTTCACCTAAAAACAGCTCCGGTTGAATGTCAAAGGTGCGGACCAAGCCGTTGCGTAACTCCGATACGCGGGTGGGCGCGCAAATCGATATTTCATCCAAACCGTCGTGCCCATTCACCACCATGGCCCTCCGGGCGCCCAGCAGCTTCAATGCCTCGGCAAACATTTCGGTCAATTCCGGAGCGAAAACCCCCAAAAGTTGACAATTGGCGCCCGCCGGGTTGGTTAACGGCCCTAACATATTGAAGATACTGCGTAGACCCACCTCCTGGCGGGCCTTAGCCGCATGGCGCATGGCACTGTGATAGATGGGGGCGAACAAAAACCCGATCCCGATTTCGGCCACCGCCTCTTCCACGATTTCCGGAGGTGTCTGCAAATTTACCCCTAAAGACGCCAACACATCAGCGCTGCCCGATTTGCTGGAGACCGAGCGATTGCCGTGCTTGGCCACGGTCACACCGCATCCGGCCACCACAAAGGCGGTGGTTGTGGAGATATTAAAGGTGGCAAGTCCGTCCCCGCCGGTGCCGCAGGTGTCAACGACCACAGGAGAGGCGGCCTGGATCCGGGCTGCGTTTTTGCGCATGGCCCGGGCGGCCCCCGCCAGCTCTTCAAAGGTTTCACCCTTGGTGGCCAAGGCTCCCATAAAAGCGCCGATTTGGGCGCTGGTAATCTCCCCGGATAAAATGGCCGTTAACATGTGGGCCATGGTATCCGCATCGAGATTTTGTCCGGCGATGATCCGTTTTAAGCCCTCTTGAAACATGGTCACTCCTTGAAATTGATGAAATTGCGCAAAAGGCGTTTACCCACCCGGGTCATGATCGATTCCGGATGAAACTGAATCCCTTCAATCATATGCTCCTGATGTCGAACCCCCATGATTTCGCCATCTTCGGCGGTGGCGGTAATTTTCAAGCAACCGGGTACCTCTTGAGGCGCTGCCGCCAGAGAGTGATACCGCATGGCGGTAAACGGTTTTGTAATTCCTTTATAGATCAACTCTCCGTCGGCGGTCACCATGGAAGTTTTGCCGTGCATCAGCTTTTGGGCCCTCACTACGCGGCCGCCATAGGCCGTCACAATGGCTTGGTGCCCCAAACAAACGCCTAAAATGGGAATTTTGCCTGCAAAGTGCAAGATCGCCGCTATGGAGATCCCCGCCGTTTCAGGCCGTCCCGGTCCGGGCGAGATCACCAATGCGTCGGGATTCAGCGCATCAGCCGCATCCACTGCAACGGCGTCGTTGCGATAGACCACCACCTTTTGCCCCAGTTCCTGTAAGTATTGAACAAGGTTGTAGGTAAAAGAATCATAATTGTCGATCATAATAATCATGAGGCACCTTGCTATGGACTTGTAAAAAGCCCCATCTGCGGTGTCGCCGATATTTTCTTCACTCTCAACATGCTAAAAAGTATTGTTTCAACCGCAGAAAACCTCTCCGCTTTGCAGATGGGCCTTTTTCCGCACTCTTTTATTTCATTCGTTTAAAAATCTTACTTGTCCATCATTTTGCCGAAGGATCCATCATTCGCAAGGCCCGGGCAATGGCGCCGGCCTTGTTGACCGTTTCCATCTGCTCCGCGTCCGGGTCGGAATCGGCCACGATCCCCGCTCCGGCCCGCACCACGAGCCGTTTCTTTTCCACCTGGGCCGTTCGAATGGTGATGGCCAGGTCCATGTTGCCGTTAAAAGAGATATAGCCCACCGCCCCGCCGTAGCTTCCACGGGCGCGGGTTTCCAGCTCGGCAATAATCTCCATGGCCCGCACTTTGGGCGCGCCGGAAAGGGTCCCCGCCGGAAAAGTGGCGACAAATAGGTCCCAGGCATCACAATCGTCTTTGATATCGCAGGTGATATTCGAAACCAGGTGCATCACATGGGAGTAGCGTTCAATCATCATCAGATCGGTCACTTGGACGGTTCCCGTCTGAGCGATGCGCCCCAAATCATTACGCCCCAGGTCCACCAGCATGAGATGCTCGGCCCGCTCTTTTTCGTCCTTTAGCAAATCGTCGGCCAGGGCTCGGTCTTCCTGCTCCGTTTTACCCCGCGGCCGCGTTCCGGCAATGGGTCGCAACACCGCCTGTCGGTTTTCCAACCGAACCATGGTTTCCGGTGAAGAGCCTACCAAAACCGCATCATCCACATGGAGAAAAAAGAGGTACGGCGACGGGTTAACATAGCGTTGGGCGCGGTAAAGTTCTACCGGATCGATAGCCGTCTCATAGACAAATGGCTGGGAGACGACCGTTTGAATCACATCGCCGTTTAGAATATAGGCTTTGATTCGTTCCACCCGTTCTTGAAAGGCGCCTTTGGGCAAAAGCGGTTTAAGCGCCGGCGGCACTTGTTTAGATGCAAGGCCGACGGGTTTAGGGCTTAAAGGCGCCGTGATGTCCTTTTTGAGTTGGATTAACTCTTGATGCAGGTGATCATAGCATTGAGCCAAATCGGTCTCTTCTTCTAAAAAGGCGATGGCTACCAGGACCAATGTTTTTTGAACGTTATCAAAAATCAACACCTGGTCGGGCATACAAAATTTGGCCAGGGACGCTTCCGGAGGGAGTTTATTGGAGATCTTTTCAATAAAGGAGACCATTTCGTAGGTAAAACAGCCCACCAGTCCACCCCAGAAACGGGGCAGTTCGGAAATCGCGGCGGTTTTAAAGCCGGACATGAACTGCCGTAACACCTGAAATGGCTCCTGTTTATAGGGGCTACGCGTCACATGGCGGCCCTTTTCCACGGCGACGTGGTCCTGAAAGACCGTCACCATGCTATGGGCCCGAACACCCATAAAGCTGTAACGCCCCCAGCGCTCACCGCCCTCCACGCTTTCAAATAAAAAGAGCGGCGGTTTTTGCCGGTATAGCTTCATCAAAACCGACACCGGCGTCTCCAGGTCAGCTAACATCTCCAAACAGACCGGCACCACGTTGGTCGCTTGACCCAATTTGATAAAACGCTCTTTTGTGGGAAATTGTCGAAGATCCATATTGATCCGCTTGTTGTTTGTTCAAAAAGCCTCTCTTTCCTACATGGCGTAAAGGGTCTCGCCATCGAGCACCTTTAATCCTTTGGATTGCAACAGTTTCGTTGCCTCGGGCACTTTTTCGAACCGGAAGATCATAATCGCCTGTTTTCCACTGGGTTGCACAAAGGCATACATATACTCCACGTTGATGCCGGCGTTTTGCAAGGTTTCCAGGATAAAGTGCAGCCCGCCCGGACGATCTTCCACCTCAACGGCGACCACTTCGGTGCGGCCTGAGGTGAATCCAGCCTTTTTAATGGCCGCCTCGGCGGCTTCGTTGTCATCCACAATGAGTCGCAGCACGCCAAATTCGTTGGTGTCAGCCAGCGATAACGCCCGAATATTGACATTGGCCTCCATGAGTGTTTGGGTCAATTCGGCCAGGCGGCCGGCCTTATTTTCGAGAAATACGGATATCTGTTCGACTTTCATCATTCAGCCCCCTTACATATTACGATGATCAATTACCCGCACCGCCTTGCCCTGACTGCGTGCGATCGTCTTGGGTTCCACCAGTTTAACCCTGGCTGAAACACCCAGGAACTCTTTAATATTTTTCACGATACGTGCTTCAGTGTCTTGCAGCCCCTTGATGTTATCGCTGAAAAGGGATTGCCCCACCTCCACCTTAACGGTCAGCGTGTCAAGATTCCCTTCGCGATCCACCTCCAACTGATAATGTGGTGTCACTTCGCTCATCTCCATTAAAACGCTTTCGATTTGTGATGGAAAAACGTTGATCCCCCGGATGATCAGCATATCGTCGGTACGGCCGCATACTTTTTTCATGCGTGTGTGGGTTCTGCCGCAAACGCAGGGTGCCATGGTGAGCGAGGTGATGTCGCGGGTACGGTAACGGATGATGGGAAAGGCCTCTTTAGTCAAAGAGGTAAAGACCAGCTCACCGGATTCGCCTTCGGGCAGGGGTTCACCGGTTTCCGGGTCGATGATTTCGGGCAGAAAATGGTCTTCAAAAATGTGCAGCCCCGCTTGGGCCTCGTGGCATTCCATGGAAACACCCGGCCCCATGATTTCGCTAAGGCCGTAGATATCCACAGCGGTTAAGTGCAGTTTGGCCTCAATCTCATGACGCATATTCTCGGACCAGGGCTCGGCCCCAAAAACACCGTATTTAAAGGATAGGGCGCTAAAATCGATGCCCATCTCATGGGCTACTTCGACCAGATGGAGTGCATAAGAGGGTGTCGAGGTGAGAATCGTCGGTTTAAAATCCCGCATGATCACAATTTGACGTTTGGTGTTGCCGCCTGAAACGGGTATCACCGATGCACCGAGCTTTTCAGCGCCGTAGTGCACACCCAAACCGCCGGTAAAAAGGCCGTAACCGTAAGCGTTGTGGACAATATCCCCCGGCGTAGCCCCCCCGGCGCAAAGAGAACGCGCCATCAGATGCGCCCAGGTCTTCACATCCCTCGCAGTATAGCCCACCACCGTGGGTTGGCCGGTGGTTCCGGAGGAGGCGTGAATACGCACCACGTTGTCCATGGGCACGGCAAACATCCCAAAAGGGTAATTATCCCGCAGATCGGTTTTGGTGGTAAAAGGCAGCCTCGTTACGTCTTTAAAGCTTTTAATATCCTGGGGCGTGATACCGAGTTTATTAAACCGGTCACGGTAAAACGGCACATTGACGTAGACCCTTTCCACTGTGGCTTTAAGGCGCTTTAGTTGCAGCCTTTCCAGATCTTCCCTGGGGATGGTTTCAGACGGCATGTCGAAAATCATACGGTTTCTCCTTGGACAACATCTTCATGAGGCTGATCAACAGATGGTACTAAACTCTTTGGTTCGTCAACAATATGATACGGATCAAGGAATTGACTCATTTTTAGTGTGCTGTACTTTTTCCCGGATGCGGTCAATGTAAAACCTTTAATTAAAATGACGCAACTCCAAACAGCGTGGCCGTGTTTTGTCCCACGATTTTACTGATGGCATTTTGATCCAGGCCGGAGGCCTTTATTTCCTCAAGATAGCGGCTGGCCGGAAGCAAGGGGTAATCGGTGCCCAGGAGGATTTTGTCCTCGCCGATAATATTGGCCGCCGTTGGGTATACCGAAGGCTGATAAAGATAAGGCGATGCCGCCGTGTCAAAATAGACATTGGCCAGATCAGCGGTCATCTCTTTTTTTAAAAGGCCATAAAAGAAAATGCCACCGCCCCAATGGGCCAGTATGATCGTGTTTTGGCGGAATCGTTTGATCAACTGGTGAATTTCCTTGAGGGTCATGGGTGCTTTGCCGGAATATTCATGGCCCACCGGTTCGTTGGTATGGATCATCACCGGCACCTGCCGTTCCCGGCATAATGCCATGATGGGGTGGAGGTTGTCCCGGCATTCGGTATCCATGCCGCCTTGGTAAAAGGCCAGTTCGCCCACGCCCCGCAGACCGCCATCGAGACAGCGCAGGGCCTCATCGGGTGCTTTCAGGTGGCACACATCCATGCAGGCCAGGCCGATAAAGCGGTTGGGGTAACGGGCCACCACCGCCATGATATAGTCGTTGTGGCGCTGAAACATCTCTGCCGACCGCCAGGGGAAGCCAAAGACCACCGACCGCTCAATGTGATGCGCATCCATGTGGTCAAGAATATCTTGAGTGCCCGCCAACCGGGCTTTATGGGGTTTATAGAGCAACTCAAAGTCGGGCTCGAAGGCAAAAAACGGCGTGCGGTTTTGCCGGATATCCGCAGGGAATATATGGGTATGGCAATCGATCATCATATGGATTGTGACCATGACAATATTTGCTGAAAACATCAAGGGCGCTGTCCAGCGCAAATACCTGGCGCTATAGCGGCGTTCAGCGAACCGGCCCAATGTTTGCCGACAAATGGACGATAGCCTTTGCTACAATAACATCTCTGAATATTTACAAAAGCGGATGGGTGTGCCATAACCGGCCGTAAAAAAGAGCGCCAACCCATCCCAAAGGTAACTTGCGGTCCCATGCTTCAGGAACTGGTCATTCAAAACTTTGCCATCATTGACGATCTGACGGTTCGCTTTGAAGATGGGCTCAATATTTTAAGCGGTGAGACCGGGGTGGGAAAATCGATTATTATTCAGGCGGTCAACCTGCTTTTGGGTGGTCGGGCCAGCGCCAAGGATATTCGCACCGGCGCAAAAAAAGCGGAACTGTTTGCCCGTTTCGCTCTTGATGCGGACAGTGCCGTGGCCGCATCGATGAACGCCCACAACTATGATATCAAAGAGGGGCTGCTCGTCCGGCGGGTTCTCTCCAGTGACGACCGCCACCGAATCTACGTCAACGATCAGCCCGCCACTTTGGGTCTTCTGGCACAGCTAACGGCCAATCTGGCCAGCGTATCCGGACAGCACGCCCATCAACGGCTGCTCAAAGAAGAATATCACCTGACGATTTTGGATCAGTATGCAAACACCTTGGCGCTGCGCGGTAAAGTGGCTGCTTCGCACGGCCGGATTGAACCGCTGTTACGGACGTTGGACCGTTTGCTCAAAATACGTGCGGAACGGAACCGTAAAATAGATTTGCTGGTTTTTGAACGGGACGAGATTCTCCAGGCTGAACTGTTGCCTGACGAGGATGAGACGTTACTGGCTGAACGCCGGCGGCTAAAGAACAGTGAGGCGCTCTATCAAGCGGCCCAACATTCAGTAGCCAACCTGTATGGTATTGACGGCGCCGTGGTGGAACAATTGGCGGGGATTCAAAAGGCGCTCCGGGAGGCCGCCGAAATCGATCCCGCGCTGGCTGATCTGGCCCGGCGTATCCAGGCGATACTGCTGGAATCCGAGGATCTGGCGGCCGGCTTGCAGGATTATCTCAACCATTTATCACTGGATACGGATCAATTGGACGTGGTGGAAGAGCGCCTCGATTTGATCAACAGGCTCAAACGTAAATACGGCGGTTCGCCGGCTTCCATCGCGGATCATTTGGCCAAGGTGGAACAGGATCTGGAGCAGGTCACCCATATAGATGACGAGATTGCCGAAACCGAAAAGCAGTTGGCCCGGGAAAGCAGCGTGTTTCAACAAAATTGCCGCAACCTGTCTAAAAAAAGGGCCTCTGCCGCCAAAACCCTGGCCAAAGCAGTTGAGCAGGCATTGCGGGATCTTCGAATGGCGGATACCTGCTTCAAGGTTGATGTAACACAGCATCCGGCGGGACCCGAAATCTCACCCTATCTAACAGTGAATGGGTATTCGGCAGATGCCGGTGGGATGGATCGGGCGACCTTTCAAATCGCCCCCAATAAAGGTGAAGCCCTAAAACCTTTGGCGGATATCGCTTCAGGTGGAGAACTTTCCCGGGTGGTGTTGGCTGTAAAATCAATTTTAGCCCACCTGGATGCCATCGAGACGGTCATCTTTGATGAAGTGGACGCCGGAATCGGTGGCGGCACCGCCGAGGCGGTGGGCCGCAAATTGGCCCACTTGGCCAAGGAACATCAGATCATTTGCATCACCCACCTGGCCCAGATCGCCAAATTCGGTGAGCACCATTTGCGCATTACCAAGGCCGGGCGCAAGGGCCGGACCGTCACCCGTATTGCGCCGTTAACTTCTAAGGAAAGGATTGAGGAGCTGGCCCGCATGATCGGTGGCGACACGTTGACCCCCAAATCATTGGCCCATGCCAAGGAGATGCTGACAGTGTCATCGTAATGGTGTAAAATATCCGTTTCCTACCGCATATCCTGTTTGACGGTTGACCATTCGATTGTTATTGATGAAAGGGAAACAACTGTGGTCTATAGGAGTATCAATGCCGATATTTGAATTCAAATGCAGCCAATGCGAAGAGTTTTTTGAAGTGTTGCTCATGGGGGGTCAGGATAATGAGGTGCAGTGCCCCAAATGTGAGTCGGACCGGTTCGAGCGGGTGCTCAGCACAACCGGTTACGCCATGGCGGATAGCGGTGGTTCATCGGGTGTGTCAGCCACCACGCGCAAGTGCTCCGGCGGCAATTGCACCACGTATGAAATCCCCGGCCATACAAAAGCATGATGGCGTCGTTAAAAGCATCATCTGCGGCGTTGTTGTGGCTTGCCAGACCCTCGATATACTGACTTTGATTCTGATAAACCCCAACGCCGCGCCTATGAACCGTTTCCCATAGTCATCCGGGTCACGAGAACTTCTTATGCAATTATTCAATAAAAATTCCCAAAGATGTTTGACGGAGGAAGAATGCGCTATCGGTTAAAAAAGATCTGTTTGCTGGTTTTGATTGCGCTGGCCCCTGGTTTGGCCTGGGCCGAACGCATGGCCGTTGTCGCGGAAACAGCCAATGTCCGCACAGGTCCTGGCACCGATTACGAGGTGGCTTGGCAGATCGGTCGACACCATCCCGTTGAGGTGATCAAAAAAGAGGGCAAGTGGTATCTTTTTAAGGATTTTGAAAATGACCAGGGTTGGATTTACAGCCCCTTGGTGGGCAAGATTTCCACCGTCGTGGTCAAAAAGGGCGACTGCAATGTCCGCTCCGGCCCAAGCACCTCCGATGAAGTTCTCTTCAAGGTGGACAGCGGAGTGCCTTTTAAGGTGAAAAAGCGTAAGGATAGCTGGCTGAATATTGTCCACGATGATGGCGATGAAGGATGGATTCACAAATCTTTGGTTTGGTGAAAAGCAACTACCGCCAGATTACCTGCACTTATGAATTCGACCGCTTTATTGAGGTCGACTTAACGAAAGCGATGCAAAGCAAATGGTCAGCCGTAAAAAACTGTTAAAAGAACCCGATGAATTTATTACCATTTCCGGCAAGCTGATTGCGTTTGGAACCCGTTATCGCAAAGAACTTGCCATTAGCGCGTGCATAATATTGGCCTTGGTCGCCGGTATTTCCGCGATGCGCTATTTTAATGAGAAAAAGGAGCTTACCGGCTTTGCGGCCTTAAATGCCGTAACAACGCAGTACAAGCAGTTAAAAACGGATAAAACCGCCGAAGAGGCCTTTTCGGCGGTGAAAACCGATTTTGAAAAGCTGCTGAATGATTTTGGAGGTAAAACAGCAGGTAAAATCGGCCGGGTGGTCTTTGCCGGAATTTGCCGGGATGCGGGTCAGTATGATCAGGCGCAAACCCTTTATCAAAAGGCGTTGGATACATTTGCCGACGACCCTTTTTACGGGCCGGTGGTCCAAATGAATTTAGGCCATACGGCCGTCGCCAAGGGCGATCTGGATCAAGCCAAAGCCAATTTTGAAAAAATTATCCAAAGCAAGGATACGGCGGTGGCCGCCGAAGCGCTCTTTAATCTCGGTGTGATTTATGAAAAGAACGGGGATACTGCCAAAGCCCGGGATCTGTTTCAGAGAATCGTTGATGAACATGAGCAGTCAATTTTTAGCACCCTGGCAGCGGAAAAAGCAAAAGGGTAGGAACATCAGCTTTTAGAGGGCAGTTCCAGGTTATACTTTTTTATTTTCTGATTGAGGCCGCTTTTACCGATCTTCAATTTTTCCGCCGCCCGGGTTTGTATATAGTTGCTCACCTCAAGGGCGCGCAGAATCATCTCTTTTTCAACCAAGGCCAGGGTTTCGTATAGACCGGCATCTTCGGGGATGTCAGCCGGATTCAGTAAAGCGCCGGTTTGGGTTGAAAATTCTTCAGGCAGATCATCCAGATCAATATATTCATCCGCGCATAAAATCACCGCTCGTTCTATGATATTTTCCAGTTCGCGTACATTCCCCGGCCAGGCATAGTTGTAAAATCGCCGCATGACCGCCTGGGTGACGCCCTTGACCGCTTTTTGAGCCACCCGTTGACCGGCGTATTTTTCAAGAAAATGGCTTGCCAACAAAGGGATATCGGCTGTCCGCTCTGAAAGAGTGGGCAGTTCAATGTGGACCACGTTGAGCCGGTAAAAAAGATCTTCGCGAAATCGGCCGGCGGTCACCTCCTCTTTGAGCTTTTTATTGGTGGCGGCAATGAGGCGGATATCCACCGGGATGAGCGTTACTCCGCCGACACGCTCAAATTGACGTTCCTGCAAAACCCGTAGCAGCTTGACTTGTAAATTGAGCGACAGCTCACCGATCTCATCCAATAAAAGTGTGCCCGTATGGGCCAGTTCGAAGCGCCCCTTTTTGCGGGCGTTGGCGCCGGTAAAAGCCCCTTTTTCGTGACCAAACAGTTCACTTTCCAAAAGGGTTTCCGACAAGGCCGAGCAGTTGACCGCCACAAAGGGCAGTTCCTGGCGGGGGCTGTTATAATGGATCGATTTGGCCACCAGTTCCTTACCCGTACCGCTGTCACCCTCCACCAGGACCGTGGCGTTGGTCGGGGCTACCTTGCGGATCAGATCAAAAACGGTGCGCATCGGCTTACTTTTGCCGATAATATTGCCGAAACGGTACTGCGCCTTAAAAGCATCTTTTAAAGAGCGGTTTTCTTTGACCACCTGGTACATATCCACGGCCTTTTGCACCGTAATGATCAAGCGCTGGTTGTCAAAAGGTTTTAAAATATAGTTGTCGGCCCCTTTTTGCATCGCCTCTACCGCTTTTTCAACGGTGCCGTGGGCGGTCATCATGACCACGGGCAGATCCGGATCCTTGGCGCGAATGTTTTCCAAAAGGGCAATCCCGTCCATTCCAGGCATCTTCATGTCGGTTAAAACCAGATCAACGCTTCCTTCCCGTAGCAGGGGTAAGGCTTCCTGACCGCCAAAGGCCGTCACTGTCTCAAACCCGGCTTGGGTCAAAATGGCGCTGATAATGGGCGGATAGTTTTTTTCGTCATCAACAATAAGAATCGTATGCATAATCTTATTTCTCTTGTTTCAAACCGTTATTGGATCAGGCTGTTACGGAGTTTGTCTCCGGTTCATTCGTCCGTTATAAGGTTGAAACCACCGTCTTTAAGACGGTCATCTTTCAGATAGCAGTATGTATGTAGATACGGATCACCCCCGGCTAAAGCCGGTGGTTTCGTCCAGTCGGCGTAAACAACCCCCCCATAAATGGGGTGGCCTTCCGACCGATCATTAAAATAGCGTTGGCACACCACAAACCCATCGTCTTTAAGACGATGGTAATTTAGTCGCACCGGACAGATCAATGGGCAGCCGGATCTCCACCCGCACCCCCCCCTTTGACAGGTTCGAGATGGTAATTTGACCGTGGTGAGCGTCAATAATATTTTTCACAATCCCCAAACCCAACCCGGAACCTTTATCTTTGGTGGTAAAGAACGGATCCCAAATTTTTTCCAGCTTTTCGGGTTCAATAGACAGCCCCTGGTTGTCAAACCGGATCATCACATCGGTCAAATGGCGAAACAGCCGGATTTGAATTCCCCCGCCGTCGGGCATCGCTTGCATGGCATTGATGAGAATATTCAAAAAGGCCTGGTAGAGCAAATCGCCGTCACCCAACACCGGAGGCAACGGTTTTTCAAACTGTTTTTCAACCTGATGGCCCTCGGCCTTTATCTGGTGCGCCAGATAAGCGAGGTTCTTTTCGATAACAGCCGTTATCCGGCAGGAAACCAGGCGGGGCTTGTGGGGGCGGGCGTAGCTTAGAAAATCGGTGATGATACCGTCTAATCGGGTAGCCTCTTCGACAATGATTCTGGGGATTGATTCGTCTGGATCCAGTACGGCCATTTTTTGCGCCAATAGCTCCGCCGAGCTGCGGATGATCCCCAGGGGGTTGCGGATTTCATGGGAAATCCCGGCAGTCATTTCACCTAATGACGATAAGTGTTTGGCTTTAGCCAATTGCTCTTCGAGATGCAAACGTTCCTCGGCCCGCTGTTCGATCATCCGCTCCCCCCGTTTTACAACAGTTAACAGGGCGAAAAAAAGAAGCCCCATGACAATACTGCTGGTAAGCAGAATCAGGGTTTGATAGCGAAAAACCTGACGGCTTTCGGCGGTGATATCCTGAACAATTTCCACCACCCCCATGACCGGGCCTTTTGTGGTGGTGAGACCTTGTTCGACCCGCAGAGGTGAAAACGTGACCAAAAAACTTTTTTTAGGAATGCCCAGCCTGACCGCCCAGAAGCTCCCCTGTTGCTCCAACCGGGAAGAGGATTGACCGTGCACCCCCTTTTTATAGGCGGCGCCACCCGTCTTTTTTTTGCCAACCAGTTCCTTGTCATAGCTGTAGGCAATGGTGTGGTTCATGTCATAGATATTGACCGTATCGATTTGAAAGCTGTGCAAAGTACTCTTCACCACCGCGTCCATACGTTCACTCTGTTCCCGGTCCCGTAGCTGGGTACGACCGTATTTTATGGCGGTGGGCAGAACAAACTGCCTAAAAATCTGGTGATTCAGATTGTCGATAATCGCCTGGGCATACGCTTCACTTTTTTCCAGCTGAATGCGTCTGGCCCAACGAATATTGAGCGCCGAAATAATGGTCGCCCCCGTAAATATCAGCAAAAGGCTAATAACGGCAAAGAGCTTTACCAGCCCGAAGGGTCGCTCCTTGGTTTGCTTGGGAGATTCTTGATGCATGGCGCCTTATCTTACGGTTGAATTATTGCTTGATGTTATCTGCACAGTTTATTAACCAAGGAACGCCTATTTGACAAGTTTGATGACCGGGGAAGCAAAATACTCATCTTCTTTATTGTTTTGTCTTGTCAGACCTTCGATATGCGGTTATGAACCCATTTCGTCCTGATACATCCCGGCGTTTTTGGTCGAGCCTTTTCGCAGCATGGCCGCCTGGTGATTCAAGAGACCTTTGCAGGACATCTATTTTTGTGCATGTTCAGGGAAGGCGCAAAATGAAACCGGAGGAATATGTCGAATATTTCGACGATACCATTTTTGAGCCGGACGCCGAAATTGAGCCAAAAGGGGTGTTATGCAAAGGTCTCTTTAAGGATGTTGACGTAATCGCATGGAATCATTTCTTCCAACGCCATATACCTAAAACAGAGCTTGCATCAGATCCGACCCATGTTATTTACAGATCCATATCATCTAATCGGCGTTGATATCGGCGTGAGCCAAATTTTGGCTGTCGAGCTGGCGGGCGCAGGAAAGCGTTACCGGTTAAAACGGATTGGACAGGCCAAATTGTCAAATAAAGTGATGGGCGCCACAGCAATGGATGATCCCGTGATTGTCGCCGATACTCTAACAACGCTCTTTCGTAAAGGAAAATTCGGTACCCGTCATGTGGCCCTTGCCGTTAGCGGTTTTGGCGTCACCGTTAAACATCTTACCGTCAAACGGGTTGATCCGGCGTTTTTACACGATCGCATTTTACACGTCGCCGAACAGTATGTGCCCTACCCCATGGCAAGCATGTATATGGATTACAGGGTGTTGGGAAACTCGGCGCATCATCCGGGGCAAATGGATGTTTTGATGGTTGCGGCACCCAAAACGCTGGTCGAAAAAAAGGTTGAGGCAGTCCGGATGGCCAATCTTGCACCATTGGTGGTGGATGTGGCGCCTCTGGCCGCGGCCAATTGTTATATGTTTAACAATGGGGCCGGCAGATCCGCCATTCTCTTGGGGGTGAATGCAGAAAGCGTCGCGATAACCATTGTGGATACGGGTGTAATGAGGTTTACCCGTCATGTTGAGATGGCCCTTTCCGCCAATCCCGATAGCGCCGAACTGGTAAGGGTTTTTTACGAAACCATCAACCGGTTTAAAACGTCGGAATCCTCCAGGAACACTGACCATGTATGTCTTTACGGCGAGCAGCCGCAATTGGCGACCCTAAAGAATGCGTTGGCGCAAGAACCGGATTTTGATGTGGCGCTTCTGAACCCGTTTCAACATATCTCTATTCCGGCGAAACTGATGACTTTTGAACACGAACCCCTCACCGGTTCAAGGGCTGCCGTTGGTGTTGGTTTGGCCTTGCGCAAAGGGGCTATGCCATGATGACCATTAATCTGTTGCCTGAGGATCAAAGGATCGGTCGGGATCAATGGCGCCGGAACCTGGGGCTGATTTTATGTTTATGGTTGCTGATGGCCGCGGGGATGGCCGGGGTCTGTTTTTTTCAGTCCAGGCAAATAAATACGCTAACCACCCGGTCGAACCAGTTGCGCGCTGAAATCAAACAGTACAGCCGGATCCGGCAGTCGTTGACGGAAAACGAAAAAAAACTGAAGGCAATCAGGCAAAAGATCGAGGTGATCAGTCGTTTTAACCACGACCGGACCCGGCCGGTGACGTTACTTACCGAGGTAGCCAACCGTGTTTTGGAAGATGCCGTTTGGCTGACAAAGCTGGAAGCACGCCCCGAGATGCTGATTCTTTCCGGCTATTCCATGGATGAACGCAGCGTAGCCGCGTTGATGACGGCGATGGAAAAATATGACGATTACCCGGATGTATCGCTAAAGTCGTTGAAAAAAGAGGTGGTGGACAGCCCTCAACCGCTCATGGCTTTTGAGCTGGTGAGCCGGACAAATGCAGCGCCGGCTGACAGACCGGACACGCCTAAAAAGAAATAAGCTGACCCCTGATATGAATAGTGATTTCTTAAAAGCGGTTATTTCAAGCTACCGCGACTTATCCAAAGGGCGCCAACGGGTGGTTTTGCTGGCACTCTTTTTGCTGCCTGTGATCTTTTTTATGTCGCGGCTCTATCTCCCCGGCCTCAACCGGATGCAGGCGTTAACGATTCAGCAGCAGCCGTTAAAGACGCAGTTGACATTGATGAAACGGCAGGCGGCCCGTCAACCGCAATTGCAAGCCGAGCTTGAGGCCACCCGGGGACTTTTTAAAAAGGCGACGCAGACCCTACCCGATTCCGATGAGATCCCGGCGCTTTTGGATAGTGTCGCCAGTCTGGGCAGTGCCGCCGGATTGGAGTTTTTACTGTTTGAGCCGGGTGATGAAAAACCCCGGGATTTTTACATCGAACTGCCCATCGCCATGCAATTTAAAAGCGGATACCATCAGGCCGGCCGGTTTTATGAGGCCGTTGCCGCCCTGCCGCGGTTGATTAATTTTACAGCCATTGAAATGGTGCCCGATAAGGAGGGGTCACAGTTGCTTACCACCTGCACGGCCAATACATATCGATATCTACAGGCTATGAAAGCACCAAACACCCCGGAAGGTTCAAAATGAATGTCGCGCTTGGGCCAAAGGCTCGTTTAGGGGTCGCAATAGCATCGCTTTGGGTTCTTTGTGGCGCCTGTGGCGGTGATTCTCCTTCTTTCCCGAACATCGCCGAAAACGGTGTCCAAACAGCAGTTGTGGCTACGGATACTGATATGCAAAATGAGGACAAGGCGCCATCTAAAACGCCCCTTACGCTGCCCCCGATGCCGAACAGTCGCTATCAGGGCCGACGCAATCCCTTCTCGCCGCTCATCACTCTGGAAAAAGAGCACGCGCTGATCGTCCCCTCGGCGCAGCCGGTCAAACGTGAACCGCAAACCATTCTGGAAAGGATTGCGCTTAACCAACTTACCTTGACGGCCATTTTTAAAGGCCCCCAAGGAAACAAAGCCATTGTGGAAGAAGAGGGCGGCAAAGGCTATATCGTTGAAAAGGGCGCTTTTGTCGGCACACAGGGTGGTCGGATTCAATCAATTATCGATGGCCGGGTGATTATTGTGGGAAAAACAGTTGATGCCGACGGCAAAGTAACCACCTGGAAAAGAGAACTCAAACTTGCGAGCCGAGCCAATGATCCATCATAACCGTTCATTTCTGATTTGGTTGTTTGGAGGCCTTTACATGCTGGTTGTTTTGACCGGATGCGCCGCCCAAGCGCTCAAACCGGCGCTCGTGAATGAAATGTCGGAAGATGTTGCTTTTGGCGCCATCACTGCAATCGACGACGTTACCGATATAAAAGGGCGCCATCTGCGCATTGAGAGTACAAAGAAGTTGCTTTTCACCGCGATCAAACAGGCGGATCCGCCAATGGTGTCATTTTATTTTCACAATACCAGGGTCCGCCTGAAAAACCCCCTGCCGACGCAGTTTAAGGCGCCGTTAAAGGCGATTGTTTTAAGACCGCCCGGCAAACATTCACAATCCTTAAAAATGGATCTGATTTTAACCGAAGATGTGCCCTACACGGTGGATCAGGTTAACAGTCATTTGCAGGTGACACTGCCCAATCCAAGAGGGGGTGAAGAGAGATCCGTATTGACCACTTTGAAGAAGACAGAGGGTGTACAAGGCCGGCGGAATTCAACAGCGTCATCCCGCTTGACAGCGGTTGAGGCCTTTTATGGAAACGGGTTGACCCAAATCCGTATTGGAATTAGCCAGGCAGTTGCCGATGTCCAGGAAATTGCCCTGAGTGATCCCCCCCGGATCGTGGTGGATCTTTACGGCATTGCCGACCAGCATATAAAGGAGCAGGTAGAGCCGGTTAATTTGCCCGGGGTGCGGCAGGTTCGCTACCTTGGGGATGGCCGCAAACTGCGTGTGGTGATCGATACCGAGCCGCGATTTTTAAATGACTATTCGGTTTCCCGACGCTCTGACAGTGTGGTCATTGTCATCAATGCGCATCCGGTACCCGCTGCCCGTCCCGTCTCGATTCAGTCCATCAATTATGCGGCGGCCCAGGATCGCGAAGCCCGATTAACAGTCCGGGCAGATCGGCCGTTTCAATATCTTTTGGATCGTGTTGAACCCACCTGGTTGCGGCTGCGGTTGCAAAACAGCATTTTCACCCACCGGGTGGCGGCGCCGCTTCCCACTGATTTCGGCCCAGGCCCCATTGCCGGTTTGATGCCCAGGCAGGTTTCTGCAACCGAGGCCCAAATCGATATTATTTTAAAAAAGGCAACGCCCTATCTGGTGGACCAAAAGGGCGGCCAGCTCGTTCTTCAATTTAATCCAGCGCTCTTTGAAACTGCACCGGTCGCCGGGGAAACGGAGCAGCCGGCGCTGCAAACAACGATTGCCGCAACAGGGAACGAGAGCCCTGCGCCAAAGTACAGCGGTGAGCCCATCGCGTTGAATCTGCATGACGCCGATATCCGTAATCTCTTTAAAATCATCGCCGATGTGAGCGGCATAAACTTTGCCATTGATAAAGATGTCACCGGTCGGGTGACCTTGGCGCTGGATACACCGGTGCCGTGGGACCGGGTGCTGGACCTGGTTTTGAAAATGAACCGTCTGGAAAAACGGGTGGAAGATGGAATTATCCGTATCACCACCCAGGAAACGTTGCTCAAGGAAGATCAGGCCCGGGCTGAACGGCAAAAAGTCCGGCGGGCCTTGGAAAGCCAGGCCGACCTGATCACCGAATATATCACCGCCAATTATGCCGACGTTGAAAAGAACATCAAACCCCACCTGGAGGCGATATTAACGAAAAATGTGGATGGTTCGCCCCGCGGCACCCTCAGTGTTGATACCCGCAACAACGTTTTGATTATCACCGATGTGCCCAAGGCCATTTTACGTGCCAAGGAGATCGTGAAAGAGCTGGACCGAGTGACCCCCCAGGTGCTCATTGAAGCGCGGGTGGTGGAGGCCAACATGGATATTTCCCAATCTTTGGGTATTCGCTGGCGTATGGCCGGTGGGATCCCCAATGACAGCCCCAGTGCCGGTATCGGCCCTCAGCGCGGCTTCGGGAATATCGGCGGCACCTATGGCTGGGACACAGCCATCAATTTCCCCGTGGCCAACGCCCCGTCAATCGGATTTAACTTTTCCCGTATACTGGGCAGCCCTTTTTTGCTGGATATGCAGCTCAGTGCTTTGGAAGAGCAAGGCAGCGCCCGGATTATCTCTTCACCCCGGATCCTGACTCTCGATAATCAGGAGGCCCTCATTCAGCAAGGAGAAGAATACCCTTACAGGGATACAAAAGAATCAACGGACGGCACCTCCGGTGTTGTTGTGACTAAATTCAAGGATATTGATTTAAAACTCAAGGTTAGACCCCATATTACACCGGATCAGCGAATATCAATGAAAGTTTTTATTGAAAAAAAAGATATTGCCGGTTTTGTACAAACTGAAGCCGGGACGCTGATACCGCGAATTAACAACAAAAAAGCTGAAACGGAGTTTTTGATGAATGACGGTGATACCATCGTGATCGGCGGGATTAACAGAACCACCGAGCGTATCTCCAAAAGCGGCGTGCCGTTGATTTCACGGATTCCCATCCTGGGTTGGCTCTTTAAGACCAAAGCCAACGAAAACAACAGAGAAGAGTTGCTGATTTTTATCACCCCTAAAATCTCCCGGTTGGGACAAAAACCGGTTGCCCACAAACCGGCGGCGCAGACGACGGCCACCTTTTAACCCGGATTTTGCATGAAATTTTACCAATAAACCACCGCCGCTTACAAGCGACGGTTTTTTATGGCGGCTGCGCCGGCCGGATGTCATCCGGCCGAGCGAACCTGGCCGCCGCAGCCGCCTTTAGGCGGGTTGAGAATTCACTTTTTTAGCCCTCAGCTTTGTTTTTCCTGATCAACCCCAGCGTGGCCATGGAGATGGCGGCCCAAGCGGCATTGGAGCCGATGTTTTTTTGAATCTCCCGGCTGCATTCGTAGATCCGGGCCGCATAACTTTTTTCGATGGGGCGGATCTCATCCACCACTGCGGCCAGCTTTTTCTGGATCGACGAGTAGTCGGCGGCGTTTTCAATATCCTGGTTCAACCGGGTAAGGGTATTGGACAAATCGTCTCTTTTTTCGTCAAAGGCGCTATCTTCGGAAAGGTTTTCCGTTTGCTGAATATAGCCCCTGGCCCGCTGAATCAGTTCTATGGCGGTTTCCGGTTCCGGCGGTAGAATTCCGGCGCCGCCCAGGGCGCGCTTGGGGTACAGGGCGTTGATGGCGCCGCCTTCATCATGATCGCCATAAGGTTTGTCGGTATACGGCTGCCTACCCAGGCTGGAAATAGCGCTGCCCCATTTTTCCAGCTCCTCCTGTAAAATTATCATTTCCTGGTAGGCGGGTTCGGCTTCAATGTTGTCTTTGTAACTTTTAAACAGTTCAAAAGCCATAAAACCAATGCCCGCCACGGCGCCCACCCGGCCCAGAACACGGCCTCCGGCATTGAGCCGTTGCAGCGTTTTGGGCCCGAGACCTTTGGCCACATTTTCCGCAATCATGCTCCAGTAGGATACGCTCACTTTCCCCCTCCGTTCAGTTGAGATGCATTGGATTAATGGTGCTACGTCCGCAATGCGGTTACATCTGAGCCGGACGCCGTTTGGAGTAGTCAACTTGACATCATAGGTCTTTTGAACAAGAGTGTAAACCGATATGGAACCATTATCCCACCTGAAAGCCATTCTGCATTCAAAAAGAGCTAACATCTATTACATTGAAAAAGCGCGGGTGATGCAAAAAGGCGGGCGAGTCGTCTATCTCACCGAAGAGGCAGTGGAAAAGCAATACTGGAATATCCCTATTGCCAATACCACATGCCTTCTGTTGGGAACCGGCACATCAATTACGCAGGCGGCTGTCCGAATGCTGGCGTCAGCAGGCGTCCTGATTGGATTCAGTGGCACTGGCGGAACCCCGTTAATTGCGGCCAATGAGATTGAATGGCTGAACCCCCAAAGTGAATATCGCCCCACGGAATATGTTCAGGGCTGGTTGTCTTTCTGGTTTGATGGGGAAAAACGCCTTGGCGCCGCCAAACGGTTTCAGATGCTTCGCCTGGAGTATCTAAAAACCGTATGGCGAAAAGACAGAGATTTGAAAAATCAGGGCTTTCATATTGATGATGCCGATATGCAAAAGGCGCTTGACCGTTTTTCTGTAAAAATCAAACAGTGCCCCAACATCGGTGATTTACTTTTGCTTGAAGCCCAATTGACCAAAAACCTTTACAGGATAGCGGCCAATCGCACCAGGCAAAACGACTTTGTCCGCAACGTGGAAGCGGTAGATGACGCCAATGCCTTTTTGAATCATGGCAATTACCTGGCCTATGGTCTGGCGGCGACAACCCTTTGGGTGTTGGGGATTCCCCACGGGTTTGCCGTTATGCACGGCAAAACCCGGCGCGGGGCCTTGGTTTTTGATGTGGCGGATCTGATCAAAGACACGCTGATACTGCCATGGGCGTTTATTTGCGCAAAGGAACAGGCCACCGAGCAGGAATTCCGCCAGCAGTGCCTGCAAAACTTTACCCGCCACAAGGCGCTGGACTTTATGTTTACTACGGTTAAGGAAATCAGCCTGAACGGGGGCCGGCCATGATGGTCACCTTCGTCTCCGAGTGCGAGAAAAAAGCGCTCAACCGGACCCGGCGGGTGCTGGACAGCTTCGCCGGCCGCATCGGCTCCGGAACCTGGCAGACCGTGATCACGGCGGAGGGGTTGCAGGCGGTGAAAAAACTGCTCAGGAAAACGGCCACCAAAAATACGGCGGTTTCCTGCCACTGGATTCGCAGCCGCAGACGCACGGAGTTGATGTGGATCGTGGGGAATCGGAGGAAGTTTAATTCGCAAGGGTTTGTGCCGGTTAATTTTACAGAAGCGGTGAGTAGTCAGTTTGCTGATGAAGGCCGCTGGAAAACACTGCGCTTAATTCAGCACGCTGCTGTTATTGCTGGTTTGTTTCACGATTTCGGCAAGGCGAATCAGTTATTCCAAAACAAGATTAACCCGGATGTCATAACCGATTTTTTATTTGAACCCTATCGTCATGAATGGGTTTCATTGCGGCAATTTCAGGCATTCGTGGGTGATAAACGTGATATGGAATGGCTGGATGCTTTGGCAGATATAAATCCGAATGGCTTGAAGCCCTGTTTCTGTGACGGTCCGGGTCGCGATGTGAACAAAACGAATCACCCGATTCTCAATTTACCCCCATTTGCAAGCCTGGTGGCTTGGATTATCATTACGCATCATCGCTTACCTCTGCTTCCTGCGTGGGAAGAAAATATCAATGCGAATACCGCTTTTTCCCATATTGATCAATGGCTGGAAGAAGGTTTTGAGGCTGTCTGGAATTCCTACCGGTGTAAGGACGTTGACCAGCAGGGGCGTATAGAGGAAAACTGGACATTTGCTGAGAATGCATTGCCTTGTCATAGTTCCCACTGGCGCGCCAAAGCCTGCATCGAGGCTTCTGAAGCCAAAGAAGCGTTATCGGTTTGGCTGGACGATAAAGATCAAGATTTTATCAATGGTTATCTGTTTACCAGTCACCTGTCGCGACTGTGTGTGATGCTGGCCGATCATCATTACTCGGCGCAGAAACAGGTCACGCAGAAATGGCGTAATGCCCATTATAAGGTGTATGCCAACACGTATCGGAAAAAAGACAGGAGAAAAGGCTTCAAACAACAACTGGATGAGCACTTGATAGGCGTTGCTCACCATGCCGGAAAAATCGTTACGGCACTGCCTCGTTTAAATAGCCGCCTTGAATCTTTACCAGATAATAATGAACCCTTAACCCGTTCTGTAGAAAAAGAGTACAAAAAGAACTTTGGCTGGCAGGATAAAGCCAGGAAACTGGCTGAAAAGCTGGGCAAGGATACGCTTACACAAGGTTTTTTCGGAATCAACATGGCTTCCACGGGCAAAGGGAAAACCATTGCCAATGCCAAGATCATGTATGCCTTGGGAAAACAAACAGGACGAATCCGGTTCAGCGTTGCGCTGGGTTTACGCTCATTGACCTTGCAAACAGGCAAGGAATTTCAGGGCCATATGGAATTGTCGGATAAAGAATTGGCTATTGCCGTAGGTGGGACAGCGGTTAAACAGCTTTTTGACAATGAATACACCACTGAACGACCCAAAGAGGCCCTTGAATCTTCAGGCAGCGAATCAGATCAGGAAGTGGTGGATGACGAACTTTTTGTTCACTATTCGGGCCCAACCGCCGAGCACAGCCTGAGTGAATGGACAAAAGAGAATGAGCGGCTGGAAAAGTTACTCTGCGCGCCCGTTTTGGTGAGTACGATTGATCACCTGGTACCAGCCACCGAAGGAACCAGGGGCGGCAAACAAATTGGCCCGATGCTGCGTTTGTTAACGTCTGATCTGGTACTGGATGAACCGGATGATTTCGCATTGGGAGATTTGCCTGCCTTGTGCCGTTTGGTGCATTGGGCAGGTATGCTGGGGGCGCGGGTACTGTTGTCTACAGCAACCATGCCGCCGGCGTTGGCCCATGCACTGTTCCAATCCTACCGGACGGGTTGGGCGCAGTATGCCAAAGCCAATATCCAAAACTGGAATGGCGCGATCTGTTGCGCCTGGTTTGATGAGTTTGGCGCCTCGCATCCTGATAACCGTCTGATTGCCAACCTAAATGAACTGAAAAACCAGCATAGCCGCTTTGTCAAGGTGCGTCTGAACAAGTTAACGTATCCAGGTCCAAAGCGACTGGGGAAAATCATCACCGTCGAGAATCAAAACGAACCAACGATTCCGGCATCACTGGCTGAAACGATTCATACCAACATGAAAACGTTGCACCGGCAACATCATGTCCGCCATGATGGAAAGAAGGTCTCCATTGGATTGGTCCGGATGGCGAATATCAATCCGCTGGTTGCGGTCGCCAGGGAACTGATTAAACTGAATGCTCCAAAGGATACCTGTATCCATTATTGCGTGTATCACAGCCGTTTTCCTCTTGCCATTCGTTCCTATATTGAACAGAAGCTGGATAGGATTTTAAAACGAAAAGAGGAGGATGATCTGTGGCAACATCCCGAAATCAACGATGCGCTACAAAACTATCCTGACATAAATAACCACTTATTCGTCATCTTGGCGTCTCCGGTTGCCGAGGTGGGCCGGGATCATGATTACGATTGGGCAATTGTCGAACCCAGTTCCATGCGCTCGATCATTCAACTGGCCGGAAGGGTTTTACGGCATCGTGATGAAGTGCCCGATACCCCCAACATCCTGTTACTCAACCAGAACTACAAGGCGCTCCATGGAAAAAAAGTCTGTTTCACTCGCCCCGGCTTTGAATCCGGCGAAATCCGGATGGCGTCACATGAATTGCTGAATATTCTCAATGAAGAACAGTACCGGGCGATTGACGCCAAACCGAGAATTACCGACTATAAGCCGAAAAATGACAGATACCGCAACAATTTGAATGCGCTGGAGCATAAGGCGTTGGATTGGCACCTGTTTTCAGGCCCTAAAAAAGCCAAGGTGTGGTGGGAGAGCCAACCCTATTGGTGCGGTGAGGTCCAACGTCAGCAGCGCTTTCGACAATCCGATAAGGATGAAGCTTATTTTTTGTGCGTGAAAGATGAATATACGCCGCCGTATTGGCAATGGCTGAATGAACACGTATATCCCCCCAAGATGGGGGACGTCACACATATTGCCTTTGCTAAAGAGCCTGAAAGAGGCCGGAATAGCTATTTTTGGCTTGATCTGGATGAATTTACAATTTATTCTGAACTTTCAGAATCTTTTGGGCTGGCATTATCCGGGGTCAGCAGGCGGTTTGGAGAGCTGCGGGTAACAGAATATGGTCATAGCCAGCATCAGGATTATTGCTACCACAAAAATTTGGGGCTTTATCAGGAGCTTGGTGATTAATGAATACAGAGAATATTCAAACATGGAATGATATGATTCGGGGCTTCCTGCAATCAAAGCAGGACGCAGAGGAAGAAAAATATCTGAAGAATACACTGATAAAATCGGTTGCCAAGTCTTATGAAGAAAAACGCTATTTTGGTAAACAAGACCTGAAGGATTTTTTCGACCCTAAAAAGAATAAAAAAGAGGAGTCTCAAACATCACTTGAATTCCAACGAGACAAATATTTCAAGATGCAGCAATTTACCCAAAAACCTAAAAACATAAATTGGTCTGAGATACAGTTCAACTACCAGAAAAAATATGAAGCGTTACAGAAAAAATATGAAGCTACCCTTTGGCTAGAAGATGCCGCAGCGAATGCAGCCAGTGTAAGTTTTGCCACTCACGTAGTTAAATTGACGCATTCGAAAATCGACAGCCCATCTTTCTTAGATCAAATTGATACCCGAAAGCCAGCATATCTGACAACATCAACCTTGAAAGAAAAAATTATTGATGGCGCAGTTGCCGGAAATCAGTATGCGCCTATATTTCAGTTTCTTGAGTTGGAGCTACAAGGTAAAAAGTTGGCTCCCGAATTTGAAAATGAAAATAATACGATTCTTGAGCCTTTCGCCAGTAATGAAGCGCAACTGCTTACTTGGAACAATGGGTTCAAACAAGCATTGGTAGCTGGGAATCTCGCGACACACCCACTTTCAAAGCAAATATATTTTCCAGTAAAACAAGGCACAGGTAATTCAAGTACACACTACCACTTGCTCTGCCAGGTTACCTCATCATCACTGGCCCAGACAATGTATGAAGCATTTTTTGACGCCGACCAGAAAAACGTAAAAAAAGCCTATGATAAAAATGTTTTTGCATCAAATAACAAGGTTTCCTTCCCTGGACGAGCCCATTTGTCTGTAACCGCCAGTAACCACAGCAATGCGTCACAATTAAATGGGAAACGAGGTGGTAAACTATATTTATTATCCGCACAACCCCCAGTTTGGCAAAGTCAACTCAAACCCCCGATATACAGCAAATCGTGGTTTGACAGGGGAATCCCACTTGCTGCCGTAAAGGAAGATATCACCTATCTGCGCGATTTCCTGTTGCGGTTCGAGTATCTGGGGTTAAGTACCAAAGACCCCAAAAGGCGTAGATGGATAGACAGGTGGGTCAATCGCATTATTTCCAATGTCCTGCTCTTTGCCGAAGCCATCCAGAATTTACCGGCAGGTTGGTCGGACAACTCAGAAATCAAACTTAAACCGGAGCAGCGATATTTCCTTGATCCTTATCGCGCTGATGCGGCATTCCGGAACAACAGAAAAACAACCGATTGGCAATCAACCGTCTGTTCGGATTTCGCCTACTGGCTGAACCGGAAGCTTTCGGGTAAGGATAAAAAGTTCACACCACAAAGGGAACATACCCGCCTTTGGAGATCCTTGATGAAACAGCCGCTTCGGGAATCCAGCGACATGATCGATGCGGCGTTGGGTTCCCAGGAGGAAAAGGCATGAACCAGTACATTTTGATTAACCGTATCAAGGTGCAAAATGCCAATGCTGTGGCCGGGTTTACCTGGGGGTTTCCCGCCATCACCCATTTCCTGGGCTTTACGCATAATTTGACCAGAAAAATACAAGGCACAGAATTTGATGAAAAAATCAGCCTTTCCGGGTGTGCCGTTGTTGCCCATGAGCATCAGGCGCACACCTATGGAAAATGGCGTGACAGCTTTACACAAAGTAGGAATCCACCCTATTTACATTCACATGATAAAATCGCCCCTCCACCTGTGATCGAAGAGGGCAAAATGAATATGACCGTCTCCCTGCTCATCGGCTATGAGGGCTATCTGGGACGTGAAGGCGATTTTATTGAATGGCTGAAAAAACAATGCCTGCTGCAACGTTTGGCCGGCGGCACAATTTTAGAAATTGATGCCATTGAGTTATTTAATATTGAAACCAAAGCCAAGCGACTATTACTCAAACGCAAGTTGCTGCCCGGTTTTGTCCTGATGGATCGGTCAGACAAATTAGCCGCTCACTATAAAGCCTGTTTGAAAGATAATCCTGAGGCCGAGTTGCTGGATGCCTGGCTGGACTTCGCCGCACTCAAGCAACAGGCCCGTCCTAGGTCTGACTTGATCAGCAGGCATCTAAAAAAACAAGCGAAAAATAAAGAAAACATGAATGCCACACTGCTACAGGTCTGGGATGAACATCTGCTAAAACCGTATAGTGGCGCGATTCCGGATTCAATTAAAAAACATTTTTCCGGAATTGAAGAAAATAAGGATAATAAAGAGCTCTTGGCGCAATGGCGGCAATACCGAAAACCCACCGATAAAACACCGGCTGACTGGGAGTATTTGCCTAAGCCGAGTCGAGGCTATCTGGTGCCGATCATGACAGGCTACAAGGCGATCTCACCTGTTTACGAAAACGCAAAGATCTCCAATACCCGCGACAATGAAACAGAGGTCTGTTTTGTCGAATCTGTTCATTCGGTCGGAGAGTGGCGTGGGGTGAACCGCCTGATAGCGACTGAAGATTTTGCAAACTGCCTGTGGCACTATCACTGTGAGAAAAATTGGTATCTCTGCCGGCAGGCGCACGGGGACAGCTCGATAATGATACCCAACGCAACTGCTGAAACAATAGATGTTAGTCCTTCAGACGAATTAATCTAAACAGGAGGTGACTATGAAACTACCGAGCATGTTAGCCTTTGAACGTAAATTAGAGGTTTCGGATGCCCTGATGTACGCTGGTGATTGGGAACAGCTCGGACAAGAGGGGGAGAATAAGGAAAAAGAATGGAAAAAAATCCCAATTGTCCCACGCCGGAATCGTTCAACCCAAAGTGCTTACAATATCAAGGACGAGGACAAAGTCAAACCAAACCCGGTATCAGCAGATAATGATGACGCCAACTTGCCTCATGATAAAGATACCCTGAAAGTGAGTTTTACCCTAAGGGTAATCGGTAATGTTGGCGAACCTTTTGCCTGTAATGATCCCGATTTCGAAGAAGCAATCAAACAAAAAGTTGATGCGTTTAAGGAGGAAGGCTTGAGGGAATTATCCTTCCGCTATGCACATAATATCGCCAGCGGGAGATTTCTGTGGCGTAACCGTGTTTGTGCGGATAATGTGCAAGTCCGGGTTAACCTAAACGATAAGAATAGTGAACCTCTTGGTTTCAACGGTTATGATTTCCCGCTCAACGACTTTTCTGCCAAACGGGATGATGCTCAATTGCAGCAATTGGCAGATGATATATTGAGAGGGCTGAACGGCAACAATGATTTTGTTTTGCTATCCGTAGATGCCTACGTTCGCCTTGGCAAGGGACAGCATGTGTTTCCGTCCCAGGAAATGAATGTGAGCGAAAAGAAAAAAGTGCTATTTCAGCTTGATGGATGCGCCGCATTACACAACGTCAAAATAGGTAACGCCATTCGCACTATTGATGACTGGTATGATAATGCAGAGTTTCCGATTGCCGTAGAGCCTTATGGTTCCGTTACCCAAAGAGGAAACGCTTACCGGAAGACTAAAAAAGAGGGGGATTTGTACTCCTTAATGATTGACTGGGTGAATGATAAAGAGGTTGATACGCAACAGCGTTGCTTTGTACTGGCCAACCTCATCCGTGGCGGTGTCTTTAGTGCCTAATCAGATTAAAAGGCAAGCTTATGAAAGTTTATCAGGAAATTACCATTCTGCCGCATGAAGGAGTTCATCTGTACTTTCTCTGGAGCAAGGTTTATCAACAACTCCACCTGGCTTTTGTTGAAATAGAAGACCCCAATAACAAAATACCCGTTGGCGTCTCTTTCCCGGCTTATGATGAACTTCAGCATGAATTGGGTCTAAAACTCCGGCTTTTTGCCTCATCCGAGCAAGAACTGGAAAGTCTGAATCTAAATAAATGGCTGGCAAGACTGCGTGACTACACCCTCATCACACGAATAAGGCCCGTACCTGACAATATAGACAAATATGCCTTTTTCAAACGTTTACAACCCAAAAATAACAATGAACGATTAGCCAGAAGAAAAGCCAAACGCCATGGCCTCAGTTTTGAGGAGGCGCTTGCAACTTACGAGAACCGTAAGGAGCAATATTGTACTGCTCCCTATATTTACATCCAAAGCTTGAGTTCCAGAAAACGGTATCGTTTGATAGTTGCAAAAATTGACTGCGATTATGAGCAGGCTGGTGATGGATTCAGTACATACGGTTTAAGTTCAACAAGCACCGTACCGTTGTTTTAACCATTATTTTTTGTTTTTTGACAATTTGCATATATTTCAGGTGGTTAAAAATGATCAAAAAGTGATAGGTGTTTTTGCATTAAAATGTGCAAGTGTTTGTCATTATTCAATAGTCATCTTATCCGGTAGGTTCACTGCCGCACAGGCAGCTTAGAAAGACGCGGCAGGTGCAGGTTGATCAGCGTACGCGTTCACTGCCGCACAGGCAGCTTAGAAAGCAGACAGGCGCCGCCGCGCCCGTGAAGATGCGTTCACTGCCGCACAGGCAGCTTAGAAATCCGTCTCTATTTCAATTAGATCAACGTTCTTGTTCACTGCCGCACAGGCAGCTTAGAAACGAGGATTCCGCCGATTACGACGCGAACAATAGTTCACTGCCGCACAGGCAGCTTAGAAAACGAACAGATCGAGGGCGTGACAATCCTGAGCGTTCACTGCCGCACAGGCAGCTTAGAAATGCTAGAGTAGCGATGAATACTCGATGTTTTTGTTCACTGCCGCACAGGCAGCTTAGAAAAACATTAGACTAACCCAACCGGGCCCGGGCGAGTTCACTGCCGCACAGGCAGCTTAGAAAGCCGAATGGTGTCGGTATTACGAAACAGCGTCGTTCACTGCCGCACAGGCAGCTTAGAAAGGCTGAAAATCGCATACCCCCTGTTTTATTGTGTTCACTGCCGCACAGGCAGCTTAGAAAAATTCCTTTCTTGCCAGCTCCTCTACCTGCAAGTTCACTGCCGCACAGGCAGCTTAGAAACATAGCCGGATGCGCCACGGTTCCGCTGTCGCGTTCACTGCCGCACAGGCAGCTTAGAAAACCACCCGGCCGCCCCACATCAGCATGGCTATGTTCACTGCCGCACAGGCAGCTTAGAAAAGAAACATCGGCTTAACGTCCGCTCGCCGTAGGTTCACTGCCGCACAGGCAGCTTAGAAAGTTAGACGCTCACGCTCCGCCTGCAAGGCCGCGTTCACTGCCGCACAGGCAGCTTAGAAAGCAAAAAACACCGCGCGGCGGAAGCGATGCTGGTTCACTGCCGCACAGGCAGCTTAGAAAGGACGCGGGCAAGCAGACCGCCATTGATCAGTGTTCACTGCCGCACAGGCAGCTTAGAAAGTGAAGCCCTCTGCAATAGCATCGGCCTCAGTGTTCACTGCCGCACAGGCAGCTTAGAAATTTCGTTTTTAGAGGGTTTAGGCTAGATTGATGTTCACTGCCGCACAGGCAGCTTAGAAAGCCCCTGAAATGCGCCCGCTCATAGGCTACGAGTTCACTGCCGCACAGGCAGCTTAGAAAACCGGCAAAGGCAACGCCGGAAAGCCGGTAATGTTCACTGCCGCACAGGCAGCTTAGAAATTCTGGAGGGCGGGGCTTTGTTTCACGCGAGCGTTCACTGCCGCACAGGCAGCTTAGAAATGCCTCGATCTCCGTCAACAGATCGGAGGACTGTTCACTGCCGCACAGGCAGCTTAGAAAGTGGAGAAACTGGCCGACGTGGAGCTGGTGGAGTTCACTGCCGCACAGGCAGCTTAGAAATGCAGGTCGAGGTGGCGACCCTGAAAGGGGAAGTTCACTGCCGCACAGGCAGCTTAGAAACCACAGCCAACATCGATCCGGAAGTGGAGGCCCGTTCACTGCCGCACAGGCAGCTTAGAAATTCGGGGCTGTACTCGGGCGCCGTCGTCAAAAGTTCACTGCCGCACAGGCAGCTTAGAAAGCAAAAATTTTGGGAGATTGCAAAGTGTCGGCAGGGCTGGTACGCTTGCAAGGCGATGGAGAAGATTTTTCGACAGCCTCAAAGGAGACATCATCCCCCCCGCTAGGCGGGCGATCGGTACGGTTGTCATTGCGAGGTGCTTGGGACGAAGCAATCCCGACTCGCGGCGAGCGCGGGCGGTTCGAAAAAGTGGTTGACATAGGGCTTAAAAGCAGGACTCAAACGATGGAGGTTGAGAAAATGAAGCTGAAAAAAGCAGGCAACCGAGGGGCCGGTCTCTTTGGGCAGGCGGCCGGGAGAAGCAAGCGATCATCCACGAAGCGCTTTTGGTTCGCGGGAGTGATCGCGGCAGCCCTGTTTTTGGCGACGGGGCCGGAGGTGCAAGCGCAATATAAGTATGTAAGTTTTACCGGGGTCAATTATGCCAACGCCACGCAAGAAGGTGGCTATACTGTTACTAACGCGATTAATCACAATGGCAATACCTGGGATGTTACTGTCAAAGTAGAACCCACTTGGCGCGGGAGAATTGCTACATCAAACAAGAGCGGTTCTGGTTACCTAAACCCAAAATTCCCCAACGCCGAAGGTATCTGGTTTGGTAAAGCAAGCGGCGGCCCACATCGATTTACATTCACATTTATCCAAACCGCGGGAACCGATCCATTGGACTTGCTTGTGCATTCGGGAGAATCTGTAAACTATGAGATGGATAAGGTGACCACCAGCGGAACTGCTTGGGAACAGGCACAGCATGGTAACATGAACAGGGACCCTGTAATATCCGGGACTACGGCTACTTTCAAGGATTATGGATCCAGGGAAGTAGGTTGGTGGTCTGTACAGACAACGTTACCCCCTGGCAAAGGAACCGTCACGTATAGCTATACGCATCTTACCTCAAGCGGTAACAACATGATTGCCTTTCAAGCAGCTCAAGCAACGCCAACCGTCGACTACGACTACGGCGATGCGCCATGGCATTATGACAATGACGCGGCAAGCGCCGCTCGTCACGCGCTCGGCGCCGATCTGTGGCTCGGCCGCAGGGCGCCGGATAGGGATGACTACCCGGCGATTCCCTGGGAGTTAGTGGACGAACGTGACGACAACGATGCCGAAGGCGACGACGAAGATGGTGTCCTTTTCAACTTCCCTCCTATAGGGTATGCGAACACCAGGGCAACGGTAACGGTGGTGAACCATTCGAGCGAGGCGGCGCAGGTGTGCTGCTGGCTGGACGGCGCAGTCTCTTCGGCAACCGGCACGGTGAACGTCAACGGCGCCTTTGAAGACACCGCGCCAGAGAAGAAGTGTGCCCCGGTGCCCGCCAAAAGCGGGCGTACCCAGCGTGTTCTCTCCTGGTATTTTCCGAACACTGCAACCACGACCTACAGGACCTACGCGCGCTGTCGGCTCTCCACCGCAAGTACAATAAGTCCCACCGGAGCGCTTGCCGACGGCGAAGTCGAAGATTATCGCATCGTCATCAATGAGGCACGCGCATGCACCATAGACGCGGAATTTCAAGATTTTTTTGATTTCTTAGGCAGTGCCCACCAACCTGAACATGATTTTCCATATGCTCAAGTCAGACTAACGCCGGGTTTTTCGGGCCAGGCGGGTGCGGTAATGTCTAAGGGTAAAGTGGATTTTCGTGAGCCGTTTACCATTGCATTCAATGCCTATTTTGGATACAAAGACAGGAACGGCGCAGACGGCATCGCCGCGGTTTTTCACAATGACCCCAGAGGAAGCGGCGCCCTTGGACTGTCCGGATCGGCTCTGGGCGCCGGTGGCATCCAAAACGGAATTGCGCTTGAGTTTGATACCTACCAAGGCGCATTCGAAAACTGGAGTCACTGGAGCCAGCGCAATAGTGGGATGGACCATACTTCTATCTGGGATACCGATAAAATTCTTGGACGAGAGCCCCGATCTTACCTGACTAAGGCCATTGGACATGGCAATCTGGAAGATGGGCGCCGTCATGACGTTGAAATAAGATGGGATCCCGTTACTCAGACCCTCTCCTATACTCTCGATAGCGCGAACGCGGGTTCTTATACTTATAGCGGAACAACGGATTTCGTGACCGAGTATTTCGGTGGAGCACCCATGGTGCACTTCGGGATAACGGCTGCCACTGGAGGTTTATCCAATGCCCATGCAATACGCTTTCCTGGTTTTTGCAAACTGCCATTAGGATTTGACGCCGATGGCGACGGTGTCGCCAACATCTTCGACATTGATGATGATAATGACGGAATCACGGACTGCGTGGAAAATGGATTGCAGGAGCAGAAAATTCAAGATATTTTTGCTTTGCGAGGCAGCGCCATCCCGATTGACAGTAGCGGGGGGAGGCAAGCGCTACTAACGCCGGATTCACGGGGCCAGGCGGGCGCGGCAATGTCTAAGAATAAAGTGGATTTTCGTGAGCCGTTTACTATTGCATTCCGGGCACATTTTGGACATAAAGACGGCGCGGACGGAATGGCCGCGGTTTTTCACAATGACCCCAGGGGAAGCGCCGCCCTTGGACTGTCCGGATCGGCTCTGGGCGCCGGTGGTATCCAAAACGGAATTGCGCTTGAGTTTGATACCTACAATGGCTCATTCGAAAATTGGGGTAGCGACTGGTGGAGATACGACTGGCGGCGGGATGACCATACTTCTATCTGGGATACCGATCAAATGGGTGGGTATCTTGGACGCAATCCCCGATCTTACCTGACTACGGCCATTGGACATGGCAATATAGAAGATGGGTTCCCTCATGACGTTGAAATAAGATGGGATCCCGTTACGGAGATCCTTGCCTATACTCTCGATGGAAATCCTGCGGGTACTTATACTTATAGCGGAACAACGGATTTCGTGACCGAGTATTTCGATGGAGCACACCAGGTTCACTTCGGGATAACGGCTGCCACTGGAGGTTTATACAATTTCCATTCAATACGCTTTGGTGATTTTTGCAAGCTGCCTTTAGAAATTGATACCGATGGCGACGGCCTGCCGAACCACCATGATTTGGACAGCGACGCCGACGGGATCAGTGATCTTTTGGAGAGCGGCGCCGGTGACGACGGCTCCCCGGTCAATTACCTGGACTGGCATAATGACGGCGAGATCGACCTCGTCTTCGGTGTCGGCGCCAACGGTCTGGCCAATGTCATCGAGACGGCCAACGGTGTGGACAACGGCACAACCCCGAGGGATACCGACAACGACGGCACGCCCGACTATCACGATCTTTACAGCGACGCCGACAGTTGCCCGGACGCGATCGAGGGCGTACGCCGCTACGCCGTTGGTCGCGGGGAGATGGTTCCCTCCTTTGATTTCGGGGACATCGTTTCAGACGGGAGCCTGGATCAAAGCGTCTACCCCGCGGATGATCACGGCAGGCACGATGGCACGACGAACCAGGGCGTCGGTTCCGCCGCCGACAGCAGCGTTAATGCCTGCGCCGAATAATACTGAGACGCGCTCGAGAGCGACCAAACCCCGAAGGCCGGCACGATGCCGCCGCCGCGCCGGCGGCATCGCCACGGAACCGACGACCCTGTGGCCCGTACTGCTGTGCCTAAGCGCAGGGCCGATATAGACGTTGACGCGGCCAACCGGACGTGATCAGGGGCGACCGCATCCCCACCCCTGATTTCGAGACCTTTGCAGAACATCTATTTTTGTTGGGGCAGGCTTATGAAACAATCTTGCAATCGTCGAAAGGACAAAAGGCTTTGATGCTATCGGGCATTGCGCGGCATCTGCCCTAAGGCCGTGCCTTTTGGGGGTCGCTATTATGGCACTGACATCCCTCGTTGCTGTGATGATGCCGGCAGCCGCAGCCACTATGACCGGGATGCCGTTTGGCCCGCCAGGCCATGACGGCTATGAAAAAAATCAGAATTGCCGCTGTCAGTAGAAAAGGAAAAATGATTTCCGTCATATAAAAACTTTTTCCATCAACGGGCCAAATCCGCCAACGCCGTATCAATGTCTTTACATTGGAATGTAAAGCCGGAATCCATGAGCCGTTGCGGGATCATCCGTTGACTAACCAAGAGTGTCTCGGCAAATTCACCCAGGACCAATTTTAGCATCACCGCGGGCGCCGGCAACAATGCCGGGCGGCCTAATGCTTGTCCCAAGGCTTTGGCCAGAGTGCGATTGCGAACCGGATGGGGTGTGCAAAAATTAAATGGACCCTCCAGGTCATTCCGTTTGGCAATAAACCCAAAGGCATTGATCAGGTCGGCCATATGAATCCAGGAAAACCATTGTTGGCCGCTGCCCATGGGACCGCCCGCATACCACCTAAAAGGTGTCACCATTTGATGAAAAGCGCCGCCCTCTTTTCCCAACACAACCCCAAAGCGAGTCAATACCACCCGACAGCCTTTTTCCCGGGCCGCCAGCGCAGCCTGTTCCCATTCAACCGCCAAACAGCCCAAAAAATCATCTGCGGCGGCACTCTTTTCCGTAATAATTGAATCTCCTTGGTCACCATAATACCCGACCGCTGAAGCGCTGAAAAAAAGTGGTGGATGCCGGATAGACAATGCGTCGACGATATTGCGGGTCGATTGTATACGGCTTTCTCGGAGCTGCTCTTTATACTGCTCATTCCATCGGCCCAAAATACTTTGACCGGCCAAATTGATCACCCAATCGGCAACGGCGACTGAATCCTGCCACGAACCGGTTTGAGTGGTATCGGTTCCAATATAGTGGAATCGCGGATGGTTGACGGCTGATTGAGTTTCCCGCCGACCGGTGGCAGTCACAGCATGACCTTGATCCAATAAATGCAACGCCAGTTCCCGACCGACAAACCCGGTTCCGCCTGATATAAAAACCCGCATAAGCACCTCTTATCCAAACCTAAGCGGCGCTAATGATTTTGCAACCGCACCAATATGGTAGATGAGGCTTTTTAATACTTTAAGCGGCTCAGGTAGGACTTGCGTGACGCCTCACGAGCATCTTTCAATGTATAGATGCCCTTTTGCGCTAACAGTGGCAATAGTTTCACAAAAAACTTGGCCGTTGCCATGGCGTCCCCAAACGCCGTATGGCGTCCCACCACATTGATTCCCAAGCGGTGGGCAATGGCCCGCAGATTATGACTTTGGTGGGCCGGGTGAACCACCGTGGAGAGAAGCATCGTATCCAGCACCGGCTGGTTAAATTTGATTCCGGTCGACGGCTCGTGGATCTGCAGCATCCGCATGTCAAAGGCCGCATTATGCGCTACTAAAATACTGTTCGCCACATAAATGTAAAAGTCCGGAAGCACAGTATCCACGGTTGGTTCCTGCTGAACCATTTCATCAGTAATGCCATGGAAGCGGGTCGATTCTACAGGGATGCCGCGTTGCGGATTGATCAATTGATTAAAGTAATCCGATGCCACCAATCGCCCATTGACGACCCTGACAGCCCCAATGGAGATAATTCGGTCCCCGGCGCCCGGATCAAGACCTGTCGTCTCAGTATCAAAGACTGTGCAGGTTAATTGATTTAGCGGCTCGTTGTCCAACGCCGTGGTAAAGCCGGTCTGTGTAAATAGATCAAAGTCAAAATCAACAGGCCGATGCTCCGGTAAAATGGGCGCATGTCTAAGCGGTTCCCTGCCGGCGGTTTCATTCACCTCCAGATAGAGCCGCAATCGTGCAAACCCGTCATCAGATTCCGAGAAAGCAAATAGATCGGCTTTATGGTTTTGTAAAACCTCCTTCATCGAAAAGGGCAAGGTTTCATGACCTACCGCAATATGCGCTTTTTCCCATTGCGGAATCATGTCCGCTCCAAGCGGCCCACCCTGCCAAAGCAGGTCAATTCCCACAAATTGAAACGTTCGGTGGAGAACTACTTTGAAATGATTCTGATTGAGTGTTGTTTGTAAAAATTCAAGCAGCATTCGAATCGTTAGGGCAAAAGCGTAACTGTCTATCCGGATGGCAAACCCACTGTCGTCCGCCGAATGATCGATAGTTTGGCGGACCGCTTCGTCGACCGCCGCCAAGTCCAGCGTAATATCTGAAGAGTCCTCAACCTTGTATTTCAATACCTCCAGAAATTCAGCCGCATCAATATCGATCATGGGCCAGTGGCTATGACCAAACTGTTCGCCAAAGATGTGGTCAGCTTCAGCAAGCAATGTGGTCATCCTTTCAGCTTCGGTCTGCAGCGGCCCGCCGGGTCCGTTTGGGGCAGCCGCTGCTTGCAACGTGGCTAAAGATTGCTGCAGTGACCGTGAATGGTCACGCCAAAATGTATGTAACCGCCGATCTTCGGAAAGCGGCTCTGTAAAATCATCGAGAACCAATAAAAATCCGTTGAATTTTTGCATTGAATCAAGTACGGGTGTCGCTTCAATCCGCAACAAGCGGTCGGCCTGATTCACAATAAAAGAGGAACTCAATCGCTCCGATTTCTTTTCCAAACGCAGGTTGATTTCGTCCAGGGCATGTGCAATCGGTGCGTTCTCAAGCACGGTAAAAATAGAGCGGCCGATCCCGACATAGCTACGGGCCGACGATGTCCGCCCGTCTGCCGCTGATAAGGCTGCCGGATCACCCAACAGCCGCTTGGCCTGTTTATTATACAGAAGGATCCGCCCTTCGAGATTACAGACCATCATTCCCTGGGGCAGCTCGGACAAAAACTCAGCCAAGATATTTTTTTCAGCATCGCTGGCTGCTCGCGCTTGAGTAATGCGGGCCGCCATCCCCACCCGCATTTTTTTTACATCATCGGCCCATTGATTGATAGCCAGGGCCAACTGTTCAAAATCACCGACAGCATTGGTGGCAATGCGATGATCCGGATTTACGGTTCGAATGAGTTCCACCTCGGACTCGATTTTGACTATTGGAATCATATAATTGCGTATAACGCTGTCTATAATAAAGATTCCAAGAGCCAGGAGAAACCCTATCAAGCCAAACAGAAGGATGAAGTTTCTCTGAACAAGCGCAATCATCATTTGCTGCTCATTCGGGGATAACTGCCGCCAAACTATCCAGGCGACGATCACAGTGATCGTTGGAATGGCAATCATTCCACCAATTACAAACCATCCGCATTTGTTGCGCGGACGCATCTCCCTATTGACCTCCAGCTAACTTTCCAATCAGGTTTGAATACGTAAAAATGAACAAGAATGCCGCAATTAAAAAGAAGGCCGGTGCGCTAAAATACCACACCGGCTTGGGTACGACAATTATTATAATGGGTTCAACTCATGGGTTACCCTGGTTACGACTTACGTGCGCCTGCATACCCGATATCCTTTAAGGCATCTTCCATCTCGCCCAAGATTGTCGGATCGTCAATGGTGGCAGGGGTTTTATAGTCCTGGTTGTCGGCAATTTTCTGGATCGTCCCCCGCAGAATCTTACCGGAACGGGTCTTGGGCAACCGTTTGACCACCGTGGCGGTTTTAAAAGAGGCCACCGGGCCAATGCGCTCCCGAACCATCTGGACTGCCTCTTTGATGATCTCATCATGTTCCCGCTCAACCCCGGCGTTTAACACCAAAAAGCCGACGGGCACTTGACCCTTCAAAGAGTCCTCCACACCTAAAACCGCGCATTCGGCCACATCGGGATGGTCTGCCAGCACCTCTTCCATGGCGCCTGTGGAAAGGCGATGGCCGGCCACGTTAATAATATCATCCGTTCGTGACATCACAAACACATATCCATCTTCATCAATAAACCCGGCATCGGCTGTTTTATAATACCCGGGGAATTCATCCAGATAGGATTCGATATAGCGTTTGTCATTATTCCATAAGGTGGGCAGCGTTCCCGGCGGCAACGGCAATTTAACCACCAACGCGCCAATTTCACCGGCAGCCACCGGTTGGCAGGCATCATCAATCACCTGAACATCCCAACCGGGAACCGCTTTGGTGGGTGATCCCTCTTTGACATCAAAACGATGCAAACCCAAACAGTTGGAACAGATGGGCCAGCCGGTTTCGGTCTGCCACCAATGATCCACCACAGGCACAGCCAATGCGTTTTCCGCCCAGTGAAGCGTATCCGGGTCGGTCCGTTCGCCGGCCAGAAAAAGGGCCTCAAAATTGGATAAATCATACTGTTTCATCAGTTCGGCGCCGGGATCTTCACGCTTGATGGCTCTAAAAGCTGTGGGGGCGGTAAACATGGTCTTCACTTTGTGTTCGGCAATCACCCGCCAGAAAACACCGGCATCGGGTGTGCCCACCGGTTTGCCTTCAAAAAGAATAGTGGTGCATCCCTTTAAGAGCGGGGCATAGACAATATAGGAGTGACCCACCACCCAGCCGACATCGGACGCCGCCCAGTAAACATCACCGGTGTCGACATTGTAGATGTCTTTCATGGTCCACTTTAAGGCCACAGCATGGCCTCCGTTATCGCGCACAACCCCCTTGGGCTGACCGGTGGTTCCCGATGTATAGAGGATATAGAGCGGATCGGTGGCCGCTACGGGAACGCAATCGTGGGGAGTGGCATCGGCCACCGCGGAGGCCCAATCGATATCCCGGCTCTCAACCATGGATGCCTTTTCCATGGGACGCTGAAAAATGATACACTTTTTGGGGCGGGCAGCCTCGTTCGATGCGTTGATCGCCTCATCAAGCAACGGTTTATATGGAATAATCCGCTTTACCTCGATACCGCAGGAGGCGGAAACAATCACCGTAGGTTTGGCATCATTGATGCGAGTGGCCAGCTCATTGGCGGCAAATCCGCCAAAGACGACTGAATGAACTGCGCCCAGGCGCGCGCTGGCTAGCATGGCAAAGGCCGCCTGTGGAATCATGGGCATATAAATCAATACCCGGTCGCCTTTTGCAACCCCCTGTGCGGCAAGCAACCCGGCAAAACGAGCCACTTCATCTTTGAGTTGGGAATAGGTGTGTTTTTGAATTGTACCTGTTACCGGACTATCATAAATTAGCGCCGGCTGATCACCCCGCCCTTGATCCACATGATAATCAACTGCATTATAACAGGTATTTAACTCACCACCCACAAACCAGCGATAAAACGGTTTATTGCTGTCGTCCAGTACCTTGTCCCATTTTCTATACCAGTGAATCGCTTCCGCCTGCTCACCCCAAAAGGCTTCCGGATCCTGGATTGACCGGGTGTGGGCCTCATCGTAAAGAGTAGTCATCAAATCCTCCCTGCGTTAAGTGAATTCTCAACCGCCTAAAGGCGGTGGCTTCGGCGACTACGTGCGCTCGGCCTGCAACAGGCCTGTGCAGCAGCCGTAAAAGACCGTCGCTTGTAAGCGACGGTGGTTTATGAAAGCAAAACGCAAAACCTTCGACTGTAGTCGGAGGGTACCCGCTTTTGGCCTTACGGACCTGCTACAGCCTTCGCCTAAAGGCGAGGGGATTTTCTCCCATTCCCCGAATGGGACAATAAAAAAATCCATGGTGGAAAGAGACCTTTGGCACACCGCTTCTGCCAAAGTCATTGAAATTCCACCGCCGGCTGTCGCCACGCAGTTTATATTCTGTTTACAGAATGGTCGGCCGGGCAAGCCCGGCCGGCACGATTATGGGTATCGGTTATCCCCAAAGACCCCATCCAAATGAAGCGGTAAACAAGATGGAAAAAACGACCAAAATCACCATCCACATATCTTCTCTTTTCATAACAAACTCCTCACTTCGTTACTGGCGCCAGGGATTAAGCCTCTTTAACCACGATGTTCTGCTCCACCTCGGCCCGTTGAATCTGGGTCTCGTTGGTGGTGGACATTTCCGCTTTAAAGCAGAGCGCCCACATCATGACGATACCGATGATCCACCATGCAATCTGCCAGGACCAGAGCGGTGCGAAACCGGCAAAGGCGAAGGCGTTGTTTCCCAGTATACAGGCCGGTCCAATGGCGAAGAAATACCAGATCGGCACAACGATTTTCATAATACCCCGCCACTTACGCCCATTTTCCGACGGCGCATCCACATCGTCCAGCCATTTGCGAACTTCAGCCTGGCGGACGAGGGTCTCTTCACTGTCTTTGACACCCAACAGTTTAAATCCATAGGCTACGGCCAGGGCTGCAAATAGGCCCCAGAAGGCCGTATGCATAGACAATGGATAGGTGTAGCTAAATGGAAATGTATAAGTAAGGAAGCATGCGAAAATTCCGGCCACTAGCCCCCAGACTGCGCCAATACTGGGAAAGCGCCAACCATAATGAACCCCCAGCAGGAGCAAATACATCAAAAAGCCAAAGGCAGTTGCAAAACCACCGATCATCACGATGGCATCCTGAGAGGTAAGGCTGACTACAACGGCCAATACGGTCAACAGAGTTGCCAGAAAACGGTTGGCCCAAATCTGCTCGCCATGGGTCATCTCCTGTTTCTTGATATAGCGCCAGTAGACATCCCGCAAAAGGATTGTGCCGCCGGTGCCGATATAGGGCGCTGCCGTGGAATGGATCGCAGCGATGGCCCCTAAAAATACCAATCCAAGAACCGGCCCGGGTAAAAATTTATTCATTAGCACCGGAACCACGTCACTGGTACCGGGAATAGTGAGAACCCCTTCTTGCATCAGGATTTGTGCACCCATTCCCTGAAAGGCGGTGAAGAAAAAGAGTGCCAGACCGACCACGAAGGTGGACATGAAGGCCTGCTGCCAGGCCAGCGGTTTGGGAGATTTGATACCATAGTTCCACATGGTAAAAGCCGGGGAGGACTGAATCCCCATCAAAGCAAACATATAGGTCAGAATCATGACCGCAGTCCAGCCACCACCCGATCCGAAGTTAATCAGTTTGGGCACTTCGAGGAACTGTTTATCCATGGCTGCCACTTTCCGGGAGAATTGCGTCCAGCCGCCGATGGCTTCCGAGGTAATGACAAAGTAGCCCAGTAGCATAATGCCACCCACCAGCAGGATAAACTGGAGTACACCCACCCAGGTGCTGGCCCGCAAACCACCAGTCACCACATAGAACCAGACGATAAAGGCCATAAAGAGCAGGCCGTAGGTGTGGGGTACGCCCGCCGCCCAATAAAAAAGCGACGCCGCGGCGATCAGCTGCAGACCGGAGTAAAACATGGAATAGAGAACAGCCGCAATCACCACCAGCCACCGTACCGCTTCGTTGTTGTAATAATAGGCGAACATGTCCCCCGGCGTGATAAATCCATACCGTTTACCCATCAGCCAGTTTTTCTTGGCGAAAAAGGCGCCGGTGATCGGAATCGTCAACACATAAAACGATGCAAACGCATAGGCCAGACCGGCACTCCAGATCAAGCCGGGATGGCCGACGAAGGTCCAACCGGAAAACGACGCCGCCGTTGCCGCCATTAGAAACGCGATAAATGGAATCGACCGCCCGGCAATGGCGTAGCCCGAAGAGGTCTTTTCAGTAAAGTAGCCTTTTAGGCCCCAATAAAAACAGTAGACGATATAAACACAAAGGCATATCCAGACCCAAGTTGCATTTGACATATCTTTTTCCTCCTTTACCGTAATTAGTATTTGCCTTAGGCGCCGATACTGCTGAAAGCCGGAAAAACTGCTATCGCCCCCTTTCTTTTAAAGTGGTTCAAATTTATTTGCCCGGTCGGCAACCGACCTATAGCCCCGAGTCTTCATTCATCTTTTTGATTTCTTTGACGATCTCGGGATTTGCCAGGGTGGTTACATCGCCAACATCACCTTTGTTGGAGATGGCGCCCAGCACACGACGCATAATTTTACCCGAACGGGTCTTGGGCATGTCTTTTACAATCCAGACCTTGCGCGGTTTGGCAATCTTGCCGATCTCTTTGCAGACCGCGTCGTTGATTTTCCGGGCCAACTCGTTGCTGGCATCAAAGCCCGGTTTCAAGGCGATGTAAAGATCCGGCTCCTTGCCCTTGATATCATGGGCCACGGGAACCACCGCCGCCTCAGCGACTTCAGGCACTACCAGGGCGGCCGATTCGATCTCTTTGGTACCGAGACGATGGCCTGAAACATTAATGACGTCATCGATCCGGCCGAGAATCCGGATATATCCATCGGGGGCTTCCACCGCCGCATCACCGGTCAGGTACGGCCAATCCTTCCAGTCGGTGCTGTTGGGATCTTTGTTGTATCGGGCAAAGTAGGTTTCAACAAACCGGTCCCGGTCACCCCAGATGGTCTGGAACATACCCGGCCAGGGGTTTTGGATACAGATATTGCCCGCCTTGCCGGCCCCTTTTGCCAGGACCTCACCTTCATCGTCAAAAATAATCGGATGAATTCCGGGCATTCCCGGCCCGGCGCTACCCGGCTTCATCGGTTTCAGGGCCGGGAGCGTGCTGCAGAGGAAGCCGCCCGTTTCGGTCTGCCACCAGGTATCGACAATGGCCGCTTTACCTTTTCCAACCTCTTTATAATACCACTTCCAAACTTCGGGCTCGATGGGTTCGCCCACGGTGGTCATATGTTTAAAGTTGTAATTGTATTTTTGGGGTTCATCCGGACCGATTTTACGCAACGCCCGAATGGCAGTGGGAGCCGTATGGAAGATGTTGACATCGAGATCCTGGGCGATCCGCCAGCTTCGTCCGGCATCGGGATAGGTCGGCACCCCTTCATACACAACGGTAGAGGCGCATAACGAGAGTGGTCCGTAAACGATGTACGAGTGCCCCGTGATCCAGCCGATGTCGGCCATACACCAGTAAACATCCTCGGGATGGATATCCTGCACATATTTTGATGTACCGGCCACATAAGAGAGGTAGCCGCCGGTCCCGTGCTGGCAACCCTTGGGTTTTCCCGTTGTACCACTGGTATACATCAGAAAGAGCGGTGCTTCGGCAGGCATAGGAACCGGATCCACCCGGGCGCCATAGGTGTCTTTGGCGAGATCATTGGCGAAAAAGTCGCGTCCTTCCACCATGGGTGTCGGGCTGGATGCTTTGCCGGGATACCGCTGCCATACCAATACTTTCTTGACGGTTTGACCGTCCTTTTCAGCAAGATCCACTGCAATATCGGCATTTTGTTTGTGGTCGAGCAACGTGCCGCCGCGGTAATAGGCATCGGCGGTAATCAACACCTCACTGGCCGAATCGACAATCCGGTCTGCGCAGGCGCGGCCTGAAAAACCGCCAAACACCTGGGAGTGGATCACGCCCAAGCGGGCGCAGGCCAGCATGGTGATGGGCAGTTCCGGGATCATCGGCATATGCAAGGTGACGCGGTCGCCGGCCTTTAACCCGCAAAATTCACGCAACACCGCGGCAAACTCATTTACCCGCACGTAGAGTTCCTGGTAGGTAATGTGCTGATAACCCTCTTCCAAAGGTTCGGGAACAAAATGGATGGCGGTTTTGTTTTTGCTTTTGGCCAAATGCCGATCGACACAGTTATAACTGGCGTTGATCAAACCACCTTTAAACCATTTATAGCACGGGGCGTCACTGGTATCGAGCATCACGTCCCAATATTTAAACCAGTCCAAAAGGTCGGCGTATTCTTTCCAGTAGTTGGGGAAATTATCAAGACTGAAACGATCATAGATACTTGCATCAGTCATGTTGGCCTGGGCAATAAACTCCGGGGTGGGATAAATATAATCCTCTTCGGCCCAATGAACGGCAATTTGAGCTTCGGAAGTTTCAACAACCTCTTTACCTGACATGACATCCTCCTTTGATCTGATAATATTCGGCAGGACTGTTCAGCAAAAATCGCGTTTTCGTATTTATCCCTCCTTTCCGGCCAAGCTTTTTGTCTTAAAAATTCAGTTGTAAACAGCGTCTGCAACCAGATTATATAAATGAGCTGCATTTAACCGGCTGACGAATGTAACGTCGTTGCAACTACTCGCAATCAGAGGCAAAAGCGGTTTTTTAACGCCGCCCGGACATAAATTGGATTTATTTACTGTGATTTTTTTAAATTTGGGCCTATTTGTCAAGAGAAATCTATTACCCCCGGATCCGCGATTGACAAGGGATTTATAATGAAAAAGATTGAAAAACCTCGTTGATTCAGGTAGATAGAGACCTTTGCATAACACTCCTTTTGGCCCGATTCCGGCGTCCGGTTCAAAATGGTATCCTCGAAATATCCAATATATTCATCCGGTTATATTTTCGCCTTCCTTGAGCGTGAACAAAAACAAATGTCCTGCAAAGGTCTCAGATAGAAGGTAATTGATCAACCCGCAACCTTCACCAACGAGGTGAAAACAATGATCAGATAAACCGTACTGCCTTTCAAGCCTGAAAAAACAAACGGCCTGATTACTCCCATGCGGGACCGGCCCTGTCGGGTGAATTGGCCATGGGTTTGGGTCTGTTGAAAAAGCCGGATCGACATCCGCCAAAACCCGGCAGCGGCGCAGACTATGCCCCCGGCAAGCACCTGTTCCCGCTGATGCTCATGCAAAACGGCGGCGGCGGGAGTCCGGAAGATTTACGGCCAATCAGAAAGGATACCGGCCTTCGTGAACTGTTGAGGCGCCAATGAGCCAACTGGACCGTGTAACCGGTATCAGGCGTCAACGGGTACGAGGGTTGCCGGTGGTGCGCGTCTGTTCGAGCCTGAAAGCCGCGGAAATCAACATCTTACGGGCGGCGCTGGTTGTAAAGGCCACAAGGAATCAGCGAAAACCCTCTTTGGTCCAATCCGGCAAGCCGTTTCGATTTTTCAAAGAGCGGATTTGGGCGCATTTGCCAAAATGTAACCGATTTTATACCATGCGGCTACAATATGCTGGCGTGTACTGCAAGTCAGCCGAGTAACTTTTTACGGGTGCATCAATGTTAATCCCAGGCAATATTTTGGGGAAAAACAGGGAATACAATGCAACACGAAACCATTTTACTCGATCACGGCAGCGGCGGTAAAATCGCTCACGAACTAACCACGGAAACATTGCTGCCTCTGTTCAACAACCCCTTTTTAAACCGGCTCCACGACGGCGCCGTGATCGATATGGCAAAAGGTCGCCTAGCGGTCTCGACGGACACCTTTACCGTGGATCCCCTCTTTTTCCCTGGCGGCGATATTGGCGATCTGGCCGTCAACGGGACAGTCAACGATGTGGCCATGTGCGGCGCCGTACCCCGCTATTTGAGCCTGGCGCTGATCCTTGAAGAGGGCCTGCTCATGTCCGATTTTAAAACGATCTTAACCAGCGTCGCCAAGGCGGCCCAAAAAACCAATGTAACCATCATCACCGGCGATACCAAGGTGGTGCCCAAAGGAGCGGTGGATAAAATTTTTATCAACACCACCGGAATTGGATTTGTTGCCGACGGGGTGGATATTGGCAGCCACCGGGTCTGTGCGGGCGACAAGGTAATTTTAAGCGGCACTATTGCCGATCACGGGATCACCATCATGACCCGGCAAAAAGAGCTGCGGCTCTCCACGCCCACCCGCAGTGACACAGCGCCCTTAAATCAAGTGGTCGCTCAAATGATCGCCACGGGCAGGGAACTCCACGAGCTGCGCGACCCCACCCGGGGCGGCGTAGGCACGGCATTGTGCGAAATTGCCCAGTCGGCCAATTGCGGTATCCGTATGCAGGAAAGCGCCATTCCCGTCAAACCGGAAGTTTCCGGGGCCTGCGATCTGTTGGGATTTGATCCCCTCTACCTGGCCAATGAGGGTAAGCTGTTGGCCATCGTCCCCGCCGATGCCGCTGATGCGATGCTGACGGCTATTCAAAAAGTGCCCTATGGTAAAAACGCCGTGATCATCGGTGAGGTGGTGGAAGACCATCCCGGTAAAGTGGTGCTCCAGACCCGGATCGGAGGCGAACGGATGGTCGATATGTTAACCGGTGAGCAATTGCCTCGGATTTGTTAGGTGCTGACAAAGCGTGTTTACATCGTTTTTGCTCATCCCGGCCAAAACTCTTTTAGCCGTCAGGCGCTCAAGCCTTTACCAAAGGAGACGAGACCTTTGCATAACACTCTTTGGGCCCAATTCCGGCGTCTGGCTCAATAAAAACAAAAACGCCGGAATCTTAACGATACCGGCGCTGCCCTCGATAGACCTGGTCGTATGTTAGGCCGACTTGATCACTTTCCCTGATTTAATACAGGCGGTGCAGGCGGTGATCTTTTTAACCTGACCGCTGGGCAAGGTCGTGCGCACCGACTGTAAATTGGGTTTAAACCGCCTTTTGGTAACGTTGTGGGCGTGACTGATATTGTGACCGGAAACCGGTTTTTTACCGCAAATGTCACATTGCCTTGCCATGGTGCAACCTCATATTTGTTTGCTAAACGAATTAAAAAAACCTAGCTATCGATATAGGAAATCAACCGCCGGAGTGGCCGATAATGGGCCTGATTTTTTCAACATACTCGGCCGCTTCTCTGGCGGCATCGGTTTCCGGGTATTGGGTCAAGATGGTTTCCATGCGCTTTAGGGCGCCTTTGTAACGCTTGGTTTTAAAGTAGTGGCGCCCCACGTAGAGCTCATGCCCGGCCAGGTGTTGGCGGCAGGTGGCAATGTGCTCTCCGGCTCTCTCGGCATAGGGACTTTGCGGGTGCTGCCGTATCAAACGTTCAAACACATTAATGGCCTGCTGACTCGTCTGCTGATCCCGGTCCACCGAATCCATCTGATCAAAATAACAGCGTCCGATTTGATAAACCACATAGGGCACCGCTTCATTTTGAGGATGGAGATTTTCAAACTCCTCATAAGCCATAACGGCCTGAGGGTAATCTTGCATTTTATACAGCGTATCGGCCTTTTTCAGCTCGGCCAGGCTCACATAAGGGCTGAAAGGATGCCGCTCTTTTAACCGCTCAAAGACCTCCAAGGCATTCCGGTAGCGCTTCTTTTCATAAAGTCGGGTCCCATCCACGGCCAGCTCCCGGGCGGATTTTTCTTTATCCCCTCCCCATGTGCCGCAGCCGGCTAAAAAGAGAACGCAGAGACAGACACAAAAAACTCGTTGAAAAATGTGGATCGGCATGGCGCTCAATCTTGAACCAGTTTGGTGATAATCTCTTCGAGCTTCGATTTGGCTGCGATCCCTACCACCTGCTCTTCCACCTTGCCACCTTTGAAAAAGATCAGGGTCGGAATCGATTTGATACCGTATTTTCCGGGGGTTACCGGGTTGTCATCCACATTGCATTTTTTAAAATGCATTTTGGCATCATAATTTTCAGCCAGCTTTTCGATCACCGGGCCGATGGCACGACAGGGGCCGCACCAGGGGGCCCAAAAATCAACCAGCACGGGAAGCTCCTGCTCCAATACTTCCGCATCAAAATCATCATCACCGACATCAACGATATTTTCAGCCATGACCTTCCTTTCTGTTGAGTGGTCATCCCGACCAAGCTTGGGCAACACCGCATGAAGACCTCATAACCGTATTTTTGGTATAGCCTTCATCAAAATTTGAAATCGTGCTGGAAATAATAGGAAGCCTGATGATTTCTGTCAACAATAGAGATGGACCCCAGATCCGCGATTGACAAGGGACTTATAACGAAAAAGATTGAAAAACCCCGTTGATTCAGGTAGATAGAAGATGATTAACCAACTCACAACCCTCACCAACGAGGTGAAAACAATGATTAAGACAAACCGTACTGCCTTTCAAGCCTGAAAAGACAAACGACCTGATTACCCCCCATGCGGGACTGGCCCTGTCGGGTGAATTTGCTATTGGTTTGGGTCTGTTGAAAAAGCCGGATCGACATCCGCCAAAACCCGGCGCAGGCTATGCCCCCGGCAAGCACCTGTTCCCGCTGATGCTCATGCAAAACGGCGGCGGGAGTCCGGAAGATTTACGGCCAATCAGAAAGGATAACGGCCTTCGTGAACTGTTGAAGCTGGAGCGGATGCCGTCAGCGGACGCCGCCGGTGACTTTCTTCGGCGCAGCTTTTCAAATGGCGGCCTGGAAGGTCTGGTATTTTTTGGGCCGACATGGGCCAATGAACCGGTTTGCATAAAATCTAATCGCGGGTTTTGGATGGGTCGTCCGACCTTGACAGAGACGGTAAAGACGGGTAGCAATACGATTGAGCGCTCGCTCGGTTTGCAGCGCAGCACCCTATTTGCGGAAAATAATGCCCAGGTCGTCCCAAACTCATGATATTCCTACACATGTGAAAAGCCCACAGTTGGTGGAAACCCGTCGGCGGCAAATTATCAACGCTGCGGTCGAACTTTTTATCAAAAGCGGGTTCCACAAAACCACCACCCGGGAAATCGCGCGCGCGGCAGGCCTCTCCATCGGTTCCCTTTACGAATACATCGCTTCCAAGGAAGATATTCTCTATCTGGTCTGTGATGCCATTCATGCCGATGTGGAGCGCCTCGTCACCCGAATTTTAAAACAGTCCGGCGGGGGCAAGCGTGCCTTGGAGGACATCCTGCGGGAATACTTTTTGGTGTGCCACCGCATGAGTGACTTTATTTTGCTTATCTACCAAGAGACCCGGTCATTGCCGGAGCAGTGGCAAAAAAAGGTCCTTGAAAATGAGCTGCGCATTACCGGTCTTTTTGTGGCGGCGCTCACCCGACTCCGTGATCATAACGCCCTTTTTGGAATGGACGACCGGACCGTAGAACTGGCCGCCCATAATATCAGTGTCATGGGGCATATGTGGACATTCAGGCGTTGGTTTTTCGACCGCCATTACGACATCGAAGAATACATCGAACGGCAAACCGCCTTTATTCTCAATACTTTCAATCCAACCCCACCCGTTATAAAGAGGCCTCATGGCTAACGAAACGTATCATCCCCAATGCAACGTCCGTGTCGTTACCGCCACCTCACTTTTTGACGGCCATGATGCGTCCATCAACATCATGCGCCGCATACTGCAAAGTGCCGGCGTGGAGGTGATCCATTTGGGGCACAACCGTTCGGTGACGGAAATTGTCACGGCAGCCATTGAAGAGGATGTGCAGGGAATCGCCGTTTCCAGCTATCAGGGCGGGCATGTGGAATTTTTCCAGTTTATGATTGACCTGCTAAAAGAGAACAACGCCGATCACATCAAGGTGTTCGGCGGCGGCGGCGGCGTGATTGTGCCCGATGAGATCAATCAATTGGAGGCTTATGGCGTCACCAAAATTTATTCGCCGGAAGACGGTGCCAGTATGGGGCTGCAAGGGATCATCAACCATCTGGTGAGTGCGATCGATTTCCCGGTACCATTATCGTTCAACCGGAATTTAACCGGCCTTAATCCCACAGATAAAAGGACAGTGGCCCAGCTGATCACCTTTGTAGAAGATCCTTCCGGGATTGATGACGAAGAGGCGGCCACGCTCAAAAAAATATTGGCAACCCTGGCCGAAAAATGCGAGCCGCCGGTCATTGGGATTACCGGAACCGGCGGCGCAGGCAAATCGTCGCTAACCGATGAACTGGTGCTGAGGTTGCGCCATGATCAGCCGGACCTTTCCATCGCCATTATCAGTTGCGACCCTTCTCGCCGTAAAACCGGCGGAGCGTTGCTGGGTGACCGCATCCGCATGAACGCCATCGGTGGGCCGCGGATCTATATGCGCTCGTTGGCCACCCGCCAGTCGGTCACCGAAATATCCGGCGCCATGGAAGCGGCCATACATGTTGCCCGCGCCGCCGGGTTTGATCTGATTATCACCGAGACGGCCGGTATCGGCCAGGGCGACTCCCAAATCACCGATATTACCGACATCTCCGTTTATGTCATGACCAGTGAGTTTGGTGCCGCGTCGCAGCTTGAAAAGATTGATATGCTCGATTATGCCGATCTGGTGGTGATCAATAAATTTGAAAAACAGGGTAGCGAGGATGCTTTGCGGGATGTTCAAAAACAGGTGCAGCGCAACCGCACCGCCTTTGACAGGTCACCCGAAGAGATGCCCGTTTTCGGCACTATCGCCGCCAAGTTTAACGATGACGGCGTCACCGCATTTTACCATGCCATTTTAGAGACCATTTACCAAAACACCGGTCTTGAGTTGACGTCGTCCTTACCGCGGCTGGATTCCAAGGTGACCTCATCCAAAGCTATTGTTATCCCGCCGGAGCGAACCCGCTATTTAGCCGAAATTGCCGCTACCGTGCGAGGGTATCATCAAACCACCCGAAACGAACTCACCAACATCCGTAACGCCCGGCATCTAGAAAAAAGCGCCGAATTGATCGCGGAAACAGCCGACCACAGCACGCTTAGTAAAACCCTCAGCGAAAAAGGCCGGGCCCTGCGCCAACAGTGGCAGCCGGAAACCGAGGCATTGCTCACCAACTGGGACGAAACCCGCCGCCGTTACAAAGCCGAAGAGCTTCGCTATACAGTGCGCGACCGGGAAATCCGGGTGCCGCTCGTCACCCAATCGCTATCACACTCCACCATACCAAAGGTAGCTTTGCCGCCTTTTACCGATCAGGGGGAAATTTACCGCTGGTTGCGGCGGGAAAATCTGCCCGGCCATTTCCCCTACACGGCAGGCGTATTCCCTGTAAAGCGGGTAGGGGAGGATCCCACCCGCATGTTCGCCGGCGAAGGCGACCCGGCCCGTACCAACCGCCGCTTTAAATTGCTGTCGAAAAGCAGCGAGGCCAAACGGCTCTCCACGGCCTTTGACTCGGTCACATTATACGGCCAGGACCCGGATCAGCGTCCCGACATCTACGGCAAGGTGGGCACCTCCGGAGTGAGCATCTGCACTTTGGACGACATGAAGGTGCTCTACAGCAATTTTGAGCTGTGTGCGCCCTCCACCTCGGTATCCATGACCATCAACGGTCCGGCGCCGATTATTCTGGCCATGTTTTTGAACACGGCCATTGATCAGCAGGTGGATCGCTATACGGCTGAAAAGGGGACGCCGCCATCCCGGGGGGAGGATCAAAAAATCCGTCAAATGGTGTTGCAGAATGTGCGCGGTACGGTGCAGGCCGATATTTTAAAAGAGGATCAGGGCCAAAACACCTGTATCTTCGCCATCGACGTTGCTTTAAAAATGATGGGTGATATCCAGGCCTGGTTTATTGAAAACGATGTCCGTAACTTCTATTCGGTCTCCATCTCCGGCTACCACATCGCCGAGGCCGGGGCCAACCCCATCTCCCAGTTGGCCTTTACCCTGGCCAACGGTTTTACCTATGTGGAATACTATCTGGCCCGGGGCATGGACATCAATACCTTTGCTCCCAACCTCTCCTTTTTCTTTTCCAACGGCATGGAGCCGGAATATACGGTGATTGGCCGGGTGGCGCGGCGTATCTGGGCCGTGGCCATGCGAGACAAGTACGGTGCTAATGAGCGTGCCCAAAAACTGAAATACCACATTCAGACCTCCGGCCGCTCACTGCACAGCCAGGAGATACAATTCAACGATATCCGCACAACGCTACAGGCCTTGTGCGCCATCTACGACAACTGCAACAGCCTGCACACCAACGCCTTTGACGAGGCCATCACCACCCCCGGCAGCGAGTCGGTACGGCGGGCGCTGGCTATCCAAATGATCATAAACAAAGAGTGGGGCGTCACCCTCAACGAAAATCCCCAACAGGGCAGCTTCATCGTCGAAGAGTTAACCGACCTGGTGGAAGAGGCGGTACTGATGGAGTTTGACCGTATCACCGCTAGAGGTGGCGTGCTGGGCGCCATGGAGACCGGCTATCAACGTGGTAAAATCCAGGAAGAGTCCATGCATTACGAACAGCTTAAAGACAGCGGCGAAATGCCCATCATCGGCGTCAACACCTTTTTAGACCCTGACGGCGATGATATGTGGAGCGACGATATGGGGGCTTTGGAGCTGGCCCGGGCCACAGAGGAGGAAAAAGAGTCCCAGTTGGCCCGGTTGGCCGATTTTATCGAGAAAAACAGCGCTCAAAGAGAACGGGCGCTGGCCGACCTGCAGCAGACCGCGCTCTCCGGCGGTAACATCTTTGGTGAATTGATGAATACCGTCCGCCACTGCAGCTTGGGGCAAATTACCCGGGCGCTGCATGATGTAGGGGGCGCCTACAGACGAAACATGTAAAAGCGCCCCTTTTTGCCCGATTTCGGCGTCAGACGCAACATTTAATCCTCGAAAGGGAACCAAAAGAAAGCGGTTCGACTAAAAATTGACGTTTCGCATAAGTTTTTTGAACTGGCTGTACATAATAATTTTAAAAGGGAAAGCACCATGCCCGCAAAAAAGAAAAACCAGTTGGAATCGGTGGGCAGGCGAATCCGCCAATTCCGCATTGAAAAGAGCCTCTCTTTGGAGAATGTCGCCAACGAAACAGGGCTATCGGTGGAGTACATCAGACGGATTGAATCCGGCAAGCAGATTCCGCCGGTGGGTACGCTTTTACAGATCTCCCGGGCGCTGCAGATCGATTCGGGATCGTTGTTCAAAGCGGAGCAGGAAAAGGCTCAGGAACGAATCAAGGCTTATGCCAAGCGGACCGACAACTACGCCTACACAACGCTTACCCCGGGCGCCGAAAACAAACACCTCAAGGCGTTTCGGGTGACCATCGACCCTCTGACGGAGCACCGGGGAGTCGGCTACCGTCACGACGGCGAAGAGTTTGTCTATGTGCTTTCCGGGTCGGTGGAGATCGTTGTGGGCGATCATATCAACCGCCTTTCCACCAATGATTCGCTCCACTTTAATTCGGGCATCTCGCACAATATGAAAAATGTAGGGAAGGAAGAAGCGGATCTGTTGGTCGTCATCTACAACCCTTGAACGCACGGCTTTGAAAAAAGCCCGATTTCCGCGTTGCGATTCATTTCGTTTTGATTGCAGCCTACGAAAAAAGTACGCCGCAAAACGAAATTTGCGGCCTTGAATTTTTTCTTTGCCGTGCAGACTCTGAATAGCGAATGAAATTATAAAAAAGTAACCTCAATCAGTTAAAGAGAGGCTAATGCGTTATCAGCTTACCGACGAACAGCAGATGATTCAGGCCATGGTGCGGGAGTTTGCCAGAAAAGAGGTGGCCAGAACAGCGGCGGAACGGGACCGTACCAAAGCGTATCCGGCGGAAAACCTGCGCAAGATGGGCGAGTTGGGTTTTCTAGGAATGATGGTCCCTTTAAAGTACGACGGCCAGGGCGCCGACACGGTGAGCTACACCCTGGCGCTGGCGGAAATCGCCGCAGCATGCGCCTCTACCGCGGTGATCATGTCGGTCCACAACTCCATTGTCTGCGAAAGCCTGATGCGTTACGGCTCGGGTCGCCAAAAAGAGACCTATCTGCGCGACCTGGCCAACGGTGAATATATCGGTGCTTTCGCTCTCACCGAACCCCATGCCGGTTCCGACCCGGTCAGTCAAAAAACCATGGCCGTCAAGAAGGGGGATGAATGGGTCATCAACGGCGCCAAACGCTTTATCACCTCGGGCCGCAGCGCCGGGCTGGTGATTGTCACCGCCAAAACCGACGATCAAGCGGGTCATCGGGGCATCTCCGCCTTTTTGGTGGAACAATCGGCGCCGGGGCTCATTGTAGGCCACGAAGAGGATAAAATGGGACTGCGCGCCTCGGACACCACCGATCTGATTTTTGAAGATTGCCGCGTCCCGGCAGAGAACATGTTGGGCAACGAAGGGTCAGGTTTTAAGATCGCTATGACCGGTCTTGACGGCGGTCGCATCGGAATTGCCGCCCAATCGTTGGGTGTGGCCCAGGCCGCTTTTGACGCCGCTGTTAAATATGTCAAAAACCGTGATCAATTCGGCCGCAAGGTCTCCAAATTCCAGGGCATCCGCTGGACCTTGGCCGATATGGCCACGGAAATTGAAGCGGCGCGGCAGTTGATGCTCTCCGCCGCGGCCATGAAAGACCGTAAGGAAAACTTTACCATGCAGGCTTCCATGGCCAAGCTCTATGCCTCGGAGATGGTCAACCGGATCACGGCCAAAGCATTGCAGCTTCACGGCGGATATGGCTTCACCAAGGATTACGCCGTGGAGCGCTACTATCGCGATGCCCGGGTTTTTACCATTTACGAAGGGACATCGGAGATCCAGCGGGTGGTGATCTCCAACCATATTTTAAAAGATAAACGCAAACCGCAAACCAATCGCACGGCCTAAATATGGTGTCGTAATAGTCCCAACTACGGCGTTGTTGTGGTTTTCCAGACTCTCAACAAACTAGTGTCATGTCACGCTTGAAAAGTTAGTTAATATTTGGTATGGTCAGAGAAAAAGGAGGAGACCATGCCCAAGATCAAATACCGATTTTCATTGAATCAAGATGAACGTGATGAGCTTCAAGCAATTGTCGCTAAAGGAAAGCACAGCTCCCGGAAGGT
>Ga0209457_1000040_pt1 | contig 55242 bp, 62 predicted proteins | sample WorMetHEROISLAND_5_FD_187410 | JGI IMG/M metagenome (GOLD analysis project Ga0209457, IMG submission 187410) | Marine gutless worms symbiont microbial communities from Max Planck institute for Marine Microbiology, Germany - Olavius sp. 5 HERON... ... | reverse complement strand
CCCAGATGCAGGCTTTCGCCTCGACTCCAGTTTCTCGGCGCCTGGCATGTGTCGTGGCGTACGCTTCTTGGTGTGTGCTCACGGCAGATAGAGAGGAGCAGGACGATGAAGCTCACGAGCGGCGGATGGAGCCGACAGGGGGCGGTCATGGTCGGCGCTTGCGCGGTGCTGGCGGCATGCGCTCTCGCCGGGGGCGAGCTGACGCAACCCGACGACACCGCGGCCCAGACGATCCACCCGACCGAGACCACGCAGACGACGCTCAACCCGACGGGGACCACCCAGACGACGGCCGACCCGGCCGAGACCACGCAGACGACGCTCGACGCGCCGACGACCACGCAGCCGGTCGATCCGACGGGGACCACCCAGTCGACGGCCGACCCGACGGAGACTGAGGTCACGTTGGCGCCGCCGGGCGTCGAGCCGCCGCGGAGGGATCTCACGTTTCCTGTGATGGTGGCGGCACCGGGCGGCTTCATTGTCGGGGACCCGGGTGCCGAGAACATGGTCGAGTTGGGAGATGCCAAGGAGATGATAGAGCGCGCCGCGTTGAGCATTGCCTATGACTTCTGGGGACTCTCGATGCAACCCGGTACTCCCTGTCCCGCGCACCGTCTTCGTGTGAGTTGGGAAGGGCCGGATTATGTGTTTGGTCCGGATGCGGACGTACAACATTGGTCGTACATTCCCCCGTTGGGTCCGCCTCGGGCCGGTGAGGATCGGGCAGCCGGCATCGTCTACTACAAGGGTTCCCATTACGCGTTCATGGGGTTTGAGGCCTTCTGGGAGTCAGGGCCGAAGGCGTGGGCAGTGTACCCTATTCCGCAAGGGTAGAAGTTGTGGCGATCGATGGGCGGGGATCCGCGACGTCTGATCGTAGGTTGGAAGGCGTTATGGGGTGGCCAAGTGTGGCTGTTCGGAGGCGACATGTGGCGTAGGGCGGCTGGAGCGTGTGGGCTAGCGATTGGGCGGCCGCGGGGTGTCACGCCTCGCGCACAGCGTCGGAGCCTGATGCCCAGATGCAGGCTTTCGGCCCTATCCCGGCCTCTCGGCGCCTGGCATGTGTCGTGGCGTACGTTTCTTGGTGTGTGCTCACGGCAGATAGAGAGGAGCAGGACGATGAGGCTCGCTAACGGCGGATGGAGGCGACAGGGGGCCCTCCCGGTGGTCATGGTCGGCGCTTGCGCGGTGCTGGCGGCATGCGCTCTCTCCGGGGGCGAGCTGACACAGCCCGACGACACCGCGACCCAGACGATCCACCCGACCGAGACCACACAGACGACGCTCAACCCGACGGGCACTACCCAGACGACGGCCGACCCGACGGGCACGACGCTCGACTCGACGGGGACGACGCAGACCACGATCGACGCGCCGACGACCACGCAGACGGCCGACCCGACCGAGACGACGCAGACGACGGCCGACCCGACGGAAACTGAGGTCACGTTGGCGCCGCCGGGAGTGGCGCCGCCGCGGAAGGACCTCACGTTTCCTGTGATGATCGCGGCGCCGGGCGGTTTCGTTGTCGGGGAGCCGGGCGCCGAGAACGCGGTGCAGATTGGAGACGCCAAAGAGATGCTGGAGCGCGGCGCGTTGAGCATCGCGTATGACTTCTGGGGACTCGTCGAGAAGCACCTTACCCCCTGTCCTGTGCATCGTCTCCGCGTGAGTTGGGAAGGCCCCGATCATGTGTTCGGCCCGGATGCCGACATACGGGGCGGAGCGCACACTTCTCCGTTGGGACCGCCTCGGGCCGGTGAGGATCGGGCGGCGGGCATCGTCTACTGCAAAGGCTCCGACAGGCACTACTACATGGGGTTTGACGCCGTCTGGAAGCCGGAATCCAGAGCTTGGTCGATGCACCCGATTCCGGTTAGCTAGCATCCCTTGAGAGCGTTTCGAGACCACCCCGCCCCCGATCAGCCTCCCCCACGTTTCATCGCGAGGACCCCCTCAATTGCCTAGCCGGCCGAGAAGAGCCGTCGATGAGCCTGCCGGCGCACCCGCCGCCCCCCGGCTACTCCCCTTCGCTCGCCTCTTCGCTCGTCGCGGCGCTCTCGGCGAGACGGGCCGCAGCCTCCGAGGCGGCCGTGCGGCCCTCGGCGACCTCGGCGCGGTCGGTGATCAGAGTCACCTGGTTATTGAGCACCTGCAGGAACCCGCCGTGAACGCCGATCACGGAGCGCTCACCCGACTCGGCCTCGATCTCCACCGGGCCGGTCGCCAGGGCACCCATCAACGGCTCATGGTCGGCCATGATCCCCAACTCCCCCTCGGGGGTGCGGGCGACCACGATCGTCGCTTGGCCGCTCCAGACGGTCGCCTCCGGCGAGACCACATCAACGTTCATCGTCTTCGCCATAACCTGAGCCTATGCGGCTGAACTCTCCATCTCGGCGGCCTTACGCTCGACGTCCTCACGGCCGCCGACCATGTAGAAAGCCTGCTCCGGGTACTGGTCCATCTCACCTTCGATCACAGCCCTAAACGAGGCGATCGTCTCATCACGCGGCGTGTAGACGCCCGCCTGACCGGTGAACTGCTCGGCCACGAACATCGGCTGCGCCAAGAAACGCTGGATGCGGCGGGCCCGGCCCACCACCAGCTTGTCCTCCTCCGACAACTCGTCGATGCCGAGGATGGCGATGATGTCCTGAAGGTCCTTGTACCGCTGGAGGATCCGCTGCACCTCGGTCGCCGTGGAGTAGTGCTCCTCCCCGACGATCTTCGGGTCGAGAGCGCGACTGGTCGAGTCGAGCGGGTCCACCGCCGGGTAGATGCCCAGGGCGGTGAGCGGCCGGGACAACACGGTGGTTGCGTCGAGGTGGGCGAACGCCGTGTGCGGCGCCGGGTCGGTGATGTCGTCGGCGGGCACATAGATCGCCTGAAGCGAGGTGATCGACCGGCCCTTCAACGACGTGATGCGCTCCTGGAGGAAACCCATCTCGTCCGCCAAGTTCGGCTGGTATCCCACCTCCGACGGCATCCGCCCCAAAAGCGTGGACACCTCAGAGCCCGCCTGGGTGAAACGGAAGATGTTGTCGATGAAGAGCAACACGTCCTGCTGCTGCACGTCTCGGAAGTACTCCGCCATCGTCAGCGCCGACAGGGCGACCCTGAGGCGCACCCCCGGCGGCTCATCCATCTGGCCGAAGGTCAGGGCGGCCTTGTCGATGACGCCGGACTCCTGCATCTCCAAGAACAGGTCGTTGCCCTCGCGAGTGCGCTCGCCGACGCCCGCGAACACCGACACGCCGCCGTGCTGAGTGGCGACCCGGTTGATCATCTCCTGGATGAGCACCGTCTTGCCCACTCCGGCCCCGCCGAACAGGCCGATCTTCCCGCCCTGAAGGTAGGGGGAGATCAGGTCGAGGACCTTGATCCCCGTCTCGAAGACCGTCTTCTGCGGCGCCACGTCCTCGAAGGCGGGCGGTGCCCGGTGGATCGGCCAGCGGGGCTCGGAGAAATCCTCATCGGGGGCGTCAAGCGAGTCGCCCCAGACGTTGAAGATGTGGCCGAGGGTCTGATCGCCCACGGGGACGCTGATCGGGCCGCCGGTGTCCGCCGCCTCGGCCCCCCGCGTCATCCCGTCCGTGGGGGCGAGCGCCACAGCGCGCACCGTCGCCCCGCCCAGGTGCTGGGCGACCTCGGCGATCACCTTCTTCTCCTCGCCGCCGAGTGCGAAGCGGATCTCCACCGCGTTGAGGATCTCGGGAAGGGCGTCCGGGGGGAACTCAACATCCACCACCGGCCCCGCCACTTTCACGATCCGCCCCACCGCTCTCGCCTCAGTCATTTGCTCGCTCCATGTTCATCTGTTCTCCGTGTTCTCTCAGGGGGCCTCATCACGCCGACAAGGCCTCGGCCCCGCCGACGATCTCGGTGATGGCTGTTGTGATCTCCGCCTGACGGGCCCGGTTGCGTTGGATGCTCAACACGCGGATCAGCTCCTCGGCGTTGTCCGTGGCCGCCTTCATGGCGCGGCGGCGGGCGCTGTGCTCCGACGCCGACGCCTCCAACAGAATGTTGAAGACGGCGGCCTCGACATACCGGGGCAGCAGACGATCGAGTATCTCCTCGGGCGAAGGCTCAAACTCGTAGGAGACGCTCGTCTCGGCCTCGCCCTCCTCCCGCTCCGGCGGGGAGATCGGGAGGATCTCCAGGTGTGTCGGTGCCTGGGTCATCGCCGACTGGAACCGCGTGTAGAAGGCCTCGACGACATCGACCCGCTCGCGGGCGTAGTCCTCCATCACCCTGTTGGCCAGGGCGCGGGCGTCGCCGTACCCGGGCGTGTCGGTGACCCCCAGGTAGGACTGCTCGATCTGATGGTCCCGGTACCGGAAGTAGGCCTGAGCCTTCCTCCCAACGACGTACATGACGACGTCTTGGCCCGCCTTCTGAAGCTCGTGGACCCTGGCCTCGGCCATGCGGATGATGTTGGAGGCGTAGGCGCCCGCCAACCCCCGGTCGGAGGACACGACGACGGCGCCGACGGTCCTGCGGTCGCGGCGCTCCAAGAGCCGATGCCCGCCCGCGCCCGCTGCGCCGACGTTCTCAATCACCTCGATGAGCTTCTGTGTGTAGGGCTGCGAGCCCTGGACCCGGGCTTGGGCCTTGGGGATGCGACTGGCGGCGATCAACTCCATGGCGCGCGTGATCTTCTTCGTCGCCTCGACGCTCTTGATCCGGCGCTCCGTGTCGCGGAGCTGAGCCGACGCCACCTACTCCTCCGTCCCCTCGAAGGTCTCCTTGAAGACAGCGATCCCGTTCTCAAGCTCGCCGCCTTCAGGCAACTTGCCGGTGTCGGCGATCGCCTCCAGCACGTCGCCGCGACGGCGCTTGAAGTGCTCGCGCAACCCGGCCTCGAAACGAGGGATGTCCTCGACGCTCACGTCGTCCATGAGGCCCTCGGTCACGGCGAAGAGGGAGAGCACCTGCTCCTCGACCGGGACCGGCTGGAACTGGGGCTGCTTGAGCACCTCGACGACTCGGCGGCCGCGCTCAAGCTGCGCCAGCGAGGCGGCGTCCAACTCCGAGCCGAACTCGGCGAAGGCTGCCAACTCACGGAACTGGGCCAGGTTGAGGCGCAAGGGGCCTGCGATCTTCCTCATGGCGCCGACCTGGGCGGCGCCGCCGACGCGGGACACCGAGACGCCGGCGTCGATCGCCGGGCGAACGCCCTGGAAGAAGAGGTCGGTCTTGAGGAAGCACTGCCCGTCGGTGATCGAGATCACGTTGGTCGGGATGTACGCCGAGATGTCGTCGGCCTTGGTCTCGATGACAGGGAGGCCGGTGAGGCTGCCCCCGCCGAGATCGTCCGACAGCTTGGCGCAACGCTCGAGAAGACGGCTGTGCAGGTAGAAGACGTCGCCTGGGTAGGCCTCTCGGCCGGGCGGGCGGCGCAGCAGCAGCGATATCTCGCGATAGGCCACGGCCTGCTTGGAGAGGTCGTCGAACATGACGAGGGCGTGCTCGCCCTTGTACATCCAATGCTGGCCGATGGCCGACCCGGAGTAGGGGGCGTACATCTGCAGGGCCGGGGCGTCGGAGGCGGCGGCGTTGACGACCACCGTGTACTCCATGGCGCCGTGCTCCTCGAGGGTCGAGACCACCTCCGCCACGGTGGACGCCTTCTGGCCGATGGCCACATAGATGCACTTCACGGCCTTGTCGCCGCCCCAGTTCCGTCTCTGGTTGATGATGGTGTCGACCAGCAGGGCGGTCTTGCCGGTCTGGCGGTCGCCGATAATGAGCTGACGCTGGCCGCGACCGATGGGGGTCATCGAGTCGATGGCCTTCACCCCGGTCTGGAGAGGCTCGTTGACGGGTTGCCTCTGCACGACGGACGGGGCCTGGGTCTCCAACAGGCGGCGCTCAGTGAACTCGATGGGGCCTTTGCCGTCGATCGGGGCGCCCAACGGGTTGACGACCCGGCCGAGGAGGCCGTCCCCCACCGGGACCGAGAGCACGTCGCCGGTCTGCTTGACCGGGTCGCCCTCTTCGACGTGTGTGTACTCGCCGAGGAAGACGACGCCGAGGTCGCGCTCGTCGATGTTCAACGCGACGCCGATGAGGCCCCCCGGGAACTCCAGCAACTCCGACGCCATGACGGCGGGCAGTCCCTCCACGCGGGCCACGCCGTCGGCTATGGCGGTCACATGGCCGACGGTCTCCTTGCCGACCTCCGGCGCCCAGCCGGCGAGGCGGGCGCGGAGCGACTCGGTGATCTGATCGGCGGTGATGGTCAACTCAGACATGGTTTCCTCCGAGACTCGCTTGACACTTCCTCAACACCTTCAACTCACGGCCTGACGGGCCGACTCGACCCGCCGGGCGAGCGAGCCGTCGATGACCGTGTCGCCCACCCGGGCGACGAGGCCCCCGATGACCGACGGGTCGACGATCACCTTCACTTCCACGCTCTTCCCGGTCGCCGCGTTGAGGCCGGCGGAGAGCCGCGTCACGGTCTCGCCGTCCAACGGGACCGCGGAGCGAACTTCGGCGACCGCCTTGTCCCGCGATGCGGCGGCCGTCTCGACGACCGCCCTGGCGACGGCGGGAAGCTCGGAGGCGCGGCCCCGGCTCACCATGAGCCGCACCAGGCTCGCCGTGAGCGACGAAGCCCGCTCGCCGATGAGGTCGTCGAGGATCGCCTGCTTCCTCTCAAAGGGCAGTTGCGGGTCGGTCAAAGTCAGGCGGAGGTCGGTCGAGCTCTCGACGGCCTGGGCCACGGCGAGCAGCTCGTCCTCCACGCGCTCCAGCTCGCCTTCGGCCTTCGCCAGCTCGAAGGCCCCCTTGGCCCACCCTGCGATCCGGTCGCTCATCTACAGCCTCTCGAGGTCGGCGAGGTACCGGTCGATGAGGGCTTGGTGGGCGTCGGCGTCGAGCGACTCGCCGACGATCCTCCCGGCGAGGTCGACGGAGATGTCGCCCACCTGCGTCTTGGCCTCGGCGAGGGCGCGGCCCTTCTCGGCCGCCGCCTCGTCGCGCGCCTTGGCACGGATCTGATCGGCCTCCGCTTCGGCTTTGGCCGTCATGTCCGCCTTCATCCGGTCGGCGGCCTCTCGGGCCTCCTCGACGATCCGGGCGCCTTCGGCCTTCGACTCGGCGAGCTGGGCCTTGTAGTCGGCGAGCAAGCTCTCGGCCTCGGCTTTGGCCGCCTCGGCCCCTTCTATCTCCCCGGCGACGGCCGCCTGCCGTTGCTCGAGCCCGCGGTTGATGGCGGGCACAGCCCACAGGTAGATGAAGAAGAAGACGATGGCGAAGGCTATGACCCCGGCGATGAGCTCGTCCCTGGGCGGGAGGAGCATCTCGAGGCCGCCCGACCCGGAGCCTTCCTCTTCGGCGGCGATCAGCGCGATCTGGGCGAAGACCATCATCAACCGAGGAAGAAGAGCACGAAGCCGATGAGGGCGAGCGCCTCGGTGAAGGCGATGCCCAGGAACATCGTGGTGCGGAGCATCCCGGCCACCTCCGGCTGACGGGCCATGGCCTGCACGGCGTTGCCCGCCACGATGCCGACGCCGATGCCCGGGCCGATGGCCGCCAGGCCGTACCCGATTACGTTCAGGCTCCCGGTGACGCCGCCGGCCTCCTGCGCGAGGACCGTCACAACTGCGAGAACTGCGTCCATTTGTTTTCTTTTCCTTTCCCTCTCGTGGGTCTTCTACGAGATCTTGTCTGTCAATGCTCCGGGTGGACCGAAGTCTGGATGTACACGGCGCTGAGAAGAGTGAAGATGTAGGCCTGAAGCACCGCCACCATGATCTCGAAGAGGAAGATGGCGAGGCCCAGGGCGAACCAGGCGATGCCGAAGACGCCCTTGACGCCCAGCTCTCCGATGTTCCAGACGAACACCACCCCGGTCACCAGGAGGATCGACAGCATCACATGGCCCGCGACCATGTTGGCGAAGAGCCGGACGGCCAGGGAGAACGGCCTGATCAGGAAGATCGAGAACAGCTCGATGACACCGACCAGCCAGCGGAGGCCGACGGGCACCGACTTGGGCCAGATGATGTCGCGGAAGTAGGCGCCCCCGTTCTTGACGAAGCCGACGATCACGAAGATGACCCAGGTGACGATGGCGAGGAACGCCGGGATCGCCATGCGGGACGTTATGGGGAAGTTGATGAACGGCGTGATCTCGAAGAGGTTGCCGACGAGGACGAAGAGGAAGACCGACAGCAGGTAGGGGAAGTACTTGACCCCCTCGGGCCCGATGATGCCGACGGCCACGTCGTCTCGCACGAAGCCGGTCAGGCTGTCCATCATCGCCCCGAACTTGGTGGGGACCGGGCTCGGCTTGCGGTAGGCGAAGTAGAGGAGGGCGACGACGATCAGTGCGGCGAGGCCCATGAGGAAGATGGTCCGGGTGATCGGGGTGCTCCACAGGGTGTCGGTGTAGACGAACAACTCCGACACGTCGTGCGGCGCGCACACCGGTTGCGTCAGGTCGCACTCGCCCGAGGCGAGGATCATCCGGTCCAATCCAAACTCCTTTCTCGTCCCCTGGAGACGGCCACGGCCTCCCAAGTCAGCAGGCCCAAGTAAGCCGCGACGGCGCTGATCCCGAAGGCGGGCCGGTTGATCGGGGCCAGCCGCGCGATGAGCGCCACCGCCAAGACCATCAGGCCCAGCCGCAGGAAGAAGCCGAACAGGGCGGCGGCATGATAGGCGGCAAGGCTGATCCTGGCCGAAATCGAGAGGATGGCCCCGGCGAGCAGGAAGTTGACCGCCACGACGGCGACGCCCAGGGCCGAGCTCCAGGCGCCCGCCCAGCCGTCGATCAGTGCGAAGATCCCGATGAGAACCGGGCCCGCGTAGACCGCCCGCGCCGCCGTGTGACGGGCGAGGGCGCTCTCCACGGCGACCGTGTCGGGCTCGGCGGTCAACGGGCTCATCTCAGGCTCGGCGGTCTGGAGTCTCATCGTTCAGCTTCTTGGTGTACCGCCACATGGTGACGAACCCCGAGTAGGCGCCGAGCGCCACGCCCGCCACCACCAACCAGGGGTCGGTCCCCAGCCACCAATCCAGCAAGCGCCCGAGCAAGGTCCCGGCGAGGATCGAGCTGACGAACGAGCCGCCCTGCACCCACCCTTCGTCGACCGCTGAGTGTATCTGACTGGTGGTGGTCTGCCGTTTCATGGAACCGCCTCCCCGAGGGAGGCGGGCAACAGGCTATTCGCGGGCGCCCGCTAGGCCAAAACGAGGGGCCGCCGGCGCTCAGGCATGGCCGGAGAAGCCCGTCGGGTATGGGGCGTGGCGGGCCGCCAGCTCGGACACGCGCCCTCTCACCTCGGCCAGGGCGGTCTCATCGTCCCGCTGCCTGAGGGCGCGGGCCATCAAGGAGGCGACCTCGGAGGCTTCCCGCTCCTTCATGCCCTGGGTGGTCATCGCCGGGGCGCCGACGCGCAGCCCGGTGGCCCGGTAGGGGGGCCGGGGGTCGTTGGGGATGGTGTTGAAGTTGAGGGTGATCCCGACCGAGTCGAGCATCCTCGCCGCGTCCCTGCCGGTCAGGTCGTCGGCCACCGAGCGAAGGTCGATCAGGAACAGGTGGTTGTCGGTGCCGCCGGAGACCACTCGAAGCCCCTCGCCCCCGATCGTCTCGGCCATGGCGGCGGCGTTGGCGACGACCTGGTCGGTGTACTCGCCGAACTCGGGCCTCATCGCCTCGCCGAAGCACACCGCCTTGGCGCAGATCTGGCTCTCGATCGGGCCGCCCTGGGCGTTGGGGAACACCGCCTTGTCAATGGCCTGCCCGTGCTCCTCCCTGGCCAGGACGAGACCGCCTCGGGGGCCGCGCAAGGCCTTGTGGGTGGTGCCGGTGACCACGTCGGCGAACGGGACGGGAGACGGGTGAGACCCGCCGGCGACCAACCCGATGAAGTGGGCGGCGTCCACCATGAACACGGCCCCCGCCTCGTCGGCGATCTCCGCGAACCCGGCGTAGTCGATCACCCGGGAGTAGGCGGAGTAGCCGGCGAGGACGATCTTCGGCTTGTGCTCCCTCGCCTTGGCACGCACGTCGCTCATGTCGATGAGCTCGGTCTCGGGGTCGACGCCGTAGGCGACGAAGTTGTAGTAGAGGCCGGAGAAGTTGACCGGGGAGCCATGAGTGAGGTGCCCGCCGTGGTCGAGGCGCATGCCGAGGACCGTGTCGCCCGGCGACAGGAGCGAGAAGTAGACGGCCATGTTGGCTTGGGCGCCGGAGTGAGCCTGGACGTTGGCGTGCTCCGCGCCGAACAGCTCCTTGGCCCGGTCGATGGCGAGCTGCTCCATCTCGTCGACGACCCGGCAACCCTCGTAGTAGCGGCGGCCCGGGTAACCCTCCGCGTACTTGTTGGTGAAGACCGAGCCGGACGCGGCCATCACCGCGGGCGAGGCGAAGTTCTCCGAGGCGATCAGGTTGATGTGGGAGTTCTGACGCTCGACGTCTTTGCGGATGAGAGCGGCGATGGCGGGATCGACCTGCTCGAGGGGGTCCATGGAGATCACGGGAGCGAGCGTAATCGTCAGATCTTGATCGGTCCCGCCCGCAGCACCCTAAGGCGGGGGCCGGTCGCGTCCACCACGGTGGAGGCGGCGCCGCCCGGGCACACACCCTCCAGGTACACCGCCACCTCGTCGCCGAAGGCCGCTCTCGCCTCGACGTCGCTCATGACCTCCGGGCCGCCCGACTTGTTGGCCGAGGTGACCGCCATAGGCCCGGTGCGCTCAAGGAGGTCGAGCGCCGCCGGGTGATCCGGCACGCGGACGCCGACCGTCTCGCTCTGGGCGTCGCCCACCCAGTCGGCCATCACGACGCGGGGCCTCACTACAAGCGTCATGGCGCCGGGCCAATGCTCCACGGCGAGCTCGGCCGCCCGGCCCTCGACAAGCCCGACAACGGACGCCTGTTGGGCGCTCGCGACCAAGAGGCCGATCGGCTTGTGCGCAGGGCGACCTTTCAGCTCGAAGAGCCGGGCGACGGCGGCGGCGTTGAGCGGGTCGGCGCCCACCCCGTAAACCGTGTCGGTGGGGATGCCGACAACCAGGCCCGACTCAACGGCGGCGGCGGCCTCGACCCGGCTCGTCACCGGGCCTTGCGGCGGCCGCCTCGACGGCCTCGACGGCCTCGAACCGGCTCGTCGCTGGGCTTGACGGCGACGATGTAGCGATCGCGCCCGGTGTGATCCTGTCGGACGACTGCGGGGAGGTCGAGGAAGGCATCACGCGCCGCGGCGCCCTGCGTCTCCCCTATCTCGCAGATGACCGCCCCGCCGGGGTTCAGCCAGCCGGCGACGGTGGCCCCAATCCGCTGAATCATCTCCAGCCCGGTCGGGCCGGCGACCAGAGCCATCCGCGGCTCACGCCGGACGTCCTCGGGCAGGTCGTCGTACTCGGACTCCGCGATGTAGGGAGGGTTAGCGACGATCAGGTCGGTGTCTCCGTAGAGGAAAGCCGGCAGCGGGTCGAACAGGTCGCCGATGGCGACATAGATATGGAGGTCGGTGGCCTGCCGATTGGCGAGGGCCACGTCGGCGGCGTCCTCGGAGATGTCGGCGGTGAACACCGGGGCCTTGGGGAACTCGCTCTTGAGGGCCAGGCCGAGGGCGCCCGATCCGGTGCACAAGTCGATGATCGCGTTCGGCGAGTCCGCAACCTCTCGCGCGATGGTGACGATGCCCTCCGTCTCCGGTCTCGGGATGAAGACGCGGTTGTCGACTTTCAGCTTCAGCGTGCAGAAGGCAGCGACGCCTTCGATGTACTGGAGCGGCTCGCCGCTCAGGCGCCTCTCTATCAGGGTCTCCAACGGCGCTTCGAGCGATGCGACGGCCCGGAGTCGGTTAAGCTCATGGGGAGGAAGTGTGCTCATGCCACCCAGTGTGGCACCCCACAGCTCGACCGAGCCGGCTTTCTGAGATAGATGTCAGCGGGCACGGCCCGCGCGGGCGCCGGGTTGCGGCGCCCCTCAGACGCCGCAGCCGCAGTCGAGGACCTGGGCGAGGCCGTCGTCGGTGAGTTCGTAGATGCTCACGCCCGACGACTCCCACGCCCGCCAAGAGACCACAAGCTCCATAGCACCGTCGCCGTTGAGGTCGGCCACAGCGCCAACGCGGAAGGCTATGGGATCCCATGTCTCCCCCGCAGGCGCGCCCGAATACCCCGGCGGTATCGCGGACTGCGCGAAAAGCTCGGAGTCGGCCTCCGCCGAGACCGCGAAGACCATCGCGTAACCGTCCGGCGTGGGGACGTACCTGATCGTGTCGATGACCGTAATCGTCTCAACGGCGCCGTCGCCGTCGAGGTCGGCGTCGATGGCCTGGACGATCTCAACAGCGTCGGCCTCGTACCCTTCCGCGGCGAGAAGCTCGATCGCCGCCTGCTCCAGACCCTCCCGGCTCCCCGCGACGCTCACCGGCCTGGGCTGAAGCTGCCAGGGGGCCGACACCACGACCCCGGAGACGAACCTCTCGTCTGTCCAAGACTTGAGCGCCAAGTCGTCGGCGAACACGGGGCCGGTCCTCCCGGGGTCGCAGTATGGGATGAAGTCCTCATTGGTTTCCATCCCTCGGGCGGTCACGGCGCCCGAACGCCGAGCTTGGCTATCCGGAACCTCTCGTCGCCCTTCATCGGGATCTCGGCGGCCTCCTCAGGAGACACCCACCCGCTCCCGTCCCACCATCCGATGACCCCGGGACAGGACTCGGGCAGCTCCCCGGCTTACCCGTCGGCCAGCCGCCGGGCCTGCTCATCGGCGGCGAGCGCCTCCACCAGCTCGCCGAGAGCGCCTTCGAGGACTTGGTCGAGACGGTGGACGGTCAACCCGATGCGGTGGTCGGTGACCCGGTTCTCCTTGAAGTTGTAGGTCCGTATCTTCTCGGACCGCCCGCCCGTGCCCACCTGGCTCTTCCTCTCGCCCGCCAGCTCGGCCTGCGCCTTCTCCTGCTCCATCCGGAGCAGACGGGCGCGGAGCACCCGAAACGCCTTGTCCTTGTTCTGGAATTGGCTCTTCTCGTCCTGCATCGAGATGACCACCCCGGTCGGGATGTGGGTCAGCCGGACCGCCGAGTCGGTGGTGTTGACGGACTGCCCGCCGGGGCCGGTCGAACGGTAGGTGTCGATCTTCACGTCACCAGGATCGATGTCGACGTCCACTTCCTCGGCTTCCGGCAGCACCGCCACCGTCGCCGTCGAAGTGTGGACCCTCCCCTGCGACTCGGTCCGGGGGACGCGCTGAACCCGGTGCACGCCGCCCTCGTGTTTCAGCTTCGAGTAGGCGCCCCGCCCTTTTACCGAGATCACAGCCTTGTCGTACCCGCCGGCCGCGGAAGGCGCGGTGTCCATGGTCTCCATCCTCAGGCCCAGCCGCTCCGCATACCTCTCGTACATGCGCAGCAGGTCGCCCGCCCAGATCGACGCCTCGTCGCCTCCCGCCGCTGAGCGGATCTCCATGATGACGTCCTTCTCGTCGTCCGGGTCGACGGGGACGAGGGCCGCCTTGATCCGCTCAACCAGCTCATCGATCTCGGTCTCGAGATCGCCGGCGAGTGCGGCCATTTCCGGGTCCTCGCTCATCTCCCTGGCGGCGGCGAGGTCGACGACGGCGCCCCGCCAACCGCGGATGTCGGCGACGACGTCTTTCAGGTCCGAGTGACGTTTCCCCAGCTCGGCGAGCCTGCCGGGGTCGGCGAGGACCTCGGGATCGGCGAGCTTCGCCTCCACGTCGGCGAAGGCCTCTTCGATCTCCGCCAGCCGGGCCTCAAACTCCGTCGCCATCACTCCCTTTCGCCGCGGCGCGAGTCGCAAGCGCAACCGCGGGGACGCCGCCCCTACCCAAGACGTCGTCCATCGCCTCGTCGTCGAGCGCCGTCACGAGGCTCGATATCGCAACCTCGATCTGACCCTCGTCGGGAACCGCCGTGGTGAGGGCCTGCAACCACATCCCGGGGGCGGCGAGTGCGCCGGCGAGCCTCCCGCCGGCCCGGGCAGCAGACCAGCGGAGCAACTCGTAGGCGAGCCCGGCGATGATCGGTATGCCGATCAACCTCGACGCGACCAGCGAGATGATCCCCTCGGGGACGCCGAGGAACGTGAAGAGGACGATCGAACCCACCACGACGATCAGCAAGAAGCTGGTCCCGCACCGAGGGTGCTCGGGCCGCCGGCGGCCGACCGACTCGACGCTCAGAGGCTCACCCGCCTCGAAGGCGTGGATCGACATGTGCTCGGCGCCGTGATACTCGAAGACCCTGGCGATCTCCCGCGAGCGGCCGATGACCCAGATGTACCCGACGAAGAGAGCCAACCTGACGGCGCCTTCGACGACGTTGAAGACGACGCCGGACTCCGACGACACGAGCCCGGCGGCGAAGGCCGGGAGGAGGATGAAGAACGCAGCGAAGAAGGCGAGGGCCAACGCCATGCTCCAACCGATCTGGGCGCCGGAGACGGGGGTCTCGTCCTCGTCGATCGCCGCTTGCGCCGACCACGCCAAGGCCCGGTAGCCGAGAGAAAGGGACTCGCCGAGGACGAAGATGCCGCGCAGGAGGGGCACTCGGGCCAAGCGGCGCCTCTCGCTCAGCCTGGCAAGCTCCTCGCGCTTGGCGGTTATCTCGCCGTCGGGCTTGCGGACCGCCACCGACCACGCGCCGGGCGCCCGGATCATCACACCTTCGAGGACGGCTTGTCCGCCGACCGCCTTGGCCGGGTCGAAGCGCTCGTCCCCGGCGGGAGAAGCGCCGGCGGGGCCTGGGCCCCGACGACCGCCCCGGGGCCGTCCCCGCGGGGCGGAGGGCTCAACCCGAGGCAGGGGCCTCTGCCTCGTCGCCCTGCTCACCGGCCTTGGTGAACGTGCTCTTGCCGTAACGCCTCTGGAAGCGCTCGACTCGCCCGCCGCTGTCGACCAGCTTCTGTTTCCCGGTGTAGAAGGGATGGCACTCGTTGCAGAGCTCGATGTGCATCTCGCCCGGTTTCGTGCTCCGGGTGGTGAAGGCGGCGCCGCACGAGCAGGTGACGTTCGTGACGTCGTATTTCGGGTGGATGTCTGTTTTCACGACTGTCTCCTGTCAGCCGCTGCTCTTCGCCACCTCGGCGAGGAACTCGGCGTTGGACTTGGTTGTCTTCAAGCGGTCGATGAGCAACTCGATCGCCGCTCCCGGCTCAAGGGCCAGCAACACTCTACGGAGTTTCCAAACCTGGGCCAGCTCCGTGCGGTCGAACAGCAGCTCTTCCTTCCTCGTCCCCGACATCTCGATGTTGACCGCCGGGTAGATCCGCTTGTCCGCGAGCTTGCGGTCGAGGTGCAGCTCCATGTTGCCGGTGCCCTTGAACTCCTCGAAGATGACCTCGTCCATCTTCGACCCGGTCTCGACGAGGGCGGTGCCGAGGATGGTGAGCGACCCGCCTTCCTCGATGTTGCGGGCGGCGCCGTAGAACCGCTTCGGCGGGTAGAGCGCCTGCGAGTCGACGCCGCCGGAGAGGATCCGCCCCGATGCGGGCGTCGCCAAGTTGTGGGCGCGGGCGAGGCGGGTGATCGAGTCGAGGACGATGACCACGTCGACGCCCGTCTCCACAAGGCGCTTGGCGCGCTCGATGGCCAACTCGGACACCTGGGTGTGCTCCTCGGCGGGGCGGTCGAAAGTCGAGTAGATGACCTCGCCTTTGACCGTGCGCTGCATGTCGGTGACCTCTTCGGGTCGCTCATCCACGAGGACGACCATGAGGTAACACTCGGGGTTGTTCGCCGTGATCGACTGAGCGATCTCCTGGAGGACGGTGGTCTTCCCCGCCTTGGGAGGCGAGACGATCAACCCGCGTTGGCCCTTGCCGATGGGGGCGATGAGGTCGATGATCCTGGTGAGGACGCCGCCCGGCTTCTCTTCGACCTCGAGGCGGAGGCGCTCGTCGGGGAACAGGGGCGTCAGCTTCTCGAATTTCGCCCGGTTCATCGCCTCGTCGGGGCTCACGCCGTTGACGGCGACAACCCGGACGACGGCCGGGAACTTCTCCTTGGAGCGGGGCGGGCGAATCGGGCCGCTGACCACGTCGCCCTTGCGGAGTCGGTGTTTGCGAACCTGGTTGGCTGAGACGTAGGCGTCCTTCTCGCCGGACATGTACCCGGTGACGCGTAGGAAGCCGTAGCCCTCGGGGAGGATGTCGAGGAGGCCCTCGCGAACCTCAAGCTCGCTCTCGGGGATCTGCTCATCCTCGCGGCGGCGCCGGTTGCGGCTGCGGCCGCGCTGGCCGCCGTCGCGGCGCGAATGGCCGTCGCGTCTGCCTTGACCGCCGTCCCTCGGGCCTTGGCCGGCCGGGTCGTCGGGCTCGGGCCTCTCCGAGCGCGGCGTCGCCCTGGGAAGGTCGACTTCTTCAGCCGGGACGGCGGCGGGGGCCTTCCCGGACGCCATCAACGCCGAGATCAGTTTGGACTTCTGAAGCCCGTCGGTCTCGATCCCGGCCGACGCGGCAAGGGTTCTGAGCTCGTCGATCGACTTGCTCTGGAGTTGAGCTCGTATGGTCATCGGATCCTTCGTGTCGTCCCTCGGAGGGTGAGTTGGATCGGAGCTCCCGCCACGCACGCAGACAAGGGGCTCGCCCTGAGATGGCGCCGTGGTTGGGGCGGCTGCGGGGTCAATCGCCGTACAGCTCGGGCAACCGTAGCAGATACGCGACGGAGCGCAAAGCGACGGCCGCGATAGCCTCGCGCCGGTTATCGGATCAGGCGCGCCAAGGTCGAAGGGTCGTTGCCGATCTTGACCACGCGCTCGGGCGACTCCATGACCCGCCGGAAGCCCTCGGGAATGTCGGGGACGGCGCCGACGGCCTCGCCGACGGCCTCCCTGAACTTCGCCGGGTGGGCCGTGGCCACCACAAGCTGCGGGCGGTCGGTGCGGGTCTCCGCCCCGGCCCGCCATGCGGTGGCGGTGTGGGTGTCGATCAGATGCCCGTGGGTCGAGTGGACGTCGGCGATGGTCTCTCTGATCTCATCGTCGGTCGACCACCCGGCCCGAAACTCGACCGTCGGGTCGCCCCCGAAGCGCTCAAGGTTGGACGGGGCGGCGATGTCCATGGCGGGGGCGATGGTCGCCTTGACCTCCGCGGGCCGCATCACCCCTTCCCGGACGAGGCGGGCAAGCGCGTGGTTGGCGTTGTTGGCGATGGTGATCGTCTCGATGGGCGCCCCCATGCGCTTGGCCGTCCAGCAGGAGTAGACGTTCCCGAAGTTCCCGGTGGGAACGGCGACGTCGAATGGCTCGCCGATTTGGGCGGCGGCGTGCAGGTAGTAGCCGACTTGGGCGGCGATTCGGGCCCAGTTGATCGAGTTGATCGCTAGGAGGTCGTCTCGGGTCTCGAACGCCGCCTTGACCAGGGCCTGGCAGTCGTCGAAGTTGCCCCTCACGGCCACCGCGGTCACGTTGGCGTCGGAGACGGTGGTCATCTGGCGGCGCTGGAACTCGGACACCATGCCGTCGGGGAAGAGGATCACCACCTTGAGGCGGCGGGACTCCCGGCACGCCTCGATCGCGGCCGAGCCGGTGTCGCCGCTCGTGGCGCCGAGGATCGTCCCGCTCTCCGTCTCGCGGTCCAGCAGCCGGGCGACGACCTGAAGGGCGTGGTCCTTGAAGGAGAGTGTCGGGCCCCAGAACAACTCCATGACCAGGCGGTCCCCGACTTCGATGATCGGCGCTATCCGCGGGTGGTCGAACCGGGCGGCGGCGCCCAGGACCGGCCCGGCCGGGTCGTCGGCGCCGAACAACTCGAGTGATCCCGCCACGGCGTGCTGATAGCTCCAGTCGGGCCAGCCGTCGGGCAGCGACGGGACGGCCTCGGGCAAGTAGAGCCCGCCGTCGGGGGCCGGCCCGGCGAGCATCGCCGTCGTGAAGTCGACCGCCGCCGCGCCGCCGCGTGTGGAGACGTATCTCATCACCCAACATTGGCACAAGCGCCCGTCTTCTCCCAGGCGAACCGCAAATGACGCGGGGAAGCGCCCGCGGCGGCGTACCATCGGGCCAATCCCCGCCCCCGTAGCTCAGGGGATAGAGCATCGGTCTCCGGAACCGGGTGCGCAGGTTCGAGTCCTGCCGGGGGCGCGGGCGCCGCGGGCCGGGCGCGGGGCGCGTCGCCGCCCTGCCGGGCGCGGCCGGCGTAAACTCGACCCCATGCCGAGAGCGATCTGGAAGGGGGCGATCAACTTCGGGTTGGTCACCATCCCCGTGGGCCTGTACACGGCCACCGACAACAAGACCCCCAAGTTCAAGCAGCTCCGGAAGACGGATCACTCCGCCGTCCGCTACAAGCGGGTGGCCGAGGCCGACGGCGAGGAGGTCGTCTGGGACGACATCGTCAAAGGTTACGAGCTGGACAAAGACCGCTACGTCGTCTTCACCGACGAGGAGCTGGCCTCGGCCAACCCCGACGGCGGCAAGTTGGTCGACGTGGTCCAGTTCGTCGCCGAGAACGAGATCGACCCGATGATGTACAAGTCGTCCTACTACCTGGCCCCGGAGAAGACGGGGGTCAAAGCCTATCGCGTCCTCCAGCAGGCGCTGGCCGAGAAGGGGCGGGTCGGCATCGCCAAGGTGTCGATCAGGGAGAAGCGGCAGCTCGCATGTCTCCGCTCACATGATGGGGTGATCGTCATGGAGACCATGTTCTGGCCCGACGAGCTGCGGGGCGCCGGGTTCGAGGAGCTGGAGGCCGAGATCGAGATCCGCCCCGAGGAAGTCGAGATGGCGGCCTCGATCATCGACAACCTCACCCGCCCCTTCGACGCCTCAGAGTATGTCGACGAGACTCGCGAGGCGATTGAGGGGCTTGCGGCCAAGAAGGCGGCCGGGGAGGAGATCGTCGCCCCGTCGTCGCCCGAGCCGACCAAGGTCGTCGACCTGCTCGAAGCCCTCAAGGCCTCCGTCGAGGCGACCAAAGAGCGCAAAGCCGGCTAACCCCAAACCGGTCTCCTAATGCTCTGGATTCGCCTATGCCGTAGTTTGTGCATTGAGAATCGCCCGCGGGCGGAGGATCGGCCTCGCATCGCAGGTCGCGAGGGGTCCCGGGGGACTCGACGGCTCCGTCGAGGCGGCCGGGAGCCGAAGGCGGGTCAGGCCAAGGCCCTCCCGACCACAAGCGGCGCCTCGGACACGACTGCGAAACCCTCGCTCTCATAGAGGCTGAGCGAGCCGACGAACGCAACCGACGCGTTCTCCGGGCCTCTGATCGGATAGGCCTCGGCGCGCTCGCAGCCGGCTTCGGTCAGCACGGCGACGGCGCCGCGAAGCATCGCCCTCGCCACGCCTCGGCCCCGGAAGGGCGGGGCGACCACAAAACACACGATCGAGCCGACCCCCGCGTCCGACTCGCCCTTCGACCTCGTGACGAAGCGCTCGCGGGCACCGGCGTTGCAGAACCCCGCAAGCGCCCCGTCGACATAGGCGACGACGCCGGTGGAGGCGCCCGAATCAATGCGGTCCGACAGGTCCGAGCGATTCCGCTGCCAAGACCTGAGCGGCCACTCGCCGTCGGGGCCTCCGCCCACATGGTGATACATGCAGTAGCAGGCGCTCCACGCCAGGTTGTCGGCGAAGGCGCGACGGTCGAAGAACTCCAAGATGTCGTCGCGGGTCTCGCTTGACACGGGCCTGATCTCGATCTCGCCGATCGAGTCGAGCCGATCGACTGGGCCGTCGACCCGTCGTTCACCCTCGAGGTAATTGCGGATCGAGGGCTCGGGTAGCCCCATCTCCGGGTGCGCCGAGCCGAAGTGGCCCACCCCCGCGACGACCAAGGCGTCCATGTCCTCGCCTGCGAGCCTCTCCCCACAGAAACACGAGCTATCCAACATGAGCCGACACTAGTGGCGGTGTGAGCCTCGGAGCTCCCTCAGCCTGAGGGCCGCGCTCAGCTCGAAGTCGGTTTCGCGGCGGGTGTAGCCGACGGCGGCGGCGATCTCGTCCAAGGCGCGCTCGTTGGGGCGGGCGCCGCGTTCGGTTGTGTCGGAGGACACCCGAGAGGCGGCTTCGGCTATCGCTTCGAACATCCCGGCCCGGTAGTGGGCGACCTGACGTTGCTGAGCGCGGAGGACCGCCATCACGTCCTCGCTCGGCAACCTGCTCAGATCCACCATGTGGAGGAACAAGCCGAGGGCCGGGCCCGGAGGCGTCTCGTCCAGGTCCTGAGGAAGGAACTGCGCCTCGCCCCGCCCGTGGGGGGTCTTCGCCTCGTCGGTGAACAGCTTGCCCGACGGATATGCCTGTGTGTCAACCATGCCCCGCAAGGTATTTGGGGAGTGGGACAGATTCGGGCTCTGCGCGGAAGACGGTGGGTGAAGGTGGCTGAGTCCGTTGGCGACGTCCCAGGCTGATGCTCGGATCATCGAAGTCCCCGCGTCATCGGCTACGTCAACACCGCCGCTCAGAGAGTCAGGACAGGGCAGGCCGGAAGGTCGCGGCCGTTGGCCGGGACGGGGGTCTCGCCTCTCAAGAGCAACCGGAGGTTCGACCCCGGGGGTGTGGCGGGTCCGTTGGGCGCCGAGGAACCCGAATCTGTCACTGCCTCCAGATACGTTGGCGGGAATGGCGAAACTGAGGTCACACGAGCTGTTCCTGGGCGAGACGACGACGCGTCGGCTGAGCGCACGGCGGGCTTCTTCGGGAATCTTCGGGGCGGGGACCCGGCGAACCCGAATCTGTCACTCGCCCCGGATAGGTTGAGGATCATGTTCGATCCACAGTCACATCCGTCGCCGGAGCTGTCGGCCGACGACGCGGCAGGCGATGAGACGGGTGCCCGCGCGAATCTGTCAGAGGGTCCCGATACGTTGGCGGGCATGACGAATCCGAAGTCACATCAGTTGGGCGAGCCGCGCGTCGACGACATCAGCGAGGGGGCGGAGACCTACGCGAATCTGTCAGACCCTGTAGATACGTTGGGGCCATGTTCAATTCGCAGCCGCACCAGTCTGGAGAGGCGTCTCTGGAGGAGGCGAGCGCCTTCCGCAGGGCGAGGTTCCTTCGTGAGGCGAAAGCCGCCTACGCGGCGGGGCTCGCCCGCATGGCCGAACAAGGCATAGACCAATCCCGTCGCCTCCCACCCGACGTCTTGTTCCCCGACGAAGACCTGTACCCGGGCGGCCGCCGCGACGAGGCGGAGGCCTCCCCCGAGCCGGTGTCCGAGGAGGACACGGCCGACTCCCAGCCGGGCGGGCTGACGCCGGAAGAGGCGCAAGCCCGCTACGAGGCCACAGCCGCTGTCCTGGCCGAGAGAGGCCTCGGCCCCGGAGAAGCCATACCGGGCTGCGTCTACAACCCTTACAACCCGACCGGCGTCGGCCGCTCCATGATCCGCGCTCTGCACCCCGTCTGCGTCTTCCCGGGATGTCGCATGCCCGCAGTCAACTGCGACCTCGACCACCGCATCGACCACGCCCGAGGCGGCCCCACCACCGTCGCCAACCACGCCCTGAAGGCGCCGCTCCGCGGGCGCCGCGCTGCCGACATCACCACAGAGCCAAACACGAAGCCGGATGGTCCTACGTCAAGACCGGCAGGACCACCATCGAATGGACCAGCCCCCTCGGCCGCCGCCACCAGACCGGAGGAACCACACCGGCGAAAGCCGGACAGGCGGAAGAGCGCCGCCCTGAACTGGGCCGCGCTTCCCCGACCAGCCCGTCCACCACACAACCCCAACCCGAAGCCTTGATGAACGCCGCCCACACAGCAGTCCGTTTCGGCGCGCGCCGCCAGACGGTCGCTAACCCGGGGCCTCGGCTGCCCAAATGACGGTCTCCGGGTCGACCGGCTCGACTCCCCGATAGACGGGGGCCCGAAGACGATCGTCGAGAGTCCACTCTCTGTACTCGACGTTGATGACGATCCCCGGCTCGACCCATGTCGGCCGACTCGCCGCCGTCACCTCATTGATGAACGGGCTGGACGGCCTCTCCAGTTGAGTCAAGGCCGCATGGAGAGCCTGGAGCGACGACTCGTCGAACCCCGACCCGACCGCCCCGACCCACCGCAGGCCCGCCGGCTCATACAGACCCGCCAGGACCGACCCGAAGGTCTGCGACCGTCCGCCCTCGCCCGGCAGATAGCCGCCGATCACGGCGCGCAGCCGATGACGGATCGAGATCTTCCTCCAATCCGACGAGCGCCTCCCCGGCTGGTAGGCCGACCCGAGGCGTTTGCCGACGACACCTTCCATCCCCCGGCACTTCACGGCATCGAACAGCCCCCGCCCGTGTGTCGGCGTCGGCTCGGGCACGATGATCGGCGGCTCAAGCCCCAGCCCGTCGAGCACCCGCCGACGCTCCTCATAGGGGCGCGAGGTCAGGTCCTCGCCGCGGAACAACACGTCGAAAGCCACCAAGTTGACTGCGACGGGCGCCCCCGTCCCTTCGCCGCCGAACCCGGTACGACGCTGGAGCAAGGAGAACGACGGGCGCCCCTCCCCGTCGAAAGCGGTCAACTCCCCGTCGATCACCACGCCGTCGGGGATGTCCAGACCCGCCAACTCGGGGAACGGCCCGATCAGGTCGAACCCGCGACGCGAGCGCGCTCGCACCGTCCCGCGCTCCGAGCCGACGATCGCCCGGTAACCGTCCCACTTGACCTCGAACCACCAGCCCTCGTCGTCGAAAGCCGCCCGCTCCGAGACGGCGAGCATGGGCTCGAAGTCGGGAAGCCTCAACCGCTAGCAGTTCGTCGCTAAAATAGTAGACCGGACCGGCGCGGTCCCCCGCCAGCCGTGGGCCATTCTCAATGCACAAACTACGGTATACCGAATCCAGAGCATTAGGAAACCGGTTGGGGGTGGGGCGTTCGAACTGCGACACACCGCTAGTCGGCCAGTTCTTCTCGCACCAGACGGTTGACGAGCCCTCCATCGAGGTCCTCGCCCCGGGACCTCATGAGGTGGCCGGTCACCCGCCCTGCGGCTTTCTCGTCGCCCGCCGCCCCCAGCTCAGCGATCGCCTCGACGATCAGGGCGCGGGTCTCCTCCTCGCCCAACTTCTGTGGGAGCCAGCGGGAGAGATAGTCGACCTCGTAGGCCAGCTTCGACGCCATGTCCGCCCCGCGCTCGCCCATAGCCTCATACTCGGACCGAGCCTTGCCCATCTTCTTCACATAGGACGCGATCACCTTCCGGCAGAACGCGTCGTCCGCCTCGCCCGCGCCCGGCTGGGCGGCGGCCGTGGAGATCTCTGCCCGGACCTGGCGGATCGCGTCGCGGCGCCGGGCGTCCTTGGACTTCATGGCGTCTCTCAGCTCGGAGGACAGTTGCTCTTGGATCGTCATGGTCGGTCCTCTCGGGTCGTCACCTGCGGGCCCCGAGGCGCTCCGACATCAGCCCGGGGTCGTCGGTGATGATGCCCGACGCGCCGCCCTCGGCCAACTCCCGAGCGCGATCGGGGCAGTTGACCGTGAACGGGTGGAACTCCAAACCCTCCGAGAGCGGGAGGGGGCCGCTGATCATGTCCTCGCGGGGGATCAGCGCGGCATGCCCTCCGTCAACACACCGGCGGACGGCCTCCTCGAGGGTGATGGCGGGCGTGACGACGAGGCCGGTGCGCACCCCCGGGAACATGCTGCGGACGGCGTCGACCGTCGCCGGGTTGTACGACGTGACCAGATCGCGCGGCCGAGCCCTCTCGGCCGCCTCCAGAGCCAGGCGATGATCCGGCTCGTACCCCGCCTCATCGGGGTGGTTCTTGATCTCTATCTGAATCGCGGCGTCAGGCAACGCCGAGATGACCTCATCAAGGAGGGCGGGGCGGTGACCGTCGCCCAGGTCGACCTCGGCGAGGACGGGCCAAGGCGTGTCGGCGACCACGAGGCCCGCCGTCGTCGGGTCGTGCGACAGCGCGAGCTTCCCGTCAAGAGACCGCCGCACGTCCAGCTCGACGGCAGGCGCGACCGCCGAGGCCGCCGTGAAGCCGGCAAGGCAATTGTCGGGGAAACGCTCAGGCCACCCGCGATGACCGATGGCGTAGCTGCCCGTGCTCACCAGAAAACCCCCAAGAATTCGCTTTACAGAGGCCGGGGAGGATGATACTCTGGTCGCCGGAGCTCTCCCAGGCGCCCGCCCACAGCCGCGGGCGCCCTCGTGAAACCGCCACACAGTTAGGAAACAACGACCCGTGCTCACGACACTCACAACCGATTGGCGCGACCTCTCGACATGTCGCGACTCCGAGCCCACCTTGTTCTTCCCGGTCGGGACCACCGGTCCCGCGGTGGAGCAGATCGAGGCGGCCGTCGCCATCTGCTCAACATGCGTGGTGAAGGACGAGTGCCTCCAGTACGCCCTCGAGACCAACCAGGAGTCCGGCGTCTGGGGCGGCTACGCCGAAGACGACCGGCGCCGTCTCCGTAAGCGCTGGCTCGCCGCGCGCCGCCGCCGCACCCACTGACCCGCTCGCCTTCAACGCTCAGAGTGGCCGAAAGGCCGCGAGCCATTCAGGCGGCGCGGGTAGGCGGAGACGAGGCCCGCTCAGCGGCCCGGGGCGAACCCAACCATCCGCTCGCCCTCGGCGTCCTCCATCTCGATGAAAGCGATGTTGCGGGCCGGGATGCCCACGCTCCTGCCCTCGGAGTCGGTGAACCACCCGAGACTGTTCCCGTCGATCGCCTTCTCGACCTCCTCGCGGAATGAGTCGCCGTCGTCGACTTCGATCTCAATCAGCTTGTCGGTGTCGGCGATCCCGATTCGAACCTTCATGGGTTGATCGTAACCCCCTCCCCCGCGCCCGGCTGTGAGCCGACCCCGGCCGTCGAGCCGGTGACCGGCGGGACGGATTCCCCGGCGGAGTCGTCGAAGGAGGTCGTCGTCGCGTCAACCGCCTGTCGGGGCTCGTCGCGGTGGAGGATCAGGCCCACGGCCAACGCCGCCGCCAAGGCCACGACCAAGATGCGCAACCTCGCCTGAGCCGTTGGGGTCTGCCCGCTGAGTGGAGCGATCACAAGGACGGTCAGGCATTCTCTCCGAGGAAGATCTCGGAGACCGACGAGTCCATGAAGATGGCTTGTAGGGTCTCGGCGAGGATCGGGGCGATGGAGAGCACCATGACCTTGTCGAGCGCCTCGACGTCCTCATGGACGGGGAGTGTGTTGGTGACGATCACCTCCTCGATCGGAGCGTTCTTGATCCTGTCCAGCGCCGGGTCGGAGAAGATCCCGTGTGTGGCCGCGATGCGAACGCTCAGCGCCCCGTGCTCGCGCACCATCTCGGCCGCGTTGCAGGCGGTCCCGGCCGTGTCGATCATGTCGTCCACGATCACCACATGCCGGTCGGTCACCTTCCCCGCCATCGACAGGGCGGCCGACTCGTTGTGATTCGTCGGCTCGCGACGTTTGTAGACGAAAGCGACCGAGGCGCCCAGATGCCGGGCGTAACGCTCCGCTCGCTTCACGCCGCCCGCGTCCGGGGAGAGCACCGTCGTCTTCCCGTTCAGCCTGCCGGAGAGGTAGTCGGTGATGATCGGGAGCGCCGTCAACGAGTCGAACGGCTTGGAGATGAACCCCTGGAGCTGACCCGTGTGCGGGTCGACCGAGACCAGGCGGTCGGCGCCCGCCCGCATGAAGAGGTCGGACATCAGGCGGGCGGTGATCGGCTCGCGGGGAAGGACCTTCTTGTCCTGACGCGAGTACCCGAAGAACGGCATGACCGCCGTGACGCTGCGGGCGGAGGCGCGCTGCAACGCGTCGATGGTGACCAACTGCTCCATGATGTTGTCGTTGATCGGCGCGCTGTGGCTCTGGATGACGAAGCAATCCGCGCCTCGCGCGCTGTCCAACGCCCGGACGTAGATCTCACCGTTGGCGAACGAGGAGTGCTGCAACCTGCCGAGGGGGATCCCGAGGACCTCGGCGACCTCCTCCGCCAAGGGGAGGTTGGCGGACCCGGAGAAGACCATCATTCGGTTGCGGGAGACGATGTCCATGTCAGTCCTGCGAGGCCTCCGCGGCGTCACGGGCCGCGCGGCGTCGAGCGTAGCCGGGAACCTGCTTCTGCTCCGAACGCTCGACGGCCAGGGCGCCGTCCTCGACATCTTTGGTGATGACCGACCCGGCCCCGGTGATCGCGTTATCGCCCACCTTCACCGGGGCAACCAACATCGTGTCCGAGCCGATGAAGGCGCCCGCGCCGATCTCGGTCGGGTGCTTCCGGCGCCCGTCGTAGTTGCAGGTGATAGTGCCCGCGCCCACGTTGGCGCCGGGGCCGACGGCGGCGTCGCCGAGGTAAGCCAGGTGCCCCGCCTTGGCCCCCTCCCCCATCACGGTGTTCTTCGTCTCCACGAACGATCCCAGCTTGGAGCCGTTCTCCATGACGGTCCCCGGCCGCAGCGAGGCGTACGGGCCGACTTCGCACCCCTCCCCGATCACCGCCGAGCGAACCACCGCGTACCAGACGACGGACCCCGCCCCGATGGTCGAGTCGACCACAAAGGCGTCGGGGCCGACCTGGGCCCCCGCGGCCACATGCGTCTCCCCCTCAAGGTGCGCGCCCGGGTAGATCCGGGCGCCGGGCTCGACAACCGCGGTGTCGTCGATGTAGACCCGCTCGGGGTCGAGCATCCAGACGCCCGACTCCATGAGGCCCAGGTTGACGCGCCGCTGAAGCTCGCGCCTCACCTCCGCAAGCTGATCCTGGGTGTTGACGCCCATCACCTCCGGGGCCGCGGCCTCGACGGCCTCCAGTCTGTCGCCGTCGGCGGCCATTATGCCAACAACGTCGGTCAGGTAACGCTCGCCTTGAGCGTTTGCGCTCGACACCCGGTCGAGGGCGCCGATGAGCGGGCCCGCCCGGAACGCGTAGGCGCCAGCGTTGACCTCGTTGATCGCCCTCTGCTCATCGCTGCAATCGCGCTCCTCAACCACACCGGTCACCTCGCCGTCGGCGCCGCGCAGCACGCGACCGTAGCCGGTCGGCGCGTCGAGGCGTGCGGTGACGATCCGGGCCGAGGCCCCCGGGCCGAGCTCGGCCAGATCGGTCACAAGGCTCGCGGTGAGCAGAGGCATATCGCCGTAGAGCACGACCACCGTGTCCTCGGGGTCGAGCCTCTCGACGGCGTCGAGGCCCACCTGGGCGGCATGACCCGTCCCCAAACGCTCCTCCTGAACAGCGACTGCGACATCGCCCGGCGCCGCGGTGTGGACGCGATCGGCGCCCGGCCCGACGACCACCACGGTCGAGTCGGGTCTCAGCGGCTCAACCGCGTCGAGGACTCGGCTCACCAGGCTTCGGCCCGCCAAGGTGTGGGCCGTCTTCGGCGACTCGGACATCATGCGCTTCCCCTGGCCTGCGGCCAAGACGACGACGTGGACTGACAAGGAGAGCCTTTCTCGCGACTGTTCTCCGGCTGGGGGGGCAGGACTCGAACCCGCTCCGGCAGGACCAAAACCTGCTGTGCTTCCGGTTACACCACCCCCCAATCGCCTGATTGGGAGCTTTGAGAAGGATAACCGTCGGCCTCGGCGAGGGCGGGGGACGGCCCCGATCAGACCTTCCTCACCCCGCACGGCCTCAACTCGGCGCCCCGGGACTCTCGACACATCGACGACACCGACTCGGCCGCCGACTCGGCTTCGTCGAGGGCGCCGAAGAGCCCGAAACAGGCCGAGCCCGAGCCGGTGAGCAACACCGGAACGCCCCATGCGCCCCGCACGTCCGCCATGAAGTCGCCCAACCTCGGCTCGAGATCCAGCGCAGCCGGGAGGAGGTCGTTGCGCACGGGCATGCTTTCGCGAAGCGGCGGGGGGAGACGCGAAGGGGGGGTCGCCTCTCCTTCCGGGCCCTCCATCTCATCCCAGCGGCGGTAGACATCAGGAGTCGCCAGGCCGAAGCCGGGCGCCGCCACAGCCGCGGCGAAACCCGACAACGGCGCCGCCGGCTCGACGACGTTCCCGACGCCCCCCACCGCCGACGTTCCCCCCGTGAGGAAGAGAGGGACGTCGGCGCCCACCTCGGCGGCGACGTCGGGCGCGCCGACGGCGAGCAGAAGAGCGGCCGCGTCGGAGCTGCCCCCGCCCAACCCCGCGGCTACGGGGATGCGTTTGCGGAGGGTGAGGCGCAACGGGCCGACCTCCCGGGCGACCCGAGCCGCAGCCAGGGCCATCAAGACCAGGTTGTCCTTGTCGGAGAGCCCCTCGCCCGCGGCGCCCTCGACCTCGACGCGGAGGTTGTCCTCGCCGTCGCCCTCCTCAACCTCCAGCAGGTCGCACCACTCGATCGTCTGCGCCAATGACTCCACAGGATGCATCCCGTCGGGTCTCGCCGCCTTGACGTGAAGGGACAGGTTGAGCTTCGCCGGGGCCTCGTAGACGGTCATGAGCGCTCGGCGAGCTCGAGATACTGGGCCGGGGAGACGTCCTCGGCCCGCGCCGTCTCCGCGACGCCGGCCGCCGCCAGCACCGCCGCCGGGTCGGCCATCACGGCTGCGAGCGACCTGCGGAGCATCTTCCGTCTCTGACCGAAAGTCGCCCTGGCTATCTCCACCGCCCGCTCCGCGTTGGCCGGCGCCCGCTTCCGGTCGAGGACCGCGACGGCCGACTCGACCCTCGGCCTCGGGATGAACACCTGGGGCGGCACGCGGAAGGCGACGGTCGCGGTCGAGTGGAGGCCGACAACCACTGACGGCAGCCCGTACCTGGGGTCGCCCGGCCTCGCCGCAAGCCTCTCGGCGACCTCCCGCTGAACCATGACGACGAAGCGATCGACGGCGGGGGCCCGGCGTAGGGCGCCCATGACCAGAGGCGCCCCCACGTTGTAGGGGAGGTTGGCCGCCATCACCCACCGGCCTTCGCCCAGCTCGGACGCGAGATCGACCCGCATCGCGTCGGCGAACCGCAGATCGACGTCAAGCCCCTCCACAGCCTTCTCCAACACGGGCCGCAGCCCCTCGTCGACCTCATAGGCGACGACCCGCGCCCCGGCGACGGCGAGCGCTCTCGTCAGGGTCCCGGTGCCTGCGCCGATCTCGACGACCTGATCGCCGGGCCCGACGCCCGCCAGCTCCACGATCTTCCGGGTGATGTTGGCGTCGGCGAGGAAGTGCTGGCCCAACCGTCGGATGGGCGCCAAGCCGTGCTCCTCGAGCAGGCGGGCTATCTCGCCCCGCGTCTGAGCGGTCACGACCTGAACAATCGGGCCGCGTTGGCCGATGTCGCCGCCGCCGTCTCCTCAGCGGAGAGGCCCCAGACGGCGGCGAGCGCCTCCCCGACCAGGGCCGTCCACGCCGGCTCGTTCCGCGCGCCCCGGTGGGGGGGCGGGGCCAGGTACGGGGTGTCCGTCTCGACCATCGCCCGATCGGGGGGCACCAGCGCCGCTCCGAGGCGGATCGTCTCGCCGGTGTCGAAGGCGAGAGTCCCGGAAAACGAGAACACGGCGCCCAGCTCGAGGAATCGCTTGGTCCAACGGGTCCCCCCGCTCCAACTGTGGAGCACCGTCCGGGGCCCGGCCTCCTTCTCGGCCAAGATCTCATACGTCCGGGAGAAGGCGTCGCGGCAGTGCACGACGATCGGCTTGCCGAGATCGAGCGCGATGTCGATCTGATCTCGGAACGCCGCCTCTTGCTCGTCGCGCGGCGAGAGGTCGCGATAGAAGTCGAGGCCGATCTCGCCCACGGCCGCCGCCTTCGGGGCGAGCGCCTCAATCTCCCGCCGCTCGGCGGGCCAGCGGTCGGCGCTGTGGGGGTGAAGGCCGGCCGCCGCCAAGACGCGGCCTCCGAACCGCTCGGCGAGAGCCAGAGAGGCCATGGAGCTGTGGGCGTCAACACCCGGCGCCACCACCCAATCGATCATCAGGGCGCGGTCGAGCAGCTCCGACGGGTCGCGCCCGTCAAGCTGGAGGTGGCAGTGTGAGTCAACCCAAGTCATGGACGAGGCGACGCTAACCGGCGACCGACGCGCGCTGGGCGCCTGGGTAGGCTGGCGGCCGATGGACTCAGGGATCACACGCAGGATCGACGGCCTGGGGCGCGTCGTCATCCCCGCCGAGACCCGCCGGATGCTCAACATCGAGGAAGGAGACCATCTGCTCATCTCGGTGGAAGGCGGGGCCGTCGCCCTGCGGAAGATGGTCGACACATGCACCTTCTGCGGCGCGGGCGCCGAAGTGTCCCGGTTCAAGGGCAAAGGCGTCTGCGTGTCGTGCCGGTCGGAACTCGCGTAGCTCAGTCTTCGAGCAGCAGCTGGTAGATCGCCCTGCGCGGAGCCCCGGTCTCGGCCGCTGCGGCCCGAGCCGCCTGCGACGGCGAGCTCCCCCGCTCGATCAAGGCCCTGGCAGTCTCAACCGCCTCGTTGAGGCGCGCCTCGCCGGAGCCCGCCGCAGCAGCGCTCGGCGGCGCCAAGACGAGGGTGAACTCCCCTCTCTGCTCGCCTGCCCAACGTCTCGCCGCCTCATCGAGGGCGCCCGCCCAGACCTCCTCGTGAACCTTGGTCAGCTCACGGGCGACAACAACCTCGACGCCCGGATCAAGCGCCGCCTCCAAGTCCGCCAGGTCGCGGCCCACCCGGGCGGGGCTGGAGAAGATCACCGTCGCCTTGTCGTCGCCCGCGATGCGCTCCAACCGCGACGCTCGCTCCTTCCCCTTCCGGGGGAGGAACCCCTCGAAGCTGAACCTGTCCCCTCCCAAGCCCGCCGCCGCCACGGCGGTCGTCACCGCCGACGGGCCGGGTATCGCCGTGACGGCGAAGCCCTCCTCCCGGGCCCGGCGGATCGCCTCGGCGCCCGGATCCGAGATCGTGGGCGTGCCGGCGTCGGACACCAGCGCCACGGCGAGGCCCGAGCGAAGGTCGACCAGCAGACGCTCGGTTCGCTCCTTCTCGTTGCCGGCGAACATCGAGCGGGACCGCGGGGACGCCCCGACATGCGTCAAGAGCTTCGCCGTCCGACGGGTGTCCTCGGCGTAGACGACATCGACTCCCCTCAGGGCGGCGGCGAGACGCTCCGAGGCGTCTCCGAGATTGCCGATCGGGGTGGCGCAAACGACGAGACGGCCCTCAGACACGGCGCATCTCCAACAACGACCCGATCGGCGGCGGCGGAGCGGCCTCGGCCATCTCCAGCACATACCTGCAACCGGGGAAGAAGGCAATGCGATTCGGCGCCACGACCCTCGACTCTCGCACCTCAAGGTCGGGGCCCAACCCCACGGCCAGGAAAGGCCCTCTCATCCCTATCCCGTGGACCGACCGCGTCTCGATGAGGACCGACTCGACGCCGGCAGCTTTGAGGCCGCGGCGCCGCTCCCGGAACGTCGAGGCCAACGCGACCTCGCCTGAGGACCAGTCGCCCGACTCGAGCCTCACTCGGACCATGCGGGCGACGACAGGCCCGTCAGCCGAGCCCGACCGAGGATCGGATGTGCTCCCCGACCTCCGTCTCGTCCGCGGCGATGAAGTAGAGAAGGCCGTCTTTCGACTCCGCCCAGGCGAAGTCCTCGTCGGGAACCGCCTGTCGGGCGTACTCGGCCAGCATGTCCTCCATCTCGTCCAGATCCCGCTCGGTGTCCCCCCGGTAGACCAAGAGGAGGGCGGCGTTCTCGCCGTCGAACCACTGGTGATAGGCGTCGCCTCCCCAACCGTCCAAGGCCTCATCGGAGACCGAGCCTGCAAGCGCCTGATCGAACATCAGCTTGAAGGAGAGCTCGCCCCAGACCGACGTCGTCTCCAAGGTGTAGCCCTCCACGGTCACCGGGGGCGCCTCGACGGCCTTCGGGAGATCGAGTTTGTAGTCGTCGGGTGTGATCACCTGCTCGGTGGAGCCGGGAAGGTCGGGGAGGGTCGCGTAGGCCTCGTCGACCGCGTCCCATCCGCCCGCGTCATAGAGACCCTTGACGAAGACGAACCCCGCCTCGTAGGGGAACAAGAGCGAGGCGGCGATGAACTGCGGCGCGTTTGCCATGGGGTCCTTCTCCTGCTCTTTCATCGCCTCGGCCATGAATCGACCCAGATCCTCCTGGCCCAGACCCTGCGTCCACTCCGCCATGGCGAGGACGGCGTCTCCCTCGACCAAGGAAAGGTAGGCCGAAGCCTCGTCGAAACGGTCTTCGTCGATCATCGCCTGATACTCGGCGTCCATCCCGTGGTGCTGGTCGGTGAGGGCATGGACCAGCTCGTGCAACAAGGTCCCCTGCTGGAGGACCGAGAAACCGCTCTCCCGAGCCGGCACGACGATCTCACCGGTGTCCCCGTCGTAGTAGCCGGCGATCGACTCCCCGTAGAGATCGACGAGGATCGCCTCAAGGTCCGCCGAGGCGCCCAAGAGCCCGAGAAGCTTGTACAGGGCCTCGTCCGCGGGGAAGTCCTCCGACTCCTCCTCCACTTTCTCGCGCACCCGAGCCTCAAGCTCCTCGTCGCTCACGACGACGACCTTCGGCGGCGCCAGGAACGTCAGCCCCCTGATCTCCTGAGCCGCGACGATGAGGTCGGCGAGCTGCCCCTTGACCTCCGGGTCGAGGTCAAGCGCGGAGAGGTCGGGCGCGGCAGGCGCCGCCACAGACGAGGTCGTGGTCGCCGGGACGGTGGTGACGGGGACCCCGGTCGTGGGAGCGGTCGTGTCGCCGACCGTCGTGGAGACGGCGCCCTCGTCGGAGGCGCATGCCGCGACGAAGGCGAGGAGGGCCGTCAGGAGAATGTAGAGACGTCGCATGTTGGTCACTGTATCGGACGAGAGGGCCGCTATCTTGCTCCGCAATGGCCCTCTACGGGGCGTTGGAGCTTGGCGGCACCAAGACTCTTGTCGCCGTCGGGACCGCGCCCGCCGACCTCACCGAGCCCCTGCGCATCCCCACTACCGACCCGGAGCCGACGCTGACGGCGGCGATTGAGCACCTGGCGAGGCATCGTGTCGACTCGGTCGGCGTGGCGTCGTTCGGGCCCGTCGAGTTGCGGCCCGGGCACAAGTCGTACGGCGCCGTCACCACCACGCCCAAACCCGGCTGGCCCATGACCGACGTGCTGGGGATCGTCTCGACCGGGCTCGACGTCCCCGCGGCCATCGACACCGACGTCAACGGGGCCGCCATCGGAGAGGGCAAGTGGGGCGCGGCGGCCGGGCTCACAGACTTCGTCTACGTCACGGTCGGGACCGGCGTGGGGGCGGGCGCCGTGATCGACGGCAAGCCGCTCATCGCTCAGGGACACCCCGAGATGGGCCACATGACCGTCGTCCCTGCCGAAGGCGACGACTACGCGGGCCGTTGCCCCTTTCACGGCGGCTGCCTCGAGGGCATGGCCTCGGGCCCGGCCATCGAGGACCGGTTCGGCCCCGTGGGCATGCGCGCCGACGACCGGCCCCGCGACCTCGCCGCCCACTACGTCGCCCAAGGCGCCCGCAACATCGTCTACGCGCTGGCCCCCCAACGCGTGATCATCGGAGGCGGTGTGAGCGCCATGGCGGGCTTCCACCGGCGCGTGCGCCAAGAGCTCGCCGAGCAGCTCAACGGGTATCCGCCGATCACCGAGACAGGGAGCGACGACTTCATCGCGCCCCCCGGGCTCGGCGACCTGAGCGGCCTGGCCGGGGCCCTCCTTCTCGCCCGCGCCGCCTTGTAGTGGGGACGCCCACGTTTCACATCAGGCCCGACGACCCCGACTTCCTCGACCTCCCATGGGACCGGCCGATCACCGAGTGGGAGACTGATCGCCTGGTTGAGATGCCGACGGGCGCCCACCGCCACCCTGTTGTGTTCGCGGCCTACCAGCAGGGCGTCTACGCCATCAAGGAGATGCCGCTGAGGCCCGCCTTGAACGAGCATGCCGTGTTGCTCGCGCTTGAGGGCCGGACGACCCGCTCCGCCCGCGCGGCCGGCCTCGTGGAGCGCAACTGGCTCGACCCGGCCCAGGAGGGGGCGGGCGCCGTAATCACGCGTTTCGTCGAGCACGCCTTCCCCTTCCGCAGGCTTGTCTCCGGCGCAGGTTTCGGGCGGAGGCGGAACCAGATGCTCGACGCCGTCGCCGGCCTGCTCGTCGAGCTGCACATGGCGGGTTGCTTCTGGGGCGACTGCTCCCTGTCGAACCTTCTCTACCGGTTCGACGCCGAGGGCATCGAGGCGGTCATGATCGACGGCGAGACGTCGGAGATCCACGACGCCCTCAGCGACGGGCAGCGCAGCCACGACCTTGAGATCATGATCGAGAGCCTCGCTGGGGAGATGTCGGACATAGCCGCCATGAGCGGCGAGGAGATCACGTCGGCCGACCTGGAGTTGGGCCATGACATCGCGCAGAGGTACACGTCGTTGTGGGCCGAGCTGAACGAAGCTCCGGTGGTCGACCGGAACGAGGCCTACAAGATCAGGGAGAGAATCGCCCGGATCAACGAGCTCGGGTTCTCGGTGCACGACATGGAGATCGAGCCGACCGACTCGGGAGACGTCGTGACCATGAGAGTGAGGGTCGGCGCCAGGACCTTCAACTCGGACAGGCTCCGGGTGTTGACCGGGGTCGAGGCCTCCGAGAAGCAGGCGCGGGTGATACTCGGCGACCTGGGTTACTTCCTGGCGAAGATGGGCGCCAGGTCGGAGACCCGGAAGAGGGTCGGGGCGTTCCTGTGGCTGACCGAGTCGTTCGAGCCGATCACAGCGCGGATCGAAGAAGCCTGGCACGGCGACGACCCCGTGCAGGGTTACTGCGACTTTCTCAACCACCGCATGGATCTGGCCTCGGGCCGCGGGGAGGACGTGCCCAACGACGAGGCCTTCGACTCCTGGGCTGGGGCGGGTTTCCCCGGGTTCGCGGTCTCCTGAGTCCGGCGCCTACGACGCGTCGGCCGCGGCCGCCGTCTCCTCGGCTCGCTCGGAGAGGACGTCGGCGAGCCGGATGGCGAGCAACGGGGTCGCCGCGGCGGTGAGCAGCGCCGCCTGCGGGAGAAGGAACACAAGCGCGCTCACCCAGGCGGCGAGGAACACGACGGCCCAAGCGCGCCTCTTGCCCGGCCTGACGGCCAGGGACCTGAGCGTGAAGGCGCCGCTCGCCGCGAACCCGGCGGTGAGGCCGGGCATGAAGTTGAGAAGGCCGAGAGGGATCCCGACCGCCAGCCACACACCCATGCCCTTCAACGCCGCCATCGACGCTCTCTGATGGCCGGAGACGAAGGCGGTGAGGCAACACATGATCGGCGCCAGGGCGAACCCGAGCGCGAACGCCGGCCCGGCGGGCCCCGCGTCGTCGGCCACCGAGATGGCGACGCCCACGAAGAGGGACAAGAAGGAGACCATCTGAACGAGGGTGCCCACGGCGATCGCCCACCAGATCCTGCGTGTTGCGGCGGCGCCGGAGGCGCCGGGTTGCCTCGGCTGCACGCCGGCCGCGCCCTATCCCTTGACTGAGCCCGCCGTCAGCCCCCGCACGAAATAGCGCTGCAACGACAGGAACACCGCCAACGGCAGGGCCATCGTGACGAAAGCGCCTGCGGTGAGCAGGTGCCATTGCGACCCGCGGGACCCGTTGAGGTTGCGCAGAGCGAGGGTGACCACTTGGACGTCCTTGTTGCCGCCGAGGAAGGTGAGGGCCACCAGCAGGTCGTTCCACACCCATAAGAACTGGAAGATCGCGAACGAGGCCAGCACCGGCACCGAGAGCGGGACCACGAGCTTCGTGAAGATCTCAAAGTGGGTTGCGCCGTCGATGCGCGCCGACTCCATGAGGGAGGAAGGCAACGACCCGATGTAGTTGCGCAGCAGGTAGACGGCGAGCGGCAGGCCGAAGCCGGTGTGCGCCAGCCAGATGGCCGGGAAGGTCTGGTTGAGGTCGACGGCCACATAGAGCTTGAGCAGGGGAATCAGAGCCATCTGGAGGGGGACGACCAACAACGCGACCACGGCGACGAAGATCCACTGCCTGCCGGGGAACTCCATCCACGCGAACGCGTACGCCGCGAACGCCGCGATTGTGATCGGGATCACCGTGGCCGGGATGGTCACCGCCAGCGAGTTGAGGAAGGCGTTGCCGAACCCTTCAGACGAGAGCACCGTCGAGTAGTTCTCCATGGTCCACTCCTGCGAGCCAATGTTGGCGAGCGCCGTCCACCACCCGTTGGCGTTGACGTCCGCGGCGGGTCGGAACGAGCTGATCAGCACACCCAGCGTCGGCGTTAGCCAGACGATGACGATCAACAGGATGATCAGCTTGACCACCCACCGGTCGGTGATCCGCCCGAGCAGGCCGGCCTCCTTCCGCGCGGGCGACGTCGCCGCGGTCATCGGGCGGCCTCCTGCTCCTTGAACCGTCTCACGTTCACCACCATCAGCGGGATGATCGCCACCAACAACACAACCGCCAGCGCGGCGCCCCGACCGCTGTCTCGGTTCGTGAAGAACTCCCTCACCATCCTCTCCGCAACAACGGAGGTGTCGTACTGACCGCCGGTCATCACGAACACGATGTCGAACACCTTCCAGACGGTGATCACCACCGTGGTGGTGACCACAACGATCGACGAGGCGATGGAGGGCACGACGACCCGGGTGAAGACCTTCAGCTCGGACGCGCCGTCGATGCGGGCGGCTTCGACGATCTCCTCGGGGACCGACTTGATCGCCGCCGAGAGGATCACCATGGCGAACCCGGTCTGCAGCCAGACGAGGATGACCATCAGGAAGAGGTTGTTCCAAGGCTCGAGACCCGTCCAATTAACCGGCACGGCGCCGACCCCCTGCCAAATCCCGTTGAGCAGCCCGATCTGCTCGCCGAAACCCTCCGGCCGGTAGCTGTAGACGAATCGCCAGACGATCGAGGCGCCGACGAATGAGATGGCCATCGGCATGAAGATGAAGGTCTTGGCGAAAGCTTCGCTCTTCTTCCCGAGGCGATCGGACAAGACAGCGAAAGTCAATCCGATGAGGACGGAGAGGAGCGGGACGATGACGACCCAGCCGAGCGAGTTGCGGAGCGCGACGAGCGTGTCGGCATCCGAGAAGAGGTCGACGTAGTTGCCCGCGCCGACGAACTCCTCGCCTTCGGGGCCCATGAAGCTGAGATAGATGGTGTTGAACGTCGGGTACAGCAGGAACACCGTGAGCACGACGACCGCCGGCCCGACGAAGGCGAAGGGTCTCACCTTCCCCCGGAATCGCTCGGGGAGCCGGTTGATGAGCCAGTCCATCCCGTAGTAGAGGCCGAAGACCCCGAGGACGCCGATGATGAGGGCGGCGATCACGACCACCGCCCGGTTGGAGTCGTCGTCGAGGAGGACGACGCCGGCCCACCACAGCCCCAGGGCGGCCAAGACCGGCACGACGAGGGAGACGCCGGCTCTCAGCAGGTTCGTGGCCAAGCCGGTCCTCTCCTGCTCGGGCGGCTGTGCGTCGGGACCTGGGCTCGCCTCGGTCTCTGGTTCTACAAGTGTCGGCATGTCTGCCTCGTGTGGGGCTGGGGCGACTCTAGCCGCGATGAGACGGGGCGGCGGCGCCGCCCCGTCTCATCCTTGACAAGCGTTCGGATTACGGCCAGCTCTTCTCGATGGCGTCCAGCACCTCTTGGGTGGACTTGCCGCGGGTCCATTCGACCATCTCGGTCCAGAACGAACCCTGACCCACCGCGGGGGGCATCAGGTCGGACCCGTCGAAGACGAACCCGTCCGCCGCCAGAGCGGCCGCCACCGCCTCGGCCTGCTTCTTGACGATTTCCGACTCGTAGCAGTCGGCGGGTGTGCCGGCGTTGGCCGAGATCCTCTCGACGCCCGCCACGCCGTGGCCCTTGGGCGCCGCTTGAACACACTGCAGCTCGGGGCCTGCGTAGGCCTCCAAGAACGCGGCCACCTCGGGCCGGTTGTTGAAGACCATCGCCAGCTCTCCGCCGCCCATGGCGGCCTTCTCGTCGATGTCCGGGAAGTGGAAGAAGTCGGCTTCCCCGGCAGTCCCCTCGGGGAAGAAGTTGGCGATGAACGACCCCTGCCTGTGGAACATGCAGCTCGGCGGCTCGTTGAACATCGGGTCGGGAGCGTCCCGGAAGTCGATGGATGCGACCTCGTTGGCGCCTCCAAGCACGAAGCCCTCGCCGAACATGATCTCCCCGAAGAGATCAAACGCGCGGGCCACAGCCGGGTCGTTGAACGGGATCTCATGGCTGGTCCACTGGTTGTAGACGTCGACGCCCGCGGTGCGAACCATGATGTCCTCGATCCAGTCGGTGCCCGGCCAACCGGTGGCCGCCTCGCTGCCGAGGCCGATGCACCAAGGCGCGGTCCCGCCGTCGACGATCTGCTTGGACAGGGCCGTCAACTCGTCCCAGGTGGTCGGGATCTCGTACCCGCCGGCCTCGAACAACGCCTTGTTGTACCAAACGATGCTCTTGTAGTTGGCGTTGGTCGGGACGGCGTAGTGCTTGCCGTCGTCGCACTTGCCGAGGCTCATGAAGTAGGCGCCGTGAGCGGCCTCGAGAGCCGCGATGTCCATGCCCATGTCCTCAAGGGCCACCAGTTTGCCCTCGTCGGCGAAAACACAAATCGATCCCGGCTGCGGGGTGATGGCGATGTCGGGCGGGGCCCCGCCGTCCACCGCGATCCGCAGGTCCTGCTCGAAGGAGTCGCTTCCGTTCCACTCGACCGTGGCGCCCTCGGCCTCGCCGTAGATGTCGAAGGTGGCCTGGATGCTGTCGCCCTCGTCACCGGTGGGCGCGCCCCACACGATGACCTCGGTCCCGGACACGTCGACGTCGGTGTAGCCGGCGCCGGCCCCGGTGTCGTCGCTGGTGTCGTCGGCGCCGTCGTCGGCGGCGTCGCCCGGGTCTTCGGTCGTTTCCGTCTCCCCGCCCCCCTCGGTCGTGGTGGTGTCGCTCCCGCCTCCGCAGGCGGCGAGGACCATGGCCATGACCGCGACAAGCGCGATCAACCATTGATATCGTCTCATGTTGTGGCTTCTCCTTGTTGATGGATGCGGGGGCCCGCCCCGCCGGAGGCGAAACATACACGTCGCCGACCGTCCGGCAAAAGGGAAGCGCCCACAGACGGCGCCCGAGCCGCCCCACAGACGGCGCCCGAGCCGCGCGAAGGGCCGCCGAGTTAGCCTGACGCGGTGGCGGAGGAGCGGTGGTGGAAGACGGCTGTGTTCTACGAGGCGGCTGTCTTCGCCTTCTTCGACAGCGACGGCGACGGCGTCGGGGACTTCACCGGGCTCGGGGCCAAACTCGACTACCTGTCCTGGCTGGGCGCCGACTGCCTGTGGCTGCTCCCCTTCTACGAGTCGCCGATGCGGGACGGCGGCTACGACGTCGCCGACTTCAGGAACGTGCACAAGCCCTACGGGACGATCGACGACGTCGCTCGCCTCCTCTCCGAGGCGCACCGGCGAGGAATCCGCGTCATCGCCGACCTGCCCATCAACCACACCTCGGACCGCCACCGGTGGTTTGTCGAGGCTCGCCAGCCGGGGTCGTCGACCAGAGACCGCTACGTCTGGACGGACGACCCATCCAAGTGGGGCGAGGCGAGGGTCATCTTCTCCGACACCCACGACTCGAACTGGTCGTGGGACCCCGCGGCCGGGGCCTACTACTGGCATCGCTTCTTCGATCATCAGCCGGACCTGAACTACGACCACCCCGACGTCGGGGCCGAGCTGATCGACGTCGCCCGGTTCTGGCTGGACATGGGGCTCGACGGCCTGCGCCTCGACGCCGCGCCCTACCTCTACGAGCGGGACGGGACCGATTGCGAGAACCTGCCGGAGACCCACGCCTGGCTGAAGAAGCTGAGAGCGGTCGTGGACGAGGAGTACGGGGACAGGGTTCTCCTATGCGAGGCAAACCAGCGGCCCGAGGACGTCGTCGCCTACTTCGGCGACGGCGACGAGTGCCACATGGCCTTCCACTTCCCCCTCATGCCAAGGCCCTTCATGGCCGTCAAACGCGGCGACGCCTCCGCAGTCGCCGAGATCATCGAAGCTACGCCCGCCGTCCCCGAAGGCGCCCAGTGGGGGGTCTTCCTCCGCAATCACGACGAGCTCACGCTTGAGATGGTCTCCGAGGAGGAGCGCGCCTACATGTATGAGCAGTACGCGCCCGAGCCGGCCATGCGGAAGAACCTGGGCATCAGGAGGCGGCTCGCCCCGCTGCTCGACGGGGACCGCCGCCGCATCGAGCTGATGCACGCCGTGCTGCTCAGCCTCCCCGGCAGCCCCTTCCTCTACTACGGGGACGAGATCGGCATGGGGGACGCACACACGCTCGACGATCGCGACGGGGTGCGGGCCCCGATGCAGTGGGACTCGTCGCCGGGCGCGGGGTTCTCCACCGCCGACCCGTCCGACTACTACCTGCCTCTGGTCGCCGCCCCGGGGTACGGGCCCGAGGCCGTGAACGTGGAGGCCCAGCAGGCGGACGGCGGCTCGCTCCTGAACCGGATCCGCGAGGCCCTGGCCCTGCGCCGCGAGCGACCGCTCTTCGGCGCGGGCGGCTTCGAGCTTGTCCCGACGGGCCATCGGGCGCTCCTCGCCTACCTCCGCTCCGACGGCGCCTCGAGAGTCGCCGTCATCGCCAACTTCTCCGGCGAGCCGGTCGAGGCCGAAGTCGGCCTTGACGGGGCCCGGTGGAGGCCGGCCCTGACCTCGGCGTGCCGCCTCGAGGGCCGCCGCGCCGAGGCAGGGCCCTACGGCTACGGCTGGTTCGAGCCGCCGACGTGACGCGGGCGCTCGTCATCGGCTAGGTTGGGCTGGAAGCGATCCAGAAAGAGGGCTGATGGCTCAGATCAACATGAAAGGTCTCGGGAAGATCTACCCCGACGGGACCCGTGCGGTCGGCAGTGTCGATCTCACGATTGAAGACGGGGAGTTCTTGGTGCTGGTCGGCCCGTCGGGCTGCGGTAAGTCGACGATCCTGCGGATGATCGCCGGGTTGGAGGACATCAGCGAGGGCGCCATGAAGATCGGCGACAAGGTCGTCAACGACATCCCGCCCAAGGACCGCGACATCGCGATGGTCTTTCAGAACTACGCGCTGTACCCGCACATGACGGTGTTCGACAACATGGCGTTCGGCTTGAAGCTGCGGAAGATGGCCAAGGACGAGATCAAGCGCCGCGTGGACGGCGCCGCCGAGATCCTGGAGATCACCGACTTCCTCGACCGCAAGCCCGCCGCCCTCTCGGGAGGGCAGCGGCAGCGGGTCGCCATGGGCCGCGCCATCGTGCGGGAGCCCGCCGCCTTCCTGATGGACGAGCCCCTGTCCAACCTTGACGCCAAGCTCCGCGTCCAGATGCGGGCCGAGTTGGAGCGTCTCCATGAGAGCCTCGGGACCACCACCGTCTATGTGACCCACGATCAGGTCGAGGCGATGACCCTCGGCGACCGGGTCGCCGTGTTGAGGGCGGTGTCGGCCAACCGGCCGTTCAACCTCCAGCAGGTCGGCCCCCCCACCGAGCTGTTCGACCACCCCAACAACCTGTTCGTGGCGGGTTTCATCGGCTCTCCCGCGATGAACCTCACCTACGGCAAGCTCGAGCGGCGCGACGGCAAGACGGTGGCGGCGTTGCCCAACACCGTCCTGACCGTCGACGAGAAGGCGCTGGCCGGCCACCCGGGGATCGGGGACCGCATGGGCGAGGAGATCGTGATCGGGCTGCGCCCCAACGACTTGGAGGCCGCGTCGGTGGCAGGCCGCGACCCCGAGCGGACGATGGGCGCCGTCGTTGAGGTCACCGAGATGCTCGGCGCCGACACCTACATCCACTTCACCGTCGACCGGCCCCCGGTCGTCACACCCGACATCGAGGAGCTGCTGGCCGACACCGGCCGGGACGCCAGCTCGCTGGGGACCGTCACCAACTTCATCGCCCGCGTGAGCCCCGACGTCCGCGTCCGCAGGGGCGCCGAGGTCGACTTAGTGGTCGACACCGCCAAGCTCCACTTCTTCGACCCCCGGACAGGCGACCGGATCGGCGCCGACGCCCCGGCGATGGTCGAAGTCTGACATCGGCTTCACTTGGGGAGTCGCGACCTCAGCGTTCCAGGTTGAGGGCGGTCGTCGCGCGGGCGGCCGCGGCGACTCGATCTGGGACCGCTTCGCCGACGAGGGGCGGGTCCCCGGCTCGGATCTGACGGGCTGCGACAGCTACCGCCGCCGGCGGGAGGACATTGATCTCGTCGCCGACCTGGGTGTCGGCGCCTACCGGTTCTCAGTCTCCTGGCCGCGTGTTATCCCCGACGGCGACGGCCCGGTCAACCGAGAGGGCCTGGCCTACTACCGCCGCTTGGCCGAGGGTCTCCGCGAGCGGGGGGTCAGGCCGGACGTCGCCCTGTACCACTGGGACCTCCCCCAAGCGCTCCAGCGGCGCGGCGGGTGGGCCGACAGGCGGGTCGTCGACCACTTCAGTAGGTACGCCTCGGTTGTGGTGGGCGAGCTCGGCGACCTGGTGGGCGACTGGTACACGATCAATGAGCCCTGGGTCGTCTCGATGTTGGGTTATCAAGAGGGGGTCTTCGCCCCCGGGATCTCGGATTGGGACGCGGCCCTGGCGGCGGGCCACCACCTCTTGGTCGCCCACGGGGCGGCTATCGGCGTGATCAGGGACCTGGCCCCCGACAGCCGGGCCGGCCTTGCCCTCGACTGCCGGCCGGCGACGCCGGCTGGGCCGTCCGCGGAGGACGCCGAGGCGACGCGGCACTTCGACAGCTACCGCAACCGGTGGTTTTTCGACCCGGTGTTCGGGAAGGGATACCCCGCGGACGCGGAGCGAGCGTTCCGGGAGAGGGGGCGCATCCCAGGAGGGATGGAATCGATCGCCCGCCCCGGCGACATGGAGTTGATCGGGGCGCCGATCGATTTCCTCGGCGTCAACTACTACACGACGACCGAGGTCTCGGCTGGGGCCGACGAGGCCGACGAGCCCGCGGTCCCGCCCGGCGCGAGCCCCCCGGACGGCCACACCGAGATGGGGTGGAGGATCGACCCGGACGGCTTGGAGAGGTTCCTGCGCCGGGTCGCCGACGAGTACGCCCCAGCATCGATCGTCGTCAGCGAGAACGGGGCGTCGTTCTCGGACGGGCCGGGCCCCGACGGGCGGATCGCCGACCGGCGCAGGATCGACTACCTCGAGAGCCACATCGCCGCCGTGGGCCGGGCCAGGGCGGCGGGCGCCCCGGTCGACGGCTACTTCGTGTGGTCTCTGCTCGACAACCTGGAGTGGGCGTCGGGCTACTCACAACGTTTCGGCCTTGTCTGGGTGGACCACACCACCGGCGAGAGGACGCCAAAAGACAGCTTCCACTGGTACTCCGCCCTCCCCCACTCGGTCTCCTGAGGGGCGGTCTTCAGGCGTCGTCTCTCCACTCGGCGATACTGCGGTAGACGAGCGCCAACACGATCGCGACGCTGACCGTCACCGTCAGGAACGCCAGGGCCGCCAGCGCGGCGGCCCATCCAGAACACGACTCCGGGCGACAGCTCACGTCGGTGACGACCCAGCCGATCATCCCGGCAAGCAAGCCCAACAGTATCGACGGGACGGCGATCCAGGGGTTGGGCCGCCTCATCGGGGCCGCTCATCGGCGTCGGGCGGCTCGCCGGGCGCGGGCCGGGCCGGAGCGGGGAAGGCCGCGCCCGACTCGAGCAGCGGGTGGAAAGCCGTCTTCACGGACTCTCCCGACCCCAGGCCGAAGACCGCCGCGCCGAGGACGGCGCTGACAGCGCCCGCCGGGAGGCCCATAGGAAGCGCCAAGCCCACAGCCAACGCAGGCCAGAGGTATCGGAGGGCGAACAGGCCCCCGGGCGCGACGCGGGTGTAGGCCAAAGCGACGACAAGCGCCGACAACGCCGTCGTCAACTCCGGCCAAGACGCCTCCGGGGAGATGGCGCCGAGAGCGAACGGCGCCGACAACAAGATCAAGGAGACCGCGACCGCCCGCTTCGGCGGCCCAGCGGCGGGCGACGTCGCCCTGGGCGCCGGCCGCGCCGACAAAATCGCGGCGGCGGCCAACGCCGTGAGGACAAGAGCAAGACCCCATAGAGGATCAACCGGCCGGATCGACGCCGTCAAGACAGCCGCCCCGATCGCGGCGAACGCCAGCCTGTGCGCCCACCTCGCCCCGGCGACCACCATGCCGACGACCGACGTCGCCCCCATGAGCAGGAGGCCAAGGCCCATCAGGAGGACCGACCCCGCGCCGCGGCCCCCGCCGTCGACGATGAGAGCGACCGCCCAAGCGACCGAAGACGCCAAAGGCGCCGCTGCGCGCACCGGGGGTCTCACGGCGGGGAAGTCTCGCAGCGGCCGAGGTCAAGCCGAAGCCGGGCCCCCGAGAGTTACGCAGAGATGCCGCCTCTCGCGCCGCGGTCACATCTCCTCTCGGCGGTAGGCCGTCGCCAAGGCGTCCGCGTACTCGTTCCATCGGTACCCGCTGTGGGCCTTGATCCATCGGATGTCGGCCAAGGGGCGCCGTTGCGCGAGGGCGTGCGCCTCCTTCACCAGCTCCAGGTTGGCGATGGGGCCGGACGACTTCTTCCGCCATCCTCTCGCCTCCCAACCGGCCGCCCACTCCGTGACGATGTTCACCACGAGCTGGGAGTCGCAGTAGACGGTGACCTCGCAATCCGGCGGGACCATCTTCAAGCCTGCGATCAACGCCATGAGCTCCATGCGGTTGTTGGTGGTGTGGGCGTCCGACCCGTAGTCCTCGCCGACGATCCTGTCGTCGACGACAAGCACGGCGCCCCACCCTCCGGGACCGGGGTTGCCCTCCGATGAGCCGTCGGTGAAGAGACCGGTCGTGGGACCCTCCTTGAACGCGGCCAGCACCTCGCCGACGGTCATGTCTCGCCGCGCCGAGGCCGAAGGCGCCTGACGGCCGGCCGCGGCCGCCGACCGGTCGCCGGATCCCTCTGCGTTCGCCCGGCAGTCGAGACACCGCGCCGGCTCCCATCCCGGGTAGCGGTCGAGGATCTCCTGGCGGACCTCGAACTCCTTTCCGCAGCCTTGACAGGTGAACACCGCCCTACCCGGCCTTCTCGAACAGGGAGCAGAACTGGGGCGACCTGAGAAGGCTGAACTCATGGTGGATCTCGGTGAGGCCCACAGGAGCCATCATCCGACGCAGCTTCGCCGGCCAGAGCTTCTGGCAATGGACCTCCCGGGCCCTGAAGGGCGTCCCGTGGAGGATCACCGAAGCGGGGACGGCGTACAGGCCCATGATCGGCTCGGCCGGGTAGATGTGGAGTTGCCTGCCCCCCGGTCTCAGCACCCGCGCCATCTCCTCGATGGCACGGTCCAGCTCGGGGAGGTGCTCGAGGGCGTGCACCGAGATCACGGCGTCGAACGACCGGTCGTCAAACTCAAGGGCCTCAGCCCTCATGGGCAGCACTCGCTCGCTCTCCGCGACCTCAGCCGCCATCGGGTTGGCGTCGACCCCCGTTATGTCGATCCCCCGATCGGCGAGCCGCTTGGTCAGGTGCCCGGCCCCGCACCCGACCTCGAGCACGCGGGCGCCCGCCTCGACGGGGAGGAGGCGGTCGACCCTCCTCAGGTGGGACGAGTCCCACTTGTTGGCCATCACATAACGACGCGACTCGTAGCTGGGCACGACAAGGGCCTATAGAAGCGTTTCCAGGTGGGGCGCAACCGAGTAGTCGAGAATCTCGGGGCCGCTCGGGGTGAGAGCGACGTGGGTCACCGACGTGTTGGCCGGGGTGAACAGCGACTCCGCATGGGTGTCCTCGGTCTTGGTGAGCGACGACACGAACGATCGGATCGCCCCTCCGTGAGCGACCACGGCCGTGGGCTCGCCCGTCGCCGTCTCAAGCGAGTAGATCGTGTTGGAGACCCTCGCGGTGAGCTCGCCCCAGCTCTCCCCGGTCTCGCCGCGCCGCAGGTCGACGCCGCGCCGGTAGATGGTCTCCATCTTCTGGGGCCACCGGGCGACGATCTCCTCGGTGGTCAGGCCCTCCCACTCCCCCATCTTCAGCTCTTTCAGCCCGTCGACACAAATCACGCCGTTCGCCGCCACCCTCTCGGCCGTTGCGGCGGCCCGCCCCAGAGGAGATGAGTAGACGCGGGACACCTTCCCGTACCACTCCCCGAGAGCGTCCGCCTGGCGCGCCCCGAGATCATCGAGCCCCCAGTCTCCCTGGCCCTGCCAGCGCCTCTCGACGTTGGCTTTGGTGCGCCCGTGGCGGATCAGCGCCAGAACCGGGTCGCCGGCGCCGAGCCGGGCCTGGATGTGGGCCGGGCGGCCGCCGAGGTGCGACAGGTCGTTGAAGACGGCCAACCGTGGCCGGCCGCCCTCGCGGACCACGCTGGAGATGGCCGTGTTGCCGGTGAAGGCGCGAGCGCGGCGGTCCTTGCCCGCAATGTGCCGGTGCAGCACCGCCTGCATCACGCCGCCGTGGGTCACGACGGCGGCCGAGCGCCCGTCTCCCAGCTCGTCGAAGACCCTGTCCACGGCGGCCAAGACCCGCTCGGTGACCTGCTCCAGGCTCTCGCCGGTCCCGCCCATCGGGATCGTCCTGGCGGAGATCGCCCGCCTCAGCTCATCACCCTCCTCGGCCTGGATCTCAGCGAGGGCCCTGCCCTCCCAGCGGCCGAGGTTGATCTCAATCAGCTCGTCGTTGATCTCACAGCGGTCCGCGAACGACTCGGCGGTGCGCCGCGCCCGTTGCAGCGACGAGCTGATCACCCGGTCGAATCCCCGGTCGGCGAGCCGCCTCGCCAGCGGGGCTAGGCTCGCCTCGCCCTCGGCGGACAAGGGCCCGTCGGACTGGCCGTTCCACACGCCATCGACGTTCGCCTGCGACTCGGCGTGGCGAATGAAGACGATCTCTCTGACGGGGCTGGGGGACCGGAACGGGATCACGGCCCAATCATGGCTTCGCCCCCGACGAATGCGAAACGACCTCCCCGGCCTTCCGCCCGCCGCCCGGAGGGCGGGTCAGCCGACGAAGGCCGAGGCGAAGATGAGCGAGACGATGGTCATCACCTTGATGACGATGTTCATCGCCGGGCCGGAAGTGTCCTTGAACGGGTCGCCCACCGTGTCGCCGATGACGGCCGCCTTGTGGGACTCGCTTCCCTTGCCGCCGAAGGCGCCGCTCTCGATGTGCTTCTTGGCGTTGTCCCAGGCCCCGCCTGCATTGGCCATGTAGATCGCCAGCAGGAAGCCGGTGACCAGGGCGCCGCCGAGCAGCCCGCCGAGCATCTCCTCGCTGTAGAACCCGACCGCCAGGGGCAGGGCGATGGCGATGGCGCCGGGGACGACCATCTCCCGCAGGGCGCCTTGGGTAGCGATGTCGACGCAAGTCGTGTGGTCCGGCTTCGCCTCGGGGTCGCCCTCCTTCAGCCCCGCGATCTCCCGGAACTGGCGGCGGACCTCGTCGATCATCTTGCCCGCGGCGCGCCCCACCGCGTTCATGGTGAGAGCGGCGAAGAGGAAGGTGAACATGGCGCCGATGAAGAGGCCGATGGTGACCTCGGGCTGAGAGATGTCGATGCTCTCGAGTCCGACCGCCTTCGTGTAGGCGTTGAAGAGGGCGAGGGCGGTGACGGCCGCCGAGGCGATGGCGAAACCCTTGGCGATGGCCGCGGTGGTGTTGCCCAGCGAGTCGAGAGCGTCGGTCGACTCGCGCACCTCGGGGTCGAGGTGGGCCATCTCGGCGATGCCGCCCGCGTTGTCGGCGATGGGGCCGTAGGCGTCTACCGAGATGGTGATGCCAAGCGTGGCGAGGACCCCGATGGCGGCGATGGCGACCCCGTAGATGCCGCCGCCGTCGCCCATCGCCCAGTCGCCCGCGGCGAAGGCGGCGCCGATCCCGGCGGCGACGACGATGACCGAGAAGGCCGCCGACCGCATGCCCTCGGCGATCCCCGTGATCATCACGGTCGCCGGGCCGGTCTGCGACTGGCGGGCGATCTCCTTCACCGTCTTGTGGCGGTCGGAGGTGAACCACTCGGAGATCTTGCCGACGAACCAGCCGACGACGAGGCCCGCCACGACGGCGACCCAGGCGCCGAGCCAGTTGTCGACGACATCGCCGAAGATCCAGTAGGCGAGCCCGGCGACGCCGAGCGCGGTGGCGATCATGGCGAAGTTGGCGCCCCGGTGGAGCGCAGCCGCCAGATGGGAGTCGTCCTTCGCCTTGACGAGGAACGACCCGATGATCGAGGCGAACATACCCAGGGCGGCGACGGCGAGGGGGAAGATGATCGCCTCGGCCTGGAATTTCGCGCCGAAGAACGCGATCGCCGAGTAGGCGACCGGGGCGACGAGGGCTCCGACGTAGGACTCGAACAGGTCGGCGCCCATCCCGGCGACGTCGCCGACGTTGTCGCCGACGTTGTCGGCGATGACGGCCGGGTTGCGGGGGTCGTCCTCGGGGATCCCCGCCTCGACCTTGCCGACGAGGTCGGCGCCGACGTCGGCGGCTTTGGTGTAGATGCCGCCCCCGACGCGGGCGAACAGAGCGATAGATGAGCCGCCGAGGCCGATGGCCGTGACGATGTTCACCCAATCCTCGGCGAGCCCGAGCACGTCTTTGAAGAACCAGAACCCGAGACCCACGCCGAGGAGGCCGAGGCCCGCCACCGTAAAACCCATGACCGCGCCGCCGCGGAAGGCGATCGGGAGGGCCTTGCCCGCCCCGCCCTGGCGCGCCGCCTCAGCGGTGCGGGCGTTGGCGGCGGTGGCGATGCGCATCCCCACATACCCGGCCAGGGCCGAGAGGACGGCGCCGAGAACGTAGGCGACGGCCCCCCAAGGGCGGCCCCAGTCCAACAGGGCGGCGATGAGGATCGCCATGACAACGACGAAGACGGAGACCCAGGTGTACTCGCGCCGCAGGAAAGCCATGGCGCCTTGCCGTATGGCCGTGGACAACTCGACCATGCGCTCGTTGCCCTGAGGAGCGGCCATCACCACCCGGGCGTAGTAGAAGGCCAAGGCGATGGCCAGGGCGCCCGCGACGAGCGCGATGTACAAGATGGTGTCGATCATTGGCGGCTTTCTCTCCGGGTCGGGGCGGCGACCGATTATAGGGAGGGCCGCGGCCGCGGGCCAATGCGGGACGCCTGAGCGGCCGCAGGCCGCGTCGCACTCCCGACCGGATTTGAACCGGCGTTACCGGCTTGAGAGGCCGGCGTCCTTGACCGCTAGACGACGGGAGCGGGTCACGGCCTCGCCGCGCGGCGAGGCCGAGCTCGGGGGGAAGGACTCGAACCCTCAATAACAGGGCCAGAACCTGTCGTGTTGCCTATTACACCACCCCCGAACGGGAACCTCAGGATAATCGACAACCTCGCTCAGCGTGAAGCCGACCCGCCGACCCGCCGGGCCTCGCTTGAGGACCGCCGCGATCAGGCCGATCCTCTTGTCATCGCCGGGACAAGGAGTTGGACATGATCAACGAGCCGGGTTGGGCGCCGTCGCGACCTGCTCGCGGGGCGGTGGGCGAGGCGCCGACCGGGCCGATGGGCGAGGCGCCGACCGGGCCGATGGGCGAGGCGCCGACCGGGCCGGCCGGGCGTTCGACGCTCAGCTTGAGCGACGTGCTGAAGGATCTCGCAGGCCGCGGGGACCGCGTCTTCGTCGAGTACGGAGGGCACAGCTTCGGCGGCGCGGTCAGGGCCGCCGGGTCGGACTACGCGTCGATCCTCGGCTCGGGCCAAGCCGAAGACGTGCGGCTCGACGCGGCGAGGTGGTCGATCCTCCCCCCGGGGTCCCCGGAGCCGCCGTGGCCCGACTCGCCGGAGACCTTCCGCGGCCTGCTGCAGAAACACTCCGCGGAGGGCACGACGGTCCGGCTCGCCCTCCCGGCCGGGGACCTGGCGGTCGGCAAGATCGCCGCCGTGGCTGTCGATCACATCGAGGTCGAAGATGTCGATCAGCGCAAGCTGGCCGTGCCTCTCGACATGGTGTTGGCGGTCATCCGCTCGACTGCGTCTCCTTGACGCCGTCGGCGGGCCGGCCCTCGTCGGGAGCGGCCGCCGGGTGGGAGCGAAGGAACTCGTAGATCTCGTCTGTGAGGAAACGGAAAGCCCGCCCGCCGGGGAGTCTGTAGGCGGGCAGCCTCCCCTCGCGGGCGTAGCGCCTGACCATCTGGACGTTCATGCCCAGAAGCTCCGCCGCTTGCGCCGCGTCGAGGATTGAGGGACGGCTCACAGCCGATGATGGTCTTTCGGGCTCAGGTGACGGCACGGCGGAAGGCTACCGCCCTGCGCGCCCCGCCCGCCTAGCCTGCGCGAGGCTGAGCGACCTGACGCTCGCGGCGCACCCGTCGTCGCTCGCGCTCGCTGAGGCCGCCCCAGATCCCGAACTTCTCGCCCATCTCGATCGCGTAGTCGAGGCACTCGGCCTTGACCTCACACGCGTCGCAGATCGCCTTGGCCCTCCTGGTGGAGGCGCCGCGCTCGGGGAAGAACAGGTTCGCGTCGCCGCCCCGGCAGTTCGCGTAGTCCTGCCATAAGAGCTCGCCCATTGCCAGGGCTTCGACAAGCTTGCTCTGCATCCGCACATCTCCTAACACATGTGTAATTACCGCGATGACATTATGCCATAGCGCGCACAACGTCAAGACCCGTTCGGGCGCGGGCCGGTCGACCGAGATTCGGGCTCGTCGCCGCCATGCCATAATGCGGCCCGCAGTGACCGTCACAGCCGAGAAGAAGAGGGCGCCCCTCCTTGTCGAGCTCTACCGCTCGGCCGTGGGCAAGAAGTGGGTCATGGGCGTGACCGGCGCGACGATAATCGGGTTCGTCCTGGTCCACATGGTCGGCAACTGGAAGATCTTCTTCCCCGACGTGGCCGGTGTGGCGGAGATCGACCTCTACGGAGAGGCCCTTCGATCGCTCCTCTTCCCCATCCTCCCGGAGACGGCGGTCCTCTGGATCTTCAGGACGGTCCTCATCGTCGTCTTCCTGCTGCACGTCCACTCGGCCTACGCGCTGACGCTGATGAGCCGACAGGCCCGAGACGAGCCGTATCGGGGCCCGCGCCGCTACCTGGCCGCCGACTACGCGGGCCGGACGATGCGGGCGAGCGGGACGATCTTCCTCGCCTGGCTGCTGTTCCACCTGGCCGACATGACGCTGGGAAGGCAGCCGGCGGCGCCCGAGCACTGGGAGCACGGCGAGATCTACGCCAACTTCGTCGCCTCATTCTCCAGAGCGCCCGTGGCGATCATCTACATCGTCGCTATGGGCCTGCTCGCCTCCCACCTCTACCACGGGGCCTGGTCGATGTTCCAGAGCGTCGGCGCCAACCACCCTCGGTTCAACCCCTGGCGCAGGATGTTCGCGGTCGGGCTCGCCGCCCTCGTCTTCGTCGGCAACTCCATCATGCCGGTCGCCGTGATGGCCGGGTGGGTGGGTTAGGCCATGGCGCTTCAGCTCGACGCCAAGATCCCCGACGGCCCGCTGGCGGACAAGTGGGAGAACCACAAACTCTCCGTCAAGCTGGTCAACCCGGCCAACAGGCGCAGGTTCCGAGTCATCATCGTCGGCAGCGGCCTGGCAGGCGCAGGCGCAGGCGCCGCGTTGGGCGAGGCGGGCTATGAGGTGGAGCTCTTCACCTTCCACGACTCGCCCCGCCGGGCCCACTCGATCGCAGCCCAGGGCGGGATCAACGCCGCCAAGAACTACCACCACGACGGCGACTCGGTGTTCCGACTCTTCTACGACACCATCAAGGGCGGCGACTACCGCAGCCGCGAGGCCAACGTCTACCGCTTGGCCGAGATGTCGCTGGGCATCATCGACCAGGCCACGGCCGCAGGCGTCCCCTTCGCCCGCGAGTACGGGGGCATGCTGCACAACCGCTCCTTCGGCGGCGCCCAGGTCGCTCGGACCTTCTACGCAAGGGGGACCACCGGCCAGCAGTTGTTGCTCGGCGCCTACTCGTCCCTGATGAGGCAGGTAGCCGCCGGTTCGGTGAAGCTGCACTCCCGCACCGAGATGGCTGACGTGGTGCTCAAGGACGGCCGGGCCGTCGGCATCGTGACCCGCGACCTCGTCACGGGCGAGGTGAGCAGTCACTCGGCGCACGCAGTGGTGTTGGCCACCGGCGGGTACTCCAACGTCTACTACCTGTCCACCAACGCCATGGCCTGCAACGCCACCGCCATCTGGAGGGCCCACCGCCGCGGGGCGGCGTTCGCCAACCCGAACTACACACAGATACACCCCACCTGCATCCCGGCGTCCGACGAGTTCCAGTCGAAGCTCACCCTCATGTCGGAGTCGCTGCGCAACGACGGCCGAATCTGGGTCTCCAAGAAAGCCGGCGACGAGCGTAGCGCCGCCGAGATCGGAGAGGAGGACCGGGACTACTACCTGGAGCGGATCTACCCCGCCTTCGGCAACCTGGCGCCACGCGACATCGCCTCCCGCGCCGCCAAGCGGATGGTCGACTCCGGGAGAGGCGTCGGCAAGCTGCGCAACGGGGTGTACCTCGACTTCAAGCACTCGATCGAGCGGCTCGGCCGAGACGTCATCGAGGAGCGGTACGGGAACCTCTTCGAGATGTACAACCGAATCACCGAGGAGGACCCCTACAAGGCGCCGATGCGCATCTACCCGGCCCCGCATTACACGATGGGCGGCCTCTGGGTGGACTACAACCTGATGACCACGATCGCAGGGCTCTACTCGATCGGCGAGGCCAACTTCAGCGATCACGGCGCCAACCGCCTCGGCGCCTCGGCGCTCATGCAGGGCCTGGCCGACGGCTACTTCGTGTTACCCGCCACGATCAGCGACTACCTGGCGGATTGGCTGAACACCGAGCCGGTGCCCGCCGGCGACCCGGAGTTCCGGCAAGTCGAAGACGAGGTCAGGGGCCGTTACGACGGGTTCCTCTCCGCCGACGGGTCGCACTCGGTGGATTGGTTCCACAAGGAGTTGGGCAAGATCATGCTCGAGAATGTGGGGATGACGAGAAACTCCGCCGGCCTGAGCAAGGCGATCTCCGAGATCCCCGCTCTCCACGAGGAGTACAAGGCGGGGGCCCGCGTCCTCGGCGCCGGCGACACGCTCAACCAGAGCCTGGAACGCGCCGGGCGAGTCGACGACTTCTTCGAGCTGGCCCAGGTCATGGCGATCGACGCCCTCAACCGCGAGGAGTCTTGCGGCGGCCACTTCCGCGAAGAGCATCAGAGCGAGGAGGGCGAGGCCGTCCGCGACGACGACAACTTCGCCAACGTGTCGGCGTGGGAGTGGACGGGGGACGCCGCCAACCCGGAGCTGACCGTCGAGCCGCTCGACTTCGAGTACGTCGAGCCGACCACCAGGAGCTACAAGTGAACATCACGCTTCAGGTTTGGAGACAAGACGACCGCGATCAGCCCGGCGGCTTCCAAGCATACGAGGTCAACGACATCTCCGACGAGATGTCCTTCTTGGAGATGCTCGACGTCCTCAACGAGCGGTTGGTCAATCAGGGCGAGGCGCCGATCACGTTCGAGCACGATTGCCGCGAAGGCATCTGCGGCGCATGCGGCCTGATGATCGACGGGCTCCCCCACGGCCCTCAGCTCGGCACCGCCACCTGCCAGCTCCACATGAGGAAGTTCAAGGACGGGGCGACCATCGTCGTTGAGCCTTGGCGAGTCACCGGCTTCCCCGTCATCAAGGACCTCATGGTCGACCGGTCGGCCTTCGACGAGATCATCGCCGCCGGCGGCTACATCTCGATCGACACCGGCTCGGCCGTGGACGCCAACCTCATCCCGATCCCGAAGGAGGTCGCCGACGCGGCGTTCGACGCGGCGGCGTGCATCGGGTGCGGCGCATGCGCGGCGGCGTGCCCGAACGGCGCGGCGAGCCTTTTCGCGGCGGCGAAGATCAGCCACCTCAACCTCCTCCCGCAGGGCCAAGCCGAGCGCTGGGCCCGCACCGAGCGAATGGTCGGCGTGATGGAGGAGCGTTTCGGGCCCTGCGCCAACCACGGCGAGTGTGAGAAGGCTTGCCCCAAGTCGGTCAGCATCGACTTCATCGCGATGATGAACGCCGACTTCATGAGGGCGAAACTCAAGAATCGCCGCCTCGCCGCCCGGAGCGACTGACCCGACCCACGGCATTGGGCCTCTCAACCTATTGCCGGTCCCCCGCTTCAGAGATACTCTCTGTGGGTATTCACCACTCACAGACCAACGGAGTGAAGCGGCATGACAAACCCAGTGCAGAAAAGGAAAAACGGGGAGCGGGGCGCCACCTTGGTGGAAGCCGCCATGTCCTACGGCCTCCTCATGCTCGCCTTGTTCGGGTTGGTCGAGTTCGGGCTGGCCTTCAAGGACTTCCTCTCAGTGAGCCACGCCACCCGGGAGGGGGTCAGGGAGGGCGCCACGTTGGGGAACGACCGTCACGCCGACATCGCCATCCTCCGCAAGGTGGAGGAGTCCCTGGGCCCGGTCGGGCTCGTGGGCGGCAGCGAGGTGCGGGTGTTCAACGCCGACGACCCCGACCTGGGCACCACATACACATATCGGCCCGGCACCGGCTGTAGCTCGATCGGCAAAGTCGGCCTTCTCGGATGCTGCGACTGGTCGCCGTGCCCCGAGCCGGGACGCAGCTCGTACGACACCCCGGACTGGGACCCGCACGACCGCGACATCTCCGCCCCCATCACCGACCGCATCGCGGTTCAGGTCAACATGACCCATCGGTGGCTGACCGGCTATTTCGGCGCCTCGACCAATTTCACGTCGACCTCCCGCCTCCAGATCGAGCCTCAGGTATTTGAGTGATGAGCCGACTGAAGCGCAGACGCGACGACGGGGCGGCCCTGCTTGAGGTCGGGCTGGTGCTCCCGATCCTGTTCCTTCTCGCCGTCGGCCTCGCCGAGATCGGGTTCTTGGTCATCGACTACATAACGGTCTCCAACGCCGCGCGCTCCGGGGCGCGGGCCGGCGCCGCCGCCGCTGACGACCCCAACGCCGACGCCTTCATCCTCAACATGGTCGAGGAGGCGGCGTGCGATCTCCGGTTCTCCAACCTCGAGACTGTGACGATCTACAAAGCCCAGCCGGACGGGTCGATCCCCTCCGACAACAAGTTGATCAACAAATACCGGAACAATGGCCTCGCCGACAACCTGATCTGCGGCGACGCCGGCGCCCACGCCTTGCAGGCCGACACGCCGTGTTGCGCTTGGGATCCGGACGGTACGCCTCGAGATCGGGAGCCGCCCGGCCTCGACAGCATCGGCGTGCTCCTCGAGTTCAGCCACACCAGCGTCACCGGGCTTTTCCCCTTCCCCACAATCACATGGACCGAGAGCGCCGTGATGCAGATCGAGCCGGACACCAGGGGCAAGGCGAAGACCAAGGATGATCGGGGCAACGGGGG